>Ga0302266_10002305_pt1 | contig 16497 bp, 15 predicted proteins | sample III_Bog_E1_2_FD_194559 | JGI IMG/M metagenome (GOLD analysis project Ga0302266, IMG submission 194559) | Peat permafrost microbial communities from Stordalen Mire near Abisko, Sweden - III_Bog_E1_2 | ecosystem: Environmental > Terrestrial > Soil > Wetlands > Peat | place: Sweden: Abisko... | reverse complement strand
CGCTTGTAGCTGTCCGCTGCGCCAGCCACAAAACCGGGTGCCCCAGGTGCCTCGCTTTTGGGCACCTGGGTTGTCGCCGGAGAATCGAACGCTTCCTCTTCCTCGACTGCGGCCTCGCTGCCGTCGCCCTGCTCGCCGCCGTCGCCATCGGGCATCCACACTGTTTCGACCGTCTCGCCGTCGGCCATGCGCATCAGATAGCGCTCGGTGCCGTCAACGGAGCGCGCCGCCTGCGCGATCTGAGGCAACCCCACCGCGTAGCCCTCTGCGGCGAGCCGCTCGCGAAGCTCCACGGGCAGCGTCGTAACCTCATCGAGCGACTGCACGCGCTGCTTGTAGAGTGCCTCGGCCAACTGCACGGCGCGATACTTCGACTGCCCCAGCGCCTCCACCACCGCGCGCAGCTCTTCCGGAGTCATCCCAAAGAGCATTTTCGGCTCCGCCGCCTGTCCCGCTTCGATCGTGATTGAATCCGTTGCCATGCCAGCACTCAGTTTACCCGCCCTCCATCCATGCGCGCCCGCGCTACATCCAATCCATGTGGCACAATAAAGCAGCAAGGAGCCGCATGTCCGCAATTCTCACCCCAGCCACCGCAACCGAATCCCCCTCCCGCAACATCCGCCGCACTGTACTGCCCAACGGTCTGCTGGTGCTGACCGAGAGCATTCCCCACGTCCGCTCGGTCTCCATGGGCGTGTGGATCGCATCCGGCTCGCGCGATGAGCCGTTGGAGCTGAACGGCATCTCCCACTTCGTGGAGCACATGGTCTTCAAGGGAACCACCACGCGCAACGCCCAGCAGTTTGCCCGCGAGGTGGACTCCATCGGCGGAAACCTGGACGCATTCACAAGCAAAGAGAATATCTGCTTCAGTATCAAAGTACTGGATGAGAATATTGCACCGGCACTTGAACTTCTCGCCGATCTGGTTCTCCATCCCACCTTTACGCCCGAAGACATCAATCGCGAGCAGGGCGTGATTCTGGAGGAGATCAAGATGGACGAGGACAGCCCCGACTATCTCGTCCACGAGACCTTCACGCAAAAATTCTGGAAGGGCAACGGCCTCGGACGCCCTACCCTGGGCACGGTCAAGAGCGTCTCCAGCTTCACCCAGCCGGCGGTCTTCGACTTCTACAACAGCCGGTTCACCCCGCGCAACATGGTCTTCTCCGCCGCCGGGAACCTGGACCACGACCGCTTTGTGGCACAGGTCGCAGAGCGATTCGAGGGCCTCGCCGCCAGCAGTGGAACTCCACTCGCCAAGCTCCCCGCACCCGCCACCTTCGCCAACATTACGCTGAAGCGCAAGAAGTCGCTGGAGCAGGTGCAGCTCTGCCTCGGCGTTCCCGCCCCGCCCATCGATTCGTCCGACCGCTATGCCATCTACCTGCTGAACTCGATGCTGGGCGGCGGCATGAGTTCGCGCCTCTTCCAGACCATCCGCGAGGACCGTGGCCTGGCCTACTCCATCTACGCCGAGACCAGCCCCTTCCGCGACACCGGCTCGCTGAGCATCTACGCCGGCACCTCCGCCGCTAAAATCGCCGAGGTCTTGCGGCTTACTCTTGCCGAGCTGCGCCGTCTGAAAGAAGACACCGTACCGGAGGCAGAGTTGAAGCGCGCCAAAGACCAGCTCAAGAGCAACATCGTGCTCGGCCTGGAGTCGTCGTCCAGCCGCATGTCAAATCTGGCCCGGCAGGAGATGTACTTCAAGCGCTTCTTCTCGGTCGACGAGATCGTCTCCGCGGTCGAAGCCGTCACCGCCGCCGACATCCTGTCGCTGGCCCGCCAGCTCTTCCGCCCCGAGGCGATCGCGCTCACTGTCCTCGGCAACCTCGGCCCATTCACCGTCTCGCGCGAATCTCTCGCATGTTGAGCCGCACCCTGCTACAGTTTCAATCGAGATCGAAACGCACATCTCGTTGCAGAGGAAACATGAAGATCACACTCGCACCTCGCACCTCGAACCTGGCTTCTCGAACCTCGAACCACGAACTCGGCTTCACCCTCATCGAGTTGCTCATCGTCATGTCCATCATGCTGATCCTGATGGCGCTCGCCGTGCCGAATATGATCAAGCTGAAGAAGCACGCCGACGAGACCTCCGCCGCGCAGACTATACGCACCATCGGCCAGGCCGAGACGATGTACAACTCGTCGTACAACGGATATGCCTGCCCGCTTGCCTCGCTTGGCGGCGATCCCAAGTCCGGCGCGCCCTCCGCCACCTCCGCCCAGGTCCTCGATCCCGTGCTTGCAGCGACGGGACAGAAGTCCGGCTACACCTTTGCCATCACCTGCGGCTCCAAGGTCACCATCAACAATCAGGACGTTTACAACTCCTACGAGGTCACCGGCGTTCCTCAGGTCATCGGCAAGACGGGCGACAACGGCTACTGCTCCGACGAGAACAACATCGTCAAGGTCGATCCCGCCGGTGGCACCACATGCACCCAGTCCCTCCAGTGATTGTTGAGTCTGTCATTCTGACCCTGAGCTTGCCGAAGGGGAAGAATCCCCGCATCTCGCTTGTACTCCCACTGCTGCTCGCGCTCTCGTGCATCCCGCAAGCCCATGCCCAGGATTCCACCCTCATCCGCCGCGTGGACGACCACTACAACCACCTGCGCACCCTGCGCGCGCGCTACACCGAGCGCTACACCGGCATGGGCATGGACCGCACCGAGAGCGGAACCCTCACCCTCAAAAAACCCGGCCTCATGCGCTGGAGCTACGACGCGCCGCCCGGCAAGCTCTTCGTCCTGGACGGCCGCTTCGCCTGGTTCTACACCCCCGGCGATGCGCAGATCTCTCGCGCGCCGGCCAAGCAACTCGACGACCTGCGTTCCCCCCTGCGCCTTCTGCTCGGCCACACTCAGCTCAGCAAGGAACTCGACCAGATCGCCACCGCGCCCGACGGCGCGAACTTTCGCATCACAGGCGTGCCGAAAAACATGGCCCAGCGCGTCCATCTGCTCACCCTCATCGTCGCTTCCACCGGCGCCATCGCGCGCCTGAAGCTGGAAGAGACCGACGGCGCCACCACCGAGTTCACCTTCACCAGCCTCGAAGAAGACATTCCGCTGCCCGCCTCCGACTTCATCTTCACCCCACCCCCCGGAATTCCCATCGTCTCCGCGCAGCCTCCCATTTAGAGCGGTTCCCGAATTGGTGTAGATCAGCATCGCTTGTCATTCCGCAGCGTAGCGGAGGAATCTGCTTTTGTCGTTCGACGATGGCATACACCAATTCGGGAACCGCAATATTTGTCAGGATTGCAATGTAGAATTGGAGATAATTCCAATGATCGCGCGCATCGAGACGTGCAGAAGAGCAGCCCCTCAAGTGAGCCCCGCCGCAAAGCCACAACTTCTTACCACCGCCGAATTCCACGCCGCCGTTCACGCGCTTGCGCCGGAGGTCGCCGTCTTCGACTGCGACGGGACCCTCTGGTCGGGCGACGCCGGGACCGGCTTCATGCGCTGGACCGTCGATGGCGGCCTGCTCTCGCGCAAGGCCATCGACTGGCTGGACGACCGCTATCGCGCCTATCTGCGCGGCGAAGTCTCGGAGCTGGCCATCTGCGGCGAGATGGTGCAGATCTACCAGGGCCTGCGCGAGAGCGAGATGCGCTCCGCCGCCGCCGAGTTCTTCGCCACGCGCATCGAGCCAAACCTCTTCCCAGAGATGCTCACCCTGGTCCGCGACCTGCAGGCGCGCGGCACAGAGATATGGGCCGTTAGCTCCACCTGCAACTGGGTCATCGAGGAGGGCATGAGACGCTTCGAGATTCCCCCGGACCGCATCCTCGCCGCCCGCGTCGCCATCGATTCCGAAGCTGGCCTCGTCACCCACACCCTGCTCGACGTCCCCACCGACGAGGCCAAGGTCGCGTCCCTTGCCCGCGTCGGCATCCATGCGCCCGACGCAGTCTTCGGCAACTCCATCCACGACGCAGCAATGCTGGACATCGCCCGCCGCGCCTTCCCCATCGACCCCACCCCAGCCCTGCTCGCCCACAGCATTCGCGAGCGCTGGCCCGTCTACTACCCAGCCTCCGTCGCTCCAAGCCCCTAGTCCTTCTTCCTCGCACCTTGAACCTCGAACCTCGAACCTAAAAACCATGCTGCTCGAAGGCCTCCACATCCCGCTGACCACCCCCTTCCACCCGGATGGCCGCCTCAACCTGCCCAAGCTGGCCGCCAACATCGTGCGTTATTCAAAGTCTTCCGCTGCCGGGTTGATCGTCCTCGGCCCGCAGGGTGAGCCGACGCTGCTCACCGACGATGAGACGCGCGATGTCCTGCGCGTCGCATCCGACTCCGCCGCGCCCGAGAAAGTCCTCATCGCCGGAGTCTCCCGCGACAGCGTCCACGCCACTCTCGCCCTCGCCAGCATCAGTGCCGGGCTGCTCTACGACGCTGTCCTCATCGGCGTTCCCTCGGTCCTCGCTACCGCAAGCCCGGACGCAGCAGCAGCCAGCCACCACGAGCTCCTCCTCTACTTCCAGACCATCGCCGACCGCTCCCCGCTGCCTGTCGTCCTATTCAGCGGCAACGCACGCCGCATTCCTATCGACGCGGCGGTCGAGCTCGCCGCTCACCCGCGTATTATCGGCCTGCTGGACGCCGCGGGCAGCCCCGCCGAGATCGAAGCCATCCTTTGCCGCGCCCCCGCCATCAAGCGAGAAGTCACGGTCACGCCAGTCTTCCGTGCCGTCACCGCGCGTATGAAAGCCGCGGCCACACATGCGTCCACATCGTTCGTCTCCGCGGATTCGCTCCTCGCAAAGCCGTACGCGGATGCGTCCGCTATAGCCGATGCGCAGCCAACGCCACTGCTCCGCACACGCACAAAATCCGCCGGCTTCCAGATCCTCGCCAGCAACACGCAATCAATCCTCGAAGCCCTTCGCGCGGGCGTCGTCGGAGCCGCGCCTGCCTTCGCCGCCGCCGCCCCGCAGGCCAGCTACGAGGTCCTTGCCGCATGGAAGGATGACGACCAAACGCTGGCCGAGGAGAAGCAGACTCGCTTGGTCGAAGCCGCCCGCCTCGCCGAAGAAGGCCCCGGCAGTCTAAAATTCGCTTGTGACCTAAACGGCTACTTCGGCGGCCGGCCGCGCCTGCCACAGCTTCCGCCCACAGGTAGCCAGCGCGCCGCCATCGAGCAGATCATGAAGCCACTGCGCAACTAATCAGCGTGCTGCATCGGAATTTCATTCAGGATTGGCGCAGAATCAAGCTCGCTGATCCCATCCATTTGCAGTGTCCCATTTTCGTTGCACGCGCAATACATACCCGCTATAATAGTCATTTGGAGATGACCACATGGCGACGCTTCCGAAATCCCTTCCGACCAGCCCCGTCAAGCTCGCGGCAAAGAAGATCGAGATCCAGCGTTCAATCTCTTCCCATCGGAGCGCCTCGGTTGCCGCTGCCAAGGCGAATCTGTCCGCGCTGCTAAAGGATGTCGAACAGAACCGGGAAGAGGTCACCCTGTTGCGGCGCGGCGTACCCATCGCAAGAATCGTTCCAATCGCGGAAGCCGGACCGCAGTCCGGGTACGGATGGATGCGTGGCAGCGTCCGCGAGCTGGGCGATATTGTCGGCCCGACAGGCGAAGAGTGGGATGCAGGCAATGAATGAACCGTCTCCCCTGCTGCTCGACACCCACGTCTGGGTCCGTTATATCAACGGCGCGCCGAGCCTGAAACCGGCGGCGGTTCACTCCATCGAGAGCGCACGCCGAACCGGCTCAGCTTATGTCTCGGTCATCTCCATCTGGGAGATTGCACTTCTGGTCCGCAAAGGACGTCTCGATCTTCCTTTTGGCGTTGAGCGTTGGGTTCAGAGAGCATTTGAACTGCCGGGGATTCAGCTCGCGGCTTTATCGCCTCAGATCGCCATCGAGTCCGTACAACTGCCCGATTCACTCAACAAGGACCCCTCCGATCGTATTCTTGTTGCAACGGCACGCATTCAGGGTTTAAATCTTATGACTTGCGACAAAGACATACTCCGCTTCGCAAAACAGACGAACCTCACGACCCAATTGGCGTAAGTAAGGAAGCCATGCCCGCTGATCCCGTTCGCGTCGCACTCATCCAGATGGCCTGCGCGCCCTCCACCGGGGAGAACCTCGACCACGCCGCCGATCTCGTCCGCCAGGCTGCGCGCGACGGAGCGCAACTCATCTGCCTGCCCGAACTCTTCCGTTCGCAGTACTTCTGCCAGAGGGAGGACCACGCCCTCTTCGCCCTCGCCGAGCCGATCCCCGGCCCTTCGACTGCACGTCTTTCCGCAGTCGTACGAGAAGCCAAGATCACACTGATCGCCAGCCTGTTCGAGCGCCGCGCCCCCGGCCTCTACCACAACACCGTTGCCGTGCTGGACCACGAATCCGCCGAGCCCGGCCAGATCGCCGGCATCTACCGCAAGATGCACATCCCCGACGACCCGCTCTACTACGAGAAGTTTTACTTTGCGCCCGGCGACCTCGGCTTCCGCGCCATCCCCACCAGCCATGGCCCCATCGGCTCGCTCATCTGCTGGGACCAGTGGTTCCCGGAGGCCGCACGCCTTACCGCGCTGGCGGGCGCGCAGTCGATCTTCTACCCCACCGCCATCGGCTGGCACCCCAGCGAAAAGTCCGAGTTCGGCGCGGCACAATACTCCGCCTGGAAGACCATCCAGCGCGCCCACGCCATCGCCAACGGGGTCTTCGTCTGCGCCGTCAACCGCGTCGGCCACGAGCACGGCGACGTGATCCTCGACTCACCAAAAGTACTAAACAAATCGAATGCTTTGAAAGAATCCGATGCTTTGAAAGAAAAGGCTGCATTGGGAGAGTCGTCCGTTTTGAAAGGGACGGGCTTCAGCCCGTCCGCATCGGCACCCAATAAGACCGGGGCTTTAGCCCCCGAGGGAATCTCGATCCCTGGCCCCGGCGACCACACCTCAGCCAGCGGCATCGAGTTCTGGGGCGGCAGCTTCATCGCCGATCCCTTCGGCCGCATCCTCGCCCAGGCCAGCCACAACCAGGAAGAGATTGTGACCGCGACGCTCGACCCCGCGCTGGTCGAAACCACCCGCCAGCACTGGCCCTTCCTGCGCGACCGCCGCATCGACGCCTACGGCGACATCACCAGCCGCCTGCTGGACTGATACTGATTACGTCCGGCGAAACTCTCCGCACTCCACCACCTGAAACGATCCCGGCTTCGTTCGATCAACAGCAGCAAGTATCTTTTCAAGGTTCATGCTGAGAACCGACCACTTCTGTGCGGTCAGCGTCACCATCCCAATGGATCGATCCCGCAGGTTCTGCTGGTAGCTCAAGTTTTGATCGCTTGTAAGAAAGACTTCAAAACCGGCGCTCTCAGCCGCACGCACCAGTTCCCCGTTCTTAAGTCCGTTCCAGCCCAGATAACGCACCGTGCTGACATCGTGGCCGGGTAGATTCGCACGCAACTGGTGCGGCAGATTCTCATCCAGTAGAACCCTCATGAGACGGCGCGCAGCCGCCGCGATTGCGCGAAAGAAGCTAGCGTCCTTACCGTCGCCATCGACAGCGAAGGGTAATCCTCCACAATCTCCTCCAGCGGTGAACCGGAGTCAACGTAGTCCAGCACCAAGTCCGCCGGAATCCGCGTCCCCACCACAAGAGGAACCCCCGACACCTTCCCCGGTATCACTTCGACCAACTCGCACCCTGTCCAGTCCATAGGCACCTCGCTGCCTCATTTTAGCGCGTCGCGGTCGCCTCGTCCTTGTAGAAAGCCGCGATCTCCGCCGCGTACTGCTTCTCCACCACGCGCCGCTTCAGCTTCATGCTGGGAGTCAGTTCATCCCCTTCGACGGTCCACTCATCGGCCACCACAGCCAGCCGCTTGATCGTCTCGAACGGCGCCAGCGTGGCATTCACATCGTTCACAATGCGCTGATAGCGCGCCACCACCTGCGGAACCTGCACCAAGGCTTTGCGGTCGCCCGCCGGATACTCCACTCCCTTCACCCGCGCCCAGCTCTCCAGAATTGCGAAGTTGGGCGAGATCAGCACGCACGCAAACTTGTGCTTGTCGCCCACCAGCGCGGCGTTGCCCACCAGCAGATGCGCCTTCAGCTTGCCCTCGATCGGCTGCGGAGCAATCAGCTTTCCGCCGCTGGTCTTCAGCAACTCCTTCTTGCGGTCGGTGATCGTCAGGAACCCCTCCCCATCGATCTTCCCGATGTCTCCGGTGCGGAACCACCCATCCTCGGTGAAGACCTCCGCCGTCTCTGCCGGCTTCTGCCAGTAGCCATGGAAGACCGAAGGCCCGCGCACCTCCAGCTCGCCATCCGGCGCGAAGCGCGCCTCGACGCTCTCCAGCACCCGCCCCACCGTTCCGATGCGATGCCGCTTCGGCGTATCCAGCGCAATCAGCGGCGATGTCTCGGTCAGCCCATAGCCCTCCAGAATGCGAATGCCAACATCCGCGAACCACCCCGCCGTGTCCATCCCCAGCGGCGCGCCACCGGAGACAAACAGCCACACCCGCCCGCCAAACGCCGCGCGAATCTTCGAGAAGACGAGCTTGTCGGCGAGCCACCAACGGGATTTGAGGCTGATGAAGAATAAGAACAGAAAATAGGCCACCAGCAGCAGATAGAACAGACCAAATAGATTGCGGCCCTGCTGAGTAACTGCTCTAGGGAAAAATAAGCTGGCTGCGAGTATGAGAAAGCCAAGATATTTGGCCGCGTGATAGCGGTCTGAATTACGGGGTTTGGCCCCCGCAAGTGTCGCTGATCGGCACTTCTGCCCTACCCCCAGCGCCCAGTTCAAAATCCGCTTCTTCACCCCATGCGACTTACCCTCCACTCCCTGGCGAATCTTCTCGTACACCCGCGGCACGGCCACCAGAGTCGTCGGCCTCACCTGCTTCATCGCAACTGTAATCTGGTTGAAGTGCGGACAATGGGCCAACGTCACGTCCCTCAGCATCAGCACATAGTCCAGGTGACGCGCCGTCACATGCGAGAGCGGAAGAAACGAGATGCAACTGTCCTTCTCGCTGAAATCAAACTCGCGCGACGAATAGCAGAGGTTGTTCGCCAGGTTGCCATGCGTCAGCATCACGCCCTTGGGCTCGCCAGTGGTGCCCGATGTGTATATGATCGTCGCCAGATCGTCCGGCTGCACCAGCCGTGCCTGCGCGTCGAACTGCGCATCGCGCGCCTGCATTGCCTCCGCGCCGGCCAGCAACTCCGCAAATCCCACGACACTGGGTGCCCCATCCATCGCAGTTTCATCGCGATGGGTGGGAGGATCTGCATCCATCACCACAATCCGCTCCAGCGCGGGCAGCTCGCCTGCCGCATGCACCTTCTCCGCCTGCTCCCACGAAGAGACCACCACAACCTTTGCGCCGCAGTCGCGCAGCATGTACCCCACCTGCTCGGCGGTCAGCGTGGTATACAACGGAACATCCACGGCCCCCAGAGCCAGCACGGCGAAGTCCGTCACCGGCCACTCCCAGCGGTTCTCGCTCAGCAGGGCCACGCGGTCGCCCTTGCCCACTCCCCAAGCCGCCAGACGCGCCGCCAGCGCGCGCACCCGCCCATACGCCTCCACCGAAGTAATCGGCTTCCACGCCGCCTCGGTCTCCGTGTCCACTGCCGCATCGAACCACAGCCAGAGTCTCTTCTCGCCGCGCCCACACACCTGCAGAAACGCGTCGTTGATCGTCTTGACATCCACCATCCAAACCCTCCAGCCTGCGCAGCCCGGAAATGACCTCATCCAGCCTACGCCGCTTGGCTGCGACGAGCTAGCAGCGAACGATCTTTTCCGATGCGATCCCTTTGGTCGCATTGCGTGTGTCTACAACCAGCTTCGACTCTTTCACGATCGCCGCATAGTCGTAGTCCGTGTGGTCGGTCATAATCAGCACGCAGTCGTACTGCTCCAGATTCCGGAGCGGCGTGGACCTCATATTCAGGTTGTAGTGCCGTCCGCGGCCTACCGTTGGGATGTACGGGTCGTTGTACAGCACCTCCGCGCCCTCGGCCCGCAGCAGCTCAATCACCGTCAGCGAAGGCGATTCCCTCAGGTCGTCGATGTCCTTCTTATATGCCATGCCCAGCATCAGTATCCGCGCCCCGTTCATCGCCTTCTTCTGAGTGTTCAGCGCCTGCGCGACAGACTGTGCCACATGCGCGGGCATCGCCTCGTTCACCTCGCCCGCAAGCTCGATGAAGCGCGTGTTGAAGTCGTACTCCCGCGCCTTCCAGCTCAGGTAGAACGGGTCGATCGGGATGCAGTGCCCGCCGAGCCCCGGCCCCGGATAGAACGGCTGGAACCCGAACGGCTTGGTCGCAGCCGCGTCGATCACCTCCCAGATGTCCACCCCCATGCGCAGCGACAGAATCTTCAGCTCATTGACCAGCGCGATGTTCACGCAGCGATAGATGTTCTCCAGCAGCTTGGTCATCTCCGCCACGCGCGTCGACGACACCCGCACAGCCCGCGTAAAGATCCCCCCATACAACGTCGCGGCAAGCTCGGTCGCAATTGCCTCGTGCCCGCCCACCACCTTGGGAATGTCGCGCCGCGCCACCGTCACGTTGCCCGGGTCCTCGCGCTCCGGAGAGAAAGCCACATAGAAGACGCCGCGTCCGGCCGCCGCGCCCTTTGCCTGCGCCTTCAGTCCCTGCGTGTTGCCCGCCTCCAGCAAGGGAATCAGCAGCTCCTCGGTCGTCCCCGGATAGGTCGTGCTCTCCAGCACCACCAACTGCCCCTCGCGAATCCACGGGGCCACCGACTTCGCCGTGTTCTCCACAAAGCTCAGGTCCGGCGCGTGGTGCTCCGTCAGCGGCGTGGGGACGCACATAATAATCGCGTCCTGGTCCGACAGGCGCGCAAACTCCGTCGTCGCGCTAAAACCCTTCTTCCGCGCGCCCTTGATCTCCTTAGCCTCAATGCGAATAATGTACGATCGTCCAGCTTCCAGGTCGTCCACTTTTTTTTCATCGATGTCGAAACCGGTCACTTTAAATCCCGCCTCCGCGAGCAGCAGCGACAGCGGCAGCCCAACGTACCCCAGTCCGATCACGCCAATCCGCGCGGTGCGCGCCTCCAGGCGTGCAAGACGCTGCTGTGCAATCCCCGGCAGGTTGAGCTTGCCGGAGTTCGTCTGGATGGATTTAGCTTTGCTGGACTTTCCCTGACTGGACTTTGCTTGACTGGGATTCGACATGCTCCCGATTATCGCATTCAGCCCATTGGTTTTTTGCGATTTTCAGCCAGCCGTATCCAAAATAGGCACTCGAACGAAGTGGCCACCTTGAGGCCTGTCCTATGCAGCAACGGGCGGCTGCACCAACCGACATTCCCAAGCTCATTCTGGCGTTTGCACTGTGTACATAATGGTCTAATGGGAACGATCTCTTATGCTGTCCCATAATGGGCCCTTGCAGCGGTACTCCATGACCTCGTCAACCAATCTCGACGCACCGCCAACCGGCGCGGGACAGCAACGCCTTGTCCGCGCTGGAATCCCGTGGACTGCAATCGCCTTCCTCGGTCTCACCGCCGTCATATCGCTCCTGTGGTCGCACTCCAGGCTGATGTGGAACGACGAATTTCTTTCGCTCTGGACCGATAACGCACCCAGCATCGGTCAGGTCATTCAAATCCAGCGCACCTGCCCGATCTCTCTCGATCCCCTCTTCTACCATGCGCTGGCGCACGCCGACATCCGTCTCTTCGGCAGTGGCGCGTTGGCAATCAGGCTGCCGTCGCTGCTCGGCTATCTGCTGATGCAACTCTGTCTGTTTCTCTTTGTCCGCCGCGTTGCCAGCGAACGCGCGGCTGTCTTCGCGATGGCCTTTCCGGCGCTTACAACCTCGCTCTACTATTCGGTCGAAGGCCGCCCCTACGGCCTGATGCTCGGGCTCTTCGCCCTGACCATGGTGAGCTGGCAGAGCGCCACGCGCCGGGAGACGGGACGCACACTTGCGCTGATACCCCTGGCCGTATCGCTTGCTCTCACCCTCAACACCCACTACTACGGCATCCTGCTGCTCGTTCCGCTTTCGATTGCCGAGATCTTCCGTACAGCACGGCGCCGGCGTCTTGACCTGCCCGTGGTTGCATCCATCGGCATGGGCACAGCTGGAATCCTCTTCACCGTTCCCTTCATGAAGGCCGCCGCGCTGTACCACAGCCACTACTACAATGTGGTCGCGGACAGCCCGCGCACGATCGCGCAGGTCTATCCCGAACTGCTGTCCTCCTACTCTCGCATGCCCACTCAGCTTGATGGCGAGATAGGCAGGGCGCTCTTTCTGCTGCTCGCATTCGTCACTCTGCTGGGCTGCATTCGCCAGTGGCGCGCCGGAACCCTGCAACTGCCGCAAGCCGAGGCTGTGTTCCTCATCGCGCTGGCCGCACTGCCATTCTTCGGATTTCTGATGGCGCGCTTCGTCACCCACGCCCTTGAGTTGCGCTTCGTGCTCGGGGCCATCCCTGGGATAAGCGCGCTTGCGGCGATTGGCCTGTCGTCGTTCTTCAGCCGCAAACGCGCCGGCAATCTCGCTCTCCTTGCGCTCTTCGCGGCGATTGCCCTCGCCGGCATCAGGCATATTCTCGAAGAGCGGACCGCGACCCGCGAGACCATGTCCTCCATGGCGGTGTCTCCGGCCCTTAAGGCCGCGCTGCTGACCGGTTCCGATCAGCGGCTTTACTTTGAGCAACTAAAGTTGTTCGCCGTCGCAAGTTACTACGAGCCCGACCCCGAACTGCGCGCGGCCATGGCTCTGACCTTCTCCAGCAACCAGGAGATGAGTGCGGCCCACACGGACACCAACTCCCTCACCGCAATGAATATGCGCCGCTTCACGCATTTCATCATCGTTCCCTATGACACGCTCGCCACCCAGCCCGGCGATACCATCTTCGTGACCTTTCACCAGCGCTCGGACAACTGGGTCCCCCGGTCCACCGCGAACCCATTTGCTCCCGCAAGACAGATCGGCCCCGCATTCGGCGGCGATGCAGAATCAATTCGTTTTCTTCCGTGAACAAAGACCGGCAGTATTCAGAAATGCCATCAAATAATACTTCCATCGTATTTTCCTGACACTCGGCGATACACTCAAAGCGGAGAATCCATGTCCCGTTACTTGATTACCGGAATCGCAGGCTTTATCGGCTCGACCCTGGCCCACACGCTGGTCGAGCAGGGACACGACGTGCGCGGCATCGACAACCTCTGCACCGGCAGCCTCGACAACCTTGCCGGCATTCGCGACAAAATCTCTTTTCAGCAACTCGACCTTCAGGACTCCGCCGCCATGCGCTCCGCCTGCGAAGGCATCGACTTTATCCTCCACCAGGCAGCGCTCGCCAGTGTCCCCCGCTCCGTAAACGATCCCCTCACCTCGCACCAGTCCAACATTAACGGCACGCTGAATCTGCTGCTCGCCGCGCGCGACGCCAAGGTCCGGCGCATCGTCTACGCGGCCTCCTCCTCGGCCTACGGAGACCAGCCCACCCAGCCCAAGCAGGAAGACATGTCCCCGCTGCCGCTCTCGCCCTATGCCGTGCAGAAGCTCGCCTGCGAGTACTACGTCCAGGCCTTCTACCGCTCCTACGGCCTGGAAGGAATCTGCCTGCGATACTTCAACATCTTCGGCCCGCGCCAGGCCGCCGACTCGCCCTACTCCGGCGTCATCGCCAAGTTCACCACCATGATGATGGCAGGCCAAACGCCCACGATCAACGGCGACGGCCTCACCAGCCGCGACTTCAACTTCGTCGACAACGCGGTCAGCGCCAACCTGCTCGCATGCCTCGCGCCCAGTTCGGTCGCCACCGGACGCGTCTTCAACATCGGCACCGGAAGGAGCCACACACTCAACGAGGTCTACAGCGCGATCGCAGCACAGTTGGGCTTCACCGCTGCGCCGTTCTACGGCCCCGCACGCGCGGGTGACATCCGGCACTCCCTGGCCGACATCACCCGTGCCACCAGTGAACTGGGCTACCAGCCCAAGGCGCACTTCCACGATGGCCTGCAAAAAACGGTCGCCTGGTACCTCGCCGAAAAAGAGAAGAAAGCCGCCTCGACGCTCTGACTCAGGAGTGCCGCGCCGTCCTTACCCCAGCTTCGACAGCTCATCGTTTGCATCCCTCGACGTCTTGCTGTTGGGCGCAAGCGCCGCGGCCTTCTTCAGATGCAGTACGGCGTTGGCATTGTCGTGCATCTTGCTGTAGGTCATTCCCAGGTGGAGATGCATCGAAGCGTTGTCCGGTGTTGTCCGCAGCGCTCCTTCCAGCAGGTCCCGCGCCGCATAGTAGTTTTCCTTGTAGTAGTAGACCCAGGCCAGCGTGTCGGCCGTCTGCGGCGAGTCCGGCATGGCACGGCGCGCCGTCTGCGCCAACGTCAGCGCCACATCCACATTCTGCCCGTTCTCCACCATCAGGTACGCCAGGTTGTTGGACGCAACCGGGTTGCTCGGATCAATCTGGAGTGCCTTCTTGTACTCCGCCATCGCCGTCGAGACATCGCCCTTCGCCTCCTGCAACGATCCCTGCATCTCCCACGCATGGGCGTCGTTCGGGTGCGAACTGACCCAACCCTGCCAGCTTGCAATCGCAGGATCGATGTCTTTCAGAGCAATCTCAGCCCGCGTATAGATCTCGACCGCGTCGACGCTTCCGGGATTCAACTGCATCGCCTTCTGCGAGCTTTCCAGTGCGCCTTTGAAGTCCTTGGTCTGCAATTGAACGGCGGCAAGCACCGTATATAAGCTGCCATTCCCCGGCTGCTTTGCAATCTGCGCCTCGGCCCGCGCCAGAGCCTTCGCCGGCTGCTTCTGCCGCAGGTCGTAGGACACCAGCATTCCCAGCGCCCGGTCCGAGTTCGGGTCCTTGTCCAGCGCCTTCTGCAGCATCGCCTCGCCCTCGGGTACATGCCCCTGGGCTATAAGAATCTGGCCCAGTTCCAGGTACGCAGGTGCGTTGTCAGGACTCGCCTTCAACACCGTCTGGAAGTCTGCCGCCGCCTTGTCGTACTCCTTCCGGCCGGCCTCTGCGGTCCCACGCCACAGATAAGCCGCAAGATAGTTTGGGTGCTGTTGGATCGTCTTGTCCGCCACCTCGGAGAGCATGCCTGCGTCGTTGCGCAGCACCGCGATCTGCGCCAGCCCGCTTGCGGCCTCCAGATTCCCCGGATTGAGCTTCGCTACCGCGTTCAGGCTCGCCTCGGAGGTCGCCAGGTCGCCCTTGCCTTCCGCCACCTGTGCCAGCAGCAGTTCTGTCCGCATGTCGTTCGGGTTGTCCTTCGCCGCCTTCTTCAGCAGCGTGATTGCGTCGTCGGTCTTGCCCGTGTTCACCAGCAACAGCGCATTTAGAATCAGCACCTGAGGATTGCCTGCATAGTTCTTGGTCAATTCCGAGGCCACCGACGCCGCCTTGGCATAGTCCTTCCTGTCGAACAGAATGCGTGCGTAGGTGATCTTGATCGCGAAGCTCTTGGGATACTTCGAGGTCAGGTCCGCAAACGCAGCCTCGGCGCGGTCCAACTGCTGCGTCTTCGCGTAGTAGTCCCGCAGCAGCGTAGAGGCCTCCTCGTTCTCGGGAAGATCGACCACCGCCTGATGCAGTGTCTGCTCTGCCTTGTCCTTGCTGCCCTCGCGGAGGTAGAGCCCGGCCAGTGCGGCACGCCCCTGCACGTTGCCCGGCGCAATCCCGATTGCCGCCATGTACTGCTGCTCCGCGCCTTGCAGATCGCCCTTCTTATCCATCAGCGCCGCCATTACAAGATGCGGAGTCGCGTCCTTGGCGTCCAGCGATGCCGCCTTGCCCAGCTCCTCTTCGGCCGAAGCCTCATTCGTCGGGTCGGCCGTCAGCAACAGCGCCGCCGCCGTATGGAAGTTCGCCCGGTTGGGATCCAGTTGCAGGGCCCGCTGGATCTGCTTCAGGGCATCCGCGTTGTTGCCCCTTCGCTGAGCCACTCCGGCCAATAGAGCGTACGCATCCGCGTCGTTCGGGTTGATCGCCAACACCGCGTTGGCCTGCTCTTCCGCCCGATCGGTGGCGCGTCCATCCAGAAGCAGGTTCCCCAGATCGATACGTGCCAGCAGGTTCGAGGGGCTCACTTGCACCGTCTTCATCAGCTCCGAGTAGGCCAGCATCGGGTTGTTCATCTTCATATAAGTCTTGGCCATCTCGTAGTGCGCATCGCCAAAGTTCTTGTCCACCTTCAGTGCATTGAGAAACTGTAGCGCGGCCTCTTTGTACTTGCCGCTCGCCTCATATCGCTTTCCACTCTCCAGATACTTCTGCTTGCGAACATTCGGGTCGCGGCTGCATCCGGCGGTAAAAATCAGCACGAGCGATAACACAGCCGCTGAGATTCTGGCAACCTGCACTTTGCGTAGTTTGAACATTGGCGAAATCCTCATCTCCTCTTGCCGTTCCCTTTAATCTCTCTCTTCCATGCCGTCG
>Ga0302266_10002304_pt1 | contig 16498 bp, 15 predicted proteins | sample III_Bog_E1_2_FD_194559 | JGI IMG/M metagenome (GOLD analysis project Ga0302266, IMG submission 194559) | Peat permafrost microbial communities from Stordalen Mire near Abisko, Sweden - III_Bog_E1_2 | ecosystem: Environmental > Terrestrial > Soil > Wetlands > Peat | place: Sweden: Abisko... | reverse complement strand
CGACCCGACCACCAAGGCGACAGAGGCGCGGCGCAGTAAATTGCTAACGAATCCACCGCAACCCGAAAAGCGGGCGGGCGGAATCTACACTCTGCCGCCCGGAGTGCTTCCGGGACGAACTATGACGAATCACGTTTCGCTGCTCTGAGCTATACCTCTAAGCACGGAACCAACAACGGTTCAAAAGGAGTAAAAGACATGAAAGAACACCTCCTGATTGCATTGCTTTTCGTATCGGTTCCATGTGCTCTCGCGCAGAAAGCGAAACCGAAAGTCACCGTTATCCCTTGCAGAGACACGATTGCCAACGACACATTGGCGGTCCCGAATCTTTCCCAACTGACCCCGGACAAGCTGGTTGCCATCAAGCGCGAAACGTCAGATTGCGTGCTAACGGAATCTCGCCTTACGAGCCAAGACCTCGTGGCCGCCTACAAGGTGCGCGATGCCGTTGAAACGGAGATCGGCAATCGCGTATCGGCCCTCGTAGCGAAGCAGACAGGGGAGTACAACGACCTCAGAGATCACGGCAAGGAGGTGGCAGAGGACTTCATTAAGACGGCCGAGCAATATAAAGGCCTAGTTGCCGATTACAACAAACTGGTCGAGAAATACAACGGGCTGCTTGATACCTACCGATCGAACATCAATGGCAATATGGCCTTCGCGGACCAAATGAAGAGAATACTCGACGCTCAGGCTTCTCAGTGCGGAACTGCGATTCGGGACGCAATGGAGAGCTACACCCCTCCCGCTCCATCGACGTATAAACCGATGGTGCCCACCCATTGCACTGCGCACACGATTTCCAACCCCATCACTGGAAATTGGACGTACATGGACTGTCACTGAAAGGCGGTCTTGAGGAAACATCCACAACTCCGGGATTTCCCAGTCGTATAATTCTCAGCACTATGACAGACCGAGAAATTGCGCTTTATATTGGGGAGAGATGGCTTAACTCAGAGGCAAAGGTTGCGGCCTTGGAGGCGCTTCTTGCGGAACATCTTCCAGACTGGAAGGAACGGTTACGGAAGATTCCCGCGCCATCTGGGCTCACACCTCAGCAACACCTCGTCGTATTGCAGAACGCAATTGACGAAGATAAATCCGATGACTCGGAGATCCGTATTCTTCATCAAGTTCTGTTTGAAAGTTAAGGAAATCCATTACGCACACTCCATGCGATGATCTGAGTGCGCAGCAGACCTGAATCGCCCAGACCACGAATCCGGGCTTTTCTATTTGCCCTGAATCCTACCACAAACCGGGCGGGCGTTTTGAAGACGATTCGGGCCGCGCGCACCTGCCGTTCCGAATGAGCTAACATCTTTGTGAATCGGATAGGGTAGCTCCCGAATGGGCAGGCTCTCCCGGCTTGCCCCGCCGATCTCTTCGATACCGGGATGCCACTCGGGAGGTGGAGCGTGTTCAATGGAACGGAAAAGGACTGGGAGGCATTACTCGCCGGTCGGCCCCTTTATCAGCAAAAGGTTCTTAAGCATGACGATTCCTCTTTAACTCCGCAGGAAACCGGCCCCTTCATTGAATGGACTGAGACTGAAGACTTTCGCGTGGCATACACCGCTTCTTGGTTATTGCTCAAACAAAGCCCGGCAAAGCTCAGAGCACTTCGGAAGCGGGAGCAGCGCAAGATGCGCGAACTCTCGCGGCTAGTCACTGACATGGCTCTGCCGAAGATTCCAGCGGGACGACCGCCGGACAGTAAGGCGCAAGAGTATTTCGAGCAATACTCCGGCGATTCATCCTATACCGATATTGCGAAGCAAGAACTGCAACAAGATCTGCAATCTGTGCCGGATGCCGAAGCAAAAGCGCTTCTTATCGGGAAGGAAAGCGAGCGTATCCGTGCATCTGTGCGGCGGTCACGGCGTCGGCAAGACAAATAGCTCCCCCGTACATAATCTAATTTCATATTTCGTCCATCTGTGCAGGCTCCTCAGCTAGCTTGATCCTTGATTTAGCAGCGCCTTTACTTGACACGGGCGCTCACAGAGGAGCAATCGCCATGATGGAACAACAGCAGACGCTAACTCCGATTCAGCTTGTTCTCTATCTCCACGCCGATCTCGACTTGTGGATTGAAGTCCGTTTGAGCAGCGGGTGGCGCAGGTCTGGCCATAAAATCTGGGTTCAGGTCTCGTCTTTGGGAAGGGTGGCAGGTGGCCCGCTCATCGAACCCAAAACATCACCCTCTGTCTTGGGAAGCTGTGCCGTTCATCGTGGAAAGGAGGCAAAAATGCGGCGGCAAGTTGCGGAATTCTTACTCGTCGGCAAGTCCAAATTCTCGGGCGAGATCTTCTGGAACGGGTATCGCAGAGGAGAAATTGAATTCTTGATCTCTATCGAGACGCTCAAACATCACGCCTTGCAGATGGTTCGGAATTGGAATACGGTCAATGAACTCCATGAATCGTTCTCGGTCGAGATAAACGCTTTTGGGAAGACTCTGAACGACAACCAACTGAAATCTCCACTTGTCGGGGGAAACCGGAGGGATCACCTTGTTGAGTGTCAACTGCATTTGCTGTTTCCTTTCCTAGCCAGTTTATACCGAGCGATCAATACGGATTGCGCGTCAAAACTATCTGGGTCTGCAAAATGGTATGAAATCGCCAATTCTATTCTTGAACCTGCAGTACCGTCGGCAGGTCGCCCCGGTCCCTCGCGAATGGCCGGAGCCGTCCAGGTAGTAGTTTGGAAAAGACGCACCCCCAGCGGGGTTTGAATTGATCGCCGGGATCGCGTCCGCCTGCCGTAACGAGAGTCTGGTCATGCTCCCGATACGCGCAGAATTTCGGCGAGGTCATAAACATCCCGCCAGCCGCACTCGTCGCAGATAGTGGGCGTTGGCTTGTCAAAGCCATCGATTCTAATCCGGTGACCGTGAAATGGGTTGCGGTGTGCAAAGATATTCGGGTTTTTGCAAGTTACAGCCAAATCTAAGGCACTCATGAAAGCAGTCTACCCAGGTTGGGACCAATCGGGAAGCCTTTGTTCTGCAATACCCATAACACTGGATGTCAAGTGAACGGACATCCTTTATCCATGACGAATCCAAAAATGGTGCGTTGCCCCGGCAGCGGACAGAGAGTTGACGGGCCAGATGAGAATGACGGGACGGTTTTCTGCAGCGTTTGCCACATGAGCTTTTTGCCGATGACGACCACCACCACTGAAGACGGGAAGATGGAGTTTTCAGTATCGGAGCACATGCGCCGCGCCAATCCTCCCCGCATCAAGGGTGTTCCTAAGAAACGCCGGGGCAAGACGCGTGGTGATAGCGGAAGACAACAGAGACGGCGCTAGATCTGAGTTCACAGTGGTTGTCCAGAGCGGCTAGATCCAGGGTGAGCGAGTTTGCCAGTTGGCCGGGAATTGCATCGCACGAAGATTGACTGTCGGATGGGCGTTGAAAAGCGCCTTGAGTCGCTCTCCCCATTGGGAATCAGGTGAAATGTCGGCAAGTAGGGTTTGAATGATTAGCGCTATCACGTAAAAGCGGTCGTTCCCAATTCCGCTTGCTTTCCACGCCACAGGCAATTCCGGCTTGACGGCAAGCTCTCGATTCCACAAGCGGCTGTGATGCGCACAAACGTTGCGGATCGCCGTTAGGGCATGAAGCCAGCTCACAAAGACGGGTTGCGGCTGATTGAATTCGCGGGCGATTTTCTTCCGCAGGCTGGTCCTCAAGTGTTCATACATCTTCGACAGCGCGCCGAAGCTGATAAGCTCCGTCGCCATCCAGACGGGCAGCTCTGTTTCAGAGGTGTACTTGGTCCGATAGTGCCCGATGAAAACCTCGGTCGATCTTCCCTCTTCGCGCCGGAGAATCTTCATGAAGTCGGCATGATTGAAAGCCGTGGCGAAATTCGCCGGGTCAGCATGGCCGAACACGCCCAGGTCTTTCCCTATTTCGTACGTAATGACGGCGCGGACGCTGATCTCAATCGCGTCCAGGGCTTCGAGCACAAGCCGCCGCAGATCGACGTCGAATTTGTAGAGGTCAATAATTTGATCGAAGGTTGTTCCCGGACGAAAATTGCCGGTGGCCGCATCTTTGAAGGGGATGAAGTATGCGCTCAACCGGTAGTATCCGATTTGCTTCAGGCACAGCAGTGACCGGCCTCTGTCTGGGCAGTCGAGGCCGCGACGAATCAACAAATCGACTTGATCTTCGTAAGGAAGATGAGGCTTGCTGTATTTCATCGGAAAATGAAAAACCCGCCGATTTGAGCTTCACCTGTTTCCAGAGAGAGGCTTGGCGGGTATGTCATCAATAACCTTATCACCATTTCCACCCCTTGTCAACCCTCTTGCCCCGCAATTGTCTGGATCGAATGGACCCGCGAACGATTGTGAAACCCTTTATTTCTGGTTAGATACAGCAGCATTGAGCGATACAACCCGCCTCTATCGCTCAGGTTGAGCGCCGGGTTTTGCCTCCCGCCGGTCATGGTGCCGTCTACCTGAATTGGCGTCCGACACGCTCTTTCCATCCGGAGGGGAGGTAGCGGGCTGCGCTATTGTCGGCGCAGGTGTTTCAACCGCAGCGAGAGATGCATCCCGGCAACCCTTAATCCCTATACCGGCAAACAGACCGATAAGGAGTGCCGCGCTGCAAGCCATTGGAATCCAGATGCGGAGAACATCGGCTTTCAGTTCGCGCAAGAGAGCATCCACAGTTTTGGCGCGGCTTTCCAGAGAATGGGTCAGTCTGGTGTTTGCGGATTCGATCTGAGCAACGACGCCGAAGTGAGAATCGGAAAGCTTGTGGAGAGCGTTGGAAAGTTCCCGCTGTGCACTCGTCATGGCGGTATTGGTTGCTTGAAGACACGTAACCGTGGCTGAAATGCCGGACTTGAGAAAATGTTGACGTAGACTTTCCCCCAGTATCTTTGATATCTGCTCTGGGTTGAGGCCCGCTTCGACTTCAGTGGGAAGTGATTTAAGCCTTGACTCCAATTCATGCACATAACGAGCAGTCTCTTGCTGTGTTTTCACGGAGGTTTGCTGATGCAGAGCAAGCATCTCTTGAAACCGTTCCCGCTCGTCTGCAATGTCCTTTGGCGTGTGACGGGTGAGCAGTGCCAGGATGCCCATCGCTTCGAGGATGCGCAGCATCTCGTCGTCAGGGCTGAGGGTTCGAGCATGAGCCAGGACGCGATAGTATTCCTTTTGCAATTCCTCAGGGACAAGACGTGCGAGAGAGTCGAACAGCGTCGGCTCTCCCGCAGGAACAACGGCAAGTTTGGAAGTCGCCTGATTTGCACTCATGGGAGGAATGCCTCTCTTGCCCGGTCAAATTCTGAGAAGAGCCGCCGCCGATAGCTCTGCGCGCGCATAACGAGCGACGCCCGTTTGAGTTCGTCAATATCGGCCTTGCGGTCCGCTACCTGTCCCAGTTGTATTCCGTGTTGCCGGACTGGGTTTTCAAGTTCAGCAAGCCGGAACTCCATCTGCAAGATTTCCGGCGAAAAGGCTTCGCGGAAACGACTCGCCTGTTCGGTTGACCTCCAGTATGTGAAATCCGCGAGGGCGCTGGTTGCGTTTTCAACGACGACGTATTCGACGCGATCCTGTAACCGGCTGGCCCAGGCCAGGACGCTTTCGACGCTGGCCGGGTCCGGTGTGACCACGCCGACCGCTGTGAAGCGGACACCCATCGCGGCTACGTCCTCGTACATCGACTCGAACCAATCGGCGGCAACCTGCCCGGCACCCGCACCCATGTCGGCGAGGATGATCGGTGTACCGCCGTCAAGGTGATCGACGAAGCCGTCGAGACCTGCCGGAGTGTGAATGTTGACCTTGGTCACCGTTCCGTTGAAAAAATGCTTCAGCGAACCGCGCGCCTTATTCTCCGTATCGAGATCGAGCAGGGTGACCGGAATTTCATTCGTGGCGAACCACTCGGCTAGGGCAACCATGACGCCGGTTTTGCCGACCCCGCCTTTGCCGCCTATGGTAAAGACAACGCGCTTTGAACTAGCCGTCATTGTTCACCTCCGATGCTTGTCAAGGTCAAAGGTTCGTTCTCACGGAAGACGAAACGAGATGGCTTCGCAGTCCGCACCACTGGCTTTGCTTTGAAGGCGCTAACGCGGTCAAGCACCGGCGACTCTGCCGTAGCAAGCTGGATTGGCGGCAGTTCGAATTGTGTGCGCTTGCGATGCTTGGCGCGGACCTTCACAAAGGAATGCAGAGTGCTCGGGGCAACGTACAAGCCAAGGCGCTCCTCAAAGAGGTGCGCAACCTCGCGGTACGTCCGCCCCTTGCGTCGTAGCTCGCGGATCAGCTCACGGTGGGGTTCGAGTTTCGAGCGGTATGTTTTTTCAGGGAGAGATTCGAGAATTGTCCGAAGTTCTGGTTCCATTGAATTGGCTCCAGAGCACCTCACTGCGTTGTTCCAATAGGCGTCCGATAAGCGGCTCCGACGGTTCCTGAAAGTGCCTTACTGCGCTATCCATGCCACCTAGTTTCAATAAGTTACCAGGCGTTCGGCCACTTTCACGGCGATAACACGGGTTCAAATCCCGTCGGGGACGCCAATTAGAATCAAAAGTATGAGCTAGACCCGAAATTTAATTTGGTCGCCCTCTAAGGAAAAAGGAGATTCCGATCTCGATGAAGAACTTAGATTACTATGACTTTCTTCAAATCAGCCCCCATGCCGAGCCCGACACCATCCATCGCGTTTTTCGCTTTCTCGCTGCCCGACTTCATCCAGACAACCCGGAGTCAGGCGATCCTGAAAAGTTCCATCTGCTCAAGAAGGCCTATGACGTATTGTCCAACCCCGTGTCCCGGGCGGAATACGACGCGGTGCGAGATGGCGAAGTGCCACAGCCTGTCCCGCTATCCAATTCCGTTGACTTTATGGACAGTGTTGAGGGTGAGTTGAACCGGCGCCTGGCGCTGCTTGCGCTGCTCTATTTTCGGCGTCGCGCTTACCCATGGTCCCCGGAAGTTAAGCTTACAGAAGTTGAAGAGCGGATGGGTTTTCCCCGCGATTACCTGGAATTCACCACCTGGTATCTGCAAAAAAAGGGCTACATCGCCCGCGCTGACAATTCGGATTTCACCCTCACTGCGGATGGGTTGGACTTCGTGGAGTCTCAGCGTGTGAATATCCCGACCCTGAACAAGTTGCTCACCAGCGGAATTGGGCCCTCCACGGCAAATTCCGTTGCGACCAGCAACGCATTCCATCCCGCCACGACGCCTATCATTGTGCCTCCACCCATGACCTACCCGGCGGAACGGCGTGTTAACAAGGGCGACCGGCGGGCAAATCTTCCTGATCGGCGTGTAAGCAAAACGGATCGGCGAACGCAGTGAAGCCTGAGATATGCTGACCGAGGGTTCAGTGCCATGAAATCCCTGCTACTTACCGAATATAACCATCTCGAAATCGTAGACCAGCCTATGCCTGCATGTGGACCGAACGAAGTCCAGGTGCGAGTGGAAGCTTGCGGCATCTGCGGGAGTGACGTGCATGGCTACGATGGTTCGTCTGGCCGTCGCATTCCACCCATCGTGATGGGTCACGAAGCGGCTGGAACAGTGGCGGCATTTGGTTCCGAGGTGCAAGGACTGACCGAGGGAGACCGTGTAACTTTCGATTCGACGGTCTACTGCGGCAGTTGCGAGTTTTGCGCCAGGGGTGAGATGAACCTGTGCGACCATCGTCAGATAATTGGCGTCTCCTGCGCGGACTATAGCCGGGCGGGCGCATTTGCCGAGTATGTTGTTGTGCCCAGGCACATCGTCTATCGTTTGCCCGATACGATTTCGTTCACGGAAGCCGCGGTGTCGGAAGCCGTTTCGGTCGCGCTGCACGCCGTGCGGGTATCGCAAACCGCGCAGGGCGAAACTGCATTGGTCATCGGGGCAGGAATGATCGGGCTGCTCATCTTACAGGCTGCAAGAGCCGCAGAGTGTGCGCGGGTGATCGTCGCGGATATTGATGCAACGCGATTGAACCTGGCGAAGCAGGTTGGCGCAAAGGAGCTATTGCATTGTCCCGGCAATGAGCTTGTCGGCGAAGTGCTGAGACTTACAAACGGCCGCGGCGTCGATACGGCATTTGAGGCCGTAGGAATGAATGAAACAGTCGCTGCCGCAATCGACTGTACGCGCAAGGGAGGAACAGTGACCCTGGTAGGGAATATTCGGCCGGAGGTGACGCTTCCGTTGCAAAAAGTAGTTACCCGGCAGTTACGGTTACAGGGGTCCTGCGCCTCGGCGGGCGAATTTCCACACGCAATCGATCTTGTGGCCAGAGGAGAAATACAGGTAAAACCGCTGATTACCGCCGTCGCTCCACTCGAAGATGGCCCGCGGTGGTTTGAGCGGCTGCATGCGCACGAACCGAATTTGATGAAAGTTGTTCTTACTCCGAGGGCGATGTGAACGACTCGCTTTTCGATCTTACCGGGCAGGTTGCCATTGTTACGGGTACCAGCAGGGGCCTGGGCCAGTACTTTGCCAGGGCGCTGGCAAAGGCCGGCGCGGACTTGGTGCTCACCAGCCGCGATCGCGCATCGTTAGCCCCGTTTGAGGATGAGATCAAGGCGTTGGGCCGGCAAGCGATTTCACTTGAGCTCGATGTGCGGAACCAGGAGAGTATTGAGCGCATGGCCGCGGAAGCGGAGGCTGCCTTTGGACAGATACACATTCTGGTCAACAACGCTGGATGCAACATCAGGAAACCTGCTCTCGATGTAACATGGCAGGATTGGAACCAGATACTCGATACGAATCTTCGCGGCAGTTTCTTTGTAGCTCAGGCAATTGCCACGCGCATGATTGCAAGAGGCTATGGGCGCATCGTGAATATTGGCTCCGTCACAAGCGTGTTTGGCTTCGCTGGGCTTGCGCCCTATGGCGCAAGCCGGGGCGGCATACGGCAGATGACCATGAGCCTTGCCGACGATTGGGGTAAGTTCGGAGTAACTGTAAATTGCCTTGCACCAGGATGGTTCCGCACAAACCAGAACAAGGTTCTTTACGAAGATCCCGAGTGGGTCGAGTATCTCATTGACCGTATCCCGGTGAAGCGTCCCGGCGAGCCGCGCGATCTGGACGGAGCAATCGTTTTTCTGGCGTCTGAAGCAAGCCGTTATGTAACCGGGCAGACGCTTCTTGTGGACGGCGGCATTTCGACTGGCGCTACGAAAGCGACAGTCAAACCTTCTAAAACACCACGGCAGCAGCCGCCTGGCCAAGAATGAGCGTACTCTCCTAGCCCCGCACGAACTCGGCCGCCCGCCGCCAATCGCGCAACCCGAGCATCGCCAGCGCCACAAGAACGGCGGAAAGCAGGGCCAGCGCTCTGAGGCCCTGGTGGAGATATTCGCCGATGTAGACAAGGTCCACTATGATCCAAAGCCACCAATTAGCGATGTGCTTGCGCGCCTGCCACCAACTGCCCACAAGGCTGTAACTGGCAAGTTGTGCGTCCAGCCATGGTAGCGCGGCGTGAAGGTGTTTCATCCAGAATCCCAGGGCAATACCACCGACGGCCCCCGCTGTCAATCCGGCCATCAAGCTGGGCAGGGGCAGACGAACCACACGCACTTCTCCCTCCTCTCGCACGCCTTGAGCCCAGTGCCACCAGCCGTAGAGCGTAAAGGCGGTGAAGAATACCTGAAGCCACGCATCCGACTTCAAGCCGGTACGATAAACGACGATCAGGCAGGCTATATCGGAGACAAGTATAATGGGCCAGCAAAGAAGACTTCGGCGTGTCGTGAGCCAAATGCCGACAACTGCCGTGACCGCGCCCACGACCTCAAGCCAGTTTTCAGCAAAATAATCTGCGATCGCTATCCAACTCATGGTCGCCAATCTCCGCGCGGCTTCTGTTCGCGTTCCGCCGCCCATGCTCGCAACGCATCGAGCAGACCCCCGCCGGCGCCACGAAACCAGCGCGCATGCCCCACCAGCCAGCCGTCGCAGGCCATCGCCGCCTTCTGCTGCGAGTGCAGCACGCTTAAGAAATAGTCCGTCTCACTCAGCGCAAACTCCGCGTGGCAAAGCGCCGTCATCGGCGCCAAAGCCACCCTCTCTTCAACTGTCAACCTCCGTACCGACTCATAGCCGTCAAGCATTGCGATCAAGTGATCCAGATGTACCGGCACGTCACCCAAGCTGCACATCAAGTCCCCTGATCCCAGTTCCCTGATCCCTGATTCCTGTCCTAGCGCAAGCCACTCCACAATGTTGCGCTCGATCGCGTGCGCAATGTCGTGAACCGCATTCGTGCGGTCGGCCAGGCCAAAGTCAATGACCGCTGTTGCACGCGCATCGCCGCGGTCGTCGCTCCACAACAAATTCGAAGCGTGCAAATCGTTGTGCGTCCACAAAGGATGCAGCGCGGGCAGCAGCGGTTGCAACTCCGCATGGTATGGACCAAGCAGTTCCAGCGCCTCATCGCAACAGTTGCGCACAACAGAACTTCCACTCAGCTCCGGACGCGCGGCCAGATAACTTCCCATCTCATAAGCGGGGTTTCCCCCGGCAAAAATTGTGAAGCTTGCAACCAGCGGCCTGGCCTTTCGGCGCGTCGCGGAATAACCCTCCGAGGCGAGATGCAAACGCGCCAAAGCCTGCCCCGCCGACCGGGCGTGAGCTAAGGTGCGGAAGGGCATCCAGGAGAGAGCGTCGCCATAAAGATCGACTCCCTCTGGCGCATCGTGAACTTCGTACGTCCACTCGCCGGCTTCAATTGCGGTTTCGCCTGAAGATGCCGCATGCACACGCGGCACAGGCGCTTCGCGCGCAAGCAGGTGCGCCATGAAGCGATGCTCCTCAAGCAATCCCTCACTATCTCGCACAGCAAGAGGATGGCGCTTGATGAACACCCGTCCGCCCGGTGTTCTTACAACACTTGCCGCGGAGAACGGGCGTGGGCTCGCTGAGAGAATCTCGACTGGCTCACTGAAACCAGGATATCGACTCAACAGGGCGCGCACCTCGGGCAGAGTCAGCGGCGGCCAGTCGGGTTCCACCATCTTGCCATCGAGGCCATGCGCGTTCGCATTTGCGTTCATCGCGGAATCTTCTCTTTGTTCAATCGCCGAATTCAAAACGTGTAGTGAGCCGACAGCCGAACCGTTGTTGGCGCGCCAAGGTGGATAAATGTGTCGCCATAACTGGCCCCGGTATCCTTCCAATAGCGCTTATCGGTGATGTTATCCGCATACACCCGCACAGTTACATGACTTCCCTCGCCGCCGGGCTGGTATCGTGCGCCCATATTGAAAAGGTTGTAACTCTGCACACTTACCAGATCGTCGCGAGTAGCTTCCTTGCGCCCTGTATAACTCCACCCCGGCATAAGATGCAATCCGCTTGCATGCGGCAACGCAATGTCCGCAAAGGTTGCCGTACGCAGGTGCGGTACATTCAGCACCTGCTTGTTGTCGAACGCCGGCGTACCCGTGTCGTCTGATATCGCTCGAATAGCCGCCGCCGAGGCTGTCAGCCGTAGCCACTTCGCGGCTTTACCTTCCGCGTTTGCTTCAATGCCGTCGTGCATTTCTCGGCCTTCGGAAACAAAGCTCTGGTCGCCTTCGTCGTCAATTGCCTTTGGGTAGAAAAACGGCGCGCGCATGTGAAACAAAGCCGTGGTAAGCAGAATGTGCTCACCCGGCGAGTACTTGGCTCCAATCTCAGCTTGGCGAGTGAAAAATGGAGATAGGTAGTAACTGCCGGCCCAGAATGGAGCTTGCGGTCCCAATGAAAGGAGTACTCCGTAGTTGCCATAGAGGGTCAAATCTTCCACAGGGCTATAAGTGATCGCGTATTGAGGCAGCCAAACGGTTCTGTCGGTGAAGTTCACCGCTCCCGATGCAATGGTTCCGGAGTAGTTATGATCGCGCACTGAATCGAACCGCCCGCCGGCAAGCAGTTGAATGCGCCCAGGCAGATGAATCCTGTCCTGCATCACGGCTGCTGACTGATGATTGTCCTCATACAGGGCGCGCGGCCCTACCGATTGCAACGGATCTTCCATTGTGAACGGAGCGTCGGGCTGGTAGATGTTCTCCGAACCGACATACGTGTAGACCGCACCGTCCTGCACGGTGGCGGGAGCATTCGCCGATGGTGCTCCAGGCTGTTGCACACTGCGCGAGAAAAGCTCGCCCCCGGCTGTCAAGCCCTGGCTGATTGTCCCGGTCTTGATTTGCCCCGTAACCATCGCCTCAACCTGTGCATCAATGCGCAGTTCGCCGGGGTCGCGATAATCGTATATGTCATATGTCCCATCGGGAGCAAAGAACCACGGATACGGTACCGAACCGTTGTTGCACTCCGCTTCGTAATAGCACCCATACGCATAAATCACATTGTCGTCGATCAGCGAGTGGCTATAGCTCGCCGCTGCAAATGCTCGCCATGACTTCGTCAAATCGTAGTCCAGCCGAGTTCCGGTATTGATGGTATCGAAGGTATTGGGCAATGCCCAGGGCTGCTCGCCCAGCATCGTCGATGGATGAACATCGCTAAGGTCGGGCACTGTCGTTCCACCAAGCAACTGATAGCCGCAGACCGAGCGCTCGACCTTGTGCTGATACTCAAAGTCGCCCGTCAAAATTGCTTTCGGACTTAGCTTCCAGTCCGCCGCGCCTGAAGCCATTGTGCGCCAGCCATTCGCGTCGTTCACGTAGCTCATTATCTTTTCGCCGGCGGCATCCATCCGCGTGCCCACTTGGCCTCGGCTGCCAAACAGCCAGCCCATGTCCGCAGCGCCGTAAGTGGTTCCGCGATGATCGGTGGCCAGATCCACGGCCTTGATCGCCGCCGGCCGCTTGGTCACATAGTCGATCAAGCCTCCTGCCGAAGCAACCCCGCTCTCCACTCCGGCAATGCCCTTCAGCAACTCAACGCGTTCCTTGTTTTCCAGCGGCACATCCTGTTCGCCTGCAATGGTCATGCCGTTGATCTCAAGGCCTGTCGCCAGGTCTATCGGGAACCCGCGAATCTCGTAGTCGCCGTAGTAGCCCACCGGAGCGTAATCTTCTCCAATCGAGGCGTCGTTCTTCACCACGTCTGAAAGCAGCCGCGCGTCCTGGTCCAGTAACAACTCGCGAGTCACCACGGTAGCGGAAAGCGGTGTCTCCTTCAGAGCCGCGCCGTCCAGCGTTCCCACCGTCACGCCGCCGGGAAGATAATCGTCCTTGACGCTGCCGTGTACCACCACCGTCGTCGTCACGCGCGGAACCTGCTGCTGTGCCGTTGCGGGTTTCGGCGCTTCGGCAGCGGGCGGTGGGCTAGTTGTTGTTGGCTGCGGGCCGACGCCCGATTGAGCCGCGGACTGGCAACGCGCCAGAGGAGATACAGCAAGACAACCAAGCACGAAAAGCCAGGCCACCACGCGTCCGCTTTTCAATTGGAGAATAGACAACGGGGCGTCCGCCAGCCTGAGGAATACTCGTCGGCATGCGAACAGAAACGAATGGAATGGAGTTCGGGCAATAAGAGCATCTTCGGCATCGAGCATAGGTTCCCCTTGGTTTCAACCCAATGAAACAAGAGAACTCGCGCCACGATTCAAGAAAGGAAGGCCGCTTTGCTTCGGAAACTTCCCACGCCGGCATTATCCGGATCGGGTTCTAGGGTATTATCTCAGCCCCACTTCGTGGAGCACCCCTGTTTCAATAATCCGATTGAAACACTCCCGGCCTCGTTTTGCAAATGCGCCGGCGACTTGCGGTCGACCTTTTCTCGGAGCGGCGGGGCGATCTTCGCCGCACACAGCGTTGACCCCGACCAGCATCGCTAGCGGCCGCCATTTTCAGGCTCGCCAATCCGGCAAGAAAAAATCCTGAAAAAGACGGTCGCTCGCCTTGCCATTGGCGCTACATTTGAAAGGAAAACAATTTATAGGCGAAGAAAAATCGTCACCTTCGTAAATCTTTCTTGAAAGGGAACCGCATGCGTCCTTTCTTTTTCCCCGCCGGTATCCGCTGCCTGGTTGCGCCTCGGACACTCCTCGCCTGTTGTCTCCTTCTGCTGGCAGCCTGCCCGCTCCTTGCGCAATCCACTTTCGGCTCCATTCTGGGCACGGTGCGCGATACCAGCGGCGCCCTTGTTCCAGGCGCTCAGGTTACGCTGGTCAATACCGGAACCAACGCAGCCCGCACACTGGTCTCCGATGCAAGTGGAGATTACGCATTCAAGAACATCGACGTGGGCCGGTACGCCCTCACCATTACCGCCGCGCAATTTCAAAAGGAATCGCTGCCTGAGATCGTGCTCACCGCCCGTGAGACGCGCCGCATGGATGCTGTCTTGAAGCCTGGCGCGGAGGCAGAAACCGTCGTCGTCCTCGACGACCCCACACCCGTGGTCACCACCGATATGTCCAACCTTGCCGTCACCAAAACCGGCGACGAACTGGTAGACCTGCCGGTAGCCATCTATTCCCGCTCAACCGGTTCCACCAGCCCCATCTCCACGCTCACCACCGAGGCCGGCGTCCAGACCGACGACAGCGGCAACCTAGCCGTTATGGGTGCCACCGCGGCACTGCTGAGCGTCAGCGTCGACGGAATCTCATCGGTAGGCGTCGAGTACTCCGGGCCCGTCAACGAGATGTTTCCCTCCTTCAACTCCATTGAAGAAATTCGCGTCAGCGAGTCCAACAACAACGCTGAATTCAGCGGCGTGGCCGACATTACCACTGTCTCCAAAGCCGGTGGAAACCGCTTCCACGGCGGCCTTTTCGAGAACCACGAAAACACCGTCTTCAACTCCAACAATCCGTTTGCCTACTCCAAGCCGAAGATCATCATGAACGACTTCGGCGGCACGCTCGGCGGCCCAATCAACAAGCAGCACCTCGATCACTGGGGCCAGAACAACAGATTGGATGGGAAGGACGCATTTTTCTTCGCGAGCTTCGAGGGCCTGCGCCTCCCGCGCCAAACGCCCATCCTGGTCAGCGTTCCATCCACCGACATGCGCAACGGCAATCTCACCAGCTATCTTGCCGAGCAGGGAATCGCAGCCATCTATCAGCCCGATGGAGTAACTCCCATCGATCCCTCCAATGTGCCTGTCAGTCCCATTTCCGCCAATCTGCTCACCTACCTCATGCCCATGCCCAACTACGGCGCACCCGGCTCCTACGCCAATAACTTCCAGACCAACTTTCCCTCGCCCATCTCGGCCAATCAGGGCGATGTGCGTCTCGACAATGTGCTCTCGGAAAAGCAGTCGATGTTTGCCCGCTTCTCCTACAAGAACCGCCAGGTCACCACCGCTCCCGCCTCTTATTGCACCTTCTCCTATTGCGGAACTGCGGGCAGTCCGCTGCAGGGCTCGTACAATACGCCGGAAATCGACGAGGGCCTGACATTCGCTTATAACTACGTCTTCAAGCCCAACCTGCTCAACGAGTTTCGCGGCGGCTATAACGCCCAGCACACCTCGGAGGAGCAGAGTTACTCCACCACGGCCTTGCTCGCCGATACCGGAATCACCGCCATCACCGAGCCAGATACCCAGTGGTCTGAAGCGCCGCAACTGCTCATCAACGGCTTCATGGCCACTGGCGCGGGCAACCCCGGCGTGCAGCGCGGGCAGATTATCGAGGCTCTCGATAACGTCTCGTGGAGCAAGGGGAAGCACATCCTCAAGTTCGGCGCGGACTTCAAGCGCCTCACCGATCACGACGACAACGTCTTCGGCAACTATCGCTCCGGCTGGTATGTCTTCGACGGTTCCTCCACCGTGGGCGCCAACATCGGCGACCCGTTCACATCGTTCCTTCTCGGTTATCCCGATTACACCGAAATCGGCACCGTCAACAACCCCACCATGTACGGCCTCGGCTACTCCTCCGGCTACTTTGCCCAGGACGACTGGCACATTACGCCCAACCTCACCTTAAACCTCGGCCTGCGCTACGAACTGCACCCGCCCCTCAAAGAGACTCACTACAACACCGCCTTCTTCCTGCCCGATTACTCGGCATCCATAGGCGGCCAGCAGGTCAACGGCGCTGTCGTGGTCCCCAATGCGCAGGCTGAATCGTTCGAGTCTTCTCAGTTTGTCGGCGCTATAGCTCCCACCCCCATCCTCACCGCGCAGCAGGCCGGAATTCCGCAAGCCCTGCGCTACTCCGACACCCACGACTGGGGTCCACGCCTGGGCTTCGCATGGCGGCCTTATGGCAACGACAAGACCGTTCTCCGCGGCGGCTGGGGACGATTCATCGAGGCCCCGCTCGGCTTTTCGCTTGTCTCCGGTTGGGCCGTCCACGCCAGCTACATCGGCATCTACAGCCAGACCACTCAGGCCGACGGAGTAACTCCGGTACTCTCGTTCTCCGATCCGTTCGACAGTACCGCCGGCAGCTCCACCGGATCCGCCGGCTTCTACTACGCCTTTCCCATCCACTACAACGACCCCTCCGTGCAGCAGTGGAACCTGACCGTCGAGCAGGACCTGGGCAAAAACATCG
>Ga0302266_10002298_pt1 | contig 16512 bp, 7 predicted proteins | sample III_Bog_E1_2_FD_194559 | JGI IMG/M metagenome (GOLD analysis project Ga0302266, IMG submission 194559) | Peat permafrost microbial communities from Stordalen Mire near Abisko, Sweden - III_Bog_E1_2 | ecosystem: Environmental > Terrestrial > Soil > Wetlands > Peat | place: Sweden: Abisko... | reverse complement strand
TCGCGCGGCGCGCAATCCGGCGAGGCCGATCGCCATTCCGTCTGGCTCGCCGCCAACAACCTGGAACCCAAGCTCAGCCCCTTCGATCCCCTTGCCGTGCTGGATGAGATCGAAAGGCTTGTGCCCGGCTACCAGCTTGACCGGCTCAATCTTTTTGGCGGCAACGATGTGCGCACCGAACCGGGCTTTGTGCCGGTTTCAGCGATTGCCGAAGCACTTCCGGCTCTCATTGCGCCTGCGCACGACGGGCTGTTTACCTCAGGAACGCTGGGCCGCTACAGCGCCGCACTCAAGGAACTGGAACTACACCAGGCAGCGGAGTTGCAAGAATCCGCAGCCGATTAGCAGTCCGAACACACTGCAATTCAGAATACAAACGAGGCAAAAGGCAAGTGACGATCTTAGAATTCTTTCTGTGGAGCCTGCTCAAAGTAGCCGTTGTAACGGTAGTGCTGCTGATGGGCGTTGCCTACACCGTGCTCCTGGAACGGAAACTTGTAGGCCGCATACAGAACCGCTGGGGACCCAGCCGCGTTGGGCCATTCGGTCTGCTGCAGCCCCTGGTCGACGGCGCAAAGCTCTTCATCAAGGAAGACCTGATTCCAACTGCCGTTTATCGGCCCCTCTATCTCCTCGCGCCCATACTCGCTCTCGGCTGCGCGCTCATCTCCATCGGCGTTGTCCCTTTCGGCGAGCCGAACGTTGGGCCCAAGGGCATGCACCTTTTTGAAATTGCCGACGTCAACATCGGCCTGCTCGTCATTCTGGGCATCACTTCCATCGGCGTCTACGGCATCGCGCTGGCCGGTTGGTCGTCCAACAACAAATATTCGCTGCTCGGTTCTCTTCGCTCTTCCGCCCAGTTGATCAGCTATGAACTGGCACTCGGTCTTTCGCTTGTAGGCGTTGTCATGCGCGCCGGCTCGCTGAATCTACGGGTCATTGTCGAGAGCCAGGCCGCCAAGGGCATCGCCACCTGGAACATCTTTGGCGGCTTTCAGTTCCTCGCGTTTTTCATCTACCTCATGGCAGCTTACGCGGAGACAAACCGTTCGCCGTTTGACTTGCCCGAAGCGGAAAGCGAGCTCACCGCCGGCTATCACACCGAATACAGTTCCATGAAGTTCGCCATGTTCTTCATGGCCGAATACGCCAACATGATCACCGTAGGCTGTGTGGCCACACTGCTCTTCCTCGGCGGCTGGACCAGCCCTCTGGGCGAACTGATGCCCGTGCCGCAAAACATCTTCGCCCACGCGCTTTTTCCCATCTTCTGGTTCGTGCTTAAAGTCTTCTGCTTCCTGTTTCTTTTTGTATGGGTGCGTGGAACGCTGCCCCGCTTCCGCTATGACCAGTTAATGAACTTCGGCTGGCGCTATCTCATGCCGCTTGCGATTCTGAACATCGTTGCCACTAGCTTGTGGCTTGCATATCGCGGATAGGCACCGCCAGCAGTGCTCCCCAGTTCAGTCCCGAGCCAAACGCTGAGAAGACGAGTGGGCCGGAGATCGGCGCAGTCTGCTTGGCGTACCATTCGTCGGCGGCAATCAGCAACGACGCCGACGAGGTATTTGCATATCGATCGATGTTTGTGTAGAACCGTTCCGGAGGCGCCTTGAGTGTTGCCGCGACTCGCGTAATCAGGTTCAGATTGGCCTGATGCAGCAGGAACACCTCAACCTCCGCAGCGGAAATCTGATTCCGCGCAAGCAATTGATTGATTGCCCTCGGCATCTTGCGCGAAGCCTGCATGATCACGGCCTGCCCATCCATTGAGAACTTTCCGTCCTGAACAAAAAGCGTCTCGGCCGAAGCTCCGTCCGTAAACAGGCAGGAGTCCGCGATGTGCGCGAAGCCGTTTTCGGCATCCACCAGGGCCGCACCCGCTCCGTCTCCAAACAGGATCGCTGAATTCTTCCCCTCAGGATCGAGCGTGATCCTCCGCGACATGATCTCCGCGCCCACAACCAAAACAGGTCCCATGTTGGGCGCAAGCTGCGCGGCCAGAATCAAGCCGATCAAAGACCCTGCGGACGAGACGGGAATATCGAGAGCTGGCGTGGTCGAAAGTCCCAGTCCAGACGCAATCTGGCAGGCTGGCCCCGGGCAAAAGCGATCGCTGGACCCGCTCGCCACCAGAATCATTCCAAGATCCGCTGCGGTCACTCCAGCCTTTTCCAGGCAATCGCGCGCAGCCAGCAGTCCGATTCCGGCCACCGTATCCGAATCGTCCGCGTAGCGCCGTTCCGCAATCCCGGAAACTTCAAGAATCCACTCCGGAGTCGCATCCACCCGCGGCGCAATCTCTTCATTGCTCACACGGCGCCGGGGCAGCCACGATCCAAACGCCCGCAGATAAGCCATCCGTTATGCCTTCGACACGAGGTAAGCGCTGACCTTGTTGATGGTGTCGAACTTGCGCGCCGAAAGGTCGGAGTCAGGAATGCTGATGCCAAACTCCTCTTCCAACCCCACAACAAAGTCCGTAAGGGCAAAGGAATCCAGCAGCCCCGAGACAAACAGCGATTCGTCCGCACCAGGGTTGATTCCCTTAGTTGTCACCTGCCGAAGAACTTTAAGGATTCTTGCCTGTTGGTCCATTGACCGCTCCTTGTGCTGTTTCAGCGCTGGTCGCTGTTTTTCCCTTGTATGCTCGATACCCCGTCATCAGGTCGGCAACCAGCGCATCCGCCAGTGCCCGATATCCTTCGCCGGTGAAGTGCGTATGGTCTGGCTGCGCCCAGCCTGCATACACAAACTCCTGCATGGCGCCCAATCCGCCCATCCGGTCACGCTGGTCCCAGTAGGCGCATCCGTGGGTGCGGCAAACCGCGCGCTGCGCACGAACAATCTTGTCCGTCCCCGCGTAAGGATGCCAGGCACGATGCTGAGCGGTGGAACGGTCCGCCGGTCCCACCACCAGGATCGACGACTCCGGCACATAGCCGTGAATCGTATCGATGATCGAAGCAAACGCCTGCTGATAGCTCTCCTCGTCCCATAGCGAACTTGCCGCCTCATTGGTTCCATAGGCCAGCACGATCAGGGCCGGAGAATTGTCCTTCAAATAGCGCGAGAAAAGCGTCTGATCCCACTTCAGGATCAAAGGCGCCTCAGCTCCATTAATGCCAATCGACTCCCACGTAACCCCAGGCTGCGTTGCAACCCAGCCCAACAGGCTCACAGGTGCGCTCTCCTCCGTCATCACTTCAAAATGGTGGTCGCCTTCCGGGCAGAGATAGCTGAAGGTGCCAGGTCCCGTTTCCGGCGCATCTGTTTCAATCTCCACTGGCTCGCCGCCGTTGTCCGTAAACCGTAGCCGCCCCCCGCCAGGCTGTTCGAGGTACTGAAGTTCAAGCGTGGCGCAAGGAGCATCCAAAGTCACCCATTCCCCGGCGCGCTCAGTGGAGATGCTGATGCCGCCTAAGCCCGTCTGGCCGCTGCCCAGTTGGAGAAACTTGTTTCCCTGTGTCTTCCATCCCGTCGACTGCGACCGGCTCGAGCCCAGAATCCTGTAACCCGCAAATGGATGCCCCGCATAGGAATAGCCGATGCCCCCATTACCAAACTGCTCCTGAAAGACCCGCCGCGCTTCCCCCGTAAACATGTCCGCCGCAGTATGCGAATCGCCAAACTGCAGCACCCGCACCGTGTCTGTATGCGGTCCGGGATCCTTCAGTTCGGCTTCGTGGGAGGCCAGTTGGGCATAAAACCCATCTAGCGCGGAATCGTAGACGATCGGCTTTTCAACCGGCTCCTTGAGGCGCATCCCTATCTCTTCGATCAACGCTGCCTTATGTGCGGGATCGAGGTGCGCTCCGGCCAGGAGCCGCACACGTACCCGCGTTCGAGCATGAGCCGCTTTACCATTCGATTGCTTTCCACTCTGTGCTGGAGCTTTTTTGATCCCCTTGCCGGTTGTCTGAGCGTGTCCGGCGGGGTGATGCTTCTTTTTAGTGGAAGCCGTCGCATCCAACCTTGCTGTCGCCATCACAAGCAGCAGGCTCGCCAGCAGAAAACACGCCACGCGCTGCAAAGGACGCGAAATCATCACATCCTTGCCTTCTTGCCGGCATTCTTTGTGGCATGTCTGGATTCGGGGATGGATTTAGCTGCCTCGGCCTTGAGGGGGTTTGCGGGATTTGCGGCTGGCACGCCAATTCCGTGTTGCATCTTCCATCGATTGTATCCCAGCCCCAGTTGCTCAACGAAGAGCCCGGCAACGATGGTGGCTCCCTGGGGAGTGGGGTGCAGGAAATCCGCCGTAACAAGCCGCGGGCTGGCTGCGTACCAGCGCGCCATGGTCCCGTCGCCGCCCATCGCGTCGTATGTGTCGAAGAAGGCGCAGTGCGTTTCCGCCGCCACCTGCCGCTGGATGGCAACAATCTCAGGAATCGTCGACATGGTCTGTATGTCATTCATGCCGGCGCGCTCTCCGCGATCCATGGGGCTCATCACCAGAATCGGCACGCCCGGAGCAGCCACCCGAATGCGCTGGATCGCCAGCCGCAGTTCTGCCGCATATCCCTTGTGAACAAAAGCGCCAAAGCTGCTCTCGTTGGAGCCGTAATTCACCACCACCAGTGCCGGCGCCGCGCGGTCCATTTCCTGCTTCCACATGGTGGGCTGCAGCACCCGCGCCAGCACGGATGTGGTTGCACCATTGAGGCCAAGGCTATCGTAGAGCAGGCCGCTCGATCCGCGGCGAAAGTCCGCTCCAAATAACGTCACCGATCCCGAAGTGGGGCGGATAGAAACAGTTTTGGTTCCGGGCGGCAACTCGACCTGGACGGACCCGGTCTCCTGCATCTCGGAACTGGTCGGCTGCTCCAGAATCCTGCGATCATCCGCCTCAACCGCGAATGTTCCGCCACCGGACTTGGCCAGGTACTCCACGTCCACCACAGTCTGCTGCGATTCTGTCAGGCGGAATTTGCTCCATGCGCCTGTCTGTCCCTCAAATGCAGCCCCGCCCAGCCCGTAAATCCCCTCCCGCATCAGCCCCACGCCGGTGCGCATCTTCCACCCATGGTCGCTGATCTCCACCCCGCGATGCCCATACCAGGCCCAGGGCTTGGCAACCAGCGTGTACCCCCGCCCGGCATCGCCAAACCGGTTTTGCAATTGCGCCCGCACGTCGCCGGTAATCAGGTCCGCGGTCGTAGGCGAGTCCCCATAATGCAGAATGGTTACCAAGCCGCTGCCTTTGCCCTGCTCCAGCGTCCAAAGCGCCGCAAAAAACGGGTCCAGGCTGTTCGAGTCATCTGCGAATACAACCGAAATCTGCGGCAGTTTCCCATTTTCGTTCGACTGCGACGCGGGCTTTTTCGCAACAACGGGCGCGGGCGGCTGTGGCCACCGAAGCCTGAATGTCTCCGCGAAGATGTCCGGGGACAGCCCCTTGCCGCGATCCATCCCGTATCGCCACCCCGCCAACGCGCCCGCCAGCACCAGAATCGCCAGCGCCATTTTGAAAGGAAAGCGCGGCCCCTCGTCCACCGGGTCCGGGCTCGGTGCTTCGGCATGATGTTCAGAAAAATCAAAAATTGCCATAGACAAAAGGGGCAGAGCCACGGCCCGCCAGCGTTTGAATCAGTAAAATTAGCCCGGCCATCGCCAGCCCCTGCACCCAAAAAGGCATCCGGGCTGCCAATCCTACCAAAAGCTCAAACCAGCGCGGGGGAAAGCAATGAATGACCGCCGCAATCAGCAGCACACCCAGCACCAGCGGCGTCAGATTGTCCGCCGACCATGTCATTGATCCCAGGCTGCGCAGAACGCCCAGCGCGTTTTCAAGCGAGCTGGCGCGGAAGAATATCCACGTGAAACAAACAAAATGAAACGTCACCAGCACGCCCAGTGCCTTGGCCCACCAAAAGGGTGAAGGCAGCTTGCGCACCATCTTCCACGCAAACACCACCCCTAGCCCTAACCCGTGCAAGACGCCCCAAATCAGGAAATTCCAGGAAATCCCGTGCCACAATCCGCCCAGCGTAAAAGTGACGAGAAACGCGTAGCTGTACGAAAGCAGCGGATGCTTTCTGCGCTTTGGAAGCACATCAAAAAGGTAATCACGCAGCCAGTTTGAAAACGTGATGTGCCACCGCCGCCAGAAATCCGCCAGGTTTACCGAGAGATACGGCTGGCGAAAGTTCTCCGGAAGTTGAATCCCCAGCAGCAGCGCCGCGCCCAAAGCAATGTCGGTGTAGCCAGAGAAATCGAAAAACAGTTGCATCGCATAGCCGTAAACACCCACCAGCGTCTCCACGCTAGAGTAGAGCGCCGGCGTATCGAATACGCGGCCCACGAGATTATTGGCCAGATATTCCGCAATCAACAGCTTTTTCACCAATCCGATTCCGATCAGCAGCAGCGCCCTCCCGCCATCCTCCGCCGTAAAGGCAAAAGGACGCGAGATCTGCTCCAGCAGTTTCCCCTGGCGCGGAATCGGTCCGGCCGTCATGGAGGGGAAGAACAACGCAGCAGACAGATAGGCCATGTAGCTCCGCGTCGGCTGCATCTCCCCGAAATAGAGATCGATGGTATAGCTAAGCGACTGAAAGCAATAGAATGAAAGGCTCAGCGTGAACAACCATGCCAAGCGGTTTGCCGCCAGCAGCGGAACCATCTTGAGTCCCACCATCAGCCCCAGGTTGACCGCTAGCGATGCCCCCAGCAAAGTGCGCCGGATGCCGGCCCGGTTCCACTTCCCCATTCCCAGCCCAACCAGAAAATCGACCGAAGCCGCCAGCGGCAGCGCCAGGTAAACCAGGCTGAAGCGGGCCAGAAAGAACAGGTTCGCCAACAGCAGCACGGCCAACTGCAGACGGCGCGACCCGGCACAGACCCAGTAAAGCAGGCAAACTGCGCCCAGAAAAACAAAAAACGGAGCCGTGCTGACCAGCATGAAGGATTCCAGACTATACCGCGAACCGCCGCAAACGCATCGAGCGCCGCCGGGGATGACTTCATCGTGAAGCCTTGCATCCAATGCTAAATCGGTTTGGAGGCAAGAATGTGAACGCGCGAACACACTTGATCAACTGGCATAATCTCCGAACTCATTTGGCGCGTGGAGTGCCATTCCCGGAATTTCTTGACGGAAGGTGTGCACTCGGATACCATTCGAGGCTCAGGCGGATCTACCCTCGGCCACCCCCTGCTGCTCCGGTCTTTCTTGGGGTTTCCAACCCACAAACCGCTTCCACCAACCTCATACTCCTCATTTCGCCTCTTTCCGGATTCATCTTCTATATCGCAGATAATGAATCAGTTACCAGAAAGGCTCGAAAACCCTGTACCCCTGAATCGGCGGAAATGCCAGTATATTTCTCGCCAACCCCTTGGGAAAACAGTATCGAGTTGGTAAAATGGCCAGATGGTGATTCGACGGAAAACACGCAACACAAACCTGAAGAACCCCCTTGGGATTTGTCTCATGGCGGCAGCTTCATCGGTTGTGCTGGCCGCAGTGGTGGTAACTCTCGCCACTCCGGCAGTGCAGGCGGATGCGCGGCTTCCCGGACCCGCATTCAGCGCTCCTCCGAGCGCGCCGGTCCTGCGCGAAACCCCAGCTCAGTTAGCGCCTAAAACAGCGGAAGGAGCCGCGAAAACTAGTTTTCTTCGCGGCATTGCCTCCTGGTATGGCTCGGTACTCAATGGGCACCGAACCGCCAGCGGCGAACGCTTCAACATGTATGCCATGACGGCCTGCCATCCCACCTTGCCGTTTGGTTCGCAGGTGAAGGTGACTAACCTCAATACAAACAAGTCCATTGTGGTGCGCATCAACGATCGCGGTGTTCTCTCTGAAGGACGCATCATCGATCTTTCCTATGCCGCGGCCCAGGAACTGAACATCACAAAGGCCGGTCTCGCCCCAGTTGCACTAGAGGTCATCTCGCTGGGCCAGAACCGCAAGAAGAAATAGTCTCAACTGCAATTTGCACGCGACGGCCGGCCTTGGAAGCCGGCCGTTTCGCTTTTTCGGAGTCGATGCACCTGTTGGCGCAGCAGGCTTGCTCATGCCGCACCCCTGGACGGTTCATGTGGGAGATTGCTGAGCGCGTCGAGAAGCGGACGGCGAAGGCGTGACCGATCTGGAGTTCTCTGAAAGTGCTTTTCAGCATGCGGCGTGGCCGGGAACTACACCTTTCGCGGCGAGGGCTGGCATACGATCAAGATCGTTTCCTGCGTCCAAGCGGCCGGGGTGGCTTCCGCGCATGCCGGGATGCCAACCAGCTCCAACAAGCCGCTCCTGTTCTTTGTGGTGTTCAGACGATCGTAACGAGCCTCACAATGTGCAGCCTCCGCTCGGTGGTAGACTCCTATCGTCCATCAGTGCCTTGAAGAATGTCGAGATGATTGCGAGGACCGCGATCGTCCCGAATTTGTTTACGGGAAGCTTGTTCATTCAAAATGAATGCCCCTGTAACCTGGCACAAGTTCGTAGAGGAGTCATTCTTCCATGCGTGCAGATTCCAGGTTTGCAAGTCCTTCCTTCCTTGCTGTTCTCTCGGGCCGAATTTCCGGCCAACTCCAAAAGATGGGCATCCTGGTTGGTTTATGCGGTGTGCTGGCCGCATCGGTGCTGGGGACATGTGGGACTGCTTCGGCGCAGACGAAGACCGCCACGGCGACGACCCTCGCGGTAACTTCGGGGGGAAATGCGGTGACCACTGTTGCCTCAGGCAGCGTAGTGACTCTGACTGCACAAGTAAATGCAGGCGCCACGGCGCTGACCGCCGGACAGGTGAAGTTCTGCGACGCGTCGGTGACGTATTGCACGGATATCCATGTGCTGGGCACGGCGCAGTTGACCAGCGCAGGAACAGCGACGGTGAAGTTCCGGCCGGGGATTGGAAGCCATAACTATAAGGCTGTTTTTGCGGGAACGAATACGTATGCGGGGAGTTCGTCGGCGTCGACCGCAATTGAAGCGACCGGGACCATTCCACCGCTGGCGACCGCAACAACGATTAATCAGACCGGGAGCTGGGGAGCGTACACACTGTCAGCTACCGTGACGGAGACCGGGAATATAGTCCCACCGACCGGCGCTGTCTCGTTTCTCGATACGAACAATGGGAATGCTGTTCTTGGCACGGGAAACCTCGGCAGCGCTACACGCGGCGTGGCCTGGACAAACGTGAACACCAGCGCCCCCAGCGTTGCCGGCGTTACTTATGCCGTAGCGGACCTGAACCGGGACGGGATTCCAGATCTGTTCGTGAAGGACTACTTCGGCACGTACGACGTCCTGCTCGGAAATGGAGACGGAACCTTCACGGTAAAGGGTTCTCCTTTCGGCCCTTCCAGTGAAACCGGTTCATTCATCATTGGAGATTTCAATAACGATGGAATCCCCGACGTCGCCGCGATCGATGGCAACTACTACGCGCCGAATACCACGATCACGATCTTCCTGGGTAATGGCGATGGCACGTTTACCGCTTCAGGTTCCAGTCCGGCCCTTGGCTTTAATCCTACCTCGATTGCCACGGCCGACATAAATGGGGATGGCGATGCCGATCTGATCATCGTGGAACAAGGATCTTCAACTTCGTCAAACGGACAAGTGGTGATCTTCTTTGGCAACGGCGATGGGACATTTACCCAGGCGTCAACCGCCACCTCGGTGGTCTCCACCGCCAGTTCGATCATTCCGGCCGACCTGAACCGCGACGGGAAAATCGACCTCGTTCTCACCGGCGTTGGGTCGACCGGGATCACCATTCTGCTGGGCAATGGTGACGGGACCTTCACTACAATTGCGGGCCCGGGCCAGTTGGGCGAATCAATGGCGGCAGTGGCGGATGTGAACAACGACGGCATTCCCGACCTGGTCTTCCCGGCCGCCTCCACTTCGTACCTGACGGTCTTCCTCGGCAATGGCGACGGAACCTTCACCGAGGCACCCTCAAGCCCGAATGGGAACGTGCAGATAGCCAACTTCGCAATTACGGATTTCAACCAGGATGGAATCCCGGATATTGTGTACGCCAACCTTTACACTACGACGGCCGCGGTGTTGTTTGGGAACGGCGACGGGACCTTTGTTCAGACACCGGAATCGCTCACTTTAGCATCCGGTGTTTTTGGCAATAACTTCGTGGTTGCAGACTTCAATGGGGATGGCTTTCCCGACGTGCTGTCCGGAGGCAACAGGGCCGTAGCCGATTCGCTGACCCAGCCCACGGAGACTGCAACCGCCTCAGCGGCAGTGGCAATCGCCGCAGCCGGTGCACATCTTGCAGACGCCAGTTACCCGGGAGAATCGAATTACAACGCGAGCACTTCCGGCACAGTCTCACTGTGGGGGGTGCCTCCCACGACGACGACAACACTAATTGTGAATGTGGGTGGCGCTCCTGCAACGTCGGTTGCTCCGGGCACCGTTGTTACGCTTGCTGCGACGGTGCAGGTGGGCGCGAGTCCGGTCACAGTAGGCTGGGTGAGCTTCTGCGATGCGTCGGCGACCGACTGCGCGGATATTCATTTGCTGGGTACGGCGGCGCTGTCCGCCAGCGGGATGGCGACGTACAAATTTGTGCCTGGGCCGGGCGTACACAGCTATAAAGTCATGTTTGTGCAGAATGGCTTCGGCCTGACCAGCGCTTCCGCAGTTTCAACGCTCACGGTGGGGCCAGTTCCCAGCCCGGTGTATTCGGATACATCCGCAATTTCGGTGAATGGATCTCCGGGAGATTACTCTCTGACGGCGACGGTAGTGGGATATGGAGGTTCGGCGGCGCCCACCGGGAGTGTCTCCTTCCTGGATACAAGCTTTGCGAATGCATCGCTCGGAACTGTGAACCTGGGACCTGGCACCGCTGGGACTGGTTGGCTTATCTCGCAGACACCTGCTATAAACGACGCTCCAATCACAGAAGTGGCGGGAGACTTCAATGGCGATGGCATCCCCGACCTTGCTTTCCTCTGGGCGGCCAACACCTACGGCGGCCCACCATCGGTCACAATCCTTTTGGGAAACGGCGATGGCACATTTACCACAGGTCCAACAACGCAAGTAACCGGTGCCCAAGGGTATCCAACGATGACCTCGGGAGATTTCAACGACGATGGCAAGACCGACTTGGTGGTGCTGAGTTGGAATGGCTACTCGAGCAGCTACGCCACGACCCTGTTGGGGAATGGCGACGGGACATTTGGAACGCCGATCACTAACACGGTGTTCACTCAGTCGGTTGGCGGGGATGGCGTTCCAGGATCGGTGGTTGCCGCCGATTTCAACGGAGACGGCAAGCTCGATTTGGCCGTCGTGGGTGACTATATCTCTACTGGCGGAGTCACCATTCTTCTCGGTAACGGCGACGGAACGTTCACGGCGGCGGGACCGAATATTCTCCCGACTACGGATTTTGGTTTGATCGCGACGGGAGACTTCAACGGGGATGGCATACCAGACCTGATCGTGACGCATTACTACGAATTTGGCAGCAACCCAATTGTTCTTCTGGGCAAAGGAGACGGGACGTTTACCGCCCTCCCAACGTCCTTCCCCCTGGACTACTTCCCAAAATCCATAGTCGTGGGTGATTTCAACGGCGACGACATTCTCGATCTGGGCTTTTCTGACCTGAATGGAGTTGAAATCGCCTTAGGCAAAGGGGATGGAACATTCAAGGAGACTGCGGCAAGTCCGATATCGGTTCCCGGCGAATTCGTTGGCCTTTCCCTTGGAGATTTCAACCATGACGGAAAGCTTGATATTGCGGGAATTTATAACTACAACGGGTACGGTGAGGTTGCACTTCTCATCGGGGCTGGAGACGGCACCTTTACGATTACGCCGCCGACAACCCTTTCCACGATTCAGAACTCCGGTTTGCCTTCCGCGATTGTTGTAGCCGATTTTAACGGAAATGGCGTGCCCGATCTGGCGCTGCTGACCCAAGGCGTCAACACCGCGTCGATTCTGCTGACGGAACCGACCGAGACGGCCACTGCAACGGTGAACGGCATAGCGCCGATCGGTTCCGGAACGCACAATGTGGAAGCAATCTACCCCGGAGACAGCAATTATCCTTCCTCCGTTTCCGGGACCGCGCAACTCACGGCGGGCCTTGAGCCATTGGTTATCTCTCCGGCCGAAGGTATCTATTCCACGGTGCAAACCATCACAATCACCGAACCAGTCGCTGGCGCCACCATATATTACCAAGCATACGGGACCGTTAATACCAGCGGTTTCGTAGTCTACACGGGACCCATCCAGCTCACAGAGGGCGGCTACGAGAGCATCTCAGCGTACGCCATAGAGAACGGATACCAGCAAAGCAATTACGCCACGGCAATCTACACGCTGGAACTGCCCGCCGCACCGGCACCGGTGTTTTCGCCCGCCGCAGGCACCTACTCAGGCACGCAGACCGTGAGTATTACGGACGCGGCGCCAGGAGCCACCATCTACTACACCACCAACGGAACCGTGCCAGGCGGGACACTGTACACCGGGCCGATCACCGTGTCGTCGTCGGAAACGCTGACGGCTACTGCGATTGCGAGCGGCTACTCCAACAGTGGGCCTTTCACAGCGCAATACCTCATTACCTCGGCTTCCACTCCATTGATCTACACCATCGCTGGCAATGGGAGCGCCGGATACAGCGGTGATGGCGGCCCGGCAACGGCTGCCACCCTCAATTACCCCGCAGCCGCCATTCGAGATGCTCTGGGCAACCTCTATATCGCTGATTCGAATAACAACCTCATCCGAAAAGTTGCAGCCGGGACCGGAATCATTACCACGATCGCCGGCAATGGAACTGCAGGTTTCAGCGGTGACAACGGCCCGGCAACCAGTGCGGAACTGAACTATCCGTTTGGCCTCGCTCTTGACAGTTCAGGAGATATCTTCATCGCGGACGAAGCAAACAGCGTCGTCCGCGAGATAAACGCAACCACTGGCGTGATCACGACCATCGCCGGTAACGGAACAGCAGGCTTCGCCGGCGATACGAACACGGCAACCGGTGCAGAGCTGAACTATCCACATGGACTTGGTTTTGATAGCGGCGGCAACCTCTACATCGCCGATACAGATAACAAACGAATCAGAAAAGTGGCCGCAGGCACTGGGATCATCACCACCGTAGCGGGCGGAAGCTACATGAGTTACAGCGGCGATGGAGGGCCCGCAACCAGCGCTGGCCTTTCCGGTCCCTACGGCGTTTCAGTCGATAGCGCCGGCAACCTGTACATCTCCGACACCTTCAATAACGTCATTCGCAAGGTAAATGTTGCCGGGATCATTTCAACCATAGCCGGTCACGCTTCGAGCCCATACAACAATTACCCCGGCGGTTACAGTGGCGATGGCGGTCCTGCAACCAGCGCCCAGCTCTATCAACCGGATGCGGTAGCAATCGATAGCGCGGGTAATCTCTACATCGCCGACACTGAGAACAGCGCCATTCGCGAGGTCACAGCCAGCACCCAGATCATCACCACCGTTGCTGGAAATGGCCTCGGCTGCTATGCAATGAGCGGAGATGGCGGCGCCGCGGCCAGTGCCGGTCTGTGCTATCCCCAGAGCGTGTTCCTCGACAACTCCGGCAATTTGATCGTCGCCGACTCGGGATGGAATCGAATTCGCGAGATCACAGCTCCTGGTGTTCCTCCGTCTGCGGCAGCGGCCCAACCAACTTTCAATGTCCAGCCCGGTACCTACGTCGGAACACAGACGGTAAACATCACCGATGCCACGCCGGGAGCGGCAATCTACGTAACGCTGGGTGGCGCTACTCCGACCACGCTTTCTCCTATCTACAACGGTCCCATCAGCGTCACTGGATCGGTGACCATCAACGCCCTTGCCCTTGCGCCTGGATATCTTGCCAGTGCCCCAGTCGCTGCGGCTTATACCATCACGACTCCGCCGACATCGATCATCTCCACCGTCGCCGGCAATGGCTTGATCGGATTCACCGGTCAGGGCGGACCAGCCACCAGCGCAGAGATTGGCATCAACCAGGGGCAGGAGTTCTATTCCCAGGGAATCGCACTGGACAGCTCCGGCAATCTCTATTTTGCCGACAGCGGGAACAACGTGGTGTGGATGGTCGCCGCGAACACCGGAATCATCTCGATTGTGGCAGGCAACGGAAGCGCAAGCTACCCCACCACATTCCAGGGAACTGTCGGGGATGGCGGTCCCGCGACGAGTGCTGAAATAAACGCTCCAAGTGGGCTCGCGATGGACAGCGCAGGGAACCTCTACATCTCGGATCCCATTATCAACGTTGTTCGCAAAGTGACTGCGGCAACCGGAATCATCACCACAGTTGCCGGCAATGGCCAACGTAATTCACCCGGCAGTCCGTCTCTGTGGGGCAATGGCGGTCCCGCAATCTCAGCAAGCCTTTATGAACCCACGGGCCTGGCGGTTGACGCCGCCGGAGACCTATACATTGCCGATTACGGCCATGGTGAAGTGCGCGAAGTTTCCGCCGCCAGTGGAATCATCACGGCCGTCGCCGGAAATGGCGGATTCGGCGCTACAACCAGCGGTGGTGCGGCCACGAGCACACCCCTCTACCCCGCCGCAATTGCATTGGATTCCGCGGGCAACCTCTACATAGCCGAGATATCTTACGGGTGGGTCGGAAAGGTTTCCGCAAGTACCGGAATCCTAACCTTCGTGGCCGGAAATGGAGTATCTAACCAGAACAGCGGTGACGGGGGCTTGGCGACCACTGCCGCGATCATTCCCTCCGGTATTGGAATAGATGCGGCAGGCGATCTTTACATCGCCAGTTGGCCCGACGAAATTCGGAAGGTATCCGCCGGTACGGGCATCATCACGAAAGTGGCGGGCAATGGATACGCAGGCTTTGGCGGCGATGGCGGCTCGGCAACTGTCGCCGGGCTGAACGGCCCCACAGGAATTGTGCTTGATGCCGCCGGGAACATCTATTTCGGGGATGTCGCGAACGACAGAATTCGCAAAGTAACCTTTCCCGGCCCGGCTCCTGCGCCTTCATTCAGTCTTGCGGCCGGAACCTACGTTCGCGCCCGGACGGTGACAATCACCGACAGCATCCAAGGCGCCGCCATCTACTACACCACCGACGGATCGACTGCCACAACAGCTTCCAACCTATACAGCGGGCCGATCACCGTCTCCGCTACTGAGACACTGCAAGCCATTGCCGTGGTCACTGGCTACACGGAGAGCGCGGTTACTTCGGCCGCTTACACCATCAATCAGCCGGTCACACCCACCATCACCTGGGCCACGCCTGCCGCCATCATGTATGGGACGGCACTCAGTGCTACACAGCTTGACTCAACTTCCTCAGTAGCAGGAACATTTGCCTACACTCCGGCTTCCGGGACGGTACTTTCAGCGGGATCGCAGACGCTGTCCGTCCTCTTCACGCCAACCGACGCAGTCGACTACACAACCGCTGCAGCTACGGTCACGCTCTCGGTGAACAAGGCGACGGCTGCAATCACCTGGGCCACGCCTGCCGCCATTACGTATGGGACGGCACTGAGCGCCACACAACTCGACGCAACTTCCAAAGTAGCGGGAACTTTTGTCTACACTCCGGCTGCTGGAACGGTGCTCACAGCGGGACCGCAGACTCTGTCCGTCACCTTCACGCCAACCGACACGACCGACTACGCAACCGCCTCAGCTACGGTCACGCTCACGTTGAACAAGGCTACCCCTGCAATCACTTGGGGCGCGCCTGCAGCCGTTACGTATGGAACGGCGCTTGGCGCTGCGCAGCTAGACGCAACTTCCTCAGTGGGAGGAACATTTGCATACAACCCTGCTGCTGGGACGGTGCTCACAGCCGGTTCGCAGAAGCTGTCCGTCACCTTCACGCCAACCGACACAACGAACTACACAACCGACGCAGGCACAGTTACGCTCGTGGTGAACAAAGCTGCGCCCACCATCACCTGGACCACGCCTGCGGCCATCACCTATGGAACCGCACTCGGCGCAGCGCAACTCAATGCCACCTCATCGGTAGCGGGAACACTTGCTTACACACCGGCCGCTGGTATGGTCCTGCCCTCAGGTTCGCAGAAGCTGTCTGTCGCCTTTACGCCAACTGACATGACTGACTACACAGCCGCCGCAGGTACTGTCACGCTCGTGGTGAACAAAGCTGCGCCCACCATCACCTGGGGCGCGCCTGCGGCCATCACCTATGGAACCGCACTTGGCGCGGCGCAACTCGACGCAACCTCCAAAGTTGCGGGGACTTTTGTCTACACTCCGGCTGCTGGGACAGTTCTCACAGCAGGTTCGCAAACTCTGTCCGTCACCTTTACACCAACCGACACGACTGACTACACAACCGGCGCAGCCACTGTCACACTCGTGGTGAACAAAGCCGCCCCGGTGGTGACAGAGACACCATCTGCAACGAGCATCACCACGGCGCAGTCGATGGCGGTGACCATTAAGGTCACCGCTGGAAGCTCAAGCCAGACGCCTTCTGGATCAGTGACTCTGAGCGGCGGCGGGTA
>Ga0302266_10002294_pt1 | contig 16525 bp, 16 predicted proteins | sample III_Bog_E1_2_FD_194559 | JGI IMG/M metagenome (GOLD analysis project Ga0302266, IMG submission 194559) | Peat permafrost microbial communities from Stordalen Mire near Abisko, Sweden - III_Bog_E1_2 | ecosystem: Environmental > Terrestrial > Soil > Wetlands > Peat | place: Sweden: Abisko... | reverse complement strand
CAGCTCACCGACTTCGCCAATTCTGGGGCGCGATTTCATTGCTCGGTTTTGTCGGCGTCAAAAATTTCGGAGGGACGAGCTCTGTGAGTCCCCATTTTCAGATGGGACTCGTATAACTCGTCCCGCCGATTGAAAACTTATTTCGGCAGCAAATCGGCGACGAGCGACTTCTCTTCCTTCAATTCATTTTCCGTCGCGGTGATTTTCGCCTTGCTGAAATCGTTGAGCGGCACGCCCTGAACGATTTCAAAATCCTTGCCGTTGCTGCGGATCGGATAGCTGAAGATTAAACCCTTCTCGATGCCGTAGCTGCCATCGGAATGCACGCCCACGCTGAACCAATCGCCTGCGGGCGTCGGATGCGTGAGCTTATAGACGGTGTTCACGGCGGCATTGGCGGCACTGGCGGCGCTGGAGAGGCCGCGAGCCTTGATGATGGCCGCGCCGCGCTGCTGCACGGTGGCGATGAAATCCTTCTCCAGCCATTCGCGGTGGCTGATGACTTCCGGCACGGGACGTCCGTTGATCTTGGTGTTGAAGAAGTCAGGATACATCGTGGCGCTATGATTGCCCCAGATAGCGAGGTTGGTGACGGCGGTGACATCCACGCTGGCTTTTTGCGCGAGCTGCGACTTGGCGCGATTTTCATCAAGCGCGGTCATGGCGAAGAAACGATTCTTCGGCACGCCCGGCGCGTTGTTCGCGGCGATGAGCGAATTCGTGTTGCACGGATTGCCGACGACGAGCACGCGCACGTCGCTGGCGGCATTTTTTGCAATCGCATTGCCCTGGCCGGTGAAAATTTTGCCGTTGATGCCAAGCAAATCTTTGCGTTCCATTCCCGCTTTGCGCGGCACGGCACCCACGAGCAGAGCCCAATTCACGCCTTTGAAACCTTCGTCGAGATTCGAGGTCGGCACGAGCCCCTTGAGCAGCGGGAATGCGCAGTCGTCGAGTTCCATGCAGACGCCGTGCAGGGCGGCCATGGCTTTTTCATCGGGCACTTCGATGAGATGCAGAATGACCGGCTGGTCGGGCCCGAACGCCGCGCCGGAAGCGATGCGGAACAGGAGTGAATAACCGATTTGGCCGGCCGCGCCGGTAATCGCCACGCGAAGGGGAGCTTTGTTCATAAGATTAAAATGAAGCGCGAGTATAATTGTTTGTTTCGACTTCACGCAAGCGCGGAACCGCCCCTTTCCGGCGCGGCCCGGCCGGTTGGGAAATTTAACCGTGTCCATTCGCGCCCGTTTGTGGTTTAATTCTCCCCGCAACTATGGATTCCAAAAAACTGGCGCAATTGTGCCGCGACTTCGCGGACAACAAAAAGGCGGAAAACATCGCCGTGCTCGACGTGCGGAAACTTTCGTCCGTGACGGATTTTTTCGTCATCGTCACCGGCACGAGCCAGCCGCATCTGCGCGCCATCGTCGAGGAGATTAACAGCCGGCTGCGCGACGAGCACGACGTGCGCCCGGTGCGCGCGGAAGGCGCGACCGGCGGGATGTGGGTGGTGATGGATTATTTCGACGTGATTGTCCATGTCATGCACACCGAGACGCGGGCGCGCTATGATCTCGAAGGCCTTTGGGGCGACGCCAAGCCGCTGAAAACGCGGAAGCCCGCCGCACCAAAAAAGAAAAAAACTCCGGCGAAAAAATAATTCCGCCGGAGTTTTGCAAAGTTCAGTTCAGGCCATCGGGTCCGGCGGCGGCGGGGTTTTCTCCGGGATTTCTTCGGATGCCTTGACCATTTCGTCCACAAGCTTCTTGAACTCGGCGAGCCCGGTGGAGGGGATGATAATGGTGTCGCGCCGTCCGCCGACATCCTCCGTGATGCGCAGAAAGCGGCCACGCGGATTTTCCTTGAGAGTCAGGACGAAAAACTTCCGTTCAATCTGCACCTCGACGGTTTTCAACGTGTCTTCGTTGACCGGCGGGCGCGGCTGGGTGTTGTATTTGGGTGCGCCGTAGCCGGTAGACTGGTAAGGGCGGCGGCCGTAAGGTGAGGGGCGTTCGTTTGATATCATAATCCCGTTAAATTTTATTCGAATTAAAGTTCTGCCGATTTGCCGAAAATGTCAACCGACAAAATAAGCGGCTCGCTCCAGGCGAACAGCATATTCATGCGATTGACAGGAAAGCTGTTTGCCTGCACGGCATTGAGCCGTGCCGTCCGCGCCGGCTTTCAAGGGTGTTTTTAATGAATTTCACAGGATGTTCGCCGCCAGTTCGGCCAACTCGGAGCGTTCGCCCTTTTGCAGCTCGATGTGCGCGGCAATGGCCTGGTCGCGGAACCGGCTGACGATGTAATTAAACCCGTTCGACGACGAGTCCACATACGGGTTGTCAATCTGATAAGGGTCGCCGGTGAAGATGATTTTCGTGCCGCTGCCGACGCGCGTGACGATGGTCTTGGCCTCGAGCGGCGTGAGATTCTGCGCCTCATCAATGATCATGAACTGGTTGGCGATGCTGCGCCCGCGGATGTAGCTCAACGCCTCCACCACGATGCTGCCGCTGCGCATCAAATCCGCCGCTCGGCGATGGTCGTGACCCATGTTCAAATCGCTCAACATCTCCAGCGCGTCATGAATCGGCTGCATCCACGGCGCGAGTTTTTCTTCCAGCGAACCGGGCAGAAACCCAAGCTCCTTGCCCATCGAAATGGTCGGGCGCGCGACGACGAGCCGGCGAAATTCCCGGTCGTTCACCACGCGCTTCAAGCCGGCGGCCATGGCAATCAAAGTTTTTCCCGTGCCGGCCTTGCCCATCAGCGTGACCAGCTTGATGCGGTCGTCGAGGAGCGCGTCGAGCGCGAAATGCTGCTCGCGGTTGCGCGGCTTGATGCCCCAGACGCCTTCGCGGCAGTCGAGGATGGGGACGAGCTTGGTGCCGGTCGCGTCCACCTTGGCCAGCGCGGCTTTTTTGGGGTTCGCCTCGTCGGTCAGCGTGCAGTATTCGTTCGGAAAATAATTTTTGCCGCCGGCCAGCGCAAATTCGCCCTTGGCGCGAAAGGCGGTGATTTTTTCCGCCGACACCGTCAGGTCCACCATGCCGGTGTAAAGGTCGGTGATGAACACGCGGTCCGTCTCGTAATCTTCCGCCATCACGCCGATGGCGTCGGCCTTGATGCGCAGGTTGATGTCCTTCGAGACAAGGATCGTCGCGTTCTTCGGCTGCGTTTTTTGGATGTGGGCCGCGAGCGCGAGAATGCGGTTGTCCACCGAATCCTTGGCGAAGCCCTCCACCAGGCCGTCCTTATGGAAAGCAATCTTCAGCTTCCCGCCGTTCGGCAACTCCACGCCCGCGCTCAGGCTGCCTTCGCCGCGAAAGCCGTCGAGCATCCGCGAGACGGTGCGCGCGTTGCGGCCCAGCTCGGTGGACTCGCGTTTGAACCGGTCAATCTCCTCGATGACCTCGATGGGCACGAGGACGTTGTTTTCCTTGAAGTTGACGAGCGAGTTCGGGTCGTGGAGCAGGACGTTGGTGTCGAGGATGTAATTTTTCACGTTGGAATAAAACGGACGTTGGAGTTTCCGCCGGAGAAACGGCGGCGGTTTGAATGGTTGAACGGTGTTGTCAAAGTGTCCCTGAAACTTGCGCTGATTTTTTCAGGCGGAAAAATTGTGTCAACGATAATCCGCCAATCCGGTGAAAATTATTTCCGGCAACGCCCCGGTGCTGGCATAATCGCCGGCGCATGGCAAAGAAGAATCCACTGATCCGCCCGCTCGTCCACGAATTGCACGCCTATGTGCCCGGCGAGCAGCCGAAAATCCAGGGGCTGATCAAGCTCAACACCAACGAGAATCCGTATCCGCCGTCGCCGAAAGTGCTGGCGGCGGTCAAAGCGGCAGTGGATGGACGGCTGCGCTTGTATCCCAATCCCACGGCGGAAAAGTTGCGCATTAAGCTGGCGAAGCTGCACGGCTGCAAACCGGAAAACATCATCATCGGCAACGGCTCGGATGAAGTGCTGGCGCTGGCGGTGCGGGCGTTTGTGGAGCCAAATCCAAAATCCAAAGTTCAAAGTCCAAAGTCGGTCGTGCAATATTTTACACCGAGCTATTCGCTGTATCCGGTGCTGGCGGATATTCACGGCGCGGCCAAAACCGCCGTGCCGCTTAATCCTGATTTTTCAATTCCCAGCATGCCGGAATTGAAACGCGGCGACCAATGGGACTTCAACGCGGCACTGACTTTCGTGACGACGCCAAACGCGCCGAGCGGACGCGGTTACGAAACGGCGGAACTGGAAAAACTCTGCCGCGCGCAAAAAGGCGTCGTCGTTTTGGACGAGGCTTACGTTGATTTCGCCAATGAAAACGCCCTGAAACTCGCGCTCACATTTCCGCACGTCCTGGTGGCGCGGACGTTTTCCAAGGCGTATTCGCTGTGCTTCCAGCGCGTCGGCTATTTCGTCGGACATACGGAACTCATCGCCGCACTGGACAAAATCCGCGACAGCTACAACGTGAACGGCCTCGGCCAGATCGCGGCGGAAGCGACGCTGGACGACCTGAAATTCTACCATGCCAATTTCAAAAAAATCATAGCGACGCGCGCATGGATTTCACGCGAGCTGACCAAGCTCGGTTTCCGCGTGCTGCCGAGCCAGGCAAATTTTCTGCTCGCGAAGCCGCCGCTGTTTCCGGCGCAGGCATGGCTGCAAAAATTGCGGGAACAAAAAATCCTCGTGCGCTGGTTCAGCGCGCCGGAAGTCAGCGATTATTTGCGCATCACGATTGGCACGCCGGCGGAAGCGGAAGCCCTGGTGCAGGCGGTTCGCCGGCTGGCGCAGGATTAGGCTTCCGCTTCGGCTGGCGTTTTATTTTCCGGCGATTATGCTGTCACCGAATTTTCAATGGCCAGCGAACGCGTCAATGTCCTCGGCGTCGGCATCAGCGTCCTCAACCTGCGGACGGCGCTGGCCGCCATCGCCGCCGCCGTGCGCGAGCGGCGCAAGGGCTATATCTGCGTCACCGGCGTCCACGGCGTAATGGAGGCGCAGGACGATGCCGCCTTCAAACACATTCTCAACGGCGCGTTCCTCTGCACGCCGGACGGGATGCCGATGGTCTGGGCGGGAAAACTGGCCGGCCATGCGAAAATGAGCCGGGTTTACGGGCCGGATTTGATGCTCGATGTCTGCGCGTGGAGCGAACCAAGCGGCGCAAAACATTTTTTCTACGGCGGGGCGGACGGCGTGGCAGGACTGCTGGCGCAAAAATTAAAAATAAAATTTCCGAAGCTGAAAGTCGTCGGGACTTTTACGCCACCGTTCCGCGCGCTCAACGCGGACGAGGAAAATAAGCTGCAGGAACAGGTCGCGGCGGCGCAACCGGACATCTTTTGGGTCGGCCTGAGCACGCCGAAGCAGGAAAAATTCATGGCGGAATTTCTGCCGAAGCTGGACGCGACGCTGATGATCGGCGTGGGGGCGGCGTTTGATTTTCTCAGCGGGCGCGTGCGGCAGGCGCCGCAGTGGATGCAGCGTAGCGGACTGGAATGGCTTTACCGGCTGGGCTGCGAGCCGCGCCGGCTGGCAAAACGGTATTTCCGCAATAACCCACTGTTCGTGCTGAAAATCGCCGGCCAGTTGACCGGCCTGAAAAAATATAATCTTTTGTGAGTGCTTATCCAACAAAGCTGCCCAACTACCGAGCTTTGCCGCTGGTATTGCGCTTGGCGGGTCTCTGGATCGTCTGGTCGGCTTGGTGTTCCGTTTCCGGCTGGCTGCTTTCGAGCGTCCATCAACTAAATGGTTATGGCTATGCGGCCCTGCTGCCTGCCCTGCTTGCCTTCGGATGGTTTTGGCTCCGATCCACGGCACCGGCATCGCCGGTCCGGCGAGGTTCTCCGAAGCGATGGCTACGACATCTGCGCCAACCTCTTTCGTTGGTCTATTTCCTTGTCGTCGTTTCTTCGCTGCTTGCGGGATTGTGGTATGAACCGTGGAGTTCGGACGCCACTCTTTACCGGCTGCCCCGGGTTTTTTACTGGTGGTTCGACCAACATTGGCATTGGATCGGGACGGTGGATCATCGCTTGGATTATAACAGTCTTGGGTTTGAGTGGCAGATGTTGCCTTTGATTATTGGCAGCCACTCGGATCGTGGCTTGTTTCTGCTAAATTGGCTGCCCTTTCTATTGATGCCCGGCATGGTGTTTCTCGCCTTCCGCACCTTGGGGGTTGGCGGACGGGTGGCTCACCGTTGGATGTGGCTGTTGCCTTGCGGATATTGCTTTGCGCTGCAATGTAGCGGACCACAAAACGATGGCTATGCGGCTCTCTATGTTCTCACAGCGGTGGTGATGGCGAAGGCTGGTCTGAGTCTAGGCCGTTCGGGATTGATACTTATGGCGGTGCTTGCGACCGCACTGTTGACCGGAGCCAAGTTGTCCAATTTGCCGCTGCTGTTGCCCTTAGGGATTCTGCTATGGCCGGCCCTGCCGAGATTGCGGTGGTTCGGATGGAGAGTGCCGGCGGTTCTGATCGTGGCTGTGGTCTGTTCCTTTTTGCCACTTGCCTTCGAGTGCTGGAAGCACACGGGGGATTGGTCTGGTGATCCGGAGGATGAATGGAAGATCAAGACCCATGGTTCGGCCGGGGCTATTGCGGCCAACGTCATCATACTGCTCAACGAATCGCTTCAGCCGCCGTTTCTGCCGAGTGCCAACTGCATGAATGGTGCCTTCGACCGGCTGAATCAAAGTTCCTTTTTCAAGGGTTTGAAAACATCGCATGGGCAATTCTCTGGCGTTCGTTTCGGCAATATGGCTTATGAAAGCGGTGCCGGATTGGGCATTGGTCTCTCCGCTTATACGGCCTTTCTATTGGCAGGGGCCTTCGTTGTGAACCGGCAGTCAAATTCAACCGGTTTCCGGTTGCCTTGGAAAATCCGTTGGACTCCGTGGTTGGCGTGGATTGCGTATGGAGTGTTCCTAGCCAAGCTGGGTTCGTCCCAGTCGGCCCGCATTGCCGCGCCGTATTATCCGCTGATTTTGGTTCCGCTGCTGCGTTATCCTGCCGCATCCGCGTTTGAACGAAAGAAGTGGATGGGTGGATTGGCAGTTTTCGCCGCTGCCGCCGTGCTCCCGGTCATTCTTCTCACGCCTGCCCGACCGCTGGTGCCGGTCCAAACTGTCGCCCGCATTCTAAATCGTCCCGCCTTGGACAAGATCGCTGAGCAATATATTGTGTGGAAAAGTTTTCGGGACAGTCTGACTCCGCTGCGAAGCCATTTGCCTGCTGACGCCTTGCGTGTTGGTTACGCCGGTGGTTTTGCGGAAACACCTTACAGCCTCTTTCAACCTTTTGGCCACCGGATAGTTGTCGAATTGGGACTATCGGGCGAAAGTTACCTTCCGCTACCGTCTGGATTAACCTACGCCGTGGTTTCGAAACGGGGATTGAGTGACCGCTATCAAACGGATCTGACCAACTGGCTGGTCCGCGTCCACGGGCAAGTCGTTTTCACCCTGATGCGCCTTGACGCGTTTGACACCCACACTACAACCAACGAAGAAACTTGGTATCTGGTGAAACTAAATCCTCCCGCCACCAATCACCTTGATCCTCCGCAGAAAATTTCGCCCTGAGCCATCCAGTCGCATCCCTTCAGAAAATCCGTTCAAATGAGGTTGGCTTCTATATTTTGGCACGATTTTGTTTGAGTGAAACCGGCGGATTCGCTATCTGAAGTCTGGAACACCGCATCCATGAGTGAAAACCTGAAAGACGAAGCGACGCCCGGCTTCTGGCCGGACGCGGTCGCCTGCTGGCAACGCCTGCCGAACAAGCTGTTTTTCTTCGGCCTGCTGGCGGCGTGGCTGGCGCTGTTCCAGCTGCTCGGCAATTCCATTTTGGGCTACATCCACTCGCCGTCGCTGTTTGCTTGGCTGGAAAATTCCTACAAGCCCGCCGGCGGCACGGCCACGGATGACGGCCACGGCCCGATGATTCCGTTTCTGGTCGTCGGCCTGTTTTGGTGGAAACGAAAGGAACTATTGGCGCTGCCGCTGGCGGTGTGGTGGCCGGGGATTTTTTTTTTGGTGGCCGGGATTGCGCTGCACCTCTTCGGCTTCGTCGTGCAGCAGCCGCGGTTTTCGGTGGTGGGGATGTTCGCCGGCATTTTCGGGCTGATGGGCATGGCGTGGGGCCGGGCGTGGCTGAAGGAAAGCGTCTTTCCGTTCTGGCTGTTCATTTTTTCCGTGCCGTTGTCGGCGCTGCTGACGTTCGCGACCTTTCCGCTGCGCCTGCTGGTGACGTGGCTGGTCACGATCATTTCCAATTTGCTGACCATCCATGTGGTGCGGCAGGGCACGGTCTTGTTCGGGCCGGACGGCAGCTACCAATATGAGGTGGCGGCGGCGTGCAGCGGGATGCGGAGTCTGGTGGCGATTTTTCTGCTGGCGACGGTCTATGGCTTCGTGATGTTCCGCTCGCCGCGCCGGCGGCTGTTTCTGATGTCGCTGGCACTGCCGCTGTCAGTGCTGGGCAATCTGGTGCGGATGCTGTGCATCATTTTCGCGGCGGAAATCGGCGGGCAGGCCACCGGCAATTATGTCCACGAGAGCAGCATATTCAGCATGATTCCTTACATCCCGGCCATCGCGGGACTGCTGCTCGTGGGCCGGTGGCTGGAGAAAAAACCGGAGCCGGAAACCAAATGAACGCCGCCCGCCAGAAGATTTTTCTGTCCGTCCTCACGCTGCTGCTGCTGGCGGGAACGGCGGCCGCGCTGACGTGGCTGAAGGCGCACCAGCGGCTCGGCGCGCCGGGGCTCGTGGCCACGCCGGTGCCGGGCAGCGTGATGATGAAACTGGAATTGCCCGAGCGTGTCCTGGATTTCACCTCGACGAACCTGCCCGAGCCGGAGGTCGTCCTCGGTTATCTGCCCAAGGATACAAGCTTTGTGTCGCGTCGCTACGTCGCGGCGGACGGCGCGTGGGCAATGGCGAATGTCATCCTGATGGGCGCGGACCGCACGAGCATCCACCGGCCGGATTATTGCCTGCCCGGCCAGGGCTGGCAAATCCGCGACAAAGCCGAGGTCAAATTGAACATCGCCGGCGCGCATCCGTATGAACTACCGGTGATGAAATGGATCGTCAGCAATTCTTACCCCGCGCCCGACGGTTCCAAGCAGGAGGTGAGCGGCATTTATGCCTTCTGGTTTGTCACGAAGGATCAGGTCACAGACAATTTTCCGGCGATGCTCAAGTCCATGCTGTTCCACCAACTCACGAGCGGCGAGCTGCAGCGCTGGGCCTATGTTTCATTTTTCACCGTCTGCCGGCCCGGCCAGGAAGACGCCACGTTTGCGCGGATCAAACCACTGATCGCCGCCGCCGTCCCGGAATTTCAACTGCCGCCACCGGCCGCAAAATGAATTGAGTTCGTTCCCGCCGGAGATTATGTTGCCACAACCGAAGACGTTTTAATGCTCCAACGCGACCGCCTCATCCGCACCCAGGTCCAGCAGCTCGCCGACGCGAGCCTGTTTGCCATGAGCTTCTGGCTGGCGTATTGCCTCCGGGGAATGCCGTTTTTTTCCGAATCGCTCGGCCTCGGCACCATCCCGCCGGAATCCTTTGAAAATGTGGTGTGGCTCTACTTCGCGCTGGTGCCGGCAGCGCCGCTGGTGCTCGAGTCGCAGGGCTTTTACAACCGGCCGATCATCAGCCAGCGCCCGGCGATTTTCTGGCCGCTGCTCAAGGCCTGCTTCTTCGTGACCATCGGCCTGGTGCTGCTGGTGTTCCTGTTCAAAAAATCCGATTTCGCGCCGCGCGGCGTGATGATTTTATTCGGCGTCATCAGTTTTATCCTCGTCTGGATCAAGGAAGAAGTGGTGGCGGTCGCCATGCGCAGCCGGTTGGCCAAGGCGCAATACCACCGCCGCCTCATCCTCGCCGGCACACCGGCGGAAACCGCCAAGCTCCGGCGCGAAATCAACGCCCACGCCGGCGAGGGCGTCGAGGTCGTGGCGGAATACAACCTAGCCGGCGCGCCGGTGGCGGAACTCATTGACCTGCTGCACAGGCATTCCGTCAGCGGCGTCTTCGTCACCGCCCGCCACGCGCAGCTCGAACGGGTCGAGGCCGTTCTCCGGCTCTGCGAGGTCGAGGGCGTCGAGGCGTGGCTGGTCGCGGATTTTTTTGCGACGCAAATCGCCCGCGCCAGCTTCGACGAGATGTTCGGCCACCCGCTGCTGGTGTTCCGCACCACGCCGGAGACCTCGTGGCAGGTCATCGCCAAGATGCTGCTGGATTTTTTTGGCGCGCTGGCGCTGATTGTCGTGACGTCGCCGCTGATGGTGGCCATCGCCGCGCTGGTGAAATTTACCTCGCCCGGCCCCGTGCTGTTCCGCCAGCAGCGTTCCGGCGTCAACGGCGCGCCGTTTGAAATCCTCAAGTTCCGCACCATGTCCACGAACGCCGAGCAGCTGCAGCACGAGCTGGCCGCCATGAACGAGATGTCCGGGCCCGTCTTCAAGGTCACCAACGACCCGCGCATCACGCGCTTCGGCAAATGGCTCCGCAAATACAGCCTCGACGAGTTGCCGCAGCTATTCAACGTCCTGCGCGGCGAGATGAGCCTCGTCGGCCCGCGCCCGCTGCCGGTGGACGAGGTCCGGCGGTTCAGCGACCTCGCGCACCGCCGCCGTTTGAGCGTCAAGCCCGGCCTGACGTGCCTCTGGCAGGTCAAGGGGCGCAACCAGATTTCCGACTTCAAGGAATGGGTTCGCCTCGACCTCGAATACATTGACACCTGGTCCATCTGGCTCGACCTGAAAATTCTCCTGCTCACGCCCACCGCCGTCCTGCGCGGCACGGGGGCGAAGTGAAACGCAAACTGTTAAATGGTTGAATCGTTTAATCGTTGCCCTAATCTTCCCGAGGAACAATTCAACGATTTAACAATTTAACCATTCAACGAATTGAAAAACAAACAGCCCACCTCCGTCGTCACCGGCGCCGCCGGCTTTCTTGGCTCACACCTCACCGATTTGCTTTTGTCGCGCGGCCACAAGGTCATCGGCCTCGACAATTTTGTCACCGGCTCGGTGGACAACATTTCGCACCTCTGCGGCAACAAAAATTTCAAGTTCATCCAGCAGGATGTCACCGAATTTATTTTCCTCGACTGCCCGGTGAATTACGTCTGGCATTTCGCCTCGCCCGCCAGCCCGATTGACTATCTGCAAATCCCGATCCAGACCATGAAGGTCGGCTCGCTCGGCACGCACAAGGCGCTCGGCCTCGCCAAAAACAAGGGCGCGCGTTTTCTCGTCGCCTCGACCTCGGAAATTTACGGCGACCCGCTCGTGCATCCGCAGACCGAGGAATACTGGGGCAACGTCAGCACCATCGGCCCGCGCGGCTGCTACGACGAGGCCAAGCGCTTCGCCGAGGCGCTGACCATGGCCTACCATCGCGAGCATAAAGTGGAGACGCGCATCGTCCGAATCTTCAACACCTACGGCCCGCGCATGAGAATCAACGACGGCCGCGTCGTCCCCGCGTTTGTCAGCCAGGCGCTCACGAACAAGCCCATCACGATTTTCGGCACGGGCACGCAGACGCGCAGCTTCTGCTATTACGCGGATTTGATCGAAGGCATTTATCGCCTCATGATGAGCGACTACGATCTGCCCGTGAACATTGGCAACCCGACCGAGATGACGATGCTGGAATTTGCCGAGCAGATCATCCGCGCGACGAAATCCAAAAGCAAAATCACCTTCAAACCCCTGCCGCAGGACGATCCCAAGCAGCGCAAGCCCGACATCACCAAGGCCAAAAAACTTTTGAAATGGGAGCCGCAAGTGAAGCTCGCCGACGGTTTGAAAGACACGATCGAATATTTCCGCACGAAGGTTTGATTCAATTTACGATTCACGACTTGCGATTTACGCGCGAATTGCGGCTCGTAAATCGTAAATCAAATATCGTAAATTCAGCGCGTGCTTTTCCGCGCGCGACAATTTGAATTCGTTTTCCCGCGACCGGCGCTCGTCATGGGCGTGGTCAACGTCACGCCGGACTCGTTTTCCGACGGCGGAAAATTTTTTGACGCTGAAGCTGCCGTCGCACACGCGCTAAAGCTCGTGGCCGACGGCGCGGAAATTTTGGACATCGGCGGCGAATCCACGCGGCCGGGCGCGACGCCGGTGGGCGAAGCAGAAGAATTACGCCGCGTGATTCCGGTCATCCAAAAACTTTCGGCGCAGGTTAAAATTCCCATTTCAATTGATACGACCAAGCCGAACGTCGCGCGCGCCGCGCTGGACGCGGGCGCGAGTATCATCAATGATGTCGGGGCAGCCACGCACATTGACGACTTTACGATGTGGAAAATCGTGGCGGAAAATCACGCGGGCTACGTTGTGATGCATGCGCAAGGTTCGCCGACGACGATGCAGGAAAAACCGGTCTATCGCGACGTGGTGCGCGAGGTCGGCGGATTTTTTTCGGAGCGAATGGGTTGGCTCGTGAACGAAATGGGCTTGCCGCTGGAGCAAATTATTTTGGATCCCGGCATCGGTTTTGGCAAAACGCCGGAACATAATTTGGCGCTCCTCGCCGGCCTGAAAATGTTCGCGCACTGGCAGCGGCCGTTGCTGATTGGCGTTTCGCGCAAATCGTTCCTTGGAAAATTATCGGGCGCGGACGTGGAAAATCGGTTGCCCGCGTCGCTCGCCTGCGCGATTCTGGCGGTGGGCGACGGCGCGAACATCATCCGCACGCACGACGTGGCGGCAACGGTGCAGGCGGTGCGGATGGCGGAAGCGATTTATTCCCGCAAAAAAAATGTGGACTGACCTTGAATCCGGTTGGCGGCCCGCCGTGGAGATTTTCATCCTCGCGGTGCTAATCTATTTTGTCTTCAAGTTCGTGCGCGGCACGCGCGGCTGGCCGGTGGTCATCGGCTTCGTGGTCGTGCTGCTGACGCTGGCGCTGGTGACGACGGTTCTGGATTTGAAGGTGCTGCGCTGGATTCTCGGCAGTGCGTCGGTATTCATCGCGTTGGGCGCGCTGGTGATTTTTCAGCCGGAACTGCGCCGCATCCTCGCCGAGCTGGGCAATTTGCCGCTCTTCGCCAGCACCAGCGAGCAGCGCGAAAGCATTGAGGTCATCATCCAGACCGTCGAGCGGCTGGCGGATGTGAAAATCGGCGCGCTCATTGCCATCGAGCAGTCCATCCAGTTGCAAGAGGCCGTTGAGTCGGGCATCAAAGTTGACTGCGATGCCACGCCGGAAATGCTGGAGACGATTTTCTTCCCCAACAACGCCGTGCATGACGGCGGCGTCATCATCAAGGGCGACCGCATCGCCTACGCCGCGTGCATTTTTCCGCTCTCGCAGCGCAATGATTTGAACAAGTCGCTCGGCACGCGCCACCGCGCGGCCATCGGCCTGAGCGAGGAGACGGACGCGGTGATCGTCGTCGTGTCCGAGGAGACGGGCATGATTTCGCACGCCTACAAGGGCCAGCTCGTGCGCGGCGTGACGCTGGAGGAGCTGCGCGCATTTCTGGTGTCCGTCATCCTGCGACCGGAGCGGACGAACAATATCATCAAGTGGCTGCGCGCGTATTTCAGCGAAAGCCACAAGCCCGCCGGCCCGGCGGTCGTCACGCGCCACGAACCGCGCCCCGCGCCCAAACCCAACGGCAAATGAAATTTCTCTCCGCATTCCACAACTGGCTGATCGAGGATTTCGGCTGGAAAATCTTTTCGCTCGTTCTCGCCATCGCCATCTGGCTGACCGTCCACAAAATTTTATTGGAGTCGGCCCTGCCGGTCGAGAACCCCGGTGGCAGCACGCTCACCTACGGCAATTTGCCCGTGCTCATCGTCGCCACGGCGGCGGACGTGCATCTCTACCGCGTCGTGCCGGAGAGCGTCAAGGTCACCGTCACCGGCGCGCCCGAGGCCATGGCCGTCCTGCAGGCCAACCAGATTCGCGCCACCGTGGACCTGACCGGCATTGATTCCGCGAAGGAGCTGAAGCGCGCGGTGGACATCTCCGTGCCGGCCGGCGTGACGGTCGTGAGCGTCGAACCGGACAAGGTCGGCATCATCGTGCCGCCGGCGCCGTAAGCCAAATTTAATTTCATGAGCCAACCCAAAAAAATCTTCGGCACCGACGGCGTGCGCGGCACGGCGAATGTCGAGCCCGTCACCGCCGAGACCGCACTGAAACTCGGCCGCGCGGCCGCCCACGTCTTCAAAAACCTCGAATCGCAGTCGCGCGGGCGCGGCAAGCACAAGATCGTCATCGGCAAGGACACGCGGCTCTCCGGCTATATGCTCGAGAACGCCATCTCCTCCGGCATCCTTTCGATGGGCGTGGACGTGCTGTTCATCGGGCCGCTGCCGACGCCGGGCGTGGCCTACGCCACGCGCAGTTTGCGCGCCGACGCCGGCATCGTCATCACCGCCTCGCACAATCCTTACACCGACAACGGCATCAAGTTTTTCCGCGCCGACGGCTACAAGCTTGACGACAAGATCGAGGGCGAGATTGAAAACCTCGTCTTCTCCGGCGCGATTGAAAACATCCGGCCGTCCTCCGAGCAGATCGGCAAGGCCGTGCGCATTGACGACGCGCTGGGGCGCTACATCGAGTTCGCCAAATCCAGTTTTCCCAAAGGGCTCACGCTCGAAGGCCTGAAGATCGTCTTGGACTGCGGCCACGGCGCGGCCTACAAATCTTCGCCCTGCGTTTTGCGCGAGCTGGGCGCGGAGGTCGTCGTTATCAACCACCATCCCGACGGCAAGAACATCAACGAGCACTGCGGCTCCATGCACCCGGAGGCCATGTGCCGGAAAGTCGTCGAATGCAGCGCGCACCTCGGCATCGCGCACGACGGCGACGCCGACCGCGTCCTGCTGTGCGACGAGCAGGGCCAATTGATTGACGGCGACGACATCATGGCCATCGCCGCGCTGGAGATGCTCGCGGAAAAAACCTTGGCCAAGAAAACTTTGGTCGCCACCGTGATGAGCAATGCCGGGCTGGAAGCGGCCATCAAAAATGCCGGCGGCCAGATGCTCCGCACCGCCGTGGGCGACAAGAACGTGATTGATGAAATGCTGCGCGGCGGCTTCAACTTTGGCGGCGAGCAGAGCGGCCACTTGATATTCCGCGACCACGGCACCACCGGCGACGGCCTGGTGGCCGCGCTGCAAATTTTGCGGATTCTCAAGACGCGGTCCGCGCCGCTCTCCCAACTGGCGCAATGCTGGACGCGCTTTCCGCAGCTCGTGACCAACGTGAAGGTGCGCGAGAAAAAGCCCTTTGCGCAGCTCGCCGGCGTGGAGCAACTGGTGGCGGCGGCGGAAAAGGAACTGGCGGCGCAGGGCGGCCGGCTGCTGCTGCGCTACTCCGGCACCGAGCCGAAAGTGCGGCTGCTGGTGGAAGGCCGCGACGCGGCCGCGCTAAAAAGCTGGTCCCAAAAAATCTGCGGCGCGATTGCGCAGCAGATTGGGATTTAAGCTTTCAAACGCAGCCGGCGCTGCGGGCGCACTGCAAAGGTGGAACTAAACTGCTGGCTTGGTAATAGAAACTGTCTCATGTGGTCTTGTGTTTAGATGGCCGTCAAAGAGAAAATCAAAGTAAAACTCCAATGAACTCGAATCGCCAGAAATCTCCTGCGGTGGAATGATAAACTCAACAGCCATGTGCTTCTGGTCTGATGAAATGATGCGGTCTGAAATCGAGTGGAAATCAGTCTCTCCGGCCTTCCGGTAGTGCATCAAGATCTTGGTGTATCGTTTGGAAAGGTCTCCCCAACCTGAACCCCAAACCGAAAATGTGAACCGTAAAGTCGTAGGCTGGCCGGCGACGATGTGGTCTAGTATGTCGTGGTTGCTTCCGCCGCCGCCTGCGCAGCCAACCATAAGTGAAAGTGCGAGTGTTAAAAGTATGATGCGCATAGCCACCGGCAACGGGCGGCCAAATGCAGGCTGGACAAAAACTTAAGACCGAAACACACTCAAAGTCATGAAAATGGATAGGCGGTTCTTGGCCATTGATAGGCTGCAAAGCCGGCCGGCCATTATCTGTTAGGCCGCGTCGCCACATCACACAAATATATGTTCAAAAAACAAGATGATGATTTCGATGAGATGGTTGCCGACCCCATTCGGCGGCGCGCACAGATTGCATCTCTTTCCAAACGTCGCACCATTATTTTTATTTGTGCGTTGTTGCTTGTGGTTTTCGCGACGCTTGGGGTTTGGCTTGGAAGCAAGGCGGCGGCGGGAGGAGTATTAACAGCCGCGATAAGCATAAGCATTAGTTTGAAGATAGAGTCAGATTTACGTTTGCTCCGAACCATCGAAAGGTTAGATAAGGATACACATGACAAGACGACGGCCTAACAAGATTAGATGAGAAGGCAGACCGCTGACGCAATGACGCGTTGGTGCTAGAGTCTGCCTATGAAAACTAAAAACATAACTCCGTCCAACGTTCCCACCACGCCCGCCACGGTTAGCGGGTTCACCCTC
>Ga0302266_10002293_pt1 | contig 16530 bp, 18 predicted proteins | sample III_Bog_E1_2_FD_194559 | JGI IMG/M metagenome (GOLD analysis project Ga0302266, IMG submission 194559) | Peat permafrost microbial communities from Stordalen Mire near Abisko, Sweden - III_Bog_E1_2 | ecosystem: Environmental > Terrestrial > Soil > Wetlands > Peat | place: Sweden: Abisko... | reverse complement strand
TATCGGAATGCGTGCCAATTAGCCTTGTCGTCTCATCCCTTACGGGATTCGCGCAAGGCAATTGGCCAAAAGGAGCGTTGCTCCCTTTGGAATCCCTGGCTCCGCCGCCCAAGACGCATTCCGCAAAAACCCGCGCCACAGATTTGGGCGCAGTCCGCTTGCCCACGGACTTAGCCAAAGCCAATACCATGTCATCCGACACGGTATCTATAATTGCGGTGATGACAGCGGGCGGGAGTTTCTTCAATCCTACGGCTTGAAGCTGGCCTTGGACGGCCTTTTCGATATGTGTTCTCATACTCACCTACATTATATGCAGGGAGTAGCTGTCTGCTCAACCAAAGTGGACTAAGTTGTCTTAACAGGCTGACAGATAAAAACGGGCTTCGGCGCACTTGGCAACCGAAGCCCGTTCGGGCGGGGGCGGGGTAAGGTTAATTTGATTTAGACAAGTAATACCAATTGCTTGCCATGTGTAAAGTCATTGAATGTCCTTAAAATAATTCATCAAGAGTTTATATCCCAAAAGCAGAATTAAAACTAAAACAATCAACCCTAAAACTAATTTTTCCAATAGGGCGTTTCTCTTTTCAACGCAATCAGGAACGCCCCCGTTCACACCCTGTATGTAAATTAAATTAGTCCATTCGTTCTTATTTGCTTGTGCTACTTGTTGCACACCTTGCCCCGAATCGGCAATGCCCATCGCGTTAAAATCAAGACTTTTGTCCTTAAACATCTGATTGATTACGTCTGTTGTAAATGGCCCTTCAATTTTCGATTCGTCAGACCGTTTCACATAGTAGTTCATGGCTGGGATTCCGAATAATAAGAACCAGGGTGGTTTATGGAGCTTTTCTGGAATACTTCTTCATAATAACCGGAATTGTAACTGGTGGCTTTGAAGAATAGAAAATCCGTTCATTGGTTGTATTGAATATTTTCGGCTCTCGCTCATACCATGAATGGTCAACGCACAAGGTTCCCCCATTGGTGCCGCTAATTTCAACGACTATGTGATGCTCCTGATAGCCATCGGCAGTGAAAACGCAAGCCAGTAGTTTTCCATATGGAAGGCTCTGGCTAACCACTCCGGTATAATCTGTGACCATCTTGGGCGTTGAATCAAAGCTGTCTCGCAATGCCACACCTGCTAGGGGACTACCACCCTCGTCGGTAACGAGTAGATGAATTTTTGGTTTGGAGGTGTTAAACCAAAACATTAAAGCTAAAGATGCAATCACTACCGCCGAAATTGCCGAAATGAAGTAACGCGGATGCCACGCCGCTTTAACTGGACGCAAGACCAGCAGTAAGATAAAACTAATGACGATAGGAAAAGCAACCATCGTCTGCATTATTCCGGCAAAAATATACCAACCCGCATCCGACCCCCGCCCAACTATTCCCTTCAAAAATAGTAATCCGAGCATTCCTGTATAAATTCCGGCTAAAATAGCCGATGGCAACCACAAAACAATTACCCACGGAGAGCGACGCAATGCAAAACAGAGCGTCACTGCTATGACACACGCCCCCATAACCAGCAACCAATGTTGCGGATTAAGCAGGAATGACATGAATTCGTCCATGATGAAAAGTCTAACTTTTTTTGTGGAAAATCTATTTTTAGTTGGCTGGTTCTAAATTCCGCGAGCCAGATGGATTGATGGCGTAAGTCAGGAAAACAGTCTGTTGAGCGATATTCGCTTCGACCCGAAACCAGCCGTATTTGCGTGGTTGCCCAAAAGCGATGTAGTAGGTCTTAGTAATTTGCGTCTTCCAATCGGGTTCACCTTTCACGAAGTTTAGGTCAACCGTGGTTTGATAACCACCTTCCGGCGCAATGAAAGGAAACGCATCCGCCTGCTCAATGAAACCACCCGTCGGGATGTTCATGTGGAACGACCAGTTCGTCGCCGACTGCCAATGGCTCCGGTCGGGCTTGACTTGGCTCAACTCCAAATCCCCCGAACCTCCCACTTTCTGTTGTAACAAGTCCACACTCAACGGTGCACCGTTGAGCGGAACGAGCGCCGCCAAGCTCGTTTGTAGCCCGTTTGCTGACGTTACCAAATCCGCGCCTTGTCCTTTTTTATGTAGGTGGAAGATTATGGGATTCGACTGGTCGGGAGAATAAACCTGATTGTTAGGGGCAAAGACAAAATAAAACGAGTCTGTGTCACTTCGCGAAGTGTAATAACCTTCTTTGCTGGCAGAAACTGTGAGGGTTGCACCACGCTTTCCATTTAATGAAAACAATCCATCTGCATCGCTTAAAGTTGATGAAGTGCGTGTCCAATCTGGAGCCGTAAGGTCATCCCATCTAAATGCAATGCTTGCCCCGGACACGGCATTGCTATTCTCGTCAATTACTTTGCCGTAGAAGTCAATCGGCTTTTGCAACATTTGCTCAGCAATGGGTGTTCGCGAGTTTGTATCTATTCCAAGTGCCCGGAAAAAATCCTTACCGTCTCGTTGAGATTGAGACTTTATTGGATTCCTCTCGGCGCTGGCCTGTCCGGCTTGCGGGCCTTTCAAAACAACCGTTTGATTGGTGGCTGTTTGTTCAATCTCTGCTTGCTTGACTTCAAGCTGACTAAGTGGCTTGCGTAATAGCAACCAAAAGCAAACTGCCAGAACGAGACCACAAATAATTAAAAGACTTTTTCTCATGGCTTAATGGTGTTGAGGATTTGTGCGTAGTAAGGGAGACAGGTTTGAATTGGCCGCGTCCATTCGGCACTATGTTCAGCAGTGCCGGTGGTAAATCCAAATTGTGTATGAAGGTCAATCTCTGAATTGATAATTCCTGCGGTATCTTGCCGACCGACGGCCTGCGTTCTGGAACGCGAAATCATAGCGCGCGATTCCTGCGGGTCAGTGACAAGAACAGATGAAAACAATCCAGAAAACATTCCATTGTTCCATCCATTCGCTCCATCGTATGAATAATATGACGCGAGTTGGGAAACCAAATGGTTGGCATACTCGTTCGGTTTGCCTGCTGACTGGTCCACGTTCCATATATTCAAAACGGAATCCTGGAAATTATAGTAACTAACTATTCTCCCGGTCATGTTGGTATAAACACCGTGGTAGCCCATTGGCTGCCATTCTGGTGTGGGCACCAAGCCTTCCGCTACTGTTAAAAGTGAATACGTTGCCGCATTCACATCGTAACTGCTGGCAGGCATCGCGCCTTGTGTCAAAATGTAGGTGTCAAAGGGCGCACCTTGTTCAATGGCTTCACCCATGATGGCGTTGCCCTGACTGTGAGCTAAAACATTTAGCGGATAATCAGGAAACCGGGTTCTTAGCTGACTTAAATAATTCTTCAACGCCGTGGCCGCTTTGTAAGATTTGATTTCACTATTGTTGAAAATGGACGTGTTTTCACTGATGCCGTTCCAAAGTGTGATGGGTTCGCACGGCCATTTTACCGTCATAAACTTTCCATGATACCCTGCCCAATAAAGACGTTTGAAGACGGTATCGCTTTGAATAAGCCAATCGTCGTTTGCCACATTAAATCCATGCACCAAAACAATAAGATTGGTGTCGCTACCCAAGGCAGAGGATGTTGATTGTTGCACCAGTTGAACACCACTTGTCCAATTGCTGATGACGCCGCTTATATTGTTCGTGATAATTGAGCGTTCGTAGTATTCCTTTACATCGTGCAAGTCCAACCATGTGCCAACTTGTGCAATTGTGTTACCGTTTTGGGTAATAGTCATTACCAACTGCCCGGAGCCAACGCCAGCACCTTCAAATAAAAAGTATTTATTTCCAGCATTGGTGAACCACGAACCGGGTAACGTGAGCGCCATATTGGTAGTGACGCGATACTTAGTGTAATAGGCGCTAGAAATCTGTTGCCACGCCGTATTAGTCTGCGTCAAATAGCCATTGCCGCCATTAGTTTCACATGACTGTATTAAATTGATGGCGGGGCCACCACTGACATTTGCCCAACTCATTGTTACTTGATAGCCACTATTAGTAAGCGCAGGCACGCCACAAATCCACAACCGCGAATAGTCTTCCAAATCGCGGATTGAACGTGGTGCATAGTATTGATAATCCCAATAATAACCGGGATTTACAGGTTGAACAACTTTGTCGAAGCCGGGGTCGTTTGCATACGTCGCCCAATCGCAGTCATTATTTATCCAGAATTCCATAGGGTTGGCCTGTGACGTGGTGTCGGGGCCGGTAAAGCTGGCGTCCATCGTGCCGTCATGGTTTTTATCTAACACCATTGATACCGAATAAACCATGCAAGTGCCGCGTTCGCCAGTATCAATGTCAGGCATCGTCACCAAGGCCGCTTGCCCAGGTTCAGTGGCAAGGAACGCACCATAAGGTGAAAGTATTCCTGTTTGTGTTGTAGTAGGAACCCCATTGGTGTCTACCTTGTATGCTTTGTCGAAATACTGGCCGAGGTAGGCAAATGTATTTGGGTTGCCATTTTGCACAGCCATTTTTGCGTAGCCAGCTATTTGAGTTCCCGAGCCTACCGCCGCAATGAAAAGTTGGCTTTTACTACTGGTCGAGAAATACTGACTGCCCGGAAGCCAAGGTTCAACGTATCGTGTAATGGCATCATTCCAGACTGGAATAGGACTCCAGAAATCATATTCCACGGTCTGCAATTGTGGTTGTGCTGTTTGGGCGTAAAGCGTCGGCATATTGCCATAAGCATTATCTGGCAACGTGTAACTATTGCCCGCTAAAATGTCATGCAATACAAGGCCAGAATCGGACGCGATTGCGAGCCTTTCTTTTAGGAAAGGCAAACCAAAATAATTCTTTGTGTTTGCCACTAAAGTGTAAGTTTCGTCGTAATCCCCTGAATTGATGATGCCGTTTTCAAAATAGCGTGCGTATAAGCTACCGTAACTGCTATCCACTGGAATAGTGCATAAAAAGGCCGTGTCACTCGACGCCAGCAAAGGTGTAACAGTTGTCCAGTTCGTGTGAAAATACCATTGCGGAGGGCTTGCCAGTTGCAAATCTGTGTCGCCGGTGTTGTTCCATCCATTATACACATCCCAATAACCCACCCCCGTAGTAATGATACCCGAACCGCTATCGGTGTTGGCCGTGTTAAAAACGAAATTCTCATACAATGCGTTTTCAACGAACGGCAACGAAGAATCCAACAATGTGCCGTTGAAAGCGTAATAGTCGGCGGATAATAAACCTCTTGAAGATAATTGTAAGTCGCATTGCCCCCGGCAAGATAGTAGAACTTAAACGGCTTATCTATTCCAGCCGCCCTCAGTTTGAAGATGAGGTTTTGTTTTAGTTGAACCCGCCCATCGTAAAACGGAGCCGTAATGGAATTGGCGGTAGCACCACCGTATGTATAATCGTTGTAATCGTAACCTAGATAAACCGTCGCGCTTAAACTGCCATCCGCACCGACAGCCTGCCCAACCCAAAAGTAGGCGTCTTGGTTTGGTGTTCCTACATTTGGAATTATTGCGCTACCATTGGTGAAACTGCTAATTGGAACTGTAAAGTTCGTGACGAAAATAGTTCCTACCCCCCAATTCAAGGCGTCCTCATCCATTTCCGTGAGACGGATGCCCGTTGTGTTAGCAGGCATGGCTTGCACAGTCAGAACCGGCGCACTTTGAGGGCCGGGCGAAAGGCTTCCCGCGAACGACGGGGCTTCCAATGGGACTGCTCCGCTTACTGCGGAGTTTCCAGCGGAATAGTGTGCTTGGATGGTGTAGGTAGTCGGGATAGTGCCAAGCGACCAAGGGTCTGGCTGTTTGGAACTGACATTCAGTGTTGTCGCGGACGTGTTTGCCGAAACATTAAAGGTATAGCCGTCCGAATCAGTAACGGTATAACCTGTTACCTGTCCAGCCGAAGGTGCCCAGCTAATGTTTGCGGTGCCATTGTTGGCGTTGTAATTAACCGTCATGCCCTTTGGCGCGGCAGGCGTGTAAAACACATTTGGATTCATCCCGTTCTGGAATTTGTCCCAATTACTAAAACCGTCCCCCGCAGGATTGGCGTAAGGGTCAACGCCGGTAGTTCCGAAGTATTGAAGTTGCCACCAGTCCGGCAATCCGCTTCCGTTGCTACTGGCCCACGAACGCAAACGGAAAAAACAATTGTGAGTTAAACTCACGGACATCAGGGGAAGCGGCGTCCAGTTTGTCGTGTCCGAACCGTAAATAAATAATCCGGTGGAACCCCAATTTGTCGTGGATAAATCCACATTGGTTAAAATCTCATACGAGACATACGCGATTGTATTCGACGCAATGCCTGTAACAGTGCCGGAAGCCATGTTCCATTGGGCAATCCAAAGATTCGTGCCGTAATCGGGAATGGCGAAACTTGCGCCGTAAGGCGAAAAAGAGTTGGTGCCGCTGTCCCCATCCGGCGAGGGAAAATCCAATCCCATTGCCTGCATGGATGCCCGCATTTGCCGGTTTGCCGTCGTTGTTTGAACTTGCGTAATCAGAGCTACCAAAGACGTTGCCTGTGCTTCCAAGGCGGAAGTAACCGCGCTGGCCGTGCTTGCAGATTGCAGACCAGACATACGCGAATTTGCCGCGACCGCTACCTGCCCATAAGTTTGGTCAACCAAAAATTGTCCGTCTGCCATCTGATAAATCGGTGCGTTCAAATCTTGCGGCAGGCACGGTGCCGGGACATAAGCTCCGCCCGGCAAAGCCCACCAGAAGCAAAAACCTCCGCTCTGGGGCAGTTGCACTTGGTCGGGCGAGAGCAATGGCAATCCCTGCGCCTCTGCCGTAATCTGGACGATGGAATCAGGCACCGCCGTTTGAACCGGCGCGAGGTCATTATTGAAACTGCCAACCAAGGACGTTTGCAAGACCGTTTGCGCGGAGAGCAGGTTAGGCGAGAAAACGATGCTCGCCGCCAAAAGAATTATGCCGATTGTTTTCATGTTGTTTCAGTTTGTGAACTGCCCGTAGTATGTTGTTAATTTTCGCCCTTCGCTCGAAATTGCCAAGATTATTCTGGCACCCTTCCCACACATTTCTTGCCTTTGCAAAAACAAGAAAAGTGTATGCCCTGCTTGGCATTTCCGACGCGGCGGACAGGGGAGATTTCTAAATAAACGACCACAGCGCAAGAACAAATTACGCAGTAAGGCTCGGAATGGAAAATGTGGCGACTGCTACGTTTAGTAGCATCAAGAAAAGCATCGCAAAACTAAACGTCATCGGCGCGCAAGTGCGAAGACTTCGTGAGCAGAAAGGATGGACGCAGGAACAGTTGGCCGTGAAACTGCAACTGGCCGGATGGGACACCAGTCAGGATTCAGTGTCCAGACTGGAAAACCACGACCGCCGAATCCCTGATTTAGAACTGTTTGTGCTTGCCGAGGTGTTGGACGCCAAGTTCGAGGATTTTTTTCCAGAAGATTTACGGGGAAAAATCAAAGCCCTTTGGCCGCTCTACCGTATCAAACTTTCACGCGGACAGCTTCCGCCGATGCCAAAGTAAGCCGGTGATGAAATTGGCAGGGGAGCAGGCAACAGAGGGACACTACTATTATTCATTACGTTCGCTACATATGCTTGGTGAGGAGAGAGGACGCCACCTTTACGCGCCAACCCCGTCCGCCTCTTTTAGCACCGCCTTGATGCTGTCTTTCCACCGAATTTTGCCCCGGCCTTTCATGTCGGCCACCAGTTGAAGAATTTCCCCGTCCGTTTGCCGCAACCGGATTTTTTCCACTTCATCGGCGAAGGTTGGAACGTGAGCATTTTGCTTCATGGGAATCCGTTGCATCTTTCCAATCCAAATGGATTCCGACGCAAACGGCTCGACTGCGGCCACCAGCTCGCAAATGCCCGCCCGGTCATCCAGCATTGGCTCAATGCTGACACTCGTTTGAAAGCCCCGTTCAAATGCGTGCCGCAACGCCGCGATGCGTTCCAGCGGCGACGGCGCACCCGGCTCCCAAAACGCGCATTGCTCCGGTTTTAGCGAGCCGATGGAAAAGCGGAACAGGATTTTGGCTTTGCTATCCGCGAGTTCCTTGCACAGTGACTTGACCACCGACAAATGCGGTTTGGAAACTATCAGCACTTCGTTTTTCAGCAGGAGGTTTTTTATCGTCGCCAATGACTGTGGCAAAAAACTCGGCGTGATGTCGTGGCTCGTTGGAAACATCACCACGCCCAACGGCTTAACCTCACGCCCCAATCCTGTCCGATTCGGATTCAGTTTTTGTTTCTGCCATTCGCCCGGTATGCGGAAGCGTGCGCCGGACTTGAACCGGCAGGCTTGGGATTTTGCAAAACAATACAAGCACCCATGTTCACAGCCCCGGCAAATGTTGTAGGATATGTCCGACCATTCCTTTGTGCCTTTGCCATCCCGGTTCACGGTGAATCTCGATTTCATAATTTTGTCGCGTCGAAAAGCGTGAGGTTGTCGCCAGCGCCGCCTGCATTGGCCGCGCCCTTCTTGGACGAAGAAGCCGGAGGAACAACGTTCCCAGAGGGACAAAGATTGGTGACACCAACCCCTAGTTTGTAAAGTGATTTAGCGTAAATGCCATGCGTATTTATGATGCTTTGCCCGGCATTGAAAATTTCTTGCGCCGTGGAGACAGCCAGCGGAAAAGTTTCCTGCCGGGTGTAACCGTCCGGGTGTTTATGACAGGCCACGACGAAAACCGTGAAGGCCACCAGCTTTTTTGTCTTCAATTCAGAGGCGATGTAATGCGCCTGTGCCAGCAAAATGCTGTCCAACACCTTTGAATTTGATTCGTTTTTTGGAAAAGTATGTTCCTTGCTGATGCTTTTTGGCAGGCCGCGTGGTTGCACTGGTCGCGGGTCAATCCCGTTAGCCAGGTCTTTCAGCTTTGAACCCAAACTATTGCCGACGACGGCAGACAGGTTGCCGGTGTAGTTTCGGATGTCTTGCGCCGTCTTGATTCCAGCGTCATTCAACTGCGCTTCTTTCACTTCGCCCACGCCATACAAATCTTTCACCGGCACCGCGCTTAATTCGGCAACTTTCGTAGATTCCAAAATGATGCCCAACCCGTTCGGTTTATTTTTGTCGCTCGCCATTTTCGCCAGCATTTTATTGGCCGCGATGCCAATGGTGCAGGTCAGATTCACATTCTTCAAAATTTCCTGCTTCATTTTCATCGCGTAAGGCAAAGCCATCCGCAAGGCGTCATCATCCGTGGCGGCGGAGCAATAGGCCGTGAGGTCAATATAGATTTCATCCAACGCGACGGGTTCGAGAATAGCTTGCGGCCCGGCCACGGTCGCCACGATTTGCTGTATTGTGGCGGAAATCGTCTTGTAGTGATTTATGCGCGGCGCGATGAATTGCCCATGCGGACATAATTTCTTCGCCGTGGACATCGGCATACTCGAATAAATTCCAAATACCCGCGCCGGTCGGCTCGCCGTGGTAACGATTGAGCGGGGCGGTGGACTGCCGACAATGACCGGCAGACCTTTCAAAGCCGGATTGTCGCGCTCCTCGATGGAGGCGAAATAAGCGTCCATGTCGAGCAGGAGAATGACCCGGCAGGTTGAGCTTGTGGGCGGAGTGGAAACAATGTTTGTGCTCATGGTGTAATTTGAAACCCGCGAAGTATAAGCAAGAATTAAGCCACAAAACCAGTGGCGGATTGCCTTGTTTTTCTTGAGATTCAAGAACACAGCCGCCACCACTGGCTTTGTTCAGGACACTGGCAATTAATTCCCAAGACACGCCCCGTCGCCAAGACTTCACGACTTCAATTCCCCCGTTCTACGGACGCCGCCTTGAAGCTCGTCAAGACTTGGCTCCCCCGACCGGAGCAGACTCGGCCGTTTGTAACCGCTTCACTTCCGCCCGGCTTCGTTACACGGCAACAAGCGGACGAGACTGCCGGGAGAACCCCCAACACGACGCGATTCAATTCCTGTAAAATCCTTGAATCGCTGATTTAGGCTCCGCTGTGGCCGTTAATAATTGACGCGGCCACGTTTCCCCCCTACGCGCACCGCTGGCTAAGTGCGCTCCGCCCCGTTGACCAAAATCGCGCCAGTCACCGCTCCGTTCACAAAATTCACTCGCTCCCCAGCCTCGTCCCTGCGTCGGGTCCCCTGCCTGTCACGCTTTTAGAAATTTGCCTTTTAGTGTTGGTGTTGGGGGTGCGTGCAAAACGCAGAGCATCCGACCGACAATAAAATAGAAAGTTCAGTTATGTTCAGTTCATCATTCAATACCACAAAACAAAACCGCTCAGAACTCAGCGACGAATCGCTTGCCGTGCAAGCCCCGTCCGTGTTCGCAGAGCAGGCCGTGCAGGGCGTTAGCGACCGTTACACGTTCATCCCGACCAGCAAAATCGTTACCCGTATGCGCGCCGAAGGCTGGGCACCAGTTGACGCCCGCGAGCAGGCCGTGCGACTTGAAAACCGCATCGGCTTTCAGAAACACATGATTCGTTTCCAGCACCGCGCCCAGATTGGCCGGGGCGGTGAATACGTTGCCGAAATCGCGCTGGTGAACAGCCACGACCGGAGCAGTGCCTATCAGCTACACGCCGCCTTGTATCGTTTGGTTTGCGGGAATGGCCTAATGGTTTCAGACACCACGTTTGAACATATTTCCGTGAGGCACAGCGGAGGCGAATCAGACGAAATCATTGCCGCCAGTTTCAAACTTTTGGCGACCGTCCCACAGTTGACAGAACACGTTGAATCATTCCGCGCCCGCCAGTTGAACGACACCGAGGCGAAGGCGTTTGCAGAAGCGGCCATCATGCTCCGCTGGGATGCTGTCCAAAACGCACCCGTCAGCGCCGAGAAAGTTTTGGAATCCCGCCGTTACGAGGACAAGGGCAATAATTTGTGGCAGGTCTATAATCGCGTGCAGGAAAACTTATTGCGCGGTGGACAGAAAGATTATTCCCGCCGCCGTGGTAATGGCACCCGCCACACCCGCACCCGTCCGGTTTCAGGCTTGGCCGAGGACATCCGGTTGAACAAGAGTCTTTGGCATCTTGCCGAAGCTCTGCGGAGTGGAAATTTGCCCGCCGTGGTAAGCGTGCAGAACTGACAGAACGGGGCGGGGTCGAAAGGCTCCGCCCCTTTTTTGTGGGTAAGTGACTTCTTCCCCACGCCCCATCCACCAAAGGGCAAGCCCTCTGGACTCGCTCAAATCCAAATTGGTCAGGCTTCCTATCGTCAGCAAAATCAAAGCAACAGACTTCGGCGACTCTGCGAGGCTAGAGTTTTTTGGTTGGTGTTTTGACATGGCGCGTTTTTTTCAGGCCGACGCCGTTCCATTGCTCACCGTAGCCCGCTTGCGGCTCCGACATCTTTTTCAAGGTTTTTATTCCCGTTATCACGAGGCGATTTTTTCCCAGCGACGAAGGGCATGGGTCACGCCAGCGAGACGGCTATCAGGTAACGCCGAAACTTTCGCTGTCATGCCCCATGCACGCTGGGAAAAAACCGAGGTCAGTTCAAAAAATGTCTGCGCGATTGGTGAAGCAAGCGGCATACGGCGAGACACGGACGGCGATTATCAAAAAAAAGCTTTATGCAAAAAAATATTTCTAATGAAGCAGCGGCTCCAGCAAACGCCAGCCAGCTATTATCAGTTAAGGCGATGGCAAAATTTATTGTCATTTCGTTTCAAGCACGCGAGCAGGTAGTAGCGTTTCCGTTCGAGATTCAACACGCGGCCATGCTTGCCAAGATGCAACGGACACATGGCAATGTGCAGGCCATCAGCGCAGGTTTCTTTTTGGGTGACGTTGAGAAACTATGGGCAGGGGGTGAAAGCACTTCGTTGGAATTGCCCGCCCGTCCGATGGACGTTGAACTTGTCCGCGCGTTTCTTACCAGCCCCACCCCGGAATTTAACTTCATCGCGGGAGGTGTCCAATGAGTGCCACTTGCAAACGCGCCAAGCGTCGTTTCAGCGACCCAAACCAACCGGAATTTTTCGGCATCATCTGGCAGGATTTGCACCACCCGTTTCGTCTCCGGGCCGGGGATGTTATCCGCTATGAGAACCGGCTTTGCCGGGTTATTCGCGTGAACGAATGCGCGGCAGTCGTCACCATGAATCGCCCGACGAGGGAATTTAAGACCCGCTTTGACAAGCCCGTTCGATTCACCCCGCCACCGTCCATTTTCCGAATTTCCAACAACTCCGAAACCGAAATCCTTAACCGCAAATAAATCACACCATGAATACGAACCAAAACGAATCGCCATTTGGCGGAGTCATCTATGCCTACACCCGCAAGCAGGCCATCGCCGACGGGGTGCAAGTTGAAGTCACCGCGACCGCGCAGGAAGCCGGAATCAAATTTCCAGTGTTTCTCACGCGCGGAGTCTTTGACGCTTACGTTGCCGTCCCGCCGAACGTGACGGGACAGGACGAGGCCGGACGACTTTGGGATGTCGTCTGGATGCTCCGCTTTGCCGTTCAGCGCAGTCGCCCAGGGTGCGACCGCATCCCCGTTGCGCTCTATGTTCGCAACGACAACCGCGCGGCCAAGCTGGTAAAGCTAATTGCCACTTGCGGCGCGCTCGACATGGACGACCCGCAACCGGCCATCACCATCATGTTACCAGACGAGGATTGACCACCTTGAAGCCGCTCCCGGACTCCGCGCCGGGGGCGGTTTCGCCGTCGTGCCGTTCCCTTTCACCAAGCATATGTGACGAACGTAATGAATTTATTGGCTTCCGTTCCAAAGGGCGCACCCTTTGGAATCCGCAATCATCCGGCCACCGGCTGGCTCTTGGCCGGGATTTCATCGGCGGCGTTCACCATTTCATCCAACAGCTTTTTGAAATCTTTGAGGCCGGGAGCAGGGATGATAATGGTGTTACGTTTGCCGCCAACTTCTTCGGTGATGCGTAGCAGGCGACCACGCGGGTTTTCCTTTAACGACAGGAAAAACGTCTTGCGCTCAATTTGAATTTCACTGGTCAGAAGCGTGTCTTCCGGGGGGCGGGGCGGGTGCGGTGCGTATGGCTGGTGATAGGGTTGCCCGTAAGACGGGCGATGGAATGGCCGTTCGTGCGAGGTCAGCATAAATGCGTGCAAGGTTGATTAAAACATTACATCCGACCCGACGAGCTACCGCTAATCCCGATATTATCATCCTCTGTATCACGCCCGCATTTTGGACAGCGTTTAGAACCGTCAGGCTTGAGCAAAGCAATCTGCGGCGGGAACGTGCATTGACATAGCGTGTAGCCGAGGTCTTGAGCCGCGCGTGATTCGGCGAGCCGTAATTGTTGCTCCGCTTCCGCAAGCGCAACTTCCGCCGCCCTTCTCTTTGGCGAATCCGCAACTAAATCGTTGGCTTCTTTCGCCAACCCAACGGCGTTTTTTAGAAGCGTGATTGCCGCCGAAAATGTTTCAATGCCCATAAAATTTTGTTCGCTCGACCCGCCAAAAGTGCGCTCGCCTCCTGTTTATTTCAAGCATTAAAACGACCAGCTTGAAAGCTGGGGATGATTCGGCGCGGCAATGAGTGCGGCCAAAATGGCCTTTGCCGTTAAGACATACCACCATTCGGCGTGTCCTTACCAGCTTCCGTTGGTTTGACCTCATCCGGCAACAATGCCGCGTGTGCTGGCACTGGTTTTTTGAACCAGTGCCGAATGACATGGTTCAGAAACCATCATACGGTCGGCGGGCAGTCGCTTAACCACCCCCATTTTCTAGGAAATCCACTTGCTACCCAAAATGCAAAATGCTACCAGAATCAATGCTAACCCTGTCAAAAACGGGGGTAAATTCAAATTTGGAAGTGGGTTGAAAAACGGTTAAAAACCCTATGAATCCACAATGTTTGAACGGCTGTCATTTCAGGTGGGATAATCCGCTTACAAGAACCGATTGAATTAGCAAACCAGCGCCTTCAGCCACTCGGCCATCTCTCCAAACCATTGATTCTATTGCTAATTTGTGCGCTTGCTGAAACCGCACATTTTGCTTTTGCATACCGTAGAGCATTGGGATTTTTACAAACTCCAGCAACACTAAAACGGCGGCTACAATAAGGAGCCGAAAACTAACCACAATCAGCGCGGACAGCAAGTGGGAAACTTACCATAATCACGCCGGTCTGAAGCGCTACATCCCAAACGGCGTTTTTCAAGCCCGCATTAAAATCATCGTCAAAATTAATTTGGTCAGCTTGGAGACTGACGTAAAATCGACGGCTGTTGACCGGCTGGCGGCAAAACGGGCAGAACTTCGTAAGCCGAAGGTTGCCGGCGACACATTCGCCGACGGTCGCATGAAGTTCGACGTCTCCACCGATACGCGGCGTGACTGGGCCGAAATATTCCGTGTTTATGCCGCCGCTGCGCGCAGTGCATGCTGCGTTCATGGCCAGCCCTTGGCGCGTTGCTTTTAAATTTGAATATCCCACGCGCGTCATCGGCCGACGGCGCAAACCCTGGCTGTGCCCGAACGAAGCCGAGCGCGAAGGGGATGTGGCGAACGTGGTTTATTCCGGCGGCAGCCTGCGCACAGGTCGCGACGTGATCTTCCCCTACGCGATGAGCGATGCTGTCATCCGCTTTGCCACCGTGCTGATGGATGAACTGGCGGCCAGGATAGAGTGAAACCTTGCGGTAGGGTTACACCCCATAGCTGCGTTAGGCGAGCTGGATTATTATCCCCTTATGAATTGCATGAAATTCTGCAGCTGGTTCAACGCCGCCGGACTCGGCATATGCGCGGTGTTGCTCGGCACACTGACCGGGTGTGCTAGTCACGGTAGCTGGTCGCGCACCTGGGATGTCCCGCCGCCCATGGCGGATAAGGGGTTTGCCGTGAAAGATGATTACGTTTATTACCCACAATATGAATGTTACTACAGCCTCACCCGGCACTTATATGCCAACCGCGATGGCCGCGATTGGATTTCCCATCCTAATCCAAGCGGCGTCTCGGTGAACGCGCTGCTGGATTCACCATCTGTAATAATGAATTTTCACGATTCTCCGGCACTACATAACGCCGACGTGGTCCGGCAATACCCTAAAGACTGGAAGCCATCCGGCGGCAATCTAAGCCAAAACCGGTAAGTCGCCCAGCCGGATGATATTTGGAAAGATAACCCGGCCAACCCCACCCCATCACCAAAAGGAAAATCATGTTAGGACCTGTTTTATTAGTTGTGCTAGTACTGCTGCTGCTCGGCACCCTGCCCACGTGGCCACACAGCAAGACTTGGGGATATTACCCGAGCGGCGGAATCGGCGTGCTCCTGGTCATCCTCGTGGTCCTCTTGTTGCTAGGCCGGATTTGAACTTAAACTATCACCCAAACCATACGAAAGACCCATTATGTTACAAAGCATCAAAGAACTTTACGGTGAAAAACTCGGCGCGCTGGATGGTGAGATCGGTCAGGTGAAAGATTTTTATTTTGATGACCAGAGCTGGGTGGTGCGCTATGTCGTGGCGGAAACCGGCACTTGGCTGACGAGCCGGTTGGTGCTGCTCTCCCCGCTGGCGATCGGCAGCCTTTATCAGGATGGCCGAGCCATGCTGGTCAATCTCACCCGGAAACAGATTGAGTCCAGCCCGGCAATTGACAAACACCAGCCGGTGTCGCGCCAATACGAGGAAGAATACCATCGCTATTATGGCTGGCCTTATTACTGGGAAGGCGACGGCTTGTGGGGTGGCATGAGGGGCTTTCCCGTCCTGGAAACTCCGCTCAAGTTTTCCGCCGGGGAACCACCAGCCGCGGCCGGCCCCAAGGCAAAGCGCGCCGATGCGCACCTGCGCAGTTCCCAAGCGGTGACCGGTTATCATCTTCAGACCAGCGATGGCGTCATTGTCGGCCATGTCAGCGACTTTCTGATGGATGATGAAAGCTGGGCCATCAACCAACTGATTGTCAAAATCGGCCACCGGTTCACGGGCAAAGAGGTGCAGCTATCGACCAGTCAGATAGACCGGATTAGTTATGAGGATTCCACCGTGTTCGCGCGACTCACCAAGATGGCCATTGAGAAAAGTCCCGAACACCGGCTGGTTCCCAACGGTGCCGCCATCCCCGCCGCGCCGGCGCTGGCATTGTGAAACATAATAAATATCCGCAGCCTCAGTCCCCAAAATCGGCGGATGCTTCGAATCCAATCGAAATGGGTTTCACGGCCGCACCGGATGAAGTGGCCCGGAAAGCTTACTTCAGCTATGTGAATCAAGGTTCGCTGCCCGGCCACGAGGTGCAGCACTGGCTCAAGGCGGAGGCGGATCTGATCGCGGAACGCAATCAGACACGCGTTCACGGTTTTCACAGCCGCACCTAAAATATTTTTCCAAATCAACCAATAAAAAAACGAAAATCACAACCATGAAAACTTTGAACAGCACTTGCGCGGAAGCGCCGAAGATGTATGAGACCGAAAACGACATTTCCAAGGACCGCCGGACAGAACTGAACGCCCTGCTGAACCAGCGGCTGGCATCGGCCGTGGATTTGCAGCTGCAGATGAAGCAGGCGCATTGGAACGTGAAA
>Ga0302266_10002291_pt1 | contig 16540 bp, 14 predicted proteins | sample III_Bog_E1_2_FD_194559 | JGI IMG/M metagenome (GOLD analysis project Ga0302266, IMG submission 194559) | Peat permafrost microbial communities from Stordalen Mire near Abisko, Sweden - III_Bog_E1_2 | ecosystem: Environmental > Terrestrial > Soil > Wetlands > Peat | place: Sweden: Abisko... | reverse complement strand
TCGAGAAGCTGGAGTTTCTCTTCTGGGGATGGTTCAAGGCGTATCTCAGCTTCGCCTTTTATAAGGTAGTCGCAGCAGCAACGATGAGTATTCTGGGGCACCTTTTCATCACCTATTACGCCAATCTAACCGATTTCACCAATCCTCTCACTCTCATCAAGAATCTTCCATTGCTCATCGTGCTTGTGGTCGTGAACGTTTTTCTGATTCTCAAGATTCCGGCAATGACTGCCTCTATTTTTTCCGGCAGCAGCAGCGGGCACGATGCAGGCATGGGCGCAGTCACCGGAGCAATAACCGCAGGAATCATGAAGTAATTGGAGATCCCTATGCCAGTACACGAGACTCAATCGCCCGAAATCACACGTGCAGCGCAACGCTATCTGGAGCAGTACGGCGATCCGCTCGTAATGAACACCTATTTGAAGGTGACGATACTCGTTCTTGCCGGCGTCTGCCTAATGCTTGGCGCGCTCACCTTCAAGAGTCAGAAGGCTCTTGTCGCTATTAAACCGCTCGTCATTCGCATCAACGACGTAGGCCATGCCGACGCAATCGACTACCGCAATTACCAGTACAAGCCGCAGGAGGCAGAGAACAAGTATTACCTTTCGCGGTGGGCCACACTCTACTTCCAGCGTAACCGCTACACCATCGAACGCGACCAGACGCAGGCGCTTTATTTCCTCAATTCCGACGTGCAGCAGGCAGTTATCCGGCAGGAGCAGCAGACCAGGACAATTACCAACTTCCAGCAGGACAGCACACTCCCGTATGTAGACATCAACATCAAGAGCGTCATCCTGGACGATCTGCGGCAGTCCCCCTATTCGGCCCGCATTGAGTTCGAGAAGGTTTACACCAATGCCAACGACCACTCCGAGCTGAAGACCGAACGCTGGACCGCCAGCGTGACGTATGTCTTCGCCGATCACGTCGCAAACAATGCTCTGGCATTCAATCCGCTTGGACTCACTATCGTTCGCTACCGCGCAGACCAAGCGTTCGATTAGGAGGCGATATGAATAACGATCTGGACCTCCTCATCTCGTTTCTCCAGCCGATCAAAGAGCTATTGCTTGACGATACGGTGAGCGAAATTATGGGCAATCCGAACGGGCAATGGTGGTTTGAACGCAGGGGCAAGCTGGAACACACCGAGGTTGTGTTCGATGCAAAGGCTTTGCGTACCGGCCTTGAGGTGATAGCGAACAAACTCGGCCGGAAGCTGGACGAATCGCACCCGCTATTGAATGCCCAATTGCCGGACGGTAGCCGCCTTGCGGCGGTGCTCCCGCCCGTTGTGCGGCCCAACCCCGCCGTCACCATTCGGAAGTTCTCCAAGGTTCGTTTTACCATCGCAGACCTCATCCAGACCGGCGCAATGACCACGGAGATAGGCGACATGCTGAGCGGGTATATCGAGCAGGGAAAGACCATCCTGATTAGCGGCGGAACGGGCAGCGGCAAAACGACACTGCTTAATGCACTCGCCGATTTTATCCCCGAGGAAGAACGCATTGTGGTGATCGAAGACACGTCCGAGCTGCGTATCGGCAAACCCAATCTATTAGCGTCGGAATGCCAGACTGAATCGCATACCGGCATGGTGAGTTTCAACGATCTATTGAAGGCTGCATTGCGGTGGAGGCCCGACCGCATCATCCTCGGCGAGGTGCGCGGCGAAGAGGCGCGTACGCTGCTCGATTCCTTCAATACCGGACACGCGGGTTCGATGGCAACCATTCATGCCAGCTCTGCGGTGAAAGCGCTCCGCAGGTTCGGCGAATTGGCGATGCGTTCGCACCAGCAATCGAATCGTGACGATATATCGGCGGAGATTGCGGATACCGTCCAGATAGTCGCCCAGGTAGGCAGATTCCCGGATGGCCGCAAGGTAAGCGAGATCATCGCGGTGCGCGGATATGACCGCGCCGCAAAGCTATTCCTGTACGACACCATCTTCGATCTCGCAATACAGCGCGAAGTTCCAGCAGTCCACCCAATCAATTCAACCAGCAACAAGAGGGAGAACGTCCATGCCATTGCTTGAGATCACAACCAGCCGCAAAGTCACAGCCACCATTTCACTTGAGGAGCCCACTGCAAACCTCGTCAACCAATACGCGGCATTCACCAGAGTTGCCGCAGACGATGTAGTGAACAAGGCGCTCGAATATGTCTTCACCAAAGACAAGGACTTCCAGAAGTTCATCAGTACGCCGAACGATGCCAAACCGATCCATTCGTTGCGTATCAAGCGCAGCAGTGATGATGCGCTGAAGGGAACGCCGGGACGCAAGCCAGCATCGTCAGTGGCAACTCCAATAGCGAGTCCCGTGGCGAATGTGGCGGCAAAGTAATATGCATTACCCCTTCAATCATTTGTGCAGCGATTGGAACGGTGCTACGCACCGGATGAATTATGACACTCCACCCCTCCGAGGGTCGTGCTGGGTGTACCCAAGGACACCTGCACCTGCCCGAATAAATGCAGCTACTTAGACCCGTTGGGTGTCCCTACGGACACTCAGGGACACCCAAGGACACCAGTCCCGAAAGGAAGAATATATGCCACTTCTAAGCGAAGATCAGCTCACCGAAGAAGCCACGAAAAGAGCGAGCTTCCGCTTGATTGGAGTTACCACCAAGCTCAGCCCGCATGAGGTAGCGGACGTTGAAAGGCTTGCCAAGAAGCGCGGCCAGCAACGCGGCGAGTTCATTCGTCGCCTCATCCTTGACGAACTGATACGAGACGGCGGCGCGCCTACCGCCAGCCCGGAATTGAGCGAGATCGTGGGCATTCGGCTGATGCTGACGAACCTCTTGAGGCCGCTCACAACCGGCCTCAAGATCACGCCCGAGGTGTTCGACGGAATCATGGTCGAGGTCAAGAAGCGGAAGACGGCGCTTGCCGTCGAAACGAAGCAAGACCTGGAGCGTGCATGATGGCAAGTCAACAGTGGGGTCGCAAAGAAACCATCATCTTCCCAGCGCATTCCCCGATCTATACCTACGGTGTGGTGTTCCTCGCGCTCGTACTAACCGGCTGCTTTATCTACCTCCGTTTCAGCTACGGCCAGACGCCGTTGCAGCAGTTCTATACGCCGATCTACGCACGGGCGGCGGCAGGGAGTGCCCTCAGCAAAAGGGACAAGTACCAACTGCTTTACGTTGGGGACGGCAGCAAAGCGGGCCAACTCGCGGTCGAGAGGGACGTGCAAGCGGGCACGACGCCCGCGCCGAGTGGGAAGCACATTCCACTAGTGCTTTCGAGCGCGGCGACGGGGCGTGGACTCCGCGCTCTCTATCGCGGGCCGGAGCAGCTTTACCTTGACGCGCCCTTGCACGAGTACCTCAAGAGCGCCGTTTTTCAGGGCGACCGGCTCCGCGACATCTACAAACTTCCGTTCCTGTTTGGCTTCCTTTCGCTGCTGGCGCAGCTCCCGCTTTCCATACGGCAAGACATCAAACGCCGAAAGCAAATGAAGTACGGACGGCTGCTCAAAGGACCGGTGATGCTCACACCCAAAGAGTTCAACGAGACGGTTCAGGGCGACGGAATTGGCTTCAAAACCACCGAAGCCAAAGAGATGATGCGGATACCGCTGAGGGCCGAAGCGCAGCACATAGAACTCATGGGCGACACAGGGGCCGGGAAGACCAGCCTCATTATGCAGATACTCCGGCAGATTCAAGCCAGGGGTGAGATGGCCATCGTCTACGACCCCGCCTGCGAGTTCATTCAGAGGTTCTACGATACCGAGCGGGGGGACATTGTGCTGAATCCTTTGGACGCCCGCTGCCCCTACTGGGGGCCATCCGAGGAGCTTCGCCGCAAGGCCGAAGCCAAGGCGATTGCAGCCTCTCTTTACCAGCCGACCAGCGACAAGAAGGGCGAGTTTTTCACTGAGACACCACAGAAAATCTTCGCTCACTTGCTTACCTTTGGGCCGACGCCAACCCAGTTGGTCGCATGGCTTTCCAACCCGGCGGAGATCGACGTGAAGGTGCGTGGAACCGAGATGGAGGCCATGATTGCGAAGGGCGCACAGCAGCAGCGCAATGGCGTTCTCGCTTCGCTTGGATTGGTTGCGGACAGCTTGCGGATGCTCCCCACGAAGGCCCAGGCTACATCGACCTGGAGCGCAACCGAGTGGTCCGAAAAGCGCAAGGGGTGGATCTTCATTACGTCGAGCGCCACCGAGCGCGAAGCTCTCCGCCCCTTGCACAGCCTTTGGATCGACCTCTTGGTATTGCGGCTCTTGACCGCCCCGCAGGGCACCCAGAAGCCGGTTTGGTTTGTGTTGGATGAACTGGCGAGCTTGCAGCGTCTCCCGCAGCTCCACACCGCGATAACGGAAAATAGGAAGAGCCAGAACCCTCTCGTGTTGGGCTTCCAGGGGAAGGCCCAGCTTGAGGTGATCTACGGCCATCTGGCCGAGGTGATGCTGTCGCAGCCCGCCACCAAAATCTTTCTAAAGACGACCGAGCCGAAAGCCGCAGAGTGGGTGTCGAATGCCATCGGCAAGGTCGAGATCGAGCGTATGAAGGAGACGCACTTTGACGGCTCCCGCTCCGGCAAGAACTTCAGTTTGGATCGGCAGGTAGAGCCGCTGGTGATGGATTCTGAAATCTCGGGGCTAGAGAATCGGCACGCCTTTCTCAAGCTGGGTAACAACGTCGCCCGCTTCCACTTCGAGTATATGGACTTGCCTCAGAGGACTCGCGGCTTCATAGCCCGCGATATGGAAGATGATGCGCTGGGCTTCGATCCAATCACTCTTGTACCGAAGGCTCAGACGGCCAACGAGCCGAAGATTGACCTTGAAGCCGAGGTGCCGAGGGTAAAGGAGATTGCTCCTCCTAAGGTCGAGGATGCCGTCGTGCCGGTGCCCGACGAACCGACCGAAGAGGATATTGCAGAGGCAGGCACCGACCCGGATGCCCCTGTTGATTCCAGCGAAGTCGCGGGCGAACAAGGACTCCAGACTACGTTCACCTTAAAGGATTAGAGGGACGTATGCTCACCATCTCGAAACCAATCAGCTCCGGCCAAGCCCAGACCTACCACGCCAAGGAGTTCACCTCTGCCGAGCAGAACTATTGGAAGCAGGGCGACACCATTCTTGGCGAATGGCAGGGGCAATTGGCCGAGAAGTATGGCCTTGCCGGAGCGATAGATGCACAGCACTTCGCTCGTCTGAGCGAAGGCCAGAACCCCCATACTGCCGAACAACTGGTCAAGCACCGCACGGCCCAGGAGTACACCACAACGGACGGAACTACCGTGAAGCCGGTTGAGCATCGGGCCGGTTGGGATGCGACATTTTCCGCCCCGAAGTCCGTTTCGTTGACGGCTCTGGTAGGAGGCGATGATCGTGTTCGCGAAGCCCACCGGCAGGCCGTGACCATCGCCCTAACGGAGTTGGAGCGGTACACGCAGGCGCGAATCGGCGGCAACAATCCCGCCGAGACCACCGGCAAGTTCATAGCCGCGAAGTTCGAACACGACACCGCCCGCCCGGTGGACGGCTACGCTGCTCCACAGCTTCATACCCATGCCGTGATCTTTAATATGACCGAGCGGGCAGACGGCTCAACTCGCGCACTTCAACCCCAGAGCTACTTCGATACCCAGCAGTTCGCCACCGCCGTCTACCAGTCGGAGTTGACGTTTAGGCTTCGGAATCTCGGCTACGAGATCGAGGCGGGCAAGAGCGGCGCTCCCGACGTAAAGGGCTACACCGCAGAGTATCTTGAAGCGTCCAGCCCGCGCCGCCAGCAGATTGAGGAAGCCATCGCGCGGAGCGGATTCAGCGGGCCGGAGGCCGCGCAGATCGCCGCTCACAATACCCGCGACAAGAAAGAAATCCATACTCCCTCCGAGGTGCTGGCTGCCCATCGGCAAATTGCGGCCGAGTTCGGAAATCAGGCCGACCACGTTGTGACGGAGGCGAGAGTTCGAGCTGAAGGTCTGGCGCATAACCGAGTTCCCGATGCACCGCAGCGGGCGCGGGAAGCCGTGACATTCGCCAAGGAACGCGGCTTCGAGCGCGAGGCCGTCACCGACGAGCGGGACATCATGCGCGACGCCTTGCGGCGCGGCATGGGCGACCTCACCTTTGACCAGGTGCGTGACAACTTTACCCAGCGGAACGGCGCGGGAGAGTTCCAAATCGTACCCGGCCAGAAGCATGAAACCGGACGGCAGTTCACCACCCGCGAGACCATCGCCGCGGAACTGGCGACCATTGGCCACATGCGGCGCGGCCAGAATACCGTCGAGCCGATTCTTCCGAAAGAGCAGGCGGCAGCTCACGCAGACACCCGTGACTTCCTCAATCCGGCACAGCGCAGGGCTATTGAGGGGGTGCTGACCACCCAGGACCGCGTACACGGCTTGCAAGGACTCGCCGGAACCGGAAAGACCACCACCTTAGAATCAATTCGAGAGGGCGCAGAGCGCAACGGTTACGTGGTCGAGGGCTTCGCCCCGACCAGCCGCGCAGCAGCTCAACTCCGGCACGCTGGTATCTCCGCAGACACGCTTCAGGGCTTTCTCGCGCGCGGCGGCGAGGGCCAGATGAAGGGCGATCCCGACAGGCGACACCTTTACATGGTTGATGAATCCAGCCTTGCCAGCACCCGCCAGATGCAGGCTTTTATGGAAAAGATCGGGCCGCAAGACCGCGTTCTGCTCATCGGAGACACCCGCCAGCATCAAGGCGTCGATGCCGGCAAGCCCTTCGAGCAGATGCAGCAGGCAGGAATGCAAACCTCGCAACTTGACCAGATCATGCGTCAGAAAGACCCGGAACTATTGCGGGTTGTGGAGCATTTCGCTAAAAATGAAACGGCTGTGGGTATCGGCTTATTGCAACAACAAGGCCGCGTCACGGAGATACCGGACAACGTGCAGCGTATCGAGGCTATCGCCAAAGACTATGCCGCCAAGCCTGAAAATACGCTTGTCGTCTCGCCCGATAACGCTAGCCGCCGCGAGATAAATGACGCCATCCGTGCGGAGTTGAAAGGCTCCGGTGTCGTCTCCATAGATGACCACCGCGTGAATGTTTTGACGCAGCGATCGGAGCTTACCAGCGTTGACCGGAGTTGGGCGGCGAACTATCAGCCGGACGATATTCTCTATTACTCGCGGGGCAGCAAGGAGCAGGGAATCGAACCACGCAGCTATGCCACGGTGGTTTCCACCGACCCCGCAGCGAACCTCATCACGGTAGGTACAGAGGAAGGGAAGCAAGTCACCTACGACCCGGAACGCTTGCGCGGCATCACGGCGTACCGCGAGATAAGCCGAGAGTTTGCCGAGGGCGACCGCATCCAGTTCACGTCCACGAACCGCGAGCTGGGTGTCTCCAATCGTGACCTTGGAGCCATCCAGCGAATCGACGGCACGCGGATCGACGTGAAGATGGACGGCGAGAAAGAGCGAACCGTGAGCTTTGATGCCGCGCAGATGAGGCACTTCGACCACGGATATACCGTGACCTCGCACAGCTCACAGGGACTCACCGCAGACCGGGTGTTGGTGAACATGGATACGACCGTTCACCCGGAACTTATCAACACCCGCTTCGCTTATGTCTCTGTCTCCCGCGCTTCGCAGGATGCGCGGATTTACACCAACGACGCCTCAACTCTCGGAGAACGCCTCAGTATCGACGTGACCAAGACTTCAGCCGTAGACCTGCAACAGGTCCACGGCCAATCAAACGGCAACCAACCGACCCAGACCAAGGAGTCACCGATGACCAACAGCAGGGAACATACGCAAGAGGAAGTACACCGCGAACCGCAAGCAGCGACGATGGTTCCTATACTCGAAATCGTGCGCGCTGAAGTCGATAGTGAGCATCGGCATAATGCTCCCCTTGAAACGGCTATGCCGCATGAAACCTCAGGCTACGAGTGGAGGCACGAGACAGGCGAGATTCAGAGTTACAAGCACGATCAGACGGGCGGTTGGCTGCATATTGAGCCTGAAAGCAACTTTTACAACCGGGAGGCTCAACCAATTACGCGGGAAAATGCTCTTGAAAGCGCAAGTCATCCACAGATTCATTCCGTAGATGACAATTCAAGAACGCAATCGCCAAGAAGTGACAACAACGACCAAGGCATCGGCATTTAACCATCAGCAGCTATCGTGCGAGAAACGAAGTGAAGCCGAAACAATACACATCGGAGGCGTACAAGGTGCCCTGTGGTCAAAGCACTTTTGCGGTGTTGGGTGTCTCATTCGATGTAGTGGGAAAGTGGAGTAAGTCTAACCGTCAGACTCGATCAGCTCGTATACGCACCTTATGCCGGTACGCGAACCACGACACGTTCCTTAATCCGCTCATAGAGTTCAATCTCAGCAGAGTGGGATATCTGGACGGTCAGGGCAAATCGCTGTTTTGAAAATTCATCGGGAAACCATTGGCGCTCACATCGAACGACGAGGTAGTAAGTCTCTCCATACTCCGCCGCTGGATTGTTCCTCATCGTGAAGCACGCACTCTGCAATGTTCCACGCTCCCGCGTATTCGGGCCAGAATCGAAACTACAGTTATAACGTGCATCAATCTCAGGAACCGGCCCCTCTTGCTCGACGGATCTCTTGCGGTAATGTTCGATCACTTCTTGAAGCGTCTTGCCACGTACCAGCCTGAAGGACATTTCGACCCCGAGGTACGCAGCACGGGTATGCCGTGTTGGAGCATCAAAAGCGAGAGTGACTTTAATCTCGCGTGAACCTTTCGTCTGATTGAATTCAGCGGGCACCGGCACTTCATATACAAAAAATCTATCCATGCCAATCTCGGCATCCGCATATAATACAACGCGATTTCGGTCTGAGGTTGATGCGCCAACAACTTGGGCAATTCCATAGCCGCAAAGATTTGGCAACGCCGTGGCACCCAGGCCGCTGAGCTTACGCACCGCCGGGTCAGGTGGCTTCGCGGAACTTGCAAGCAAAGCACGTAGCAAGTTTGCCGATGCGTTTGGCATGGCCCTCAGTACCAGAGCAGCTTTATGGGCAACGAGGGGAGCAGCATAGGACGTACCCAGGGCGGTTGTGAACAGCCGCTCAAGATATCTCGGATGCGTCGTCAAAATTTCGCTTTCGGCCCGTTGGGTTAGACCTTGCACTGTGCCGTCGTAAAGTACGTTGCCGCCATCGTCACACAGGTCAGGTTTCAGAGCTTCATGCACACCAGGCCCGCAACGAGTGAATGGCGCTGGCTCTCCAACGTCAGCAATTGGTCGAATGCTGACATTGTGGGCTACTTGTGCGTTCAATGCGGCCGCATGTGCGACTGCCCCAACAGCAAGTACATTTGCGCCAACAGCGGGTTCAAACAACCTGCTTTCCGGCGCAAGTAGATAGCGCGGGTAGCCGAGTAGATGATCTTCAGGGTTTCCATTCGATGGCTGATGCTGGTAGTTACCGGCAGCGACCACGATGAGAATATCCAACTCACGGGCTAACTCATCGAGGATGGCAGTCCACATGCCAACCTTGCCGCCACCATAACGGGCCTTCTGATCGCCTAGTGAGAGATTGAAAATCCGGCATCCTCGCGCATGAAGGGCGCGGATGATTTCATTCATTTGTGAAGGAACAAGCCTTCGTTCGTCGAAGTTGCCTGCATCATTGACGACCTTACCGCTTAGGAGCCGGACTTGCGGATCAAATGTCCCATTCTCAAGACAAGCGCGGACATCCCCAAAGGCAGCCACGCCACTAACTCTAGTTCCGTGTCCAAATACATCGTTGATTCCGAGCGACGCAGGTGCGCTCAGCCGGTCGACGACCAAAGTCGTCAACAAAGGGTGTCCGTTGTTTATCCCTGAATCGAGTATCCCAATGAGAGGTGCTTCATCGTCGGGTGTTGCAACCATCCCGAGATCGCGAATCCCTGTATCGAGCAAGACCTCTACATCTGCGTCCACTTCAGGAGGCAAATCCACGACCCGAACGAGCGAAAGCGATAAGAGCCACCTGACCAATAGACCACTACCAATCACACGTAGCGCGGTGAAGGAATGGCCGATATACCTGTCTGCAATCTCTCCTCCCCGTTCGATGACTTGCCGATCAATCGACTCTGCTTGTTCAGCTCTTTCTAGCTGCGTACCCACTTCCCAGAGTTCTACGTCGAGGACGAACCGTCGGGTTTCTTCAAACGACTCTACGGCCTCGAAGCCTTCATACTTGAGCGCGCTGCCAATGCGGTCGGCGGCGGTGAGTGGTCCGAGTTCCTCGATTGCAGCGATTAGAGAGGAGTAGCTGGGATTCTTTTGCCCTTGAGGGACGCCTTGGCCGTAAGCCTGTAGACGTCCTCGGAACGCAGTCAATTCGGTATCGCTGGAAAACAATACGACGGAGTTATTTTCGTCGTGACCGAGCACCGTCAGTCCAGCTCGTATCCATTCCTCCTCAGACAGTGGATGACTTGTCTTCACCCGGACAATTAATTTGGGATCGACTGTAGTGGCTCGGAGCTTGGCATGAGTCGCCAACGCTTCATCGACAGCTTTTGTAACACGCTGAGCCTGTTGCGCGGGATTGCGGGGAACCTGTGTCCCAAAACCGGGACGCTTGCGCCGTTCAATGTCCACTTCGGCGCGCGGCAAAATGAGATGAGGAAGCTCTGGCATGACTCAACGCCGTTATTTGGTATGGTGCTGGGCGATATCCCTTCTACGAGTTTCAAGCGATATGCTTTCAAGAAATCGCCTCTTACTCACAGATTTCTGTTCGCTCAAGACCGCTCTACGAATGGAGTTGAGACATACCCGTTCGATGTCTGCGTGAGAAAAACCCTCAAGAAACTTGGCCATCTCGCGTCCATCGAAATCACAACTGAAGTTCTTAAACTTAAGCGCCAGTAGCCGGACAATTTCGGACGTTGTTGGCTTCTCAAAGAAGACTACTTCGTCAAACCGACGCCAAATTGCAGGATCGAGCTGCTTTTCGTGATTGGTCGCAGCGATCACGTATCCTTGACCCCGGAATTTCTCGATGAGCACAAGCAAGCTGTTCACCACGCGCCTGAGTTCACCATTGAGCGTCTCATCATCCCGTAGTCGAGCTATCGCATCGAATTCGTCCAGCAGCAGTACGACGGGCTGTGCGGCGGCGTAATCGAAAATCTTGCGAAGGTTTGAAGCGGTCTCGCCGAGTAGCGAAGATACGAGTGCATCCATGCTGACTACGAGCAACGGCAATTTAACTTCATGCGCGAAGACCTCAGCGCAGAGGGTTTTTCCGCAGCCAGGTGGCCCGCAGAAAAGCAGCCGAGCCCGTGGGCGCAGTCCATGCGCGCCAAGCGTATCTCGCTGTCTGAATTCGCCCAAGAGAGATAGCAGCAATCGTTGATTGGGGCGGTCAAGAATGAGGTCAGATGCACGACGCTCCGGCTGCACTGCTTCAACGAGTGGAAGCTGCTTATCCCGCTCAAAAGGTATGACGGATAGCTTGTGGTTGTTTGCCTGGTCTCTCAGACCAAGTGGACGCTGAACCGAACCCAAATTTCGTCGAAGGGCACTGGCCAGAACTCTGTTGTTCTTTGATTCCTCATCCCGGATGATGTGATCCGCAGCATCCTGAAAGGCTTGGCTATCGCCATGAGCGTAGCTGTGAAACAACTTCTTCAACAGTTCACCCTTTGCCATAGTCCCGCTCCCTCTCCAGCTTACCAATTCCTCATGCTTGCAAGTATGCACCAATTTAGATGCAGTTGTGCAGAAGCCGGTACAAAACCAGTATAGCGAAGAAAATACGAAAACAGTTAAGCACTATAACCACCGCTCTTTGGGGGAGGACGCTCCTCCCTGCCTCCGGCCCTTCGGTCCTTCGCCACCCACCTCAGCAGGGAGATTTACCCTCCCCGCAACGCCCCTCCGACAAGTACAACAGCCAACGCAATTTCTTGCGCTCCGCGCCCGGCAAGGAAACCAAACCTGCTGAGGAGCGCCGCTCCTGGCGCGCGCAAGGCGATGGAAAAAGCTCCGTGCAGCTCCAGGTATTCGCTTCCTCCGGCCTTCGGCTGGCCTGAAGGCCACTTTTCCCACACCCTGCACTTGCCGCCCTCGATGGCGTGGGCCATGGCCAAGGCGTGTTTGGAAACAAACACAGCACAGCCATTAAAAAACAGGAGGAACCACCCATGAATACCGCCATCGTCACCACAACCGAAACCACCGTCAGCCCCTTTGTCCAGAACCTTGAACAACACAAGCAAAAGCAGCAAACCTCGAAAGAGGCAATCGCAGCCAATGTCCAAGCCCTCATCCAGCAACTTGAGGAAGGACACAGCGAAGGTCTAACTGCCTACCTCACGGCGATGGGAAGGTTCCATCGTTATTCCTTCGGGAACATCCTCGAAATTGCGAGGCAAAAGCCAGATGCCCAACGAGTAGCAGGGCTGTATGCGTGGAACCAGCTTGGCCGCAAGGTAATGAAGGGACAGAAGGGCATTCGTATTCTGGCTCCTGTTATCGGCATCAAGCGCAAGAAGGATGCCGACGCAGCCAAGGATGTTCGGACACAGAACCAAGCCGTCCTTGTAGGCTTTCGTTCGGCCTACGTCTTCGACGTTTCGCAAACCGAAGGTGCAGAGCTTCCCGAGCTTTCCAGCCGCGTCACTGGCGATGTCGGAGAGCGGCGGGAGCGTCTTCTCGATTTCATCGCAGCTCAGGGCATCTTGCTTGAGTACAAAGAGAGCATCGCTCCCGCGTTGGGCATGAGCTACGGTGGCAAGATCGTTTTGCTTCCCGGCCAGTCTCCGGCGGAGGATTTTTCAACTTTAGTCCACGAAACGGCGCATGAACTCCTGCACCGAACCTCACGGCGCATCCTCACCACCAAGGTTGTCCGCGAAACCGAAGCCGAGGCAATCGCCTTTGTAGTCGGCAAAACCATCGGCCTCAACACAGGCCGAGTATCGGCGGACTACATCCATTTGTACGCAGGGAACGCGGCACTTCTCACAGAGAGCCTTGAGGTCATCCAGAAAACCTCAGCCCTCATCCTCTCCGCGCTGGAGAACCCAGTCGAGAAAGCCACCCCACCCGAGGCAGAACCCGAACTGGCGCAAGCCAGCTAACACCCTCTCTATGGGCGGACGGCATGATGCCGTTCGCTCAAACACTCCCCGAACGCCCAACCGCACAAGGAGAATCACCATGAAGATCAACACCGCAACCGAGTATCGCAACCTTCCACTTAACGTCCTTACCGAGTCCACTACCAACCCGCGCCGGATATTCGAGGATGCCGCTCTCAAGGAATTGGCAGAGTCCATTCGAGTCAAGGGCGTTCTATCGCCCTTGCTCGTGCGGCCTTTAAACGGGCAGAACTTCGAGATTGTGGCAGGAGCAAGACGCTACCGCGCCGCTCAGATCGCCGAGGCGGCAACCGTCCCTGTTCGCATCGTCAACCTTACGGATGCCGAGGCGTTAGAAGCCGCTCTGGTCGAAAATCTGATTAGGGCTGACGTGCATCCGATGGAAGAGGCCAACGGCTTCTTTGCGCTTCTCGCCTTGGAGGAGCCGAAATACACGATCGAACAGATTGCTTCCCGCACTGGCAAGAATGCCTCGTTCGTCGCAGCCAGATTGAGACTGACTGAGCTTGTTCCGTTGTTAGTCGAAGCCTTCTACCGTGAGGAGATCGGCGTCGGACACGCGCTGCTACTGGCGAAGTTGCAGCCAGCCCAGCAGGAGCAAGCTCTGCCCAACTGCTTCCGTGAGGATTGGGGAGGGGGCAGCGGTAAAGCCAAGCGCATCTTGCTTCCCGTGCGGCATCTTCAGCACTGGATAGAGCACAACGTCCTCTTGCTCTTGAAACAGGCACCGTTCAACAAGCGCGATGCCCAACTCGTTCCCGCCGCTGGAAGCTGCGTTGATTGCCCGAAGCGTACCGGAAATAACAAACTACTCTTCGCTGAATGGGCGTCTGACAATGAATCCCAATGCACCGATCCCAACTGCTATTCCGTGAAGGTAGAGGCGTTCTTGCAAAAGCAGATCGCCACCAAACCGGAGCTAGTGCAGATCAGCACGGCCTATGGACAGCAGCCGGAGGGCAGCAATATCATCACTCGCAGCAAGTATGTCGAAATCAAGTCGGAGAAGCCCAACACCCCGGAGAAAGCAAAGTGGCCGGAGTTTAAGACGTGCAAATACACCACCGAGGCTATCGTTTCCGAGGGCATCGACAAGGGCCAACTGCGGAAGGTTTGCACAGAGGCCAACTGCCCGGTGCATCACCCGAAGAAGCAGCCGTCAAAAGCCGATACCACTTTCAAAGCGGAGCAGGAAAAACGCCGCAAGGAAGAAGCATTGGCGAACGCGACCGGAATGCGTGTCCTGCAAACCATCGCCGCCGCCGTTCCAGTTCGGCTGATGAAGCGCGACTTACTCTTCATTGCCGAACAGATGCTCCCGTTGCTCGACGACAAGCGGCTGGAGATGGTCGCTCGGAACCGAAGCATCAAGCCGAAGGAAGGGGAATCGGCTCCCAAGCTGCTAACCGCATTCGTTCGCAAGGCAGAGGAGAGCGCACTCGGAAAGCTGATAGTCGAAACTGTCATTCTGCTTTCCGCCAGAACGCAATCTGACGGTGGCAAGGTTCTACGCGCCGCAGCCCAAGCCTATAAGGTCGATACCGATTCCATCGCCCTCAAGGTGAAGCATGAGTTTGCCGCTAAGGACAAAGCGAGAGGAGGGAAGAAGACGCAAGCAGCAGCGAAGCCGGAACGGAAGCGTGGCGCATAAAAATGCGAGGAGCCTGTCCACAAGGGACAGGCTCCTCGCGTTGTGCGGCACGTTGAAGAGACCAGGAATCGACAACCCAACTCATGCCGGATCGTCCCAGCGAGAAGTGAAGCGCGAACCGTATTCAATCGACTTTCGATAAGACTCCGAATCGTGATCTCGATTCCATAGCAGCTTGTAAACCGCATTCACCGCAGACTGCATAATGGCCTTCATCTCGTCGTCCGTGATATGAGAATAATCGGATATGCCATGACATACGGGACAAACCCGGCCTGCGTGAATGTCCTCGATCGGCCCATTGCGAAAAGCAAGCGCGACAATCGCCTTGGCTTCTGTGGCGAGTTGCGTGTCCAGTCTCTTCATAGCACCTCTCATGCACAGACTATCTCGTACTTGTCCTCATATTGTGAAACGATGCCGTTCTCGGGCGCATTCGTGCGGCTTTTTTCGTTCGATTCCAGCTTTAAGCCGTAGTGATTTTCAGGGAGGGCGTCAGGGTCTGTTCTGCATAATCTCCTGTTTGCACGATCACTCGGCCACCGCGCCGGTGCTGGAGCTGCGCCCTTCGGCTCTGCGTTCAGAACTCGCGTACCGCGCCCTTCGGGTTTAGGACTCCTCCCCCCTCGCAGGCTCCGGGTCCCCACTCCAAAAACTTCTTCACTTGGTAACGCGGCTACGCCGCGACTTGGGAGCAGCGCACCTTTGCGCCCCTTCGGGATGTGTGTCCCGAGTAACCGGGCAAAAGGAGAAACATCATGCAAATCAAACAGACCATCACCCTCTTCGGTACCGTCAGCAACTCAGCCACCAGCCGCATCTCCAAGAACGGCCGCAAGTACACCGCCTTCGGAGTCGCCATCATCTCCAACCGCAACCTGCAGGCCTTTCACTACAACGTAGTTGCCTTCGGCAAGCAGGGACACTTCGCCAAGCCGCTGCAGAAGGGAGCTCGTATCAAGCTAGTTGTCCAGGCGCAGTCTCAGCCCGATAACATCGCCAGCCTCCCACTCCTCACCGCAACTTTCGTGCGACCGGTTCGTCCGGTCGCACGGGGAGGAGAGTGAAAGTGCCTGTTTTTGACGCATCCAAATCGGCTCGTCGGAGCGGGTGGCATTGCGCACCCGCTCAAGGAGTATGGCTTTTATCTGCTCAAGCTTAATCATTCGCCTCACCTACCGCATTTACCCCCAAATGAGAATTTGCTGGCTCTACTCTATTTCTTCCAGACCGCTTTGCCCGATAGAGGGCTGCATCTGCTGCAAGGAGCAACTCATCTTGCGAGATGTGACTGGCGGAGCCGGTCGCAGACGTAGCTCCAATGCTCACTGTGACCACGCCGTGGGGGCAGGCTGGGTGCGTGTATTCAAGATTGAATACAGCCAGACGCATATTTTCCGCGATGACGCATGCGCCAGCAAGATTTGTGAAAGGAAGAATCGCCACAAATTCCTCTCCACCATAACGTGCGAGCGAATCGCTCTCTCGGTGCAATTCATTCTGCAGCGCCTCTGTCACAGCGACTAGGCAGCCATCTCCTCCCTTGTGTCCCATCACATCATTGAAGGATTTGAAATGATCGATATCAATCAAGAGTAATGCAATATCATGCTTTGCCCGCAGGGCTCGTTTGCACTCAGCCGCGAGCGCTTTGTCAAACCAGCGACGGTTGTAAAGACCTGTGAGGAAGTCCCTACGTGAGAGTTCTTCGAGTTCGTTTCTGGCATAGACAAGGAGGTTTTGGGAT
>Ga0302266_10002282_pt1 | contig 16570 bp, 9 predicted proteins | sample III_Bog_E1_2_FD_194559 | JGI IMG/M metagenome (GOLD analysis project Ga0302266, IMG submission 194559) | Peat permafrost microbial communities from Stordalen Mire near Abisko, Sweden - III_Bog_E1_2 | ecosystem: Environmental > Terrestrial > Soil > Wetlands > Peat | place: Sweden: Abisko... | reverse complement strand
GTGCTGCTCGACGCCGCGCGCGCCGAGGGTCTCTCGGTGGTCGTCGCCGCCATCCGCGAGGAGACCGATCCCGAGATCGACGCGCGCGCCGCCGCCGACCCCGCCATCCGCGTCCACTGGCTCTCGCTCGGCGAACTCTCCCGCCTCATCGACACCTTCCGCGCCGCAGGCATCACGCGCGCCGTCATGGCCGGCCAGGTCAGGCACACGCAGATCTTCTCCAGCATCCGTCCCGACTGGCGGCTCGCCAAGCTCCTGCTCAACCTGCGCACGCGCTCCACCGACATGCTTCTCGGCGCGGTCGCAAAGGTCCTCGCAGACGAGGGCATCGAGCTCGTCTCCTCCACCCAGTACCTCGAACCGCTGCTTGCCAGGCCCGGCGTCCTCACCCAGCGCGCCCCCAGCAATGACGAGCGCAAGGACATCGCCTACGGACGCACCGTCGCTCGTGGCCTCGCCGCCTGCGACCTCGGACAGACCGTCGTCATCGCAGCGCAGGCCTGCGTCGCCGTCGAAGCGATGGAGGGCACCGACGCCACCATCGAACGCGCAGGCTCGCTCATGCGCCGCCTCGACGACTCCGCATCGACGCTCAACCGCGCGCTCACCGTCGTCAAGGTCGCCAAGCCCGAGCAGGACATGCGCTTCGACGTCCCCGTCATCGGCCTCGCCACCATCCAAACCATGACCCGCGCCGGAGCCACCTGCCTCGCCGTCGAGGCCAACCGCACCCTGCTCTTCGATGCCGCAGCCATCGTCGCCGCAGCCGATCGCGCCAGCATCGCAATCGTCGCAGAGTAAGAAACCTCATCGCATTCCATCTCCGTTGCATCCAATCTCCGTAAGCAAAGCGCGCGTGGATCCCGCGTAGCATCCCAATCAACCCCAAGGAGAAGACAATGCTTCGCACCAGTGTTTGGCTCACAGTTCTCATCGCTATCGTCGCCGGCTGCAGCTTCACCCTGAAGGCCCGAGCCGCCGACCCGCTGAAGCCCGGGGCCAGCGCTCCCGACTTCAGCCTTCCCTCGCAGGAGGACGCGCAGGTCACGCTCTCGCAGTTCAAGGGCAAGTGGGTCGTCCTCTACTTCTACCCCAAGGACATGACCAGCGGCTGCACCATCGAGGCCCACAACTTCCAGCGCGATCTGCCCAAGTACGACGCGCTCAACGCCGTCGTCCTCGGCGTCTCGCTCGACACCGTCGAGAGCCACAAAACCTTCTGCTCCAAAGACTCGCTCACCTTCAAACTCCTCGCCGACCCCGACCACAAGGTCATCGACGCCTATGGCGTACCCATCTCCGGCATGGGGCCCATCAAATTCGCCCACCGCGACACTTACCTCATCTCGCCCGCAGGCCGGATCGTCAAGTTCTGGTCCGGCGTCAATCCCAATACCCACAGCGACGACGTCCTCGCCGCCATCGCGGGCCTGAATGGAGATGAGAAGGTAGAACCCAAGTAGATGTAGCGTCGAACAGACGCAAAAAGGCCCGGACCTCTCGAGAGGAGTCCGGGCCCTTTTGCTTGCCTGGTTAGACGTGCTGGTTAACTACTTCTTTTTTGCAACCTTCTTTGCGGCCTTCTTGACGGCCTTCTTCGCGACTGGCTTCTTAACGGCCTTCTTTACAACCTTTTTCGCTGCTTTCTTAGTTGCCAAGGTAGTACCTCTCGTTGTTGGTTTTTTGTTTCTTGAAGTGCCCTTGTTGCCGGCCACTTTTTTCAAAGCGGCCTTACCGCCGCGCGGAGCACTCACTTTCTTCGCGGCAGATTTCAATGTCGTCTTCTTTGCGACCTTCTTGGAGGCCAGCTTCTTCGCCACAACCTTCTTGGCCGGGGCCTTCCTCGCAGCAGCCTTCTTCTTCGCAACCACCTTCTTCTTCGCCGGCGCTTTCTTCGCAACTACTTTCTTCTTCGCAACCGCCTTCTTCTTCGCAACCGCCTTCTTCACCACAGCCTTCTTCGCCGGCGCTGACTTCTTGGCCGTCTTCGCGACGACGCTGGCGGCCGCCGTTACTTCGCTCTTCACAGCAGGCTTCGAAGCCGGGATCGCAGCAGCAGGGCTCGCAACCGGCGATAGAGGCATCACTTTGGAGACTGCCTCTTCGTCATGCGGCTCAGGTTCCGACAGAACGTCGGCGATCTTCTCCAGTATTTCGAGAGCTTCGACGTCCTCCAGTGGCAGGTTCACAACCACCTCTTCCTCTTCCTCGTCATCGTCGAAGAGATCGTCGTTTTCGTATTCATCCCCGCCGGCTTCGTCGTCGCCGTAGTCCGCAGCCGCATAGATCCTGATCTTCTCATCCGGTCCGTCGAATCCATCATGCTCATTGAACTTCATCGTCGCACCCTCGCGCTGAAATCAATATCCCGATTACCGAACTCGCAACGCATCCCCGAACTGCATCTTCAACCGCAATGACGCTGCAACAAAAAATGCAATTGCGTCATGCCTCGGATTCTAGCAACAGAATGCGTCAGTGCGCCAGCAATTGCAAGCAATCTTTTCATCGAGGTAGCGAATACAGCAGCCGTCTGTTTTTATTTGGATGCACCGTGCTTCTTCGCCGCAACAGTTTTTTTCTTTTCTGCGCTCTGCGAAGATCTCTTCGTGGTGGAGTTCGCAGCGCTCACTGCACTCTTTGCGTCTGCGCCTGCTTTACCCGTTGCGCTGACTTTTCCCTTTGCACTGGCTTCTCCGTGTGCGCTGGATCCTGTCTTTGTGCTGGCTTCCGCATGTGTTCTGGCTTTTCCGTGTGCCCCCTTCGCCCGCACATGGGAAGCCGGAGCCAGGCGGACCGGCTCGGCGACAGCAAGTGTGCGATGAGGCTTGATCCTGCTGGACGAAAGATGGTTCCAGCGCCGCAGGTCTTCCACCGACACGTTGAACCGGTCCGCCACCGTTACCAGCGTATCGCCCGCGCGCGTCGTGTATGTGGAGTGCAGTGGATGTTGCGTCGCCACAATATTCACCACCGGAACAACCAGTTCTTCTCCCGCGTCGATCAGCGCATTTGCATCCAGGCCATTCACAGCGGCAATCTCAGAGGCCCGGCCATGAAGGCTGCTCGCGATGCTGTCCAGCGAATCGCCGGCGCGCACAACGTGAAAGCGCCAACTGTTGCGCTTGTCCTCAGGAATCTTTTCGATGCGCTTCTGATAGACCTCCAGCATTCCCACGGGAAGATGCAGGTCGAATCCCATCTCGCTCGGCGTGTTCATGCGCAGAAGACTTGGGTTCAGCGCAACAATCTCCGGCAATGAGGCGCCGGTCACATCCGCCACAAGCCGCAGATCGACCGCGTAGTCCACTGTCACCGTGTCCGAGACAACCGGCGCGTCCGGCACCATGTCCTCCAGCCCATACTGCTGCGGGTTCTTCGCCACGATGATCGCCGCGATGATGCCGGGTACATAGTTCTTCGTTGCCTGCGGCAGCACGTTGCGCCGGTACAGCTCCCAGAAATCCGCATAGCCTGTCCGCATCACTGCGCGTTGCACGTTGCCCGGGCCCCAGTTGTACGCAGCCATCGCCAGGTACCAGTCGCCAAACTGGTTGTAGAGCATCTTCATGTACTTCGCATACGCAATCGACGATTTCTCCGGATCGAACCGCTCATCGTAGTAGCCATTACGCGTCAAACCGTACACGCCTTGAAACGGCATGAACTGCCACATGCCACCGGCGCCGGACTGCGCATTCACCACCCGCGGTTGAAAGCCCGACTCCGCCACCGCCAGATAGATCAGGTCCTGCGGAACCCCCTCATCGCGCAGGTCCTTCGAGATCATCTCCTTGTATTTGCCCGCGCGTTCCAGCGAACGCAGAAGACTGGCGTGGCCGGCCTTCGAGTTCGAGAAGTAGTTGATGAACCCCGCCACATAGTCGTTCACCACCAGAGGAAAGTCCGACTGCGTCGTCTTCAGCTCCTCCTCCACCTTCGCCGTAAGCGCCGCATTGGCCGGGAACGTCACCTCGTCGGCGGCATCCAGCGGCGCGGCTTCAATCGGCGCGCTGAAGCCCGTGCCCTGCTTCAGCGCGGACATCTCCAGCGCATTGATCGCGTTCAGCAAATGGTCGAACTCGTCCGAAAGTTGCGGATCGTTCTTCACGTCCATTCCACTGGTCAGCATCCGGTCGACCGCCATGTCGAAGTCGGCCCGCGCGGCCTCCAGCCTCCCGCCGCGGTAGTTCGCAACGCCGCTGCTATACGCCCCTTCAACCTGTTGCAGGAGCTGCTGCGCCTTCTGAGCCTTTGCAGCCAGGTCGTTGGTCTGCGCCCGCGTCAGCGCTGGAACAGCCGCGGCCACCGGCGCCGGCGCAGCAATCGCCGGTGCGGTTGCGTTCGCCGCAATCCCGCCCGGCTTGCCTGCCTGCCGCTGCGGACAGCCCGCCAGCAGCATCAGTGGCACACACGCACTCGCCACTACCCACCGCCGCACGCCGCTCACCATCCGAACCCGCTCGTCGTATCGATCAAGAATCTTGTCCCGCTCCTTCGTCCGCAACCACAGGGTCAATCGCAACCGCATCCCCATTGCAAACGCAGTGCTCATTGTATGACGTTTGCGGATCGCTTCGGTACACCGTCCGCATCGTATCGATTCGCGGCTGCGCGTCTCATCCATTCGCAATCGCCGCGCGTTCGCATGAGTTGCGTGATGCCCTGCACACCCGCTGCGCAGTGATAGCATCGAAGGTTGAGGCAGTTCGCAACCCGCATGGACCCGAACCACATCCGCAACTTCGCAATAATCGCGCACATCGACCACGGAAAGTCCACGCTCTCCGACCGCTTGCTGGAACTTACCGGCAGCTTGACCGCGCGCGAGATGCAGGCCCAGGTGCTCGACGCCATGGACCTAGAACGCGAGCGCGGCATCACCATCAAGGCCCACACCGTGCGCATGATCTACCAGGCGCACAACGGCGAGACCTATCAGCTCAATCTCATAGACACCCCCGGCCACGTCGACTTCAGCTACGAGGTCTCCCGCTCGCTCGCGTCGTGTGAGGGCGCACTCCTCGTCGTCGACGCATCGCAGGGAGTCGAGGCGCAGACCCTCGCCAATGCCTACCTCGCCATCAACCACGGCCTCGAAATTATTCCCATCATCAACAAGATCGATCTGCCCAGCGCCGACATCGACCGCACCAAGGAGATGATCGAAAAAGCCGTCGGCCTTCCCGCCGATGATGCGCTCGCCGTCTCCGCCAAAACCGGCGAAGGCGTCGCAGACATTCTCGAGGCCGTCGTCAATCGCCTCCCGCCGCCACGCGGAGACGCCGAAGCGCCATTGCAGGCCCTCATCTTCGACTCATGGTTCGATCCCTACCGCGGCGTCATCGTTCTCGCCCGCATCATCAACGGACGCCTGCGTCAGGGCATGAAGATCAAGATCATGTCCAACGGCAAGCAGTTCGACGTCGAGAGCATGGGCGTCATGACGCCCAAGCCCGTCCCGCTCGCCGAGCTATCCGCCGGCGAGGTCGGCTTCTTCGTCGCGACAATTAAAAACGTGGCCGACACCAAGGTCGGCGACACCATCACCGAGGTCGCCCGTCCCTGCGCCGAAGCCCTTCCCGGATTCGAAGACATCAAGAGTATGGTCTTCGCCGGCCTCTACACAGTCGACACGCACGAGCACGGAATGCTGCGGGACGCCCTCGAAAAGCTTCGCCTCAACGATGCCAGCTTCTCCTTCGAGCCGGAGTCCTCCGTCGCTCTCGGCTTCGGCTTCCGCTGCGGATTCCTCGGCCTGCTACATCTCGAAATCATCCAAGAACGCCTCGAGCGCGAGTACGATCTCGACCTCATCATCACCGCGCCCGGCGTCCGCTATCAGATCACCCTCACCGACGGCAAGGTCGTCGAGGTGGACAATCCATCGCGCTGGCCAGACACCACCGAGATCGTCTCCATCGCAGAGCCCGTCATCACCGCACGCATCCTCACCAACGAAGAGTACGTCGGCGGAATCCTCAAGCTGGTCGAAGAGAAGCGCGGCCGCCAGAAAAACCTCGAGTACGTCACCTCCACCCGCGTCATGATCACTTACGAACTTCCTCTCAACGAGATCGTCCTCGACTTCTACGACCGCCTCAAGACCGTCTCCCGCGGATACGCCTCGCTCGACTACGCTCTCTCCGGCACCTGGATCTCGCCCATGGTCAAGCTCGACATCCTCATCGGCGGCGATCCGGTCGACGCGCTCTCCATCATCGTCCACCGCGACTTCGCCTACGACCGCGGCCGCGCTCTCGTCTCCAAGATGCGCCAGCTCATCCCGCGCCAGATGTTCGAGGTCGCCATCCAGGCCGCCATCGGCGTCAAAGTCATCGCGAGAGAGACTGTCACCGCCCTGCGCAAGAACGTCATCGCCAAGTGCTACGGCGGAGACATCAGCCGCAAGCGCAAGCTCCTTGAAAAACAAAAAGAAGGCAAGAAGCGCATGAAGCGAATCGGCAAGGTCGACATTCCACAGGAGGCCTTCCTCGCCGTCCTCAAGGTCGGCGAAGAGTAGCGCCGCAGTCTTCCTCTTTTCGCCCAACCTCAGCTTTGATGCATCCCCATCGCTTCCAGCCTCTGTGCATCGCCGTTTATTTGCAGTACTTGCAGCGCGCTTGCGGAGGCTTCGGCGAATCTCCGGGCCCTTGCTTCAAGCAACTGAAAACATGTGGCTTGAAGCAGCAAGTGGAGCGTATACCGCCGTTCGCTACAGTCCTTTACCCGGTGTATGAATTTCCCGCGCTGCATTATCCACATTTTTTCCACAGCAGAATCCGCAGATGCAGAATTCGCAGATGCAGCAACACAAAAGGGAGACCTTCACGGCCTCCCTTTTGACTGAATCGCGTACTGCCGTGCTATTTCGCTGTGGGCTTTGCGGCGGGCGTTGTTCGCGGCGTTGTAGTGGCCGCGGGCTTTGCGCGAGTAGCCCCTGCTGGAGCTGCGGGTGGCAGCGGCGCAACCTTGGACGCGGCGTTGTACGCGTCAATGACGGCCACCGTAATATCTGCATTCGGCTGCGCTGCGGCCCACATCACAGGGCTCGACTGGTCGCCGACGTTGAGCAGCAGCGTGTAGCCGTTATCGCTCACGTACTTCCTCATCACCACATCGACCTTCGCAGCCACCTTCCCCAGCGCCTCCTGGATGTCGGCCTGCGAAGAGTTCTGGAAGTCCTCGGAGTCGCGTTGATACTGTTTGTCCTTGGTGTCGATGTTCTTCGACCGCGAGGCGCGTTCCTCGTCCGACAGCGTGGCTGGCGCGGCCTGCAACTGCCTCTTCAGCGAATCAATCTCGGCGGCCAGCTTATCCAGATTGGTCTTCTGCGGTTCGTACTTCTTCCGCAGATCTTCCACCGCGCGCTGGCCTTCGTTGGTCGCGTAGACGGCCTGCTCGAAGGCGATGATCGCGATCCGCGAGGGAAACGCCGACGGAGGAACCAGGACGGGGGCTTGCTGCGCTGATGCTGCGGTAGACGCGGCGGGCGCGGAAGCCGGGGCCGGTGCGGAACTGGCGGCGGGTGCGGCGGGTTGAGGCTCGGCAGGCGCAGCCTGTGCAATCGCGGCCACTGGAAGAAGTCCCGCGACCAGCGCGGTGAGAAGAGCAAACTTGAATTTCATGCGGTGTAAAGCTCCTTGGAAGTTTTCCTGGTCCATCTGCCGCCGGAGATGCTCTCACGCACCCTCCCGGTCAGTTGCCCTGCATCCACCCATCTGATCGCCGGGTGTGCCCAATCGAGTAGGGCACTCACCGCGCTTTACCACCTTGATCTCCATTAACCAGCTTCAGTCGTATGAGGATTGGCGGGAGCGAGAAGGGCTGCCAGAACACCATTCATTATATTGCCCGTCTCGCACATGGGTCAAACCTCCATCCCGAAATATGGAGTTCATCGAATTAACTCTCTTGTTTTTGGGGAACTACTCCACACATGTGAGCGCATTAAGTGTGAATTCCCGCCAAGTTGACAAGCGTACCTTTGGCATTCCAATTGCTTGTCTATCAATCGAAGTCAGGCCCGTAAGAGATGCACCCACCGTAGGTGCAATCCCGGGTTTCAGGTTTTTCTTCCGCAAGGAAGACTTTTCAGGAGGCCTTTGACAGGCCATTGTGCAAGAGCCGCTCCCTCCCCAGGAAGCGGCTCTTGCACTTAAGCACGCGGATCGGGACAGGCTCAAGAGCGGGCAACTCGATCGGCCGAGAATCCCATGCAAATGTTTCGCTTGCTACGGTTTGGCATTGAGCGTATGATCACAATTGACTTGTGAACTGGATGTGGGTGCCGACTGCTGCGGAATCGCTGGTTCTTCCGATGGCGGCAAGATACACAGATATACGCGGATCCCAACGCATTTCATGGAACCGGCAAATTCCACTGGATCGGATGCGCCGGGGGGATTGAACCCCGACTAAGCCGCCCGATCATAGATGAGTTGCAATTAGGGGCAAGGGTGAGGGGTTTGCCATCGTTGGCGATCACACTTTGGCAATTTCAGGTGGCTTTTGGCAATTCCCGGTTGCTGTTTGCAACCCTAAGCTTTTGAAAATACCCGGTGGCTTGTGCAGAGCAGGTGGCTTTGCCAATCCCGGTGGCGCACAGCGGCAGTTTGCATTCGCAGGGATTTAGCTGCTCGCGGCTGATTGATGCAGGTAACACGTAGTTCGAGTACAACTTGAGACCGTTTCCACAAACGCTGCAATCCCGGTTTGCTTCCGCCTCCGCGTTCTCCGCGGAGTGCGAACAGCCATGCACGCGTAGGGAAGAAACGCGAATCGCCAACCCGCAATAGGAAGTGGAAACATGAGTTCAGAGCAGAATGCACCCGAGGTGCAGATGTACCAGGGTCCGCCGTCACCGCCCGCCCAGATGGATGGCCAGATGGATCAAAACCGCACCCCCCAGATGGATCAAAACGGCCCGGCGGATGCGCACAGCATCCAGCACGGCATGGGGCAGTCCAAGAGCAGCCGACGCCGCCGCCGCAAGCGCAAGAACAAGTCGCCGGACGCCCTCCAGCAGGGTGCCCAATTCGCCGGCCAGAACACCCCCGGCCAGTTTGTTGGAGACCTGCAGGCAGGCGAGCAGATCCTGGCCTCCGGTGGCCAACCGCAGAACTTCCAGGCAGGCGAACCCCAGCAACAGTCCGGTGCGGGCCCATCCACCAAACGATGGAAGAAGAAGTTTCGCGACCGTGATCGTCCGCGCACCCAGGACAACCTCGGCAACCAGGCCAACCCGGGTCTCGGTAATGGCGCGGGCTACCGCGACGCCAACAGCCATCAGCCCGGTAACGGCGGCAGCTTCAAGCGTAAGGGCAAGCAGCAGCGCGGCCCGCGCAGCTTCGTCGGCCCCATGGACCACAGCTATCGCGCGGTCAACGGAAACTTCGCCGACGCGCCGCCTTCCACCATCGAAGCCCAGGGCAACTACCATGGCAGGGGTGGCGGCGCACGCAGCTATGTCAGCGACTCCCAGCCCATCGACTACTCCATCGGCCGCCCCATCCCCATCCCGGACGACGCCCCCACCAAGATCTACTTCTTCATCGAAGACCTCTTCTTCAACGCCAAAATCACAGAGACCGCGCGCAAGTTGGGCGTCAAGGTCGCCTTCATCAAAAACGATAAAGACGCCATCGCAGAGCTGACAGAAAGCGAGGAAGCAGACCGCCCGGGTCTCATCGTCTTCGACCTCAACAACGCCAGCGCCAAGCCAATGACGCTGATCCCCAAGCTCAAGGCAAAACTGAAGAAGAGCACCTCGATCGTCGGCTTCCTCTCCCATCTGCAGAACGAGCTGCGCGCCAAGGCCATCGAAGTGGGATGTGACACCGTCATGCCCCGCTCCGCCTTCTCCCAGAACCTCCCCAACCTCCTCCGCCGCTACGGCCTTCAGGAAGACGAGGAAGACAACTTCAACCAGTAAAAAACAGTTGTGAGTTATGAGTTTTCAGTTGTGAGTAAAAACAACAGCGGCCTGCCCCACGCAGGCCGCTTTCATTTTGCCGCCACTGCCGCATGAACCGCCAGCAATTGCTCCAGCAGTCCCTTCAACTTATCCAGCCGCAGCGCATTCGCCCCGTCCGACTTCGCCTGCGCCGGGTCCTCATGCACCTCCAGGAAGACCCCATCCACTCCCGCCGCCACCGCCGCCCGCGCCAGCACCGCGATGAACTCCGGCTGCCCGCCGCTCACGCCATTGGCCGCCGAAGGAGTCTGCACCGAGTGCGTCGCGTCGAAGACCACAGGCGCGAACCGCCGCATGATCGGCAGCGAGCGCATGTCCACCACCAGGTTGTTGTAGCCGAAGCTGGCTCCGCGCTCGGTCAGCATCACCCGTGCCAGCTTGCCCGCAACCACCGAATCGCGTACCTTCAGCACCGCATGCTGCATGTCCAGCGGCGCCACAAACTGCCCCTTCTTCACGTTGATCGCCCGCCCCGTGTGCGCCGCAGCAATCAGCAGGTCCGTCTGCCGGCACAGGAACGCCGGAATCTGTAGCACCGCCTCCACGTCGCCCAGCGCCTTCGAAAGCCGCAGGCAGTCCTCCGGAGTATGCACGTCCGTCAGCACCGGCAGCCCGTTGCTCTCGGCAATCGCCCGCAGAATCCGCGCGCCCTCCACCAGTCCCGGCCCGCGGAAGCTGCGGATGCTGGTGCGGTTCGCCTTGTCGTAGCTGGCCTTGAAGATGTAGGGAATGCCCAGGTCGGCCGCAATGCGCTGGATCGCATCGGCCAGCATCCGAGCGTGAGTCTCGGACTCCAGCACACAAGGCCCAGCGATTAAAAACAGCTTGCCGCGCCCAACCGGAACTGCGCCGACATCAAAGAAATGGTTCACGCAACCTATTCTATGCACTCCGCGAGGTCATTGGGACGGGTTTCCCTCCCTGACGCGTCTTCTGCGCCAAGGAGGGACTCACAATCCGTAGCTTCTACCGTATAGTCAGCAACTCCGTCTCATACGGCTTCAGGTCGAGCTTCACCGTAACCGCGCCCTTCGCCGCCGTCGAAACCACAGTCGAGACCGTTCCCGTCGCCGCGTCCCACGACTCGACTGTCTTGCCCGCCGTCTTCAGCGTCACCGAGTGCGAGCTGCCCTGCGCGCCTTCGTTGAAGAAAAAGTAGACGTCCGCGTCCTTCAGCCGCCGCGTCATCACCTTCAGCGCGGTGTCCGGCGTATCCAGCGCAACCACGCGCGTGCTGATCACCGCGTTGAGCGCCGTCTCGATCGCCGCTGGTACCACCTGCGGTCCGGGAGGCGTGGCAGGCGCGGCAGCCGGTGGAGTCGGCGTCGCAGGCAGTTGTGCCGAGGTCTCGACGGTAGCCCAGGCAAAGTCCGCCGCAGTCGCCGAGCGCGCATCCAGCATCGTCTTGCCCTCGATCAGCGTCGGCGTCCGCCCCAGGAAGAAGACCTTGCCGCCGCCCTTGGCCAGAGCCCGCAGCCGGTCAAGCTCCGTCTGCGTCAGGATCGAGGCCGACGGAATGATGACCGTCCGGTACTGGTTGCCGCTCATCGATTCCAGATACCCCGGCCCGGCCTTCAGGTCCTCCGCCAGCGCGTTCTGGTTGATGATGTCGAAGTCGATCTGCCTCTCCGCCAGCATCCGCTCTGTCGAAACAAACGCAGTGTCTGAGGCTGCATCGCCGAGCCACATCGAGCTCGACGGAATGTACAGCGCAACCATCGCCGCCGGCCGGCCCATGCTCATCACATAGGTCAGCCGCTGGAGATACTGCATCAGCGCTGGCCAGCCCGGATCGCGCATCAGCGCCGAAGGCCCGCCGCGCGGACGCATCGGTGCCGCAGCCGCCGCAGTCGGAGCAGCAGTCGCTACAGTGGGAGCAGTGGGAGCAGTGGGAGCAATGGGTGCAGACTGGGGAGCAGCTCCAGCCGGCGCTGTCGCCGAGTAGAACATCGTCTCGATCACGTTAACCCCGCGCACCACCTCCTCATTTAGGATGTAGCGCGCCATGGTCGCATCCGGCTCCGGCCGGTACGCCGCGAAGGTCTCTGTGAACGCGCGCGGATGCCCATAGACATGCGCCGCGCTCGACGCCAGCCGCGGAAAGTCCGAGACCGTGTCAATCCAGATCTGGTGCCAGATGGAGTCGATCCCGGGCTCTTCCACGTACTTCATGTCGCGCAGGAAGTCGCCCTCGGATCGCACCAACTCCATCTCCGCCTCTTCGTGGTTCAGGTGGACCTGGTACTCCACGCCGTGCGCCGCGCACCACAGCCCCTGAGGCTTGAAGAAGCCGTCGCGGAACATCTGCGAGAAGACGTCGTAGTAATCGCCTTTGGCGCGCTGCTCGGCGTCCGTCAGCTTCGCTGCAGGCGGTGGAGGCGTCCTTGCGGCCTGCGCGGCCTGCGCTGCGGCTGGTGTGGTTGTCGCGCCAGGCACCGCCGCCGCCGGCCTCGGCCGTCCGCCGCCGCCCGCCGACAGCAGCAGCGCGCCCAGGTACGGCCGAATGTCGTAGCCCTTCACCTGCTGGAAGGTATCGAAAAACTTGGGCGTCCAGGGCAGTCCGCTGATGGAGTAGTCCGGCTCGTCGCCGCGAAATCCCAGAATCGTCGTGCCGAACAGCTCCGGCATCGCATTGTAGTAGCCCTGGTGCGTGGCCTGAATATACGCCGCCGTCGCCTCGGGATTCATGTAGTCCTCCAGCGGTTGCGAGGAGTCCTTCGCGTGTGTGGGATTGGTGTCGCTCTTGGTTGGCGAGGTGCGGAAGACGTGCTCGATGACGGCGACGGTGTAATCGGAGTTAGCTGGCGCGGTCCAGGAGATGGCGCCGTTATTGATGGGAACGGCGACGCGTTCTCCGGAGGCAGTGGTGGCGATGGCTGCCACTGCATTGGCGCTGACGTCTTGAGTCAGCGTCTCGCCAGCCTTCACCGGCAGCCGCTGGCCGATGCTTAGCGCCTGCATGCTGATGTCGTGCTTGTCCTTGGCGAAGAGGCCGCCGGCAAACCCGCTGGGATAGCCGATGTCGTCAACGATCCACACCTTCATGTCGCGCTTCTTGGCCTCTTCCACGAATTGCTTGAAGAAGGCGAAATACTCCGGCGTCAGGTAGGTCGTCGTCATGCCGCCGCCGGCCTGCGCCGTCACCGCATGGAAGCCGAGGCTCTTCATCGTGTCGAGGTCGTGCGCCAGGCTCTGGATGGTCACCGCGCCATTCATTCCGAAGTATGGCTCCGGCCCGTACTCCGGCGGAGGCGTCTTCCACGCCAGATTGACCTCGGCCGCGGTCGGCATCTGCACCTTCTGGAAGGAATACTTCGCCACGGTCGACGAGTGCTGCGCGACGGTCGTCGGATACCGCGCTGAAGTTGTCGGATGTTGCGCTGCGCTCGACTGCGCAAGGCTCGGTTGGACCGGCAGGACCAGAGCGCATGCAACCGCTCCAACGGCACATGCGGCGAGTGCGGTCCAGCCAGTGGCTGCGCGGCGATTCTTGCGATCATCTTTCGTTACAAATAGTTTCTTCATCGGGTGCTCCTCATGGCGGCGCGATTCGATCTATCCCGGGTACAGGAAAAGTCTGCAAACCCACCGCAAAGCGTTATACATCGCCAGAACAACCTTTGGGAACGCCGGAACGTTGATCCGCCCGCATGTGTATGCCCCGGATCGACATCTCCCGCACACATCCGGTCTTACACTGAATAGTAGTGTTCCTCCGCCAATGACTTCACAATCCAAATCCGCCGCGCCGCGCGCCCCGCTGAACTTGCTCGGGCTGGCCTGCGCCATCGGCGTCTCCACCATCTACTTCAACCAGCCGCTGCTGGTGGAGATGGGCAAGACCTACGGCGCGCCCGCCGGCCGCGTGATGTACGTCTCCGGCGCCACGCAGGTCGGCTACGCGCTTGGACTGCTGCTCTTTGTTCCGCTGGGCGATCTGCTGGAGCGCCGCGCGCTCATGATGCGCATGTACGCCGCCGTGGTTGTGACGCTTCTTCTGGTCTCCCTTGCGCCCACGCTGGCCTGGCTGATCGCGGGCAGCGTCGTGCTGGGAGTGGTGGCCTCGGTCACCCACATCGTGGTCCCTATCGCGCCGGACATGGTCCCCGAAAAGGCCCGCGGCCGCGCCATCGGAACGGTGATGATGGGCCTTCTGCTTGGCATTCTTCTTGCCCGGACCTTCGCCGGATGGGTCAGCCACATCCCGGCACTCTTCATCTACGCGCCGCGCCTCTTTCCCAAAGGTGCCTTCTGGGTCACCGACGGCTGGCGCTATGTCTTTATCATCGCCGCGCTGGCGAACGCTGCGTTTCTTCTTCTGCTCGGCCGCGTGATGCCGCGTCTGCCGCCCAAACAGGAGATGCGCTACTCCGATGCGATGCGCTCCCTGTGGACGCTCTTCCGCACCCAGCCGCTGCTGCGCGAGTCGAGCCTGATCGGCGCCCTCGTCTTCGCCTCCTTCAGTTGCTTCTGGACCACGCTGGCCTATCTGCTCAGCAGCCACTACGGCCTTGGCCCGGGCGTTGCGGGCAGCTTCGGGCTGGTCGGCGCGGCTGGCGCACTCGCCGCCCCAATCGCAGGCAGGCAGTCGGACAAGCTCGGCACGCGTTGGGTACTCACCATCGCAATCAGTCTTCTCGCCTTCTCCTACGTCCTTCTGTGGATTGGCGAAAGGTCCGCCCTCCCGTTTGTGTTGCACATCGCCATACTCGTCGTCGGCGTCATTGTGTTGGACATCGGAGCGCAGATGGCGCAGATCTCCAACCAGACCCGCATCTTCGGCCTTGTGCCCTCGGCGCGCAGCCGGCTGAACACCGTCTACATGACCATCTACTTCTCCGGTGCAGCCGCCGGCTCAGCTCTCGCAACCGTCGCCTGGGACCACTGGCAGTGGAACGGCGTCTGCGGACTGGCACTGGCTCTGATCTCGCTCGCCGGCCTCTGCCATGCCCTCGGCACACGCACCCCCACCCCATTCAACCCAGACTCCCGCAGCAACCACCCCCTCGACAGCGTGCTGGAAGCCTAGCGCGAATCAAGGAAAATCGCCGCGCGAGCACTTACCGTTTCAGCAGGTCGACCGGAGCATTCACATCTTCAATCCGGAAGTAGCTGCCCAGTCCCGGATGCCGCTTGGCCACTGCGCGATACATCTCCCAGGCCACGCGGCGATAGCTGAAGTGTCCCGCAACTCCGCTGCGCAGCTCGGCGATGTAGAGCGCCTCGGAAAAGTCCATCTTGAACATCGCCCGCACGCGCGTCCCCAGCGGCAGCAGATACGCGGCAGCCTCCGGCCCAGCCGCATCGCGCAGGCTGCGGTAGGCAGCGTGCGCGGCGTCCATTGCAGCGGTATAGGTCTGGTCGAGTCCAGCCTCGGCCAGCGTGGGTTGCCCTGGGCAGACCGGCGTCTCGTAGCCGTGCGCGTCGGTGTAGGGCTGCATAAGCTGTACGCAGCGCCGATGGCGATGCATATCGCGGAAGCCGCCGATGTCCATCAGGATGTCGAACCGGAAGCTCTGCCCGGCGGAGAAGGCGCGCGGCAGCTCGTCGTGGCGTCCGCGATGTTTCACCCCGAGCGCGACAATCTCCGCGATCTTTCGTGAATCCAGCCCACCAACCGTGCGCTGGATCTGCCGCCATGAGTAGTGGCTCTCCGCGTACAGCAGCGAGGTCGCAAGCTCGACCTCCAGCGATCCCGAGTCCTCCACCAGATCGACAACCGGCGCATCCTCGATCGCCTGCCCGGCCATCAGCTCGGCGGCGGCCTGGCGCATCTCCCCGCGCGTGGCGATTGCATACTCATTGGCCGCGGAGTACTTCACCAGTGTGGGCGCGGTCTTCACCGGGCGCAGCAGCACGTCGCAGAGCCTGCTGCCACAGGTTTCGTCGACCGAGCCAACCTCCCCGCACAGAACGCGCGCCTCGTCGTGGGTGACATTCCAGGCGGGTGAAGCAGCGGCATCTTTGAGCCTCTCGCCCAGACTGCGAATCTCGGCGAACTCGCTCGCCAGCAGCCGCGAGATCTGGTTCTCCAGCGTGCGCGCGCTCACAATCTGCCCCAGCGATGTGTTGGTCGCCAGTGGCAGCAGATAGCGCGCCACATCGAAGGCGCGCGCCTTCAGCGTGCGCACATACGCCTCGTCCTTCATCTCCGCGGGCTGCGGGATGGCGCGCTTCAGCGCCTCCAACATTCCCGCGCCAACGCGGTCATAAGCCGCAAACAGCGCCTCGATCGAGGCCGTGTAGCCAGCCGTCCGCTCGCCCAGTGCAGGCGCAAACCAGCCCGACTTGCGGAAGTTCTGGTAGCGCGTGCTGCGCTCCTGCCCGTCCCAGCGCTGTTCGTCCACCAGCGCGACGGCGGCCAGCAGGCTGAGCCGCTCAATGGCAAACGGAATGTGCGCCAGGTCGGCGATCGAGCGGTGTCCATACTGGAAGTAAAACGTGTTCAAAAACTCTTCCGCCCGCTGCGAGCTGATCTCGGAGAGCGACTCCTTCATGCTCAGCGACGAGCGCGAGTACTTCGCCATCGCATACGCCAGCACCTCAGGGTCCGCGCCCTGAATGGCATAAACGTCGGTCTGCTTCGCGTCGGCA
>Ga0302266_10002280_pt1 | contig 16593 bp, 10 predicted proteins | sample III_Bog_E1_2_FD_194559 | JGI IMG/M metagenome (GOLD analysis project Ga0302266, IMG submission 194559) | Peat permafrost microbial communities from Stordalen Mire near Abisko, Sweden - III_Bog_E1_2 | ecosystem: Environmental > Terrestrial > Soil > Wetlands > Peat | place: Sweden: Abisko... | reverse complement strand
TTGGCGACAAGACCCAGGCGAACATTTTGGAAGGCATCGAACGCAAGCGCACTTACGCCAGCAAACATCTGTTGAGCCAGGCATTACGGGCGGCGGAGCCGGTGCTGGAAAATTTGCGCGAACATCCGGACGTGATCCGGTGCAGTTCGGCGGGCAGCTTGCGGCGGTTCAAGGAGATTTGCGGCGACATTGATTTGTTGGCGTCGTCGAAAAAACCGGCCGGGGTGATTGAATTTTTCGTTTCGCAGCCGGGCCTCGTCAAGGTGTTGGCCAAAGGTGAAACGAAGGCGAGCGTGATTTTGGACGGCGGCATCCAGTGCGATTTGCGCGTGGTAAGCGACGCGGAATTTCCATTCGCGCTGGCGTATTTCACCGGCAGCAAGGAGCACAACATCGTCATGCGCCAGCGCGCCATCCAGCGCGGGCTGCGGCTGAATGAATACGGCCTTTTCAAGTCCCAGGAGGAGACGCGCGATCCGAAGCTGCTGGTGCGGTGCGCGGATGAGGCGGAGATTTTTGCGAAGCTGGATCTGGTGTTTGTGCCGCCGGAACTGCGCGAAGATCACGGCGAGTTTTCGGCGGCGGAGAAAAACGATTTGCCGCGGCTGGTTGAATGGACGGATTTGAAAGGCGCGCTGCACAATCACTCGAATTGGAGCGACGGCAAAAATACGCTTGAAGAAATTGCGGAATACATGGAAGAACTGGGGCTGGAATACTGGGCAATCACGGATCACTCGAAGGCTTCGTATCAGGCGAACGGCTTGGATCCGAAACGGCTGCGGGAACAGATTTTGGAAATCAAAAGAATCAACGAGAAATTCGCGGCGCGAGGCAGTGAGTTCCGTTTGTTGACCGGCAGCGAGGTGGATATTTTGAAGGAGCGACTGGATTTTGACGACGACGTGCTGGCGGGGTTGGAAGTTGTCGTCGCCAGTCTACATGTGCCGAGCAGTAGCGAGGCGGAAAACACCAAGCGGCTGATTCGCGCGGCCGAAAATCCGCATGTTCACATTCTCGGCCATCTCACCGGCCGGCTGCTGCTGGAGCGCGAGTCGTATCCGGTGAACGTGCCGGCGGTGATTGATGCCTGTGCGGCGACGGGGACGTGGATTGAGTTAAACTGCAATCCGCACCGGTTCGATCTGGACTGGCGGCACTGGCCTTACGCCCAGAGCAAAGGCGTGAAGTGTGTGATCAATCCCGATGCGCACCGCAATGAACACGCGGGTTTTCTGCGTTTGGGCGCGGGCATCGCGCGCAAGGGCTGGTTGTCGAAAATCGACGTGATGAATGTTTTACCCTGGTCCCGGCTAAGGCGGGAATTGTGACGAACCGGTGACAAACTGGAATTGTAATAATTTTAATTGCAAAAATTTATACCAATTTTGCCATGATAATTGCCCAAAAAAACCTTTGACGGCCAACTTGCCCGGCTGTTAAATTTGTAGGCGATATCGGCTGCAAACACTTTTTTTGAATGGCCAGAAGTGTGAACGGTCAAAGAACAAATCCAGTTGTCATATGAAGAAAATTTTTGTCTCCGCCGGGTTGGCGGCATTGGGTGGTGTCGCCCTGCAATCAGCCGTGGCCGCCAGCGTGGATATGGCGGCACCAAACAACTGGAGCGTTTCCGCCAGCTTGCGCGGGTTTTACGATGACAATTACAACATTGCGAACAGCGGCAAGGGCAGCTTTGGTTTGGAGTTGACGCCTTCGGTTTCATATCATGTGCCGTTGCGGCAGACGGACATGGGGATTCGTTACACTTACGGCCTGTATTATTATCAGGATCGGAACGATCTGGATTTGAACCCATTTGACCAGACACATCAGGTGGATTTGTGGCTGGATCACGCCTTTAACGAAAACTGGCACGCCAAGGTCAGCGATACTTTCGCCGTGGGTCAGGAGCCGGAATTGATCGGGCCAACGCCTACGACTGGCAATCCAATCAACTACCGCATCAATGGCAACAATATTTCCAACCGCGGCTCCATCGCTTTGAACACCGACTGGACGCGGCTGTTCAGTACGGCTTTGACTTACGACAACAGCTTTTATCATTACCAAAACAAGGGGGCGACAACGGGGCCTTTAGGGCTAACGATTCCGGCAACGGTTGGGCCTCCGCCAACGCCGGGTTATTATGGTGTCAGCACGCCACCACTTATGTTGTCTCGCCTTGGATTTCCGGGTTGGCAGGTATTGAATGGCACTTCCGGCGGTTCTGGGCCCAGCTATGCGGGCTTGCTGGATCGCATTGAGCAAAGTGTAGCGCTTGATTTGAAATGGCATATCCAACCAGAAACCACATTATTCGTTGGCTATCAGCTTAGCTGGGTCAACTATACCGGCAATGAGCCGATAGCTGTGGTGAATTATGCCAATGGCCCCGGGCCGATTTTGTTGGTGCCACCATCTTCTTATTTTGTGCCAAATTCGGGAACCGCCCAATCCTTTGTCTATAACAGTTCCGACCGCGACAGCGTTACCCATTATGCGTATGTCGGCATCGAGCACGAGTTCACCGCCAGTTTGAACGGTTCTTTGCGCGGCGGCGTGTCCGATACGGACAATTATGCCGACCCGCTGAATCCGTCCACCTCGCTGGCCCCGTATGCGGATCTGTCGCTGACCTACACCTATATGCCGGGCAGCTATGTGCAGCTTGGTTTCACGCAGGACATCAATGCAACCTCTCAGGTGACGCCGGACAACTCTGGAAACATCACGCAATATGCCCAAAGTTCGGTGGTTTATCTTGATGTGAACCACCGGTTCACGCCCAAGCTATCCGGCACGATGATTGGCCGGATGCAGCATTCCACCTACCAAGGCGGTGCTGCCAGCAGCCAGGACGAGACGGATTACAGCCTCGGCGTCAATTTAAGTTACGAAATCAACCGTCATTTTTCCGTGGAGGCGGGCTACAATTTTGACAACGCCGTGACGGGATCGGGTGTGACCGATGTGAGCTATACCCGCAACCGGGTGTATCTTGGCTTGTCTGCCAACTATTAAGGAAGCGCCCCATCCTCCAATTGATTGAACGTGAAACGGGGAGCCGGGTCTAAACAGGCTCCCTTTATTTTTTTATTTAAGATATGGACGAATTTAAAACCGCCGCGCCGCCGGAAGCCAGACTGCATTTTCTGGATTACTGGCGGGTGATCCGCATCCGCAAGGCGATCATCATCACCGTCTTTCTAATCACCGCCATCATCGCCACCGCCGTCACGTTCATCCTGCCGGAATCCTACGCCAGCACGGCGCGCATCCGCGTGAAGAACGACGTGACGGATATTCAAGGCATGACCGGTGCGCCTACTTTGGGCGGTTATGATCCGTATTTCATCCAGACGACGTTTGAAATCATGCAGTCGCAGTTGGTTTTGAGCAATGTCATTGCGAACATGAACCTCAACGAGGAGTGGGGGCGGAAATATTTCAATGGCGAGACGCTTAAGACCACGGAGACGATGGAAATTCTTAAGCAGCGTATGCAGCTCGCCCCGGTGCGCAATACTGAACTGATCGCCATCACCGTTTATAGCGACGACAGCAAGGAGGCGGCGAACTTGGCCAATGCCATCGCCGACGCCTACCGGGTCTATCGCTTCACCTCGCGCCGCCAGTTGACGGAGAACGGCCTGCGGACGCTGGAAGAACAGTTTCAGGAGCAGGAAGACGCCATCAAAACCAACCAGAACTATGTCGAGCAGCTCCGGCAGGATTTGCACATCACCGATCAGGCCAACGCCTCCGGGCCCACAGCCACGCTGGATGACGAAGCCATGCGGCAGTTTGAACAGCAGCGAATCGAAGGCGAGCGGCTTTACAAGGAACAACTGGTGCAGTTGCAGGAACTTAAGTCCATCCAGCTATCCGACCAGAACAAACTGCGGGACGTGCTGCCGCAGATGGTTCAGGACGGCACCTTGGGCGAGCTGCTGGGCAAGCTCCACGAGGCCAGGCAGAATTGGGTGACCAAGACGAACGACTATGCGACCGACACTCCCACCATCGCCCGCATCCAGTCGTTGATGGATGAATTGAACCACGAGATTGACGACCGCGTGGTCGGCATCATGGCCGGTCTGGAAAGCCAGGTGGACTCCAAGAAGGCCGCGCTCGATGCCTTGACTGAATCAGTCGAAGCCGCCAAGCTGAGGGACCAGGAGCAGGCCAAGAAAAACCAGCCTTATTATGATCAAAAGCGGGACTTGGAACAAAAATTGAGATTGCACGAATTGCTTTATTCAAAAATCGAAGCAGAAAAGGTTGACCTTGACCTGCCCAAAACCTCCATGGTGCAGATCACCGACACGGCGGAACCCGGCAAGGCGCCGGTCAAGCCCAACAAGACCCTCAACATCGTTTTGGGCCTGGTTTTCGGCCTCATCATGGGCGTTGGTCTGGCATTCTTCATCGAATATCTCGACACCAGCGTGAAGACGATTGATGACGTCGAACGCACCTTTCAAGCTCCGGTGCTGGGTGTCATTCCGCAGAACATCGGCTATCTTCTTGAGGAAGGCACTGAGAGCAAGCACGCCGAAGCCTACCGTGTGTTGCGCACGAATCTGTTATTCTCCCGCAAGGATGAAAAGCTGAACACCATCGTCGTGGTCAGCGCCGGCGCCGGCGAAGGTAAATCCACCACCACCATCAATCTCGCCACCGTGTTCGCGCAGGCGGGCAACCGGGTTTTGATTGTGGACTCGGACTTGCGCCGGCCCACGCTTCACAAATTGTTCAAGGTGTCCAACAACCTTGGGTTGACCAATTACCTGCTCAAGCAGAATACTCTGGCCGAAATTGTGCAGACTACCTCCGTGCCCAATCTCGACTTTATGGCCAGTGGCAAACTGCCCAACAGTTCTATGGGCATCCTCGGCTCGGCCCAGATGAAGGAGATGATCGCCGAACTCAAGCAGCGCTATGATTTCATCTTGTTCGATTCTCCTCCCATTCTCGGTGTCAGCGACGCCTCGATTCTGGCCAGCGAAGTGGATCTCGTCATGCAGGTCATTCAATACCGCCGTTATCCGCAGCCGATGACCATCCGCGCCAAGCAGATGATTGAGAAGGTTGGCGGTAACTTCGTCGGCATGGTCCTCAACAACATCAACATGTCACAGGACGAAGGCTATTACTACTACAGCGGCTATTACCACGATTACTATTATTCCCGCAGTGCCAGCGAGCAGGAAGCTGAAGCCAAATCCGCCGCCCAGCCCGGAGCCGGGAGCGGCGGGGACACTGAAATCAATATCAAACAAAAGTATTAAGCCGCTGTCATGCATCTCTTACCGCTGATGAAAGATCTTAACGTCCGGTGCTTTCGACTGAATCTCCTCTGGCTGCCAATCCTGCTGTTATTGGGCGCGGTCGGCTGTTCCACGCCGGATTATTCCGCCGCCATGGTGCCGCCTGGACCGGAAACCAATCCCGGCGTGCTGCCGCTGCTGCACGTGGGCGACACCGTCACGATTACTTTCAGCGGCATCCCGGAAGATTTGCCGATGCTGGAAAAACCTATCAAGGAAGATGGCACCATTACCTTGCCGGACGTGGGTCGCGTTCAGGCCGCTGGCAAGACGGCCGGCGAGTTGGAGGATCGGCTCCACGACCTTTACGTTCCCAAGATCTACACCCATTTGAACGTCACGGTTAAAACCTCCAGCGACAGTGTCTATTTCGTCCGGGGTCAGGTCCGGTCGCCGGGCCGGCTGATTTACACCGGGCCGATCACCGTCACCAAAGCCATCACCTCCGCCGGGGATTACGATGAATTTGCCAACCACAAAAAAGTCTGGCTGATCCGCGCCAACGGCCAGCGCTTCAAGCTCAACGCCGCCGCCATTCTCGACGGCGATTTGCCCGACCCGCCGGTTTATCCCGGCGATCAGATCGTGGTGGAACGCCGCACTTGGTGATGGTTCAGCTCCGCATCCTTTCCGGTCAAATGGCGGGCGACATCAAAGTCGCCCGCCGTTTTCCTTTTGCCATCGGCCGTGCGGCGGATAATGACTTGTGCCTGACCGATGAGGGGGTCTGGGAAAATCACCTTTCGCTGGGGTTTGAAAAAAACGAAGGCTTCATCCTGTTCGCCGCGCCCGACGCCTTTGCCGCCGTCAACGACCAGCCCCAAACCGCCGCGCTCCTGCGCAACGGCGACATTATCTCCTTTGGCTCCGCCAAAATTCAGTTCTGGCTCGCCGCGCCCGCCCAGCGCGGATTGCGTTTCCGCGAAGCGTTCGTCTGGTTGTTGATCGCCGGCATCACCGCCGGTCAGGTTGCGCTGATTTACTGGCTCATCCGGTGAGTTCCTCGTTCTCACAATCAAATCAGAAATCGAGGCTGAGACCCGATGGACGAGGAGGATCGCTTCAGTGCCGGAAATGCCGCGCGCCCGTGAACGCCATCGCCATGCCGCGCGCATCCGCCGCCGCGATCACTTCCGGGTCTTTCACCGAACCGCCCGGCTGAATCGCCGCCGTTGCGCCCGCCTCTGCCGCCGCGATCAAACCGTCGGGGAACGGAAAAAACGCGTCGCTGCACACCACGCTGCCGGCGAGCGACAGCTTGGCCTCGCCCGCCTTCCACACCGCGATGCGGCTGGAATCCACGCGGCTCATCTGGCCCGCGCCGGTGCCGAGCGTCCGGCCTTCGCCGACGTAAAGAATCGCATTTGATTTTAGGTGCTTCACCACGCGCCAGCCGAACAGCATCGCCTTCAATTCCGCTTCTGCCGGTTGCCGCTTGGTGACAATTTTCAAATCGGCGACGGCGGTGGTTTTTAAATCGCGCTGCTGCAGCAAAAATGAATCCGCGCCCACGCTGCGCATGTCCCATGGCTGCGCGGACAGTGGAGATTTCTGGATTTGCAGCAGGCGGAGATTTTTTTTCTTCTGCAAAATATCCAGTGCTTCCGCCGAAAATTCCGGCGCGATGATCACTTCGCTGAAAATTTCCGCGATGGCTGCCGCGCACGCGCCATCGAGCGTTTGGTTGACCGCGATGATCCCGCCGAACGGCGCCTGTCTGTCCGTGGCGAACGCTTTGTCCCATGCCTCGCGCAAATTCGCGCCCTGACCGACGCCGCACGGATTTGTGTGCTTCAAAATCGCCAGCGTCGGCGCGTCCTCGCGAAATTCCGCCATCAGCGCCGCCGCCGCTGTCAGATCCAAAATGTTGTTGTAGGAAAGTTCCTTGCCGTGGAGTTGCTTGAAAAAATCGTGGAACTTGCCGTAGAGCGCCGCCGTCTGGTGCGGGTTTTCACCGTAGCGCAATGGCTGCGCCAGCGGCGCGGAAATCGTCAGCACCAGCGGCAGTGAATTCTTGTCCGCCGCAAATTCCTTTTGCAGATGCGCGGCAATCGCGGCATCGTAAGCCGCCGTGCGGGCAAAAACTTTTGCGCCCAGCTTGCGGCGGAGTTCCGGAGTCGTGTTGCCGTTTTCAGTGATCTGTTTTGCCACTTCCGCGTAATCAAACGGATCTACCACGACCGTCACGCTGTCGTGGTTTTTTGCCGCGCTGCGGAGCATCGAAGGGCCGCCGATGTCAATGTTTTCAATAGCCTCGTGCAGTTTCACGTCCGGCTTGGCGACGGTCGCCTCGAACGGATAAAGATTCACCACCACCAGATCAATCGGCGTGATCGCGTGTTCTTTCACCGCCGCCTCGTGCGTGGCGTTGCCGCGGATGTAGAGTAGTCCGCCGTGGACTTTCGGGTGCAGCGTCTTTACGCGCCCGTCGAGCATTTCTGGAAAGCCGGTGTGTTCGCTGATATCCTTCACGGCCAGGCCGGCCTCGCGCAAGGATTTGGCGGTGCCCCCGGTGGAGATGAGTTCAACGCCGTGGCTGGCGAGAATCTGGGCGAAAGGAACGAGTCCGGTTTTGTCGGAGACGGAGAGCAGGGCACGATGAATTTTCACGCGCGATAAAATCCCCGAAAGCCGCCGTCACTGCAACCGGCAAATTGTTTTTGAAACAACAATTTTTGCCGGCCGCTGATCTGGTGCGGTTTGAAGCAAAATTTATTTCGCTGGTGCCAGGTCGGCGCCGATGGCGCGTTCCAGCCTGGCGCGGGCGGCGGTGTAATCGTGCAGCGCCTGGATCTGCGTCGTGCGCGCCTGCGTGAGCGAGGTTTCGGCGTCCAGCACGTCGAGTTGCGTGCCCGTGCCGGCATCGGCGCGGGCCTTGGCTTCGCGCAGGGCTTCATCGGCTTCTTCCCGCACTTTGATCTGCGAATCCAACACTTCCTTCGCCTCCAGAAAATCGGAATAGGCGGTGCGCACGGCGAGTTCAATTTGGCGCGACTGGTCGGTGAGATCGTTTTTGGCGTGGGCAAATTGCGCGTCGGCCTGGATGACTTTGCCGTGCGTCAGCAGGCCGTCAAATATGTTCCAGCTCATCTGCGCCCCGGCGTTCCAGCCATGAATGTCGTGATCCAACTCCACCGGCGCGGTGAACTGCGCATTAAACCAGTTGTAACCGGCGAACACCGATACCGTCGGCTTGTAACCGGCCTTGGCGTTGATGATGTTGAGCTGCTGCAGCTCGACTTGTTTGCGCAACGCCGTGAGTTCGGTGCGGCGGGTGAGCGCTAGCTGGATGGCATCCGACAGATTCAGATCATACGGCGCGGCTTCGAGCGCATCGGTCAGGTTCAACGGGATGTTTTCCCAGATGTCGCGCGGCAGATTATAACCGAGCAGATTGGCAAGATTGTTCTTGGCGATGCGATAATCGTTTCTGGCGCGAATCAGATTCGGTCGCTCGTTGGCGACGGCGACTTCGGCGCGCAGCACATTGAACTTGGGCACCGTGCCGGCGTCGAGCCGATGCTGCTGGTCTTCGAGTTCCTTTTGCAGCAGATTCACCGAGGCTTCATGCACGATGATTTGCTGGCCCGCGAGCAGCGTGTCGTAATAAGCCAGCCGCACCGCGAGCAGCGTGTTGGCTACGGAAGTTTGAAATTGTGCGAACGCCTGCTGCTTGGTGGCGCTGGCAGCCTGGATGGCGGCGCGGAGCTTGCCGCCTTCGTAGACGGCCTGAACGATCTGGATGCCGGCGTTCCAGTTTTCATTTGGCTGGGTGGAGCCGGGGAAAAAACCTTCAATCGCGCTGGGGTCGGTGTATTTGTATTGGCCACTCGCGGTCACCTGCGGCAGCGCCACCGCGCGCGTCTGAACCACCAGCCCGTGCGACGCTTCGAGATCGTTTTGCGCCTTGAGAATCGTGGCGTTTTGCGTGAGCGCCGTGTTGAGCGCGTCGGCCAGCGACAGTGGGCGCGTCAGCCACGCGGGCGTGCTGTTGGTGTCGGCGGTGTCGGCGGCGGCCAAGGTTGCGCCGGCAAACCCCAGAATCAATGTGAGCAGCGTCGATTTTTTCATAGCAACGGACGCATCCTACCATTCGGTAGGTTAAAAGTCGAATAATCGTTTTACCTGGCTGCCGGTGGCAATTTTCGCGCTCCAAAAACCCGCCGGCGAGCACTGGTTGCCCCAGTTCGACCGGCGGCGGCTGCGCTTTCAGCGTTTGTCCAAACGGCTCGCATCGCTGCCGGCTGCGGGGAAAGAGTTTTGGAGTCATACGAACGAACGGCCCAGCGCGCCGGACCAAACCGGATTTCAATTGGCTGGTCGGGACCATTGATCCTAGGATTGTCCCGCCCGCCGCCTTTTGCCCAACCAAAAAACTTTTGCTTTCCGATTGACCGGCCACGCGGGTTCTGTCGAAATGATAGAACATAGTAATTTTGTCCAGATGCCGAGAACGCCAATCAGAAACGGGAACGGGACGCCGCGCACCGGCGCTACCAAATACGACGCGCACCACAAGGTGCTGTCGCAAACTTACGGCGCCTTCGCCGACCTGCGGCGCGAACTGTCCGATTCCAAGACCACCGTTAATGAACGCGATGAGCTCCTGAAAGTTTTCGCCGCCTGCCCGGATTCGCAGCGCGCCTGGCTGGCGCTGGAGGATTATTTCGAGAAGCTCTCGCTCTCGCGCCGCGATTTTCCGCAGACGGACTGGTGGACGAAGATGCTCGCCGTTACCGGTAAGTGCCGGCTGGAGGAATTGGCATTTTTATTTTTGCGTGCCAAGCGTTCGGTGCCGCCGGAGCTGCAGCCGCATGCGAGCCTGGACCGGTTCGCCCGCGCCGAGGAGGCTGAGCAGGAAATTCGCCTGGTGAAGGAACTTGAAAACTGGCTGTCACCGCCCGCGCCGCTGCACCTCGACACGCCGCGCGCCACCTTGCGTGTCGTCTGCAAACCGCAGCCGGATGAGCAGGAGCCGTCACGTTTCCGCCTCGCCATACAATTTCTTCTGCTGCGCCCGCGCACCGGCGAAAAGGCGCGTTCGCTGCACGACCTTGTGGACTTGGTCGTCCGCGCCGCGCACGAGCAGGAGCTGTTCACGCCCTGGGACTGGGAATTCATCCAGTGGATTTACGACACGCACCGCGAACGCGCCGGCCACGAAACCACGCTGCTGCTGTCCGACGCCGAACTGCTGCAATGGCTCGCGCGCTGGGGTCACACCAGCCGGCTCGAATCCGCTGCGAATGGCCAACCGATTTATTTTCACGGGCACATCGTTGCGCTCGCGCCGCATTTGGAAAACGGCGACCAGGAACTTTCCTTCACGCACCGCATCGCGCTGCCTGGCGGCGAAAATCATTCCGTAGCGGCTGCAAAATTTTTCAACCGCCAGTCGCCGGTTGCGCTGGTTGGCAACGAATTTTTCCTGCTGCGCAACGCGCCCCCCGCCGGCGTGCTTAAATATCTCGCGCAAAAACCGTCGGTGCCCGTGCGTAAGTTGAGCCACCGGCTACTGCTGCATTTGCGCAAGAGCCAGGCGAACCACGGCGTGGACTGGGAGCAGCTTTGCGTGGCGCACGCGGCGGCGCCGCAGTTTGTGTTTGAGTTGCACGAGGACACGGTGCAGTTGCGCTTGCTTGCCAAAAGCGTGCGGGACAAAAGCACCTGGGTCTGGACCGGCCACGAGTGGGCGCGCAGCCACAGTGGCACCGGCGTTTCGCCTGTGAGTGTTGAGAAAAATGGGATTGAAGCTCCCCGGCAGGATGCTGGTGCCACTACGAAGCCGCAAATTCTCGACGACCCGCGCCTCGACCCGGCGGTTCAATGGCTGCGCAAACTCGACTGGTTCATGCAGGAACCCGGCTTGTGGATCGGCGATGCGAATGAAAATTTCCTCGGCTCGCTCGCCGAAGCGTGGGCGTCCAAGCCGGTCGAGGCGGAGTTTCTCGGCAACGCCGCGTTTCACCGGCTGTTCCTCACGCCGCACCGGCTGAAGCCGCGCCTCGTCGTCAAGGGCAGCGGCATTGACTGGCTCGCCGTCTCCGCCGAATGGGAGGCGGAGGGCATGAAACTTTCCAAAGCCGACCTCGAACGGCTCGCCGCCGCCACCAGCCGCTTCGTCAAGCTGCCCAACTCCGGCTGGGTGGAACTCGATACCGCCGCTGTGCAGGGCGCGCACGAGGCGATGGCCGACATGGGCGTGGACGGCTTGATCGCCGTGCCGCAGAAAGTCGGCCTCGAACACGTCGCGCATTTGGACGACGACGGTTTGAAGCGCTTTGCCGACACGCCGGAAGCACAGGCTTTGCGCGATCGCGTCCGCGATTTCAAAGGTGTTCCGTCCGCCGAACTGCCGAAGACGCTCAACGCCGAGCTGCGACCATATCAGAAGGAAGGTTTTGATTTTCTCGCGCACCTTGTGCAAATCCGGCTCGGCGGCATTCTCGCCGACGACATGGGCCTTGGCAAAACGCTCCAGACGCTGACGTGGCTGGCGTGGCTGAAAGAGCAGAACAAAAAGAATCCCAAGCCGTCGCTCGTCATCTGCCCCGCGTCCGTGCTGCACAACTGGCAGCGCGAGGCTGAGCGGTTCACGCCGGACATGAAAGTGCTCGTGCTGGAGAGCGGCGCGGCGCGGCACAATTTGCGTAAGCAGATTCCGCAGCATGATCTCATTGTCACCAACTACGCGCTGCTCCGGCGCGATTTGGAGGAGTTTCACAAGTTCGCTTTCCGCGCGGTGATTTTGGACGAGGCGCAGTTTATCAAGAATCCCGGCGCGCAGGTCACGCAGTCGGTCAAACAGTTGAAGTGCGAAAACAAAATTGCGCTCACCGGCACGCCGCTGGAAAACCGGCTCCTAGATTTATGGAGCATCGTGGATTTCATTCAGCCCGGCTACCTTGGCACGCAGGACCAATTCCTCGACACCTACGAACCGCGCGGTGAAAACGCCGTGGCTGAGCAGCGTATCGCGCGTCGGCGCCTGTCCGCCAAGCTGCGGCCGCTGCTGTTGCGCCGCTTGAAGAAGCACGTCGCGAAAGATTTGCCTGACCGCATCGAGGAACGCCGCGACTGCCCGCTGGGTGAAGACCAGCGGAAATTGTATCTCGCTGAACTCCGCCGCAGCCGCGACCAGGTGATGAAAGCCGTCGAAACGCAGGGCTTGAATAAGTCGAAGATGCACGTTCTCGCCGCGCTCACGCGTCTGCGCCAGGTATGCTGCCATCCGTCGCTCGTCGGCAACGACACCGCCTCCGGCAAGACCGATACGCTGTTTGAACTGCTCGACCCGCTCATTGCCGACGGCCAGAAAGTGCTCGTTTTTTCGCAGTTTGTGCAGATGCTGGAAATTCTCCAGAAGGAATGTCAGTTGCGCAATATCCATACGCACATCCTTACTGGCCAGACGAAGGATCGGCAGTCGGTTGTCAGCAATTTTCAGCAGGAGACCGGCGCGTGCGTCTTTTTGTTAAGCCTGCGCGCTGCCGGCACCGGCTTGAACCTCACCAACGCCAGCTACGTCGTGCTCTACGACCCCTGGTGGAATCCGGCGGTGGAGGCGCAGGCGATTGACCGCTCACATCGCATCGGCCAGACGCAGACCGTGAACGCCTACCGGCTCATTGCGCCCGGCACCGTCGAGGAAAAAATCTGGGAGCTGCAGCAGAGCAAGGCGCAGACCATCGCTGACGTGCTCGGCGAGGAAGGTTTCGCCCGCAGCCTCACGGCGGTGGATTTGGAATATCTGTTTTCAGAAGAATGATTCCCATTGAAAACAAAGTGTTTTTTGATTAAAAAGCCATTTTCTAAGCCTTACTGCACACACTTTCGCACACAAATCCACCAGTTTCAGGGACGTTCTACATTGCTTCTCTCAGACAAGTCGGTGTGGATTTTTTTCTGTTTTTTCCCATTTTATGTCTGCGCACAAGGTTTTGGAAACTTCACGCGGTGGTCATTTGCCTGTGACAGACGTGACAGACGTGACACTCGCCGTCGTCTGTCACAACCGTCACGAGTGTCACGCCCTCAGTGCATCACATGAACTTTTGCATTTTGTGGTAAACCAGCGCGACGTGTCCTCCACCTTCGGGCTTGGATTCCGTGTGTATCAATTCCCCGTCCGCCTCCATCTCGGTTAGCAAGGTGCTGGCTTCGGTTGCCGTGCCCGCGATCCGCGAGCGTTGAACCTCCCGAGCCGTGATGCCTTTGGGATTATCCACCAGCAGTTCCAAGACTTCATCGCGCTTGGCGCGGCGGGCCGCGTGGCGTCCACGGGCAAGGATGCGAAGCTGTTCGCCAGCAAACCAGTCAGCAAGGGCGATGGCGCTTGCCGCCGTGTCCGCTTCCAACTCGAGGTTGCCCGCGTCTTCGCCGTAACCGCCGGCGTGAAGACAGACGGCAATCCGCCAAGCCTGTTCGTTCCATCGGGCCGCAAAGGTCGTCACATCGCGTAACTCACCCAGTCGTCGTTCCACAATTCGGTTGTAATGATCCGTCATCATTTTCAAGGCTTCCGATGTGGGTTTAATCGTGAATGGCTTGCTCGCCATGCGGAAGGTGCTCAGCAATGTGTTCACGAGCATTGCCCATGCGTTTGCCGTGTCCGCCGGGATGCCTTCTGCGCCGTCTAGGATTGGCCGGGGCATGGCGCGCGTGTGGCAGACTAGCAGTCGCGGGATCATGCCGCCGTCTGTCAATTCAGTCTTGCCCAGCAAGGTTTCCAATTTGTCAGGTTGCACCAGCCAAAGAGCCGCAAGGCATGGCCGCTGAAGCAAAACTGGTTCACGCCCTTGCCTGTCCACCCGGCAGTTGTCCCCGCTGAAGGCTTTCAAATAAATGCCTTCATCCGTGCGGTCTAGTTTTGAGTAACGACCCAGCAGGTTATTCACGATGCTGCCGGCGTCCGGGGACAGACTGGCAAGCTGTTCACCATTACCGGCTAGCATCACGGCCAATTTTTCAGAGGTCACGTCTTCGCAATACAAGCGCGGCGGATTCAATTTTTCATTCACGTCCGCCAGTGCCTTTTTCTTCGCTTGTAATTCGTCCCTGATTTTTCCGCGTTCCAAGCCCAGCTTGCCCTTGTTGACGTCTTTTTTCAGCTTGCTCATTTCGCAATCCAGCAGATCGGCTTCCGCCTGAAGGCCGGGCAAGATTTCCGCCTGCCAGTGTTCTAACATTTTTTGCTCGTAACCCAGAAACGGGTTGGCCGCGTGTCGGAAGGTTTCACTTTTGCCGCTGCCGGATTCCGCGCTGGGCATAATGTAGAGATTCCCCCGCGTGACCCGGTTTGGCCCGCTCGTGATCTGTAGGCCCGCGCCGATGGACGCGGACACGATACCCAAGACACAACACCCGGCTAAAATTTCCGGCGTGCGTTCCGTGCGGGCGATTGCTTCCGCCATTGCCCGCGCTGCCGGCGGAAGATGTTCCAAAGGGAACGGCAAAACTGTTTCCTCAACTGCGACATCAGAAATAACCGCGCTGTGCGTCGTCGCTGCGCTGGCGGGTGTATAGATATGATTGGAAGGACTAGTCATAGCGGTAAAAGTCTTTCAACTTGGTCGTTACTAACCGAGTCCATCAGGAGGGCTTCGTTCAAGTCCTTTACGGGCTGACCGTCCATTCGCCGAAGTCCGGAAAAGTTGAAGGCGTCCACATCAGCACCAGCTGAAACCAGTTGCCGTGCCCAGCGATCCACTGCCGCCTGACCGGCATCATCGTCGTGGCCGAATATGCGAACGCGCTTGCCGGTGAATAATGGCAGTGCGTCCGCATGAATCCGCTGGGTTGCGCCCAACATCGTCACCGCAGAACATTGCCCTTCTAGGAATTCTTGATAAACAAGGTGGCACGCGGCCAGCAGATCGGGGCCGCCTTCGCAAAGTGCGATTGTCGGGAAGGCTTGGGCTTCCGTGATGCCAATGGGCCATGATGCCCACGAGCCGGGCAGCGTCCACGCCTTCGGATTTCCGTCCAGATGATTCCAGCATTGCCCGTCCATCCGGCGGGCTTGGGCGTTCACGCGCGCGGAGTCTGTCACGATCCACGCCGGGAAATTCTTCAACTTGCCAAACCAAAGGAGTCCGCGATTGCTCGCCAGCTCCAAGCCTTCAATCGGAATCAGCCGAAGGTCGGCAAGTTTTTGAATGTCCGCTTCCGCCCCCTTGGCGAAGTCGGGAAAAACCGGTGTGGGCTTAACTTCGGCTGGTTGGGGTTGGAGCGCTTGGCGATTCGCTCGCAACCAAGGTGTGATGCGGCCAGTAGCAAGCTGAATGAATTTTCGGCAGGCATCTTTTTTAGACAGGCCGGTTGCCCGCTGGAAAAAGTCAACCGTGTCGCCACCTTCACCAGTGCCGAAGTCAAACCACAATGTCCCCTCCGGGTTAACGCTGAAACTGGGCTTGATGTCTTCTCGGAGAGGTGAACAGCAGTTGGCCTTGGCCTCGCCGTCGAATTCAAAATATTCCCAAAGGTCGTGAATGGTTATACGCGCCTTTGCGTCTGCTATGGTTAATCGCCCAGAAGGGCCAGAATGTGAGTTTTTCATAATTTTTAGTTTTGATGTTCGCCGCATTTTCCCTGTCACAGAGCGCGGCGAATTGTCATCAGATCGCTGTTCCCTCCTTCGCCGCATCGCGCTCGCATTTCTCGATGTAATCGAGAATTGATTGCAGGTGAAAAATACGCGTGCCTTTTACTTGTCCGGGTTCGCGGATGCTGACACTACGAAAGTGTCCTTTGCCTGCGCCTTCATATAGCTTGGATCTGGAAAAACCGCTGTAGAACTCCACGCCATGCTTCGGCGAACGAATCCAGACGGGCAGTCCGTTGGATTGGTCATTAAGTAATTCCCGTGCCTTCGCAGACAAGGGCCTCGCTGTGCTAGTAATGTTAGATATGTTTTCTTTCATTCAAGCTAGCGCAACCGTCTCGCCTCACTGGCTCGAAACGAAGGTGGATTCTCACAATCCGCTTATTTTATGGGCATTTCTTTACTAAAATGGCGTCTCATATTTGTCTCACGAGTTTGTTGTTTTTCGTTGAAAAACACGGTGCAAGTTAATGTCTTTCCCCCTGGCAGCCGGCTGTCTGTGCAATAGCCCCCCTTTTGGTGTGATAAATCTTTGGTAGAGACCTCCGTCTCTGTCAGTCCCCCGGGCAATTCTGCCCGGGGGATTTGTCGTTTCAACCCCTCACCAAAAGGAATTATTATGTCCCCCCAAGCCGGTTGGATTCTGCAAGAAGAAGT
>Ga0302266_10002278_pt1 | contig 16609 bp, 11 predicted proteins | sample III_Bog_E1_2_FD_194559 | JGI IMG/M metagenome (GOLD analysis project Ga0302266, IMG submission 194559) | Peat permafrost microbial communities from Stordalen Mire near Abisko, Sweden - III_Bog_E1_2 | ecosystem: Environmental > Terrestrial > Soil > Wetlands > Peat | place: Sweden: Abisko... | reverse complement strand
ATCGGATGGCGGTTTGGTGGGCTACCCCCTCCCCCCCCCCTATCCGGCTAAAGTCTAAGAAACAAACGAGATGGCGGAGGGGAGTCACCAACTCGACAACACCCTCGGCCGGTAAGCCGGCAATTGCAATAGGAAAAGCCCGGCGGGCATCCGGGCTTTGCTTTCTACTTCACTACTTCCAGTATACCAAGCGGAGCATAACTCCTATGCCACCCATCTTTTCTGTGGAATGAGGGAGATGCGAGGTTGGGGGCTTGACAACAAGTGGGTGACCCCCTGTTGTGAGACAGAGTGTGATTGGACAGGTTGCGGGTGGGTCTGGTGGCCGTAAAAATGCGGGGAGATGATGATCCACTTAGCTAAGGCAAGTATTAGCGGACAGCGGACTTGCGGGGGCGGCCGCCAAGGGCCCCGTTGGCGCGGGCGGCGGTGCGCTTGGGTGCGCTGCGGGATTTGCCGCCCTGCGCGCCAAGGCGGGCGGCCATCCACTGGCGCGAACCGAAGACGCCTTCGAGCAGCGCCGGTATCCAGAGATCGGCGCCGAGCTTTTCGAAGTGCAGGCCCAGGCCGGATGGAGTGAGTTCCACATCGCTAAGTTGCGCGGCGGTCGCGCCTTCCAAACCTTGAGCGTCTAAGCGGCGATTCGTGGCGCGGCGAGCAAAATTCGGGGATTCTTCGCTCCGCTCGAGAATGACAAGCAAGGACGAAGGCAGAAGCAGATTCCTCCGCTTCGCTGCGGAATGACAAACAAGGGGAGTGGCTGCTTATTCGGCGGCCATTTCTTCTTGTTCGCCTTCCATGCGCATGAGTTCGAGTTCGCGCTCTTCGACTTCGATGGCTGCGGTGACTTCCTGCTGGCTTATTGGAAGGTCATTTCGAGTTTGACGCCGGAGTAGTTGACGCGGGGGGCGATCTGGCGGCCGGGGCCTTGCTCGAAGTAGACCAGGCCGTAGCGCTCCATGGTTTTGAGGGTTCGAGAGAGGTTCGACTTGGCGCGTCCCGTGGTCTCAGCGAGTTCTGAGAGAGATTGCGGTTGCGTCTTCACGATCAGCGCGAGCAGGGCGCGGTTCTTGTCGGAGAGGACCTGTGACATGGTTTCGAGCGACTGGAACCAGACCTTCGGCTCGTTGCGGGCAGGGACGTACTCTCCGCGCGCGATGGCCATGGTGCGCTTCTTGTACTGTTCGAGGGTGGCGATACCGACTTTGAGCGTGGTCATGACTAGGTACTCCTTTTCTGCAAGATGGCTTCAACCTCTGTCCAGAAGTCCGCGAGGAGCGTGGCGGCATCTGCGTAAACGTAAAACCGAACTCTTTTGCCTGCGTGCTTATGGTCGTATTCGATGCGCGTTCGGGCACCCGGCCCGGAGCCCTCGCGAACAGCATGCGCGTTGTCGAAGCCGAGTAACCGCTCGCCATCCTCATCATGGAGCGTCAGCGAATAATCCAGCCCATGCGGTCGTTCCGGCGAAACGGGAACTTGCTTTACAACGAACTTGACCCGACACTTTCCGTTTGCGTCTGCGACAAAGCTCTCACCGTCGAGCAACAAGAGCGTATCGAGACTCGGGTCGAGTACTGCCACTATCCGATGTTATTACTGGGTGATAACTTAGTCAAGGTAGAATTGCGGCTGAAGCGGCGGCTTTAGGGGTAGTGGCTCAGCAACGAAATGCGGGGATTCCCTGCGGGAATGACACCCATGAGGGATGTCGGCAAAGAAGAAGGCGGACTCCGAAGAGTCCGCCTTTGTGTTGTTAACCCCACGGTCGCTGCGCGAACGTGGGGCACCCGGTTTGGTGGCCGATTACTCGGCGGCCATTTCTTCTTGTTCGCCTTCCATGCGCATGAGTTCGAGTTCGCGCTCTTCGGCTTCGATGGCTGAGGCCACTTCCTGCTGGACCTGGGCTGCCACTTCTTCGAGCTCTGGGGAGAGCTGGACGTTGCGGTAGTACTCCATGCCGGTTCCGGCGGGGATGAGGCGGCCGACGATGACGTTTTCCTTGAGGCCGCGGAGGGTATCGATCGATCCGTTGATCGAGGCCTCGGTGAGGACGCGGGTGGTCTCCTGGAAGCTGGCCGCCGAGATGAAGCTGTCGGTGGAGAGCGACGCCTTGGTGATGCCGAGCAGGAGCGAGCGCCCGATGGCAGGACGGCCGCCGGACATGAGGACGCGCTGATTCTCCTCGTTGAAGCGGAAGCGGTCGGTCTGCTGCTCGAGCAGGAAGTTGGTGTCGCCAACCTCTTCGATCTTGACCCAGCGAAGCATCTGGCGAACGATGGTCTCGATGTGCTTATCGGAGATGGTGACGCCCTGTAGACGGTAGACTTCCTGGATCTCGTTGACGAGGTACATCTGCAGCGCGCGCTCGCCGAGGACCTCCAGGATGTCGTGCGGGTTGCGGGGACCGTCGATGAGTGCGTCGCCGGCACGGAGGCGTTCGCCTTCCTGCACGTTGACGTAGACACCGCGGGGAACGCTGTACTCTTCTTCCTGGCCGTTGTCGGCGGTGACGTAGACCTTGCGCTGGCCCTTGCTGACCTCGCCGAAGCGAACGACGCCGTCGATCTTGGAGATGATTGCCGGGTCGCGGGGCTTGCGGGCCTCGAACAGCTCGACCACGCGCGGCAGACCGCCGGTAATGTCCTTGGTGCGGGTGGTTTCGCGCGGGATCTTGGCCAGGATGTCGCCGGGGAAGACTTCCTCTCCGTCGGCGACCATGAGGTGGGCGCGCGAAGGCATGAGGTAGCGCTTGTTGCCGGACGCAGCCTTGATGATGATGGCGGGCTGACGCTTCTCGTCGGAGGAGTCGGCGACGACGAGGCGCGAAAGGCCGGTGACTTCGTCGACTTCTTCGTTGAGGGTGACGCCTTCCTGCAGGTCCTTGAACTGGACGGTGCCGGCGATCTCCGTGAGCAGCGAGAAGGTGTAGGGGTCCCACTCGCCGAGGGTTGCGCCCTGTGCGATCTTGGCGCCTTCCTCGACCCGGAGCTTGGCGCCGTAGACGATGGCGTAACGCTCCTTCTCGCGGCCCTTGTCGTCGACGATGGCGATGGAGCCGTTGCGGTTCATTGCGACCAGGCTGCCGTCCTTGCTGCGGACGGTGACGAGGTTGATGAAGCGCACGTTGCCGGCATTCTTGGCTTCCAGATGCGAAGCATCCGAGACGCGCGATGCGGTGCCGCCGATGTGGAAGGTACGCATGGTGAGCTGGGTGCCGGGCTCGCCGATGGACTGCGCCGCGATGACGCCGACAGCCTCGCCCATCTCGACCATCTTGCCGGAGCCGAGGTTACGGCCATAGCAGAGGATGCAGACGCCGCGCTTGGACTCGCAGGTGAGCACGGAGCGGATCTTGACCTTCTCGATGCCGGCTGCTTGAACGGCGGAGGCAAGGTCTTCGTCGATCTCCTGGTTGATCTCAACGATCGTCTTGCCCTCGAAGTCTTTGAGCTTCTCGAGTGAGACGCGGCCGATGATACGGTCGCGCAGCGGTTCGATGGTCTCTCCGGCCTCGATGATCGGGGTGACGTAGATGCCTTCGACCGTGCCGCAGTCGTGGTGGGAGATGATGACGTCCTGAGCCACATCGACGAGCCGGCGGGTAAGGTATCCGGAGTCAGCGGTCTTCAGTGCGGTGTCGGCGAGACCCTTGCGCGCGCCGTGCGTGGAGATAAAGTACTGCAGCACGGTGAGGCCTTCACGGAAGTTGGCCGTGATGGGAGTCTCGATGATCTCGCCGGAAGGCTTGGCCATGAGGCCGCGCATGCCGGAGAGCTGACGGATCTGCTGTTTGGAACCGCGGGCGCCGGAGTCGGCCATGATGTAGATCGGGTTCATGGCTCCTTCCTTGTCCGCACGCTTCATGTTGTTGAACATCTCATCGGCGACGCGCTCGGTAACTCCAGACCACATCTGGATGACCTTGTTGGAGCGCTCGCCGTTGGTGATGGCTCCATCGAGGTACTGCTGCTGCATGGCGAGAACGGTCTTTTCCGCGTCGGAGACCAGGGTGTACTTGGAGTCCGGGATGACCATGTCGTCCAGCCCTACGGAAAGGCCGGACTTGGTGGCATAGCGGAAGCCGAGGTCCTTGATGCGGTCGAGGGTCTTGACCGTGACTTCGAGGCCAAGGTTCAGGTAGCAGTAGTTGACGAGCTGGCCGATTCCCTTCTTCTTGAGCAGGCCGTTGACGTAGGGCATGCCCTCGGGAAGGGAGTCGTTGAGGATGGCGCGGCCGACGGTGGTGTTGATGTACTGCTTGTTGAACTCCACCGCTTCGGTGTGGTTCAGGTCCTGGTCGTCGTAGGCGGTGGTCATGTCGAGGACCTTGCCGGTGTAGCGCAGACGAATAGGCGTAAGCGTCTCGACCTGCTTGGCTTCGAGCGCCATCAAGACTTCCTCGATATTTGCGAAGACGCGGCCTTCGCCGATGGCGTTGACCTTGGCCTTGGTGAGGTAGTAGATGCCCAGGACGAGATCCTGCGTGGGGACGGTGATGGGCTGTCCGGATGCTGGAGACAGAATGTTGTGGCTAGCCAGCATCAGGACCGAGGCTTCAATCTGGGCCTCGGGCGAGAGCGGGATGTGCACGGCCATCTGATCGCCGTCGAAGTCGGCGTTGAACGCGGTGCAAACCAGCGGATGGATCTTGATGGCCTTGCCTTCGACGAGGACGGGCTCAAACGCCTGGATGCCGAGACGGTGCAGCGTCGGGGCGCGGTTGAGCAGGATGGGGTGATCCTTGATGACCTCTTCGAGGATGTCCCAAACGATGGACTCCTGCATTTCAACCATCTCTTTGGCCTGCTTGATGGTGGTGCAGTGGCCGGTCTGCTCCAGCCGGTGATAGATGAAGGGCTTGAAGAGCTCGAGCGCCATCTTCTTGGGCAGTCCGCACTGGTGCAGCTTGAGCTCAGGACCGACGACGATGACGGAACGGCCGGAGTAGTCGACGCGCTTGCCGAGGAGGTTCTGACGGAAGCGGCCCTGCTTGCCCTTGAGGGTATCGGAGAGCGACTTGAGCGGACGGTTGTTCGCGCCCCGGAGGACGCGGCCACGGCGACCGTTGTCGAAGAGCGCATCGACGGCTTCCTGCAGCATGCGCTTCTCGTTGCGGACAATGACCTCCGGTGCGTGCAGGTCCATCAGCTTCTTGAGCCGGTTGTTGCGGTTGATGACCCGGCGATAGAGGTCGTTGAGATCGGAGGTGGCAAAGCGGCCGCCGTCCAGCGGCACGAGCGGGCGAAGCTCGGGCGGAATGACCGGGATCACGTCGAGGATCATCCACTGTGGCTTGTTGTCCGACTTGCGGAAGGCCTCGACAATCTTGAGGCGCTTGGAGTACTTGAGCTTCTTCTGCAGCGAGGTCTCACTCTTCATGCGTTCGCGCAACTCGACGGAGAGCTCATTGATCTCGACGCGCTTGAGGAGTTCCTTGATGGCTTCGGCGCCCATCATGGCCTTGAAGCCAGAGGGACGGTACTGCTGGTCGAGCTCGCGGAAGCGGGTCTCGTCCTTGATGACCTCGCGCTCCTTGACGGGCGCGTCGCCGGGATCGACGACGACGTAGGACTCGAAGTAGAGGACGGCTTCGAGCTCGCGCAGCGAGATGTCGAGTAAGTGGCCGATGCGCGACGGCAGGCCCTTGAAGAACCAAACGTGCGAGCAGGGGCTGGCGAGCTCGATGTGGCCGAGGCGCTCGCGGCGGACCTTGCTGAGTGTGACTTCGACGCCGCACTTGTCGCAGATAACGCCGCGGTGCTTCATGCGCTTGTACTTGCCGCAGAGGCACTCCCAATCGGTGATGGGGCCAAAGATGCGGGCGCAGAAGAGGCCGTCGCGCTCCGGCTTGAAGGTGCGATAGTTGATGGTCTCCGGCTTGGTGACCTCGCCGTGCGACCAGGAGCGAATCTTCTCCGGGGAGGCGAGCTGGATCTGGATAGCGTCGAAGTCGATGATGGGTCCGAGAAGTTCGAAGGGGCTGGAGCGGAACATAGTTTGCGTCTCCGTTGGCAGCAGGTTGGCTGCGGTTGTTCAATCTGTTCTGCGATGACTTTCGGCGCGTCGCAATGCCGTTGGTTCTGGTGCGGGTGCTTGTCTTCGATTGTGGTGTTGCTTGTCTCTTCTTGCCGGGGCTGAGCCCCTCTTATTTCTCTGACCCCCGAATGCCCGAACTAAAGTCCGGGCCTATCTCAGAAGCTTGGTGTCCATTTCGGTTGTATTGCCGCTCCGGGCGAAATGCGGGGATTCTTCGCTTCGCTCAGAATGACAATCCTGAGGAGGCGGTGATGAAATCCACCTCCCCAGGTCTAATGCGTTAGTCAGCGGCTGCGATGGACGGCAGCGGTACTTTCTTGTGGTCAGCGAGCTTGATCAGTTCCACATCGAGGCAGAGGGACTGAAGCTCACGGATGAGGACGTTGAACGACTCCGGCACGCCGGGCTCGATCGCCGCCTCGCCCTTGACGATGGCTTCGTAGATCTTGGTGCGGCCGAAGACATCGTCGGACTTGGCAGTGAGCAGCTCCTGCAGGATGTAGGCTGCGCCGTAGGCTTCGAGCGCCCAGACCTCCATCTCGCCGAAGCGCTGCCCGCCGAACTGCGCCTTACCGCCCAGCGGCTGCTGGGTGATGAGCGAATACGGCCCGATGGAACGCGCGTGAATCTTGTCGTCGACAAGGTGCGAGAGTTTGAGCATATAGATGTAGCCAACCGTCGCAGGCTGCTCGAACGGCTCGCCGAGCATGCCGTCGAAGAGCTGCGTCTTGCCCGAACTGGGAAGACCAGCAGATGCGAGGAGGGCCTTGATCTCGCTCTCGCGCGCGCCGTCGAAGACCGCGGTGCCGAACCAGATGCCTCGCTTCATTCCGGCGGCGACGCGCAGGGTCTGCTCGTCGTCGAGGTCGAGAAGCTGGTTGAGAGCGGCGGTACCGGAGAAGCGCGCCTTGAAGAGCTCGCGGACTTCGGCGGCGCTGGTCATCTGCGCCGCGGCCTCCGCAATCTGCCGGCCAAGTTCGTGCGCCGCCCAGCCGAGGTGCGTCTCCAGAATCTGACCGACGTTCATACGGGAGGGCACGCCGAGCGGATTGAGGACGATCTCAACGGGGGTCCCGTCGGGGAGGTACGGCATATCCTCTTCCGGCAGGATGCGCGCGATGACGCCCTTGTTGCCGTGGCGACCGGCCATCTTGTCGCCGACCGACAGCTTGCGCTTCATCGCGATGTACACCTTGACCATCTTGATGACGCCGGGCGAGAGTTCGTCGCCCTTCTGCATCTTGGCGATCTTCTCGTTGGTGATCTTGCGGAGCACGTCGATCTGGCGCGAAGTCATCTCCTCGATCTCATCGATCTGCTCGTTGACGCGGGGGTCCTTGTCGGCGTAGCGGATGCGCTTGAGGTTGCGGGTGGAGATCAGCTCGATGGTGTCGCGGTTGAGGACATCGCCCTTGGAGAGCAGCTTCTTGTTGGTGCGCTCGTCATGGAGGTCGGAGAGAACCTCGCGGCTGCCCAGGATCGCTTCGAGACGCTTGAGGCGCTCGTCGGTGAGAATGCGGATCTCGTCCGCAAGGTTGCGCTCGAGCTTCTCCACCTGCTCCATCTCGATCTGCTTGGCGCGCTCGTCCTTCTCCTGGCCCTTGCGGGAGAAGATGCGGACGTCAACGACCGTTCCTTCGATGCCCGGAGGGCAGGTGAGCGAGGCGTCGCGCACGTCGCCGGCCTTCTCGCCGAAGATGGCGCGGAGGAGCTTCTCTTCCGGGGTCAACTGGGTTTCGCCCTTCGGCGTTACCTTGCCGACCAGGATGTCGTTGTGGCCAACCTTAGCCCCGATGCGGATGATGCCACTCTCGTCGAGATCGCGCAGCGCATGCTCACTGACGTTGGGGATATCGCGGGTGATCTCTTCCGGCCCGAGCTTGGTGTCGCGGGCCTCGATCTCAAACTCCTCGATGTGGATGGAGGTGTAATAGTCTTCGCGGACCAGCTTCTCCGAGATGAGAATAGCGTCCTCGAAGTTGTACCCGCGCCAGGGCATGAAGGCAACCAGCACGTTGCGCCCGAGGCCGAGTTCGCCCTGCTCCGTGCACGGGCCGTCGGCGATGACCTGGCCCTTGAGGACGCGGTCGCCATGGCGGACCACCGGCTTCTGATTGATGCAGGTGTTCTGGTTGGAACGCTTGAACTTGGTGAGCTGATAGATGTCCGAACCAACCTCGCGCGAGAGCTGCGTGGGGTGGTGCTCGCCTTCGACGCGCACGATGATGCGCTCAGAGTCAACCGAGTCCACGATGCCGTTGCGCTTGGCCAGGATGACGGCGCCGGAGTCGCGGGCGGTGACGCCCTCCATGCCGGTGCCGACAAACGGAGCTTCCGAGACCAGCAGCGGAACCGACTGGCGCTGCATGTTGGCGCCCATCAGCGCGCGGTTGGCGTCGTCGTGTTCCAGGAACGGAACCAGCGAGGCGGCAACCGAGACAAGCTGCTTGGGGCTGACGTCGACGTAGTCCACGTCGGCCTTGTTGACCAGCACGAAGTTGCCCTGGCGACGGGCATCGACTACGTTCTGGACGATGTGCAGCTTCGCGTCCAGCTCGATGTTGGCCTGAGCAATGGTGTGACGGTCCTCTTCCCACGCGGACAGATAGAAGGAGAATGGCTCGAGCTCCATGGGACGCTTCTTGTCCTTCTTGAGCTGGTCGTTCAGCTTGCGGGCCTCGGTGACTTCGAGATGGTCGCCCTGGCGCAGGCCGGACTCGCCGGCATTGGCAACGGCAACGAAGTCGAGCACCTTGCCGTCCTTGACGCGACGGTAGGGCGACTCGATGAAGCCGTACTCGTTGATGCGCGCGAAGCACGAGAGGGACGAGATGAGGCCGATGTTCGGGCCTTCCGGCGTCTCAATCGGGCAGATGCGCCCGTAGTGGGTCGGGTGCACGTCGCGGACTTCGAAGCCGGCGCGCTCACGCGACAGACCGCCAGGTCCAAGGGCCGAGAGGCGGCGCTTGTGGGTGATCTCCGAGAGCGGGTTGGTCTGGTCCATGAACTGCGAGAGCTGGGACGAACCGAAGAACTCGCGGATGGCGGCCATGACAGGCTTGGCGTTGATGAGGTCGTGCGGCATAGCCGTCGACATCTCCTGGTAGACCGACATCTTCTCCTTGATGGCGCGCTCCATACGGACGAGGCCGATGCGGAACTGGTTCTCCATCAACTCACCAACCGCACGGACGCGCCGGTTGCCGAGATGATCGATGTCGTCGACGGCGCCGATATTCTTGCGCAGCTTCAGCAGGTAGCGGATGGTGCCGTAAAAGTCCTCGGGCGTGAGCGTGCGCTTGTCCAGGCCGCTGGCGTCCTGGTTCTCATAGAGCTTGATGTTGAACTTCAGGCGGCCGACGCGGGAGAAGTCGTACTTGCGCGGGTCGAAGAACATACCCTCGAAGAGCGCGCTGGCGGTGTCCAGCGTCGGCGGGTCGCCCGGACGCAGCTTGCGGTAGATCTCGATCAGCGCTTCCTCGGGCTTGCGCACAGAGTCACGACGGAGCGTGTTGGTGATGATGTTGCCCACGTCGTCGCGCTCGGGGAAGAAGACCTCGATGGAGGCGACGCCGGACTGGAGGATCTTGTGCAGCTTGTCGGCGGTGAGCTCCTGGTTGGCCTCGTAGAGCAGCTCGCCGGTGGTCAGGTCGACCACATCGGATGCGGTCATTGCGCCGTCGAACTCGGAGGTCTCCACCTCGACCGCGTCGATCTTGTGCTGGCGGAGCAGCTTGATGGAATGCGTGGAGATCTTACGCGTGGCGGGGGCAAGCTCCTCGCCCTTGGCGGTAATGGCGTGGGCAGGACGCGTGCCCTGGAGGTGAGTCGCCTGGCCTTCCGGCATTACCTTCCAGCTGAGCTTGCCGTCCGCGATGGCGATGGTATCGACGGTGTAGAAGGTCTTGAGAATCTCCTCGTCGGTACGCAGGCCAAGGGCGCGCAGGAAGATGGTGCCGAGGAACTTGCGCTTGCGATCGATGCGGACGTAGAGGGTGTTCTTCTGGTCGTACTCAAACTCCACCCAGCTGCCGCGGTAGGGGATGATCTTGCCCAGGAAGTAGGTGCGGTTGTTGGCCGTCTCAAAGAAGACGCCGGGCGAACGGTGGAGCTGGCTGACGATGACGCGCTCGGTGCCGTTGACGATGAAGGTACCGTTCTGGCTCATCAGCGGGATGTCGCCGAAGAAGACTTCCTGCTCCTTCATGTCGCGCAGGCTCTTGACGCCGGTCTCGGGGTCCTTGTCGTAGATCTTCAGGCGGATGGTGACCTTGAGCGGGGCGGAGTAGGTCATGCCGCGCTCTTCGCACTCTGCCTGATCATACTTCAGCTGCAGGCCGACGGGGTCGCCGCACTTGGTGCAGAAGTCAGGGGTGTTCTTGTTGTAGGTTCCGCAGAACGAGCAGAGGACGTCGCCCGGGTGGAACGGGTCGGTGATCACCATATGGCCGCAGTTGGAGCAGGCGGTGCGCAGGTGGTTGAGCCCCTTCAGGTAGCCGCACTTGCACTCCCAGTTGCCGATCGAGAAGTCGACGAACTCAAGTTCCGACACATTGCGGAAGTCGGTGATGGGGAAGACCGAGGTAAACACCGACTGGAGTCCATTGTCTTCGCGCTCCTGGGGGAGCTTGTCCATCTGTAGGAAGCGCTCATAGCTGCGGCGCTGGACTTCGATGAGGTTCGGAATCTGGATGGAGGTGGGAATCTTGGAAAAATCGAGGCGGGTGCGGATCGCGCGCATTTCGCTGGACATGCTTCTTCTCCTGAGCTTCTGTTCGAGGCCTTCGTCGCACTGGCGCCGCTCGCGTGGGGTGCCGGCTGCTGGAAGGTGGAAGGCCGCGCTAAGCTGCCCTCCGGGTTTGGTACCGATTGCGCCTGGTGAACCTCGCCGCCCTCGATGCGGTCCGGCTCTATGCGCCTGATGCTGCGTGTCTCAAATATCTATGCCGGCAAATATTTAACTTTCGCCGGAGCCTGCGAACTGCTATAAAGTGCGCGTACGGTTGAATTCCGGGACTGCCGAACGGGATGGTGTGACTGCGTGCGCAGACACAGAAAGGCGCCCGAAGGGACAGCACGTCCCGTGAGCGCAAAGACCGACTTGTGCACTATTTCAGTATCTGAATGGATGCCTGCCACCCTTTGAAGCTCGCCTAGCCTCAAGGTTTTGCTGCCGCTACTGTTCCCGTTTCACCGTGCAGTCCGCCGCCAGAGTGCATAGTGGCCGGCCCCGTAGCCCGCACGCGCGGGATGGACCGGAGTAATACCGTCTAATCACGAAGTTTTCGAGTGTCCGGAAGCGCTGTCTGCCTACCAGCACATCAAGGCAGAGGCGGTTCTCCAACGAGAAGAATACCGCTTTCTGCTCCATTGCGCAAGTCGAAGCTTTTTCGAGGCTGAGGAAAAAGCCGGGGCCGAAGCCCCGACCTGCCCTGATCCGCCCTAGCAGCCGTCCGAACCTGCCAGGGCAGAGGCCCTGACTTGTCCCATCGGCACCGCCGCAGCGATGCCTACTTGATCTCGACGGTTGCGATGCCTTCGAACTTCTTGGCGATGGCAGCCGCGTCTTCCTTGGAGATGTTCTCCTTCAAGGGCTTGGGCGCGCCGTCGACCAGATCCTTGGCTTCCTTCAAGCCGAGGGCTGTGACTTCGCGAACAGCCTTGATGGTGGAGATCTTGTTCGCGCCAGCATCCTTCAGGATGACGGTGAACTCGGTCTTCTCCTCGACCGGCGCTGCTGCTGCCGCACCGCCGCCGCCTGCTGGGGCTGCTGCGACCGCTGCTGCCGCCGAAACGCCGAGACGGGCTTCAAGCTTCTTGACGAGCTCGGACGCCTCAAGGAGGCTCAAGCTAACGATCTGGTCTTCCAACTGCTGAATGTCTGCCATTTTTTGTTTCTCCTAAACTGATTCGATTCAATAACTTGATAAATTCCGATTGCGATTCAAACCCCGAAGAACTGGATCCTCTTCGGCTGCCTCAGTCCCGCCGGGTTTCCGTTGCGCCGTGCGATAGCCCAGACTAGCCATGCCAAGCACACCCAGGCGGTGGTGAAGCGAAACTGTTATGCGCCCTCTACCGGATCGGAGGCGGCTGCTTCGCCGGCCTGCGATGCGGTTCCATTCTCGGGCTGCGCAGGGTCCGCGAGAGCCGTCGCCACAGCAAGCTCGGCGGCGGGAATCTCGGCTACAGGCTCTTCGATTGCGTGAGCCTCTTCGATGACCGCGCCGCCAGCTGCGGGAGCTTCCGCGACCAGCTCAGCAGCGGGCGCGGCTGCCTCTGTCGCCGGTGCGGCTCCGCCGGCGAACTTGCCCTTTTCGACACCCTGGCCGAGGACGACGGCGAGATCGCGGCCGGTGGCGTTGATGACCGTGGCCAGGCGCTGCGCCGGAGACTGAATAAGAAACAGCAGCTTGGAGAAGAGTTCTTCCTTGCCCGGCAGGGTGGCCAGGGCCTTGATCTCTTCGACCGTGATCACCTTGCCGTCGACGATGCCCAGCTTGAAAGTAAACTCCGCATTGTCCTTGACCCAGGTGCTGAGCGCCTTGGCCAGGGCGACGGGATCGCCAGAGGTGTATGCAACCGACGAGACACCCTTGAGGCCCTGGAGCGCGGCCTCGATCTTGGTGCCCTTAGCCGAGCGCGCGGCGAGCTTGTTCTTGACAACGTGGTAGCTTCCGCCGGCCTCGCGGACCGTCTTGCGGAGGTCGTAGTCCTTGGACGCGGTAAGCGCCTTGAAGGTGCCGATGATGGCGGAGGTGGAGTGCTCCAGCTCGCTGGCGAGCACCGTCACTTTCTCCGTCTTTTTTGCCCTGGTCAATGCCATATTAGTTCCTAGCCTTTAGCTATTAGCTTTTAGCCGTTAGCTGTTCAATTTGTAAGCGCGGAATCATGAGTCGCGCTGAGATTCCTGAATTGCGATCGTCAGCTAAAAGCGAATAGCGAACAGCTGCTATTACGCCTTGCCGGCGGCCTCGGTCACAGTCGAGTCGAGCTGGATGCCAGGGCCCATGGTCGAGCTGATGAAGATGCCCTTGACATACTTGCCCTTGGCTGCGGACGGCTTGGCCTTCAGCACCGAGGTGATGACGGTCATGGCGTTGTCGACCAGCTTCTGCGGGTCGAACGAGAGCTTGCCGACAGGAACGTGGACCAGCGCCGTCTTGTCGGTGCGGAACTCGACTTTCCCGGCCTTAATCTCTTTGATGGCGGAGACGACATCGGTGGTCACGGTTCCAGTCTTGGGGTTGGGCATCAGACCCTTGGGGCCGAGTACCTTACCCAGGCGGCCGACAGACTTCATCATGTCGGGGGTCGCGATCAGGGCGTCGAAGGCGGTCCAGCCTTCTTTCTGGATCTTCTCGACGATGTCGTCGCCACCGGCGAACTCCGCTCCGGCTGCCAGCGCTTCGGCGATCTTGTCGCCCGAGGCGATAACCGCAACGATCTTGCTCTTGCCGAGGCCGTGCGGGAGGACGACCGTGCCGCGGACCATCTGGTCGGCGTGCTTGGGGTCGACGCCGAGACGCAGGGTCAGATCGACGGTCTCGTCGAACTTGGCGTACTTGGCCTTCTTGAGTAGGGGAACCGCGTCGATCAGGGTGTATGGGCGGGGCTCAACGAGCGCGCGCGCCTTCACCAGATTCTTGGATAGCTTCTTTGCCATTTTTCCTCGTCTCCCACCGCTCGAACCCAGCAGCCCTTGTTGCGGGCTGAACCCATCCGGAATTGCTGTTACTCAACTGCTGGCTGGATGAGCCGTTCGGCCGTGGTACATGTGACTGGCCACAGCCTAGGGCGGAGGCACTCTTACGAGTATGCAGGAAAATGGAAGTATTGTAAAGAGCCGGGTCAGAATCCTATTCGATTCTATTTAGGTAGAGGATCTGCCTATCAAGAGTTGAGTACTTGTTGAAGTATCTGGTCAATCCAGCTCCAAACTCAAGAACCGACACCGCGATCCAACCAAGCGCAATAACGACACACCACCATTGTCGTGTTGCAGGAACGAACAACATACTCAACAGCAGATACATCGACGCATACTCCATGTTCATGTTGAATCCGTTTCTCACATGGAGTACAAAATCTGTGTCGTCCGGTTCGAGCACTAGCTGGTGGTAGTGGTCATACCATTTCTTCCATTCCATATCAGCGTTTACCGATGTTATCCGCTGCTGGACGAAATCTGTCGGTGGTCTCTTCTCAATTGACGCCATAAGCGCGTCCGCACTCTTCATCCACTCCCCGGCGACCTCGGGAACAAGGGGAACATCTAGCGGGGCATTCTCACCCATCTGACGCTTGATTGCCGCCCTCCACTTCGGATCGCGCCAAGGCCCTGTTTCGTATTCGTATGAAGGTTTGTATGTTCTGGAACCGATTACTCCTCCGATCGCGCCACCTAAGGCTGAAAACAACCGGTTGGCTACTTCCGTCATAGTGTTTCCAAGCACAAAACAAGCTGCAACAACCACCGCTACCTTCGTCCGGTAGCCGATTACGTCCGATGCCAAGAACCAGTGGAATCTTCCGATTGATGAGCACTCGTAGATAACGAGAGCAGTTGCCCCAGGGATCACACCTGCAACAAACTGTCAGAGCTTCTCGATAGGGTATTTTGCGAAATCCATATATGACTCGGCTACCTTACTCTCCCCAGACGCGCGCCATCACCAGTTCGAAGCCGGCGATAGGGCCGGTGCCCTGGACGGAGGAGGGGTGGGCGTGGTGTTCGGGCTGGTCGCCGGGGCGGTAGATGGTGACGGCTTTCTCGATGGGGTCGATGAGCCACGCGACTTCGACGCCATTGGCGATCCACTGGGCCATTTTGGCTTGCAAGTCGGGCAGTTTATCGCTGGGCGAGCGGAGCTCGATGACAAAATCCGGACAGATGGGAGCGAAGCCAGCTTGTTCCGCATCGGTTAGCGCCTGCCAGCGATCCAGCGGTACCCACGCACCATCTGCCGCACGGACTGAGCCATCGGCGAGGCGAAAGCCTCCATTGGAATCGAAGACGACACCCCGACCATCCTTTCGCGCCCATGCTGTAAGCAGAAATACGATTTCGTTGTTGATCCGGCTGGTTCTGCTTCCTGAGGGCGTCATTACGAGAATCTCTCCGTTCGGCTCGCGTTCAAAGCGCATCGGCTCGTTCTCAGCCGAAAGGCGCATTAACTCCTCATCCGTCACGGGTCGACCCTGGCTGATACGGATCGGCAGTTCGAACTGGTCGAGCGCGAGGTTCATGGGCAACAGTCTACTCCGCGAGCGCTTCAGAATCAGCGTGGGCGACGTTTGGGCTCGTTACCGGTGCGCTGCCGGCATCGGCTTGATATAAAGCTCGCCGCTGGGCTCGCGTTCGATCTGGAGACTCTTGTTCGCCTCTTGAAGGCGCAGAAGCCGCTCGTCGCTGACCGTTGTCTGCGGCACGATCCACAACGGGAAATGCTTCTCATCAATGACCAGGTTCATATCTATAGTCTACTCCTGTAAATGCCGGGGTTCTTCACTACGTTCGGAACGATTGAGATGTTAGAGAATTGGCAATCGCGCGAATCATTCAATTAGAGTGGCCTGACTGGGGTTTGCCACGGCAGAGTGGCTGCGGGGGGATTTTTGCATGTGGCAGATAGCAACGATCAATGACGCGTTCCTGAAGGTGGCGGGGCGCGGCGACAAGGTGGTCTGGCAGTGGCAGGATATGGACGGCGTGTGGAAGCCGATCACCGCCGCGGAGATGTATGGCCGCGTGCGCGCGCTGGCTGGGACGCTGGCCGGCTGGGGTGTCGGCAAAGGCGACCGCGTGGCGCTGCTGAGCGAGAACCGCTGGGAGTGGCCGGTGGCGGACTTTGCCGTGTTGGCGCTGGGCGCGGTGGATGTGCCGCTGTACATGACGCTGACGCCGGAGCAGGTGGGCTACATGCTGCGCGACTCGGGCGCGAAGGTCGCGGTGGTATCGAACCGGGAGCAGTTGGACCGGGTGCGGTCAGCAGGAGAGTTGCCGGCGCTGGAACATGTGGTGGTGATGGACTTCTTTGACGGAGTCGGCGCTGAGAGTTTTGCCGCGCTGATGGCTGGGGCGGAGAGCTTGCAGGCGCAGGATGCGGCGTTCGATGCGATGGTGCGGGCGGTGCAGCCGGACGACTTGGCGACGATCATCTACACCTCCGGCACGACCGGCGAGCCGAAGGGCGTGATGCTGACGCATGGCAATCTGGCGAGCAATATCTCTCTCTCGACCAAGCCGTTCGGGTTTACCGAGAAGGACACTTGCATCTCGTTTCTGCCGCTGTCGCATGTGACGGCGCGGCACCTCGATTACGGACTGATGTGCGATGAGACGACGCTGGCGTATTGCCCGAAGTTTGACCTGCTGAAGGACGCGATGCAGGCGGTACGGCCCACCGTCTTTGTCGCCGTGCCGCGCGTGTTCGAGAAGATTCGCCAGGGCGTGGAAGGCAAGAGCCACGGGCTGAAGAAGAGGATTCTGAATTGGGCGCTGGGCGTGGGCAACGCACATCGACAGCAGACTCTGGAGGGCATTGCGCCCGGCGGGTTCAGTTGGGCG
>Ga0302266_10002258_pt1 | contig 16715 bp, 14 predicted proteins | sample III_Bog_E1_2_FD_194559 | JGI IMG/M metagenome (GOLD analysis project Ga0302266, IMG submission 194559) | Peat permafrost microbial communities from Stordalen Mire near Abisko, Sweden - III_Bog_E1_2 | ecosystem: Environmental > Terrestrial > Soil > Wetlands > Peat | place: Sweden: Abisko... | reverse complement strand
TAGGTCATCGTGTTCGCGAAATACAGCGCGATGCTGACAAGGCCAATGCACACCCACAACACGATGATGAGCACAGAGCCAGATTGGGAACGGGGCAAACATTCAACTTTCAACATTGAACCTCCAACACTGGACGAACGCGCGCCCTGCGCCCCGTTGGGCGTTGGGCGTTGAACGTTGAATGTTGAATGTTGAATCTTCATGTTCAATTTCCCGTCGTGCTGGCCAAAACCATGTTCGTCCGCACCACAGAATCAATCGGAACAACAAGTTGAATCGGCTCCATATTCTTATCCGAACCAGCCATCTGAATTTCCACGCGGACGGCCACCGGCAGATTGGTGGTGGCCGAGGTCGGGTTGCTCGTGTCCCAGGCGTCGTTCCATTGCGTGCCGTCGTAGCAGGAAAACTTCACGCTCGCGACGCCGGTCAACATGAGCTGGTCGTTCACAACTGGCGTGGTGGTCGCCAGCAAATTTCTCAATACACTGCGATAAAGATCGCGCTGGCCGGAAACGGCGGTGGAATTTTTCAGCTCGTAAGTCACGCGCTGGATGTCGGCCCACGGCGCATTCACGCCCAGCGCGCCGGTCGCGGTGAACATTTCCACCGCCACCGGTTCGCTGATGCCGGTGCTGTTCACCGTGCCAGCTTTGAAACTGCCGGAAAGAAATTTGCTCGTGCCATTCGTCGGCGTGACGACGCATTGCAAATCGCGGCGCAAAAACGTGAACGCCTGATCCACCGGCGTCGCGGCATCCACCACGCCGGTCGTCACCTCGCGCAGATGCAGCGCAGTGAACAGCACAGCGTTGACGGCGACCAACACGAGCGCGGCCACCCCGATGGCGAGAATCATCTCGACCAGCGTGAACGCTTTTTGGTTGTTCGTTTTAATTTTCACTGCGTCATGTTCAAATTCGTCCCGCCCGGCAAACTTGCGAGCGTGTCCAGCTTCACCGAATAATCTTTGCCCTGCGCGGAAAACTTCACTTCCGCCGTCACCAGCTGCATCGCGTCCTGCGGCCACGTCTGGCTCGTGAGCGTCCAGCGAAATTCCATCGCACCCTCGCCCGTCGTGCCGCTCTGCTTGCCATTGCCCCAGTTCGTCGTCACCAAGCTCTCGTTCAAAATCCGGTCCGCCACGCGCACCGCCGCGCCCTTGCGCGCCGCGACCTCGCCCGCGAGGCTCGCCAGGTGCATCGCCTCAACTGCCGCCGGAATCACGATGGCGAGAAACAGCATCGCCGCCAATACTTCGGCCAGCGTGAATGCCGCGCACGATTTATTTTTCGGTGTCGCGAATTTCATAGCCCGTGCGACCGCTGTTCAAACTCAGCCAGCGCGAAAACCCGGCGCTGTCCGTCAATTTCAAAAGCTGCGGACTGTCTTCGTCCACCGTGCCGTCCGCCGAAAATTTTATCGCCGGCAGATTCTTGAACGTCACCGGCGTGCCCGTGCCGAGGTTCTGCACCTCGATTTGCAGCGTGGAATCCACCGTTAGCTTTTCCGCCTTCGCGTCGCCGTTCTGGCCGCTCGTTTCAGCTTCCAGACCGTAATCACCGGTCTTCTCGTCAATCCACAGCATCATCACCGCACCCTCGGAAACCGCCCGGCTCTGACCGGCATGCATCAGCGCCGCCAGCCGCCGCGCCTCGGAATCCAGCGCACGGCCGCGCACGAAATTCGACAGCGCCGGCGCCGCGAGCGACGTGGCAATCACAAGCAGCGCGAGCACCAAAATCAACTCGACCAGCGTGAAGGCGGAGCGAACCGTTGAACCCTTGAACCGTTGAATCGTTGAATTGGAAGATGCGCCGCGACACTGCGATGGTGTTACGATGCAACAATTCAACAAATTTCGATTCAACAATTTCATTTTGACCAGTTACCAACGTCATCGTCCGTGCCTTCCTTTGCGTCCGGCCCGACCGACAGCAAATCGTAGGAACCCGTGTTGTGCTTGCCGGGAAAATAATAAATGTAGTTGTTGCCCCACGGATCCTGCGGGAGCTTGTCGAGATACGGCCCGTGCCAGTTCTTGGCATTGTTCGGCGCGATCACCAGATCCTGGATGGCCTTGGGATAAAATCCGTTGTCCACCTCGAACGCGTCGAGCGCGGTCTTGATCGAGGACAGGTCGGCGCGCGCGGCCGTCTGGCGCGCCTGCTCGCTGCGACCGACAATCTTCGGGATGACCAGCGCCGCGAGAATGCCGATGATGGTGACGACGAGCAGCATTTCGACGAGCGTGAACGCGCGGCGAAGTTTCATGTTTTGGAGGGCGAGTTTTTTGATTTCGATTTTCATAATTTTTCCAATTTCATTTGATGTAATCCTGCAACGAGAAAATAGGCAGCAGCATGCTGATGAAAATGATGCCAATGAAGCCGGCAATGAGAAACAGCATCAGCGGCTCGGCGAACGCCACGGCGGTCTTCAAATTCCGGTCGAGGTCAAACTCCGTGACGCCAGCGACGCGCACCAGTTCGGCGTCGAGCTTGCCGCTTTCTTCCGCGACCGAAATCATTTCCAGCACCGAGCCGGAGAAAAGGATTTTGCAATCGCCCAGGCTCTGGCCAAGCCGGCCGCCCTGCTGCACGCGCTCAATGGACTGGCCGACGGCGTCCACGAGAATCTGGTTGCCGATGGATTTGCGCGCGACGTTCAGCCCCTGCACCAGTGGCACGCCCGCACCGAGCAGCGTGCCCAGCATCCGGCAGAACCGCGCCATCGCGAACTGCGCGTTGAGCGGGCCGACCAGCGGCGACTTCAAGACGATGCCTTCCCACATGCGTTTGCCTTTTTCGGAAACAAACCACGCGCGCACCAAAAAACCGATGGCGACGATTCCTACCAACACAAAAAATCCATACGACCGCACCAAAGTGCTCAAGCCGATCACGAGCTGCGTGATGAGCGGCAGCGAACCGTGAACGCTGGCAAACACTTTCTGGAACTTCGGGATGAAGAAAACGAGCAGCACCGACAGCACCACCAGCGCGAGAAACAGCAGGATGCATGGATAAATCATCGCGGTCATCACCTTCGACTTCAGCTCTTTTTCCCGCGTCTGGAAATCCGCGATCTGCGCCAGCACCACGTCGAGAAAGCCGCCCGCTTCGCCCGCCTCGACCATCGCGACATACACGCGCGGAAATGTCTCCGGCGATTTCGCCATCGCGTTCGCCAGCGACATGCCGTCCACCACGAGATCGTGGATCTCTTTCCACTTCGCCTTCGCCGCCGGCGCGGAAGCTTCCTTGTGCAAAATCACCAGCGCGCGGCTTAACGGCACGCCGGCTGCAAGCAAACTCGACAGCAACCGTGTGAAATTTTCCAGTTCCTTCGCCGAAACTTTTTTGGACGCGAAATCGAAAGTGATATTTCCCAATGACGACGGCGCGGCGGAACCTTTTTTTCCAGCGGAACTTTTCTCCGACAAGTTCACCGGGCGCAGGCCAAGCGTCTCCATCTGCCGCAGCGCGTCGGGACGACCGGCGGCGTCCAGCACGCCTTCGGCAATTTTGCCGTCGGACTGCAAGGCTTTGTAGGAAAACGTGGGCATGGGAAATTAGATCAAGCGGCCACCGCGATGCTCGCGGCGGAGGCTCCGGTCTGGTTCTTCGTCGCACTCTCGACTTCCTTCGCCGTGGTGACACTCAATACTTCTTCGACCGTCGTGACACCGGCGGCGACCAAACGCCAGCCGTCTTCGGCGAGTGTCCGCATACCGGCCTTGCGCGCGGCGGCGCGGATTTGATCCGTCGAGGCGCTTTTCAAAATGAGCTGGCGGATTTCCTCGTCGGTGTCCATCCACTCGAAAATCGCGTGGCGGCCGAAGAATCCGGTGTTGCGGCACTCGCGGCAGCCGACAGATTTGAAAATGGTTTTGTCCGCCGAAATTCCCAGCTTGATTTTGAACTGCTGCGCACGCTCGGAAATGTCCGGCTGCTTGCAGTGCGGACACAGCACGCGGACGAGGCGTTGCGCCAGCACGGCTTCGAGCGACGAGGCGACGAGATACGGCTCGACGCCCATGTCCACGAGCCGCGTGAGCGCGCCAGGCGCGTCATTCGTGTGGAGCGTGGAGAAAACCAAATGGCCGGTGAGCGAAGCTTGCACGGCGATTTGCGCGGTTTCGGCGTCGCGAATTTCGCCGATGAGGATTACATCCGGATCGTGGCGCAAAATCGAACGCAGCCCGCGAGCAAAGGTCAGGCCGGATTTTTCGTTGACCTGAATCTGGTTGACGCCCTTGAGCTGGTATTCTACCGGGTCTTCCACCGTGATGATTTTGCGGACGGAGTCGTTGATCTCGTTGAGCGCGGTGTAAAGCGTTGAGGTTTTGCCGGAGCCGGTCGGGCCGGTGACTAAAATGATTCCGTGCGGCAGAGTGAGAACGTGCTGAAAATGTTCCAGTTCACGCTGGTTCATGCCGATTTCGCCCAGACCGCGCAGCGTGGAATTTTGCCGCAGGAGACGCATCACGACTGCCTCGCCGTGCAACATCGGAATGATGGAAACGCGAATATCCACCTCGGCTTTTTCAATGCGGACTTTGATGCGGCCGTCCTGCGGCAGGCGTTTTTCAGCGATGTTGAGGTGGCTCAAAATCTTGATGCGCGAAACGATGGCTGGCTGAAATTGTTTGAGTTGCGGCGGCACGGCCGTGTCCTGCAACTCGCCGTCAATACGGTAGCGGATTTTGAATTCGTCCTCGAACGGTTCGAGATGAATGTCGGAGGCGCGCAGCTCAATCGCATCTTTCAAAACTTGATTAACAAAGCGAATGATGGACGCCTCGTCCTCTTCGCCGGAATCGAGATTGGTGTCCTCGGCGTTTTCGTCAACGACTTGAATCGTCTTTTCCTCGTCAAGCGTGCCGATGGTGTCGGCACCGACGCCGAGGCGTTTTTTGATTTCGCGTTGGATGGCCTCGGAGGAGGCGAGAATCGGCTTGAGGTTCAGGCCGGTCAGGGTTTTCAGCGCGTCAAAACCCTGCGTAGCGAAAAGGCGGCTCGTCGCAACTTCGACCAGACCGTTCACGCGCTGGAGCGGAAGCAGTTCTTCCTTCAGCAAAATCCGCGCGGGAAAAAGGGAGAGAAGCTGACGATCCGGCTCGACGTCTTCGAGCGTCGTGTAGCCCAGGCCGTATTCAATTGCGAGCCAGCGGAGAATTTCCTCCTCGCTTTGCAGCGGCTGTTTCGCGAGCACGGCCGCGTCCAGCGAAGACAGTTGCCGGGACGCGACCATGCGTTCTAGCAACTGCCTAGAATCCTGAACGGGCGGGGTGGCCATGGATCGTCAGCTTTCTCTTTGCGATTGTCAGTTCACCAAGCCAAGCAAATAAGCCTGCGCTTCCTGTTTGGAGGTGAGCACGGCCTTGAGGTCGGCTTGCGCGGCCTCGAGCTTGGCCTGCTTGGCCTGCTGCGAAGCCTTGTATTTGGCGAGCAAATCCTTGATCTGCGAGGATGGCGCATTGTCATCCAGCGCCTTCTGCAAGGCGTCCTGTTCCGGGCTGGGCTGGCCAAACATTCCGCCACGCGGACGATTGTTGGTCTGGTCGCCGACGGTGCCGTTGGTGCCGCCACGGTTGCGACCGCCGCCAAACATCCGTCCCATGCCGCCTGTCCCGACCGCCATGCGGGCGTCCATGACTTTTTGCACGAGCGGTTTCACGGCGTCCCAGTCGGTGTCGTTGGTGAAGCCGAGTTCTTCCTGGACGCGATCCAGCATGCGCTGCTGCATTTGCGCCGGGTCGAAATTTCCGCCGCCCTGACGATTGCGCCGCTGGCCGCCGCCCTGACCGCCGCCGGGTCCGCCATTGCCGCCGCCGTTATCCTGCGCGAGCAGGCTGGTGGCGCTGATGGCAAGCGTGGCTGCCATCGCGCACAAGGTGATGATACGATTCAGTTTCATTTTAATTTCCTATGGTTATGTTGCGTTATGTTGATTCCTTGGCGGCACAAACGCGTGACGCCACTGGATGACCCGTCATACGCAAGGAACGTGCCAGCGCGGCAAATGAAATTTTCCCAATGAATCAAGCAAACCCGCTGCGCAAGCCGTGCGCAACAAAAAATTTCCGCGCACAATTTGCGCGCCCAAGCTTGAGACTGGATTCCGCCGGAAATTTCATTAGACTGGCCGCATGAAATTGGACGAAGCCCAGAGACTTGCCGTCACCAAGTGGATTGCCGACGGCGCCAAACTTTCGGAAATCCAGAGCCGCCTCGCCGCCGAGTTCAGCCTCAAGCTCACTTACATGGAGGCGCGCTTCCTCGTGGATGATTTGAAGCTCACGCCGAAAGATCCGGAGCCGCCCAAAGTCGTCGCGCCGCCGGCGGTCGCCGCCACGCCGCCCGCAGCCGCGCCGGTCGCGCCCGCGCCCGCCGGCGGCAAAGTGGCCGTGACCGTAGATCAAATCACCAAGCCCGGCGCGATGATCAGCGGCAAGGTCGCGTTCAGCGACGGCCAGCTCGCCGACTGGTATCTCGACCAGACCGGACGTCTCGGCGTCGTGCCGAAACAGACGGGCTACAAACCGACGGCGGACGATGTGAAGGATTTTCAATTGGCGTTGCAGCAGGAAGTCGCCAAGCTGGGCTACTGAAATCAGTTTTTAGTTTTGAGTGTTTAATTTTTAGCTGTGCCACCCCGCTGGACTTCAACCAAAAACATAAAATTAAAAATTCAAAACCCGCCGAAAACTTGGCACATTAGGCCGCGATGCGTGAATTTTTTCGTGCCTGGATTGAAGCCCTCGAGACTTTTGTCCTCGAAGTCATCTTCGATGAACGTCGCGATTGGAAGGCCAACCTTACGCGCGCCGCGCTCTTTGGCGGCTCGAAGATTTTCCAGGTCGCCGTAAAAATCCGCCGCTGGCTTTACAATTTTCGCATTCTCCGTGACAAAACGCTCGGCGTGCAGGTCATCGCGATTGGAAATTTGACCGTCGGCGGCACCGGCAAAACGCCCGTCGTCGAAAAGTTTGCGCGCGAACTGCGCGATGCCGGGCGCAATGTCGCCATTCTCTCACGCGGCTACCGTTCCAAGCCTGCACCGCTGCACACGCGATTACTGAACAAAATTCTTTTGCGCGAGGACCAGACGCCGCCGCGCGTCGTGTCTGACGGCAAATCGTTGCTGCTAGATTCCGAAATGGCCGGCGACGAGCCTTACATGCTCGCGTCCAATTTGAAGGATGTCGTCGTGCTCGTGGACAAAGACCGCGTAAAAAGCGGCCGCTACGCGATTGAAAAATTCGGCTGCGACACCCTTCTGCTCGACGACGGCTTCCAATACTGGGATTTGCGCGGCCGCCGACACGACGTGGTTTTGATTGACCGTCAGCAGCCGTTTGGCAACGAACATTTATTGCCGCGCGGCACGTTGCGCGAACCGCCGTCACACCTCGCGCGCGCCCACACGATTTTCATCACCAAGAGCGACGGCAAGACGGCGGAGCTACGCGAGCGCATCGCCTCGTTGAATTCCACCGCCGCTGTCATCGAGTGCATTCACCAGCCGCTTTATTTTGAAGACGTTTTTACCGGCGAACGCAAAGGCCTGGATTTGCTCACCGGCAAAAAAGTCGCGTCATTGAGCGGCATCGCGCAGCCGGAAAGTTTTGAGCAGAGCCTGGTGAAACTCGGCGGCGAACTCGTCTATTCCAAGCGCTTCGCCGACCATCACCGGTTCACGCAGCAGGAAATTCTCAATGCCATCAATCGCGCCAAAAAGCGGCAGGCGGAAATCATCGTCACCACGCAAAAGGACGCCGTGCGCTTCCCGAAAATTGACCGGCGCGACGTGCCGTTTTATTTCATGCGCGTCGAAATTAAAATCGTCGCCGGCGCGAACGACTTTCAGGATTGCGTCCGCAAAATCTGTTTCCGCTGATGAACACGGTGATTTATTGGCTCGCACGCGGCGTCATTGCGCTGATTCAGGCGCTGCCCATCCGCGTTGTGGCCCGGCTCGGCCGCGCCGGCGGCGGGCTGGCTTTTTTTCTGACCGCACGCTACCGACGCGTGACGATTGATAACTTGACGCGGGCATTTCCTGAAAAACCGGCGGCGGAAATTCGCGCCATCGCCCAGGAGAATTTCCGGCGCATCGGTGAAAATTACGCCTGCGCCATCAAGACCGCCGCGATGACGCCATTGCAAATGCGGCCGCACTTTGAATTTGGCGGTGCGGAAAAAATCCTGGTTTTCAAGAACGACGCCGGCCCGCAGAGCCGCATTGTCGCCATCGGCCATTTCGGCAACTTCGAACTTTACGCACGGTTCGGGCAGTTCGTGCCGGTCTTCAAATGCGCGGCGACGTATCGCGGCCTGAACCAGCCCGCGCTCAACCGGCTGCTCGTCGCGCTGCGCAACACTTCCAGCACGCGCTTTTACGAACGCCGCACCGAGGCCGCCGCGCTGCGCGCCGCGATGAGCGACACCGGCCTGCTGCTCGGTCTGCTCGCTGACCAGCACGCGGGGAAAAATGGTTTGCGTCTGCCGTTTTTTGGACGCGACTGCTCAACCTCCGCCGCGCCCGCCGTTTTTTCGCTGCGCTACAATTGTCCCTTGCACACGGCCATCTGCTATCGCACCGGCCTGGCGAAATGGCGCATCGAGGTGGGCGAGGAAATTCCGACGCGCGTGAACGGCGAACCGCGTGCCACCGCCGACATCATGCGCGACGTGAATGCGGAATTTGAAAGGGCCGTCCGCCGCGATCCCGCAAACTGGTTCTGGGTGCACCGCCGCTGGAAGCCGCCGGAGCCGAAAGCCAATGCGAAGATGGAAGATGGCGGATCGAAGATGGAAAACCCACTGTGAGCCTCCAGCTTCCAACCTCCAACCTCCAGCCTCGCCGGATTCTGGTGCGCGGCGTGAACTGGCTGGGCGACGCCGTGATGACCACGCCCGCGCTCCTGCGGCTGCGCGAGAAATTTCCCGGCGCGCACATCGCGCTGCTCGCGCCGGAAAAACTGCGGGAACTGTGGCTCCATCACCCGGCGGTGGACGAAATCATTTCTTTTGCAGCGGATGAAACCGTTCTTGCCGTCGCGAAAAAACTACGCGCCGAAAAATTTGACCTCGCGCTGGTGCTGCCCAATTCGCCGCGCTCGGCCATCGAAGCGCTGCTGGCGGGCATTCCGCAGCGCGTCGGTTACGGGCGGCCGTGGCGGAATTTTTTCCTGACGCAAGCCATCGCGCCGCGCGCCGGCGCGGTGAAGATGCGGAAGCGGACGGCGGCGGAAATCCGCCAACTCGTAGCCACCGATATGAATCGGCGGAATGACGACCACGCTTTCACAAGCGCGGCCACCGCCAGCCATCAAATCCACGAATACCTGCACCTCGTAGCCGCGCTCGGCGCGAACGCGGAACCGCACGCACCGCAACTGGCGGTGACGCCGGAGGAAATTGACGCGGCCAGGAACAAATTCGGCCTAAACAAAATCGCCGCGCCAATTTTCGGCCTAAATCCCGGCGCGGAATATGGTCCCGCGAAACGCTGGCCGGTGGAAAAATTCATCGCCGCCGCCAAAGAAATTCAGCAGCGCACCAATTGCGTCTGGATTTTGTTCGGCGGCAAAAGTGACGCAGTGATTACAAGCCAAATTGAATCCGCAATCGGCAATCCGCCAGCCGCAGTTTTTAATCTGGCCGGTAAAACTTCGCTCAGCGAATTGATGGCATTGCTGAAACTCTGCCGTGTCATTTTAACCAATGATACCGGCCCGATGCACGTCGCCGCCGCGCTCGGCACGCCGGTGGTCGTGCCGTTCGGCAGCACGTCGCCGGAACTGACCGGGCCGGGACTGCCGGGCGACCCGCGAAATCATTTGATCAAATTAGATGCGCCGTGCGCGCCGTGTTTTCTGCGCGAATGCCCAATTGATTTCCGCTGCATGAACGGCATTTCAGTTGATTCGGTGGTGAAAGCGGTTTTGTCGGCGGTTAAATAACTTTTGTGCCTCTGCGGCTTCGTGGTAGTTTTCCGCCGTGGAAACCGTGACCAAACTGACCAACGACCTCGTCGCGTCCTACGCGCAGTTCGGCGGCATCAACCATCTCGACGGCAAAAACCTGCCGTCCAAGCGCGCCATCACGGCCATCACGCAGGATTTGCTGCGGCTGCTGTTCCCCGGCTTCTTCGACGAGAAGCTCGTCCACTCGTCGGAAATCAAGGTGAAGACGGCGGCGCTGCTGGATTCGGTTTTCGGCGAACTCGAAGACGAAATCCGCAAGAGCCTGGAATACCAACCACCGACCGGCCTCGCCAAAAAGGAAATCCACCATGCCGCGCATAAGCTGACGGTGGATTTTCTCGCCGGCCTGCCGTGCATCCGCGAGGTGTTGCAGACGGACGTGGAAGCCGCCTTCAATGGCGACCCGGCGGCGGCGAGCAAGGAAGAAATCATTGTTTCGTATCCGTTCATCGAGGCGATTTCCGTGCAGCGGCTGGCGCATGAACTGTATTTGAAAAACGTCGCGCTCATCCCGCGCATCATGTCCGAGTGGGCGCACGCGCGCACCGGCATGGATTTGCATCCGGGGGCGAAGATCGGCTCGCATTTTTTTGTGGATCATTGCACCGGCACGGTCGTCGGCGAGACGGCCATCATCGGCAACCATGTGAAGATGTATCACGGCGTGACGCTCGGCGCAAAGTCCACCGCCGCCGGCCAGTTGCTGCGCGGCAAGAAGCGGCATCCGACCATCGAGGACCGCGTGACGATTTATCCCGGCGCGACGATTCTGGGCGGCGAGACCATCATCGGCGCGGGCAGCACCATCGGCGGCAATGTGTTCATCATGGACAGCGTGCAGCCAAATTCATTGGTGATTTACGATGGCCTCGATATGCGGGTGCTGAGCAAGAACGACAAAAATCTCGCGCTGGATTTTCAGATTTGAAGGCCGGCGCGGCTACGGCGCGCGGCGCAGATTTTCCCAGCGCACGTTCCACTGGCCGTTGTCGGGAAAGCCGGGCGCGTTCCGTTTGGGTGCGCCGTCCCAGCCGGCGGCCATCAGCGCCGCCGCGTAAAGCAAACCGCCGTTGGCCGGCAAATAAATGGTCAGGCCGGGCCGCTGATAAACGTGACCATTGAGGCCGTAAAGATTTTTCGGCGTGTCGAGCAGCAGCGCGTCCACCGCGCGTTCCGGATCGCCGAGTCGCGCGGCGGTCATCGCCAGCAGCGGATAATCCCAGCCCCAGGTGTCCGGCCAGTTCCAGTTTTTCCAGACCCAGTCGAACGTGTTGCGCATCGTCGCCAGATCAATTCCCGGCCCCGGCACAAAGCTGAACGCCCCGACCACCGCCGGATGGTCCGCGTTCCATTTCGGGTTTATGTAGGAATCTGGCGTCGTTTCCGTGAAAGCGTATTTGTCATCAACCACCGATGGTTTGGCGAGGCCGCGTAAGACATCGTCCCATTTTTTATCGCGTGGCAGGCCAAGGCGCGTGCGCCATTGCTGCGCGGTTTCCAAAGCCCAGCGAAAATACGTCAGCTCAAACGTCGGGTTGAAAGTTTTGTCTTTCGGAAAAATTTCCTGCGCGCATTGCAGCACCGGGCCGAGGACGTAGCGGCTGGTGTTCGTGTCCCACGTCGCGTAGCTGGCCAGAAAATCCGCCGTCTGAAAAACAAGGTCGCGGTATTTTTCCAGCGTCGCCCGGTCCGGATGCTCGCGCCAGCAGAGTTCCGCATAAAAAATCGGGTGCGGCTCCTGCCACACGAGAAACGGCCCGACCGGCGAAGGCGATTCCGCGCCGCTGGGACTCGTCATCTTCGGCCAGCGCGCGCCGGCATAGCCCTGTTTCTTGGCCGTGCCTTCCGCGCGCGACAAAATTCTTTGGTAGTAGCCCAGCGATTTTTCCAGCAGCGGCAGCCGGTTCCATAAAGCGAAATGCGCCTCGTGCCAGAAGTGCATTTCGAGGTGAAACTTGCCTTCCCAAGTGTTGTAAGTCAGCCCGGTTTCCGCCGGCGGATTCTCGCCGGCGTCCTGAATCGCCGTCAGGTATTGCGAGAGCACAATCCGGCGTTCTAGTTCAAACCAGCGCGGGTCTTTGCTGCCGGACAAATCAATCGCACCGCCGGTTAGCCAAAATTTATTCCAAAATGCTTTCGTGTTATCGAAATCTTGATCGAAGTTCAAAAGCCCATGCTTGATCGGTTTTGGCGCAAAAAAACAAGTCAATTCAAGCGTTTCTAAATTTTTTCCCGGAACAATATCATACTGATGTTTCGCCGTGTTGGTGATGCTTGCACCTAAAGACCAATTCGCATCCATGACGTAAGAATCATTGTCCAGCTTGCGCGTGAAATGGCCGAAGTTAAATTTGTTCTGTGAAAGAATAGTTTCATGGGAGTCTGGCTTACTCCAATCCGCCGTCTTCACATCACCGGTGCCATAGGGAAACCGGATCTGGATCGCGAGCCGCTGGGCCTTCAGCAAAGGCGATTTCACGCGCACCGCCAGCGCGTCGCGTTCCGGATTGCAGACCGTCTCCACGTCCACCGGTTCGCCATCGAATTGGAAATGGCTGATGATTTCGCCGTCCCACAAATCCAGCCGCTGCCGGATGTCCGTCAGCTCATTCGTCTGCGCCAATGAGCCGTCGGTGTGTTTCAAGATGAAACCAACTTGCCCCAGATGCAATCTGTGCGGGTTGGCGCGGAGCCATTTGATTTCCGGCGTCTGCACATTGTGCGGCACGTCGGCGTAAGGCACTTTTCGCCCGTTCAAGTCCGGGTATTCCTTGAACTGAAATTTGTCAATGTCCCAGCCGTTCGTGTTGGGAATCGTGTGCCAGCCCCAGTCCGCCAGCGTGCCGAGCGGCGTGGTTTTCTCGAACGCCTCGGGAAACGTCTGCAAGCCCGTCGCGTCCACGGTGAAGCAAAACTGGCCGTTGCCGACGGACAGCGGATTGGCCGCGTCAAAGTTCGTCAGCACCACGTCGTGCCGCGATACGAGCGCATGGCGGTCAATCGGCGCGCCCCCGACCGCCGCCGCACCCGCCAGCGCCAGACCGCAATAATATAGCCAAAGCAGGCTTTTCATTTGCAGGGATTGCTATATTATCTGCCAGTCAGACGCGAACAAAATCATTTAAATAACATGGGCAAACTTTTTCTTGGACTCGATTCCAGCACGCAAAGCCTGAGCGCGGTGGTCATTGACCTCGACGCCGGCAAGGTCATTTACGAAAAATCGCTGAACTTCGACGAGGCGCTCCCGCAGTTCAAAACGAAGTGCGGCGTGCTGTCCAACCGCGACCCGCTGGTGAAGCACAGTTCGCCGCTGCTCTGGGCGGCCGCACTCGATCTGCTCTTCGCGCAGATGAAAAAGGACAAGGTCGCGCTCGGCAAAATTCTCGCCGTCGGCGGCTGCGGCCAGCAGCACGGCTCCGTCTATCTCACCGAGAAAGCCACGGAAGTGCTGGCGGCCCTTGATCCGAAAAAATCATTGGTCGAAAACCTCGACGGCGCGCTCGCGCGCAAGACCTCGCCCATCTGGATGGATGCCTCGACCGCGAAAGAATGCGCCGAGATCCGCAAAAAACTCGGCGGCATCAAGTTCACCGCCTCGCGCACCGGCTCGGACACCTTCGAGCGCTTCACCGGCCCGCAAATCCGCAAGTTTTACAAGACCGAGCCCAAGGCCTACGAGAAGACCGCCAGCATCGCGCTGGTCAGCTCGTTCCTGGCGTCGCTGCTCGCCGGGAAAATTGCGCCGATTGATTTCGGCGACGGCGCGGGGATGAACCTCATGGACATCCGCCGGAAAAACTGGAACCACGACGCGCTCAAGGCCACCGCGCCCAGCCTCGTAAAGAAATTGCCGCCGCTCGCGGAATCCGGCCGCGTCATCGGCCCGGTCAGTGCCTACTTCGTCACCAAATACGGCCTGAATCCCGAGGCGCTCGCCACCGTCTGGACCGGCGACAACCCGGCCAGCGTCATCGGCCTCGGGCTCACCAAGCCCGGCCAGGCCGCCATCAGCCTCGGCACCAGCGACACGTTTTTCGGCACGATGACCGATTGCCACACCGACGAGAACGGCGAAGGCCACGTCTTCGGCTCGCCCACCGGCGGCTACCTGACGCTCATCTGTTTCAAGAACGGCTCGCTCGCCCGCGAGAAAATCCGCGAGATCTACAAGGTTGCCGACTGGAAAAAATTCGGCGAACTCGTCAAATCCGTTCCGCCCGGCAACCACGGCGGCGTCCTCTTGCCGTGGTTCGAGACGGAAATCGTCCCGCGCTCCAACCAGCCCGGCATCCGGCGCTTTGACCTCGACGAAAAAGACGCCGCCGCCAACTGCCGCGCCGTCTTTGAGGCACAGATGATGTCCCTGCGGCTGCACTCGCAATGGATGCAGGTCGCGCCGGAAAAAATCCTCGTCACCGGCGGCGCGTCCGCCAACCCGCAACTGCTCCAGGTGCTGGCCGACGTGATGAACTGCCGCGTGCTGCGCATCGAGGTCTCCAAGAGCGCCGCGCTCGGCGCCGCGTTGTCGGCCGCGCACGGCTGGCTCGTGGCGGCGGACAAAAATCCCAAGTGGGACAAGCTCGTCGCCGACTTCACCAAGCCGGTGCCCGGCAGCGAAATCCGCCCGGACGCCAAGGCCGCCAAGATTTACGACAAGCTGGTGGAAAAATACGCCGCCTGCGAAAGCGACGCGCTGGATGTCATCTGAACCGGCCTGAACCGTGAACACAAAACCGCCCGCAACGAAAGTTGCGGGCGGTTTGCTTTTGCAGGTTGCTTACGGCACGCTCGGCCGGCCGGCGCTGGGCTGCGTCGTGATCGTCACCGTCGCGGGCGTCAGGCCGTCCGCCGTCGCCGTCAATTTGATTTCGCCGGCGCCCTTGGTGGACTGCACCAGGACCTGCGCCAGGCCATTGAACACGCTGCGCGACCACGGCGCCGCGACGGGTTTGCCGACGAGTTCCACGTTCACCTCGGGATTCAAACCGCCGCTGCCCGATTCGTTGCGCACGCCGACGGCGATGACATTGTCGCCGACATGCAGGGCTTTCTTGATGTCGAAGACCGGCGACGCCGACCAGTCGCGCGACTCGCCGACACGCCGGTTGTTCACGAACACCCAGCCGTGATCGTCAATGCACGTGAACCGCACCTGCACGCCGGGGCTGGCGAGTTGGTCCGCCGTCAAATTGACATGCGCGCGGTAGATCGCCGTCTCGCCTTCCTTCAACACCATGTCGCCGGTGTCGCCGTCCGTCTTGGGCCTGATGGTGTTCCACGCCGCGTCGTCGAAGCCGTTGGCGTATTCGGGTGCCAGCGCGCCCTTGGCCGGAACCGGCGCGAGCTGCCAGCGCCAGCCGGTCACCGGCACAATGTTCAACGCCGGCTGGCCGATAAACGTGTCCGGTTCGTGGCAGCTCGGGTCGCCGTTGCCGACGCCGAGAATTTTCCCCGCGCCTTCAATGGTGAAATTAATCTTGTTCCCCGCCACCGGCACGATGCGGCCTTTGTCGTCCGCGACGGCCACCGTAATCACGCTTACGTCCTCGCCGTCGGCGTTGATGGTCGGGCGGTTGGGCGTGAGCTGGACCGCCGCCGGTTCGCCGGTGGTCTCCACCTTGGTTTCGGCAATGACATTGCCCGCGTCGTCAAAACCTTTCGCGCTCAAGGTGCCCGGCGCGTAGGTCACCGACCATGAGAGCTTGGAATTCGGCTTCATCGCCTGCTTGCCGAGCGACGCGCCGTTGAGGAACAGCTCCACCGACTTGCAGTTGCTCAACGCGTCCACGCGGACGGTCTGGCCTTCCTTGCCCGGCCAATTCCAGTGCGGCAACAGATGCAACACCGTGTTCGTCGTCCACCACGACTGGTAATAATAGAAGTTGTCCTTCGGGAAACCGCACACGTCGAGCACGCCGAAATGCGAGTTGATGCACGGCCAGCCGTAGGGCGTCGGCTCGCCGCGATAATCAAAGCCCGTCCACACGAAGCCGCCGCTCAACCACGGCCGGTCGGCGAAATAACTCCACCAGCGCTCCGTCGTCGTCGCCCAGCTCGGCGCGTTGTCGTCGTAGGCGCTGACATAGCCGCGCTGCTTGTCGTTGGCGTAGATGCCGCGCGTGCTGACCGTGCTGGCCTGTTCCGTGCCGACGTTCGGCTGGTCGGGATGCTTGGCGTGATAATTGTCCATGTCCTGGCCGACGTGATAATTCCAGCCGCGCACCTCGATGACGCCGTTGATGCCGGCGAACGTGTCGCCCTGCGGCGCGGCGTAGGTCACCGGGCGCGTCGGGTCGAGCGACTTCACGAGCGCCTGCATGGTGCGCGCCACGTTGCCGCCCTGCGGCGTGGCCTGCACGGAAAATTCCTCGTTCGCCACGCTCCAGATGCCGACGCAGGCGTGGTTGCGGTCGCGGCGGATCTGGCTTTCCCACTTCGCGAGATTCTGCGCGTCGCTGCCGAGCAGGCGGCTCTCGTCCATGATCAACATGCCGAGGCGGTCACAGGCGTCGAGCAATTCCGGCGTGGGCGGATTGTGCGAGGTGCGGATGGCGTTGCAGCCAAATTCCTTCAGCTTGGCCACGCGGAAATACTGCAGCGCATCCGGCAACGCCGCGCCGACGCCGGCCATGTCCTGATGGTTGCAGGTGCCGTAAAGCTCATAATGTTTGCCGTTCAGGAGAAAGCCTTTGTCCTTGTCGAACCCGACCGTGCG
>Ga0302266_10002254_pt1 | contig 16731 bp, 18 predicted proteins | sample III_Bog_E1_2_FD_194559 | JGI IMG/M metagenome (GOLD analysis project Ga0302266, IMG submission 194559) | Peat permafrost microbial communities from Stordalen Mire near Abisko, Sweden - III_Bog_E1_2 | ecosystem: Environmental > Terrestrial > Soil > Wetlands > Peat | place: Sweden: Abisko... | reverse complement strand
AAGTGGATTTTATAGTAGTCATAAGGCCAGAATTTCTCCCGTTTCCCGTGCGTCGTAGCCGGGCAGTTCGCTGATGAGTTGGCGACAGGCGCGGCTACGCAATAGCTGCGCCAGTGCCTGAATGCGTGGGTCGTGTTGGAATGCCGCCGGGAAACACAAATCCAAAGTTTCCGTCCGCACCGGCAGAAAATTTAGCCGCGCCTCGTCCGCGCTGAACCGCACGCACACCCCCGCCTCCGCCCAACCGGCGCGCACCGCCTCGGCCACTGCGGCGTGTCCATCCACCTCGCGTCCGGTGAACCGCCGACTGCCGAGCAGTTCGTCCAGACATTCGCGCGCCGCCGAGCCGGTTTCGCGCGCCGCCCAGCGTAGCGAGCGCCGCGCCACGGATTCCGCCGAGCGCGAGCGGTCATCCGTCGCCAGCGCGATGCCGGATTCCCACTTCGCCACACGGAGGAGTTGGCAATCATCGCTAACTTGCGTGCGCACCGTTTCAGCGTTGCGTTCCGGTGCTTCATCCGTGGAATAATGCAGCCCCGCGACGTGAACCAGCTTTTGCCGCAACAGTTCCAGCGCCGCGCGCCCGCCACGTGGAAAAACCAACAGCCGAAAACCGGAAGCCCGCGCGTATTCCGCCGCCAGCAAACCGGCCGCCGGATCGCAGCTCGCCATCACCAGCGTCGTCTCCGCCGCCGAACCGCTGTCGCGCAACACGCCGTTCTGCCAGACGCCATCGTGCGGCGTCGGATTCAAATTCATCGCCTCGACCGGATACAGCAGCCGGCGCCGGCCGATTTCCGCCTCCCAATACCGGCTCGCTTCGCCGCTCGGCGTCCACGCCCACTGCGATCCGTGCGGTTTGGAAAGTCCGCCGCGAACAAATAATTCCTCGACCGAGCATTCAAACACCGCCGCCAGTGCGAGCGCCGTGGCGACGGACGGCGAGAGCCGTTCGCCCTCGATGGCGCTGACCGCCGCGCGCGAAATGCCGGCGCGTTCCGCCAGTTCCGCCTGCGACCATTGCCGCGCGAGCCGCCGCGCCTGCACCGGACTGGTTGTTATGATTCTGTCGTTCATCGCTATTATCGTGTCGCTCCGAGGCAAATAAAAACGCCGCCGGACGAAGTTCCCTTTTGCAACTGCGATGCCAAGCGGCTGATTTTTCTGCGAAAGGGATAAAACCATTGCGGCACAATGGCTTTGTCGCGATTGAAATTATTCCGCCAAAAAAATGCCGCCAAAAAATTCCTACCTGAATGAAGTTTTGATTCTGAAAAGCTACGCGGATGTGGCTTTGATGGCAGGAACTCTGGTGTGGAGCAAGCCAATCGGGGACGGATTGCGCCGGCTCTGGTTTTGACATAATCTTTGAAGCTGGCGAAAAATTAAACGCCGCAAAATTCAAATTCGATTATGAAAATCAGCGCCCGCAACATCATCCCCGGAAAAGTCACCAGCCTCAAGAAAGGTCCCGTCAGCAGTTCCGTCACGCTGGAAATCGCCCCCGGCATCGAAATCGTTTCGAGCATCACTTCTGAATCGGCCGCCGGCCTGAAGCTCAAGAAAGGCCAGAAGGCTTACGCGATCATCAAGGCATCCAGCGTCATCATCGGCGCGGACTGATCATCGCACCGCAAACGCATACCAAGCGACAAGTCCGGCGAGCAGCAGCGCGGGCGCGGTGACGACGCAGATGCGCCAGAGCCGATCCTGTGCGACCGGCGTGCTGACCAGTCCTAAAATTTCCGCGCCGGTGGCGACGCCGTTGGTCAGGTGATACACCGCCGCGACAATACCAAGCAGGTAAAATTGCGCGAACAGCAAGTTGGGGAAACTGCCAGCGGCTTGTCCGTGCCAGAACTGCCAGATGGCGTGTGACGCGGAGCTAAATGCGTTATTTGGATCAAAACGTCCACCGAACCAGCGATGCAGCGTGACGACATGAAATAAAATAAACGCCAGCATAATCAAGGCGGTGACGCGTTGCAGCCACTGGCGCAGGTCGCTGCCGTGATGATGTTTCTCCACGCCGAATTTTAACTTCTCGCGTCGCAATGTCCGCAGCCCAAACGCGACGTGAATCGTCAGAGGTAGAAAAATCAATCCGATTTCTAAAACTGGCAGCAGCGCGCCGAGCGCGTGATTGCGGTTGACCGCCGCTTGGAATTTCTCCGGCCATAAACCCAGCGCGTTGACGGCGAGGTGCAGCACCAGAAATCCACCCAACAACAAGCCAGTAAGCGCGAGGTAATGGCGCGGGCAGGTGCCGCCGCAGTTGCATTTGTGTTCGGCCTCCTCGCCAAACTTCAAAGCGAGGATGACGCGCGGATCAGGCGCGGCAGCTTTGGGGTGACCGTGTCCGCCGCAGCCGCAGGAACTTTTTTTACAGCCGGTTTTGGGAGCAGCTTCAACGCACATGGAAAATTATTTGTTCATGGCTTCGCGGCGACCACAGGTGCAGCTTGGGCACGGTTCGCCAGTGCCGTGGCCGTGACCGTGTTGCGCCTGCACCACCGTCGCGCCAAGTTGCAGCGAGGTTCCAACCCATTTCCAGTCACCGCCACCAGGACCGCCGGAGAGCGCCAGCGTTTCGCCGAGCAAACGCGGTTTTTCCGGCACGGGAATTTCAAAACTGTTTACATAGGCCGCCGCGTCATCGCCAATTTCCTTGTCCACCACGACGGCGAAATCCAGCGCGAGCTGCGTGGAAGTGTCCGCACAACTGCCGTGAATCCGAGACAGTTCGTAAAGACAGACATTCGTGGCATCTTTGCCCGTAACATCGAAGAGCACCGTAAGTTCGTCCACCGCGCCGGCGAACCCGGCCAGTTTTAGCAACGTGCTCGCGCCCAGTTTCCAACTTCGCGGCGCGTCACCGGTCAAAGTTTGGACGTGCTTCGCGATGAGTCCGTCGCGCCCGCCGAGTTTGAGCGGTTGGAGTTTTTCGTAGCGGACGGTTTCGGCGTTGCCGTATTTTTTATAGATCAGGAAGGCCATCATTTCGTTTTAGTTTGTCTGCGATGGTTTGTAATTCTGCGTCGGTCACGTTGCGTTTGTGATCGGTGGAAAATTGTCGGACGGACGCGAGCAGCGCCGGCAGCAGCACCGGCGGAAAATCAATTTTCATTTGCTCCAGCTTTTCGCGGAGCAGGCGCGTGCCGGAATGCCGACCCACGACCATTTCCGTCGGTGCATGGCCGACGTCCTCGGCGGAAAACGGCTCGTAAGTCGCGCGATTTTCCAGGAGCCCGCCGCAATGAATGCCGGATTCATGGCGGAAAGCAACCGCGCCGGTCACGGGTTTTTCCAATGCCAGCGGACGACCCGACGCGCGCGCCACCAAATCGCCAAGGCTGGAAAGCTGGCGCGTATCCACGCCGCACTTTTGATCCAGCGTCAGCCGCGCCGCCATGACGACTTCATCCAACGGGGCATTGCCGGCGCGTTCGCCAAGGCCGTTAACTGTGACGCTCGCGGAATCGGCACCGGAAGCCAGCGCGGCAATGGTGTTCGCCGTCGCCATGCCGAGGTCATTGTGTCCGTGAAATTCCAAACTCAAATTCGGCGTGGCCGCGCGCAGGGCGGAAAATAATTCCGCCGTTTGCAGTGGATTCAAGATTCCCACCGTGTCCGCGATTCGCAACCGGCAAAGGCCGGCAGCTTCGGCGGTTTGGGCAAACTCGATAAGAAAATCCCGCTCCGCCCGCGAGGCATCCTGGGCGCCGACGGATAAAAACTGAAACGTGTCGCGAAACTCGGCGGTTAGTTCGACCAGCGTGCGCAAAACCCATGCGCGATCTTTTTTCCACGCGCGCAAATGAATTTCCGAAACCGGCAGCGAAAAGTGCGCGCCATGCACGCGGCACCGCGTGGCGGCCAGTAAATCTTCATGCGTCGCGCGACACCACGTTGTCAGCCGCACGCCGGGAACGTAGTCGCTCACGGCGTTGATGTCGTCAATTTCCGCCTGACCCATCGCGGGAATACCGAGTTCTAGTTCCGGCACGCCGGCGCGGGCAAGCGCGGTGGCAATGGCGATTTTTTCGCCGCGCGAAAACGCCACGCCCGCCGCCTGTTCGCCGTCGCGCAGCGTGGTGTCAATCAAATGGATCTGGCGTGCGTTCACGCAAACAACGTGGCTGGCGGCAGTGCGGTTTTTTCTTCGAGGCTGTTCAAGATGGCCTCGGCGGTTTCCATGGTCGCGTGTTTATACCAGTTGCCTTCGGGATAAACGACCATCACCGGGCCGCTGTCGCAGATGTTCAGGCAGCCGGTGCTGGAGACCATGACGTCGTCGAGACTGCGATCTTGCACCTCGGTCGAGAGATGCTGCAGCAGCCGCGAGGATTCCTTTTTATGACAGACGCCCGCCGCGCCGGTGGGACGAAAACTGCCGCAGACAAATATGTGATGTGCTGGTTTGCTCATAATTATTTAATGATTATTAGTTGATGGTTGCTGGCAAAAAGTGTGTTCAGCTTTCAGTGGAATCGCCGCTGAGAATTTTTCCCAAATGCCGATCCAGATTCATCAAGGCACCAGCGCAACCAGCTTCGCGTGTTTTGACGAGTAGCTTGTCAGACCATGCTTCTTCCTCGACCTGCTCGCTGATGAACCAGTGCAGCAGAACTTGCGCGGGATAATCCTTTTCTGCGAGCGCGACCTCGTAGGCGGCGTGAATACCGGCCGTGTTGGCGCGCTCAAAATCAAAGGCGGCTTGGGCGGTTTCAATTAGCGCCTTGAAATTTCCTGCGGGTGCGGCCACCGCGCCAATCTTCGGCACTACATCGCGGTCGGCGAGATGTTTGAGCATTTTGTTCGCGTGCTCCAGTTCTTCCCCGGCCTGCTTTTTGAAGAAGCTGGCGAAGCCGGCGTGGTGATGCACATCGCACCAATACGACATCGCCAGATAATTCTGGCTGGCGAGCAGTTCGTGATCAGCTTGTTTTTCGAGCGCGGCAATGACTTTGGCGGAGGGAATGGGCATGTTAGTTGATAGTTATTGGTTGATGGTTGATGAATATAATTAGCCGCAGCCGTTTCCGGTGCCTTTGCAAGTCACCCCCGCGCCGCAACTCGTGAAACGCCGTTTCATGCCGGCGGGAATCGGCTTGTCGGCGAACACCGCGCGCAAGCCCTCGTCAATCAGGCCTTCCATCTCAACGACTTTCAGGCCGTGCTGCGTGAGGACTTTCATCGGCGTCGGGCCGGCGGCGTTGACGAGCAATGCGCGGCAGTCTTTCAAAGTGGTCGCGAGTTCCGCCCAACGCTCTTCGCCGCCGCCTTCGGGTGGCGCAGAACGGATTTCTTTGATGCGGTAATTGCCAGCTTGGCTCACATCTTGTTCGTAGACCAAGAATTTCTCCGCCTCGCCGAGATGCTGGTTGACCAGCGCGCCTTCCATCGTGGCGACGGCCACGAACGGGCGCACGTCATTCTCCGCCGGATTCAAACTCGCATTCGCGTAATGGTTCAGCGCGTCGTGCTGCTCGGTCGTCATGTTTTCGCCGATGTAGCCTACGGCGTCGGCGCGGCAGCGGGCGCAATGCGTCATCTGAGGCAAGAGCTGCCCGCATTGCAGGCGCAGCCGCGCCGTCATCATCGTGTCCGGCGGCGGCACATCTTGGAACGCCGCGCCCTTCACCGGCACGAGCGGCATGAGGTTCATGATGTCCGCGCCAAGCGCGGAAACCTTTTTCGCGACGTCGTGAATGTGATCATCATTCACGCCCGGCATGATGATGGTGTTGACCTTGGTGGTGATGCCGCGCGACTTCAGCTTCACGAGCGCGTCCATCTGCCGCGCGCTCAACACCGCCGCCGCCTCCTCGCCGCGCAGCGGTCGCTTACCGTCGCGCACCCAGGCGTAAATCTCGCTGCCGATGACCGGATCAATCGCATTAATCGTCAGCGTGACGTGGCTGACTTGCAACTCGGCCATTTCGTCAACGTAAGGCGCGACGTTCAAGCCGTTCGTCGCCACGCACAGAATCATTTTTGGAAAATATTTTCGAGTTAGTCGCAGCGTCTCCATCGTCTCCTCGGGATTCGCAAACGGATCGCCCGGCCCCGCGATGCCCATGACCGAAATCTCCGGTCGCTTCGCCACCACGTCACGCAGGTAGGCGATGGCCTGTTGCGGTGTGAGCACCGTGCTCGTCACGCCGGGGCGGCTTTCGTTCATGCAATCGTATTTGCGATTGCAGAAATTGCACTGGATGTTGCAGCGTGGCGCGACCGGCAGATGCACGCGGCCAAATTTCTTGTGAGCCTCCTTGTCGAAGCACGGATGGTTTTTGAAATCAATCGGCGCGAGCGTGGACGCGCCGCAAGCGGGTTCAAGGGTTGAAATCATAGGTAGCTGTAACCGATGGGTGAGGTTTCCTGTTTCACTTCGAGCAGCGCATTGATGATGCGGTCGAACAATTCCTGTGCCCCGCGATAGCCCAAATGCAGCACGCGCTGGCCGCCGATGCGGTCGTGAATCGGAAAGCCGACGCGGATGAGCGGAACCTTTAACCGCCGTGCAATCGAATAGCCCTTGCTGCTGCCGATGAGAAAATCCGGCTTCAACCCCGGCGCAGCCTCGGCGATCTCGGCAAAATCAAAACCTTCCTTCACCAGCGTTTCTTCAGGCAAATCGGGAACGGCGGCGCGCAGGGAACTCATCAATTTTCCACTGCGGCCGCCGCTGGCGCACAAGACGGGCGTCACGCCGATTTCACAGAGTAACGCTGTCAAACCAATCGCCAGATCTTCTTCGCCAAAAACTATGGCGCGTTTCTCGAAAGCATATTTGTGCCCGTCAATCAGGCTGTCCACCAACCGGCCGCGCTCGCGCTGATATTTCACCGGCGTTTCGGTGCCGGCGATTTCGGCGAGGGCGTTGAAGAAAGCGTCGCTCTCACGGATGCCCATCGGCAAGCCGAGCAAACGGCGCGCGATTCCAAACTTGGTTTGCAGCACCGTCCCGCCGGACTTCGTGCCTTCGAGCGTGCGGCCGAATTCAACCGAGGCTTGCGCCGAGCCGAGCGCGCGAATGGCGGCGATGGGCGTGCCGCCGGATTGCAGTTTCTCGTATTCCGACCACGTCGCGCCGTCCATGGATTCCGAATAGTCCGGCAGCAAGGTGAACGGCAAATTGAAGTCCGCGGAAATCTCTTTCAAATGCCGCAAGTCGGCGGGGGACACCATGCCGGGAAACAGCGCGACATTTATATTCTTTTCACCGGCTACCGCCAGTTGCTCCACCAGCTCGCGCACGGCGGAATGAAAACCATCAATGTGCGTGCCGCGATAGCTCGCCGTCGAAACATGGACGATGGGCGCAGCGGCGTCACCATGCTTTTCCTTGACGTCGCGAATTAGTTGTCCAATGTCCTCGCCGATGGTTTCCGTCAGGCAGGTCGTGGCCGCGCCGATGAGCTGCGGCTGGTATTGGCGGGTGATGTTCACCGCGCCCAGCGAGAAGTTTTTGCTGCCGCCGAAAATCGCGCTTTCTTCGTGGAAGTTCGACGAGGCGATGTCAATCGGCTCGCGGAAATGGCTGATGAGGTAGCGGCGGATGTAGGTCGAGCAGCCCTGCCCGCCGTGTAAAAAGGGAATGCAACCCTCGACGCCGCGAAACGCCAGACACGCACCGAGCGGCGTGCAGAGCTTGCAGGCGTTGCGCGTGGAGGTGAAATTCTTCGACTGCGGCTCTTCGTCGTCATCCATCGGCGGAACGGAAAGGGCGGCGAGCGGCTTGCTTTTGGCGGCGGTGCAATGATCCAAGCCCTGACAATCCGCCGGACTCGCGCAGGTTGCGGGGCAACCGGTCGTCTCATCCAACGTTTCCTGAATGTCAGTTTTCAGCACCACAACCAGACTCATTGCAAGCGCGATGCCAACTCATCGCTGGCGGTGAAATGAACGTAAAACTCCAATGAAACCGGTAGTTTTCAAACGCTTCTCGTTCTGGGAGTATTTCTACAGTTCGCGCAAAGCCGACATTTGCGTAGGTTTTAAAACGAAAGCCACACAAACGTAGTAGCGCTTTCTTGGGCGGCGGCATGGACGAGCCAAGGGGAGTGTTTTAGAAGTTGCCAACGAAAGCTGGTAACAAAACGGCGGCGTTTATAGAACGGAGGTCTGTAGAAGCGCAGCGGCGCGTTTCGCCCGTCTCGGCGCGAACTGCCAGACGGGACTGGCAACGCTCGCGTAAACTTCTTTCGCAAAATTTAACATGCCGATGTAGCCGGCGAGCGGTTCCTTGCGCTCGTGGTTGTGGTCGCAGAAACCGATGCCGAGCTTGTAGGCGATGGGCCGTTCCTTCACGCCACCGATGAAGAGATCCACGTCTTTCTCCAGGCAGAATTTCGCCAACTCCAGCGGATTGGCATCGTCCACGATGATGGTGCCGGGATCGGCCATCTCTTGCAGCGTTTTGTAGTCTTCCTTGTCGCCGGTCTGCGAGCCGACGATGGCCGTCTCCATGCCGATGAGCCGCAACGCGCGCATCAGCGAAAATGCCTTGAACGAGCCGCCGACGTAAATCGCCGCTTTCTTGCCGAGAAGCTTTTGCTTGAAGCGCAACAGTTCGGGGTAGATGGCGGCGACTTCCTCGCGCACGAGATTTTGGGCGCGGGTCATGATTTCCGGGTCGTCCTTGAAAAATTTCGCGGCCTCGTAAAGCGCGGCGCTCATATCCTCGATGCCGAAATAGGAAACGCGTTTGAAGGGAATGCCAAAGTCCCGCTCCATCATTTTGGCGAGACTGGTCATCGAGCCGGAGCATTGAACCAAATTCAGCTTCGCGCCATGCGCGCGGCGGATGTCTTCGATCCGCGAGTCGCCGGTGAGGCACGAGACGACTTCGATGCCCATGCGTTTGTAATAGTCGCGCAGAATCCACGTTTCGCCGGCAAGATTGAATTCGCCGAGGATGTTGATGCTGTGCGGGCTGATATTCGCGATGTCGCCGGTGCCGATGAGTTGAAAAAGCGCGTCGCACGCGGCCTTGTAGCCGTCTTTTTTCGTGCCTTTGAAACCTTCGGAATGCACGCCCAGCACGGGAATGCCGGTCTTGGCCTCCACGCGCTTGCAGACGGCGCTCACGTCGTCGCCGATGATGCCGACGATGCACGTCGAATAAACGAACGCGGCCTTGGGCGAGTGGTGCGCGATGAGTTCGAGCAGCGCGGCTTCGAGCTTTTTCTCGCCGCCGTAGATCACATCCATCTCCTGCAAGTCCGTGGAAAAACTATTGCGATGCAGTTGCGGCCCACTCGAAAGCGCGCCGCGAATGTCCCAGGTGTAGGCCGCGCAGCCCACCGGCCCGTGGACGATGTGCAGCGCGTCGGCAATCGGATATAGCACCACGCGCGAGCCGCAGAAGACGCAGGCGCGCTGGCTCACCGAGCCGGCGACGCTGTTCTTGCCGCAAGCCATTTCTGCTGGCTTGCCGCCCGCGCCGCCCGTGTGGACGACTTGCTTTTCGCGGCCTGGCAGAAGTTCAATCACGCGCCCACCTTCACTTTCGCGGCGACGAGGTTGCGAACTTCGTGGTTGTTCATGCGGAGCAATGCCCATTCGTCCATGACTTTCGCGCCGAGGCTGTGATAAAAGCGAAGGGCGTTTTCATTCCAGCGCAAGGCGATCCACTCGAAACGGCCGCCGCCAAGTTCCATTCCGATTTTGGCGACGGCTTCGAGCAAGGCGCGTCCAATACCGCGCTTGCGAAATTCCGGGCGGACGTAAATGTCGTCGAGGAAAATTCCCGGCCGGCCGACGAAGGTGGAGAATGTGTGATAATAAACCGCATAGCCAGCGGCGCTGCCGTCCACGCGCGCCAGCAACGCTTCGGCCACGGGACGCTCGCCAAACAGCGCGGCGCGCAGCGAGTCGGCGGTGACTTCCAACTCGTGCGCCAGACGCTCAAACTCCGCCAACTCGCGGATCATGGCCAGGAGGTGTGATAGATCCTTCGCGGTGGCGGAGTTGATGGTGAACGGCGTCATTTCATTTGCCGCATTTGCAATCGGGGTTGCCGCAGGGCACGGCGAGCAGGATGTCTGACGCCTTGATGACAGCGACGACGGGCACGCCTTTTTTCAGACCGAGCGATTTCGCGGAAGCCTTGGTGATGACCGCGACGATTTCTCCGCCGCCCGGCAGGGCGACGGAAACCTCGGCGTTGACCACACCGCTGATGATCTTGGCGACTTTGCCAACCAGTTTGTTGCGGGCGCTGATATTCATGATTTTTATTGGATCAGCTCAAAGTTTTCCTCGGCGCAGTCGCGGTCTTTGTGATCGAGCAGCGCGTCGTTGATCAGTTCCATCAAGCGCAACGCGCCCATATAGCCGACACACGGGAAGTAACGATGCCCCATGCGATCCAGAATCGGGAAGCCGAAGCGCACGAACGGAATGTTCTCCACGCGGGAAATATATTTGCTGTAGGTGTTGCCGATGATGAGATCCACCGGGTTGTTCTTGATTTGCTGGTGCAGCTCGAACAAATCCACGTTTTGTTTCACCATGGCGTCGGGCGCGTGGTTGGCGAGGATGTCCGTGATGCGTTGTTCAAAATGCCGGCCAGAGGAACCGGTGAACACATAGACCGGCTTCATGTCGAGTTCCACCAGGAATTGCGTTAGCGCGATGACGTGATCGGGATCGCCAACAATCGCCACGCGTTTGCCGTGGAAGTATTGGTGCATGTCGCTCATGGCATCGAGCAGGCGGCCGCGTTCCTCGCCAATGGTGGCGGGCACATCCACACCGCCGTGATTGCGGAGCGCATGGATGAAGGCATCCGTGTTGCCGAGACCGTAGGGCAATTCCAGCAGCGCGGCGGGAACCTTGCATTTCTCGTCCAGCTCAATGGCGGCCGGATGCGAGGCGAAGTGGCCGAGGGCAATCGTGCCGACGCTGTCGCCGGAGGATTTGATTTCTTCCATGGTCGCGCCGCCACTCGGAAACATCCGGTAGCGTCCGTCCTGCGGCAAATCCAGCACGCCGCTGGTGTCGGGGAACATGATGGTTTTCACGCCCATTTCCTTGACGATGCGTTTGAGTTCGCGCATATCGGCGGGATCAATGTAGCCGGGTATCAGGTTCAATTGTCCGTCATCCTTCAATTGCGCCTCCGTTTTCCCGCTGGACTCGGCGAGGTATTTCACCATCGCGGTGACCATGCTGGCAAAACCGGTGACGTGCGAACCAACAAAGCTCGGCGTGTTCGCATGAATGACGCGTTTGCCCGCCGGAATGATGCCCTCCTCGGTGGCCTTTTTGATCATCATCGGGATGTCGTCGCCGATGACCTCCGACAAACAGGTGGTGTGAACGGCCACCAGTTTCGGATTGTAGATCGTGAAGATGTTTTGCAAAGCCTGCGTCATGTTGGCCAGGCCGCCGAACACGGAAGCGCCTTCGGTGAAGGAACTGGACGTGGCCACCACGGGCTCCTTGAAGTGACGCGTGAGGTGGCTGCGGTGATACGAGCAGCAGCCTTGCGAACCGTGGCTGTGCGGCATGCAGCCGTTGATGCCGAGCGAGGCATACATGGCGCCGATGGGCTGGCAGGTTTTTGCGGGATTGATGCGGAGCGCCTCGCGTGGTTTGATTTCAGCAGTGGTTCCGTTAAGCATAAAAATTTTAGGTTGAAGGTTTCGTTGGTTTAGCCTTCGGCACCGTCCGCCGCTGCGGCCTTACGCCAGGCTTTGGTTTCGTTCTTGGCTTCCGTCTTGGTGGTATGCGTGAGCGGGGTGACGGACGACGGATCTTTCTCCCACGGCGGGGTGATGAACTTCCAGACTTTCGTCGTGAGCATCCGATCCACTTCGCGGTAAAAATTGATCGCGCCGCCGAACGCCGCATACGGGCCGCTGTAGTCGTAGCTGTGCAGCTGCTTGCAGGGCACGCCCATTTTCTCGATGACAAACTTGTCCTTGATGCCGGAGCCGATGATGTCCGGCTTGTAGATTTCGATGAGCTTCTCCATCTCATGATGGCTGATGTCGTCGATGACCAGCGTCTGCTTCTTCATCTCTTTCATCATGCCTTCGTAATCCTTGAAATCGAAGCCGCCGGCTTGCAGCGCGGCCATTTGCTCCGGCGTCCGGGTCGGCTTAAAGCGTTCGGGATCGGCCTCGACATGCAGTTCCTCAATGTTGCGCGAATCCGCGTCCACCTTGATCGTCGGCAGCACCTTGCGGCCTTCGTAATCGTCGCGGTGGGCAAATTCGTAACCGGCGGAAACGATTTCCATGCCCATGTCGCGGAACAAATCCTGGTAATGATGCGCCCGCGAACCGCCGACAAACAGCGCGGCTTTCTTGCCGGTATGCTTGGCTTTGATCTCCTCACGCACGGGCCGCAACGCCAGCATTTCCTGCGCGATAACCTCCTCGACGCGATCCGTCAGCTTCTTGCTGTCGAAGAATTTGGCGATCTTGCGCAGCGTTTTTGCCGTGGCTTCCGCACCGATGAAATTTACCTTGATCCACGGAATGCCGAATTTCTTCTCCATCATTTCAGCGATGTAATTGATCGAGCGATGGCACATCACGCCGTTGAGCTGGACGGTGTGGCACTTTTTCACCTGGTCATAGCTGACGTCGCCGCTCAACGTCGCGGTGACGTGGATACCGCACTTGCGCAACAGCGTGTCAATCTCCCACGCATCGCCGCCAATGTTGTATTCGCCGAGGATGTTCATGTTGAACTCCGCCACGTCGGCCGTGTTATCCAGGCCGATGATGTTTTTGAACACGCCGTTGTTGGCGATGTGATGGCCGGCGGATTGGCTGACGCCTTTGTAACCTTCGCAGGAGAAGGCCATGATGTTGATGCCGAGTTCCGCCTTCATCACCTTCGCCACCGTGTGAACGTCGTCACCGATAAGACCGACCGGACAGGTGGAGAGAATGGCAATCGCCTTGGGCTTGAAAATCTCGTAAGCCTCGCGGATCGCCTGCATCAATTTTTTTTCACCGCCGAAAACAATCTGGTCTTCCTGCATGTCCGTGTTCATGCAGTATTGCAGATAATTCGTCGTGCCTTCCGGCGGGCGCACCAGATTCCGGCGCGTCTGCCATGCGTAATAGCCGCAGCCCACCGGCCCGTGCGTGATCTGGAGCAGATCGTAGATCGGCCCCATCACGACGCCGCGACAGCCGGCGTAAGTGCAGCCGCGCTGCGTGATGATGCCGGGGATGGTGCGCGAGTTGGCCCCGATTTCCGGCGGTGTTTCCGGGTCGTTCAGGATGATTTGCTTGGCACGCTTCTTTGCGGTTTTGGCGGGATAGATTTTCAGCATCTCCGCCTTTACCGCTGCCGGATCAAGTTCGGTCAAAGTGTTGGTTGGTTCGGACATAAAAGTTTCTTTGAAGTTGGTTGGTTCACTGCGACTGCATAGTTTTCCCGGTGCGGCGTCTGCCGTGCCTAATTAAACAAACCGAATTCCATCAGGAGCTTTTCCAGCTCCGGCATGGAGAGCGGCTTCGGGATGACGAAATTGGTGTTTTGATCAATTGCCTTGGCCAAGGCGCGGTATTCATCGGCCTGACCGCATTGCGGATTCCATTCGATGACCGTCTTGCGGTTGATCTCGGCGCGCTGCACATCATTGTCGCGCGGCACAAAATGAATCATCTGCGTGCCGAGCAATTTGGCAAACTGCTCGATCATTTCCTTTTCGTTGTCCACCTTGCGGCTGTTGCAGATCAAGCCGCCGAGCCGGACTTTGCCGTTCGTGGCAAATTTCAAAATGCCCTTGCAAATGTTGTTCGCGGCATACATCGCCATCATTTCGCCGGAGCAGACGATGTAAATTTCCTCGGCCTTGCCGTCGCGGATCGGCATCGCGAAACCGCCGCACACGACGTCGCCCAGCACATCATAAAAAACGTAGTTGAGATTTTCGCTCGCGTCATAGGCGCCGAGCTGTTCGAGCATGTTAATCGAAGTGATGATGCCACGGCCCGCGCAACCCACGCCGGGTTCCGGGCCGCCGGATTCCACGCACAGGGTGTTGCAAAAACCGCCGTTGCGGATGTCGGTCAGTTCCACGTCCTCGCCTTCCTCGCGGAGCGTGTCGAGCACGCTGCGTTGCGAAAGCCCGCCGAGCAGCAGACGCGTGGAATCGGCCTTGGGATCGCAGCCGACCACCATCACTTTGTGACCCATCTCGGCCAGGCCGGCGACGGTGTTCTGCGTGGTGGTGGATTTGCCGATGCCGCCTTTTCCGTAGATTGCAATTTTTCTCATAATAATTTGATTTTAATTTTTAATCCGGCGGAAACTTCCAACCGGCGCTGCTGTCCCTATTGCAACCGCGATGCCAACCGGGTTGTTCCGCAAAACAAACCCTTAAACACCTTGTCAAATCAGGCGATTTCAGTGGAAATAATTATTGGCAAAGTTCCGAAACAGTTTTTACCGGCCTACTATCTCCGACATTTTTGTAGGATTAAAAATAGAACCTACGCAGATGTAGCCACTCGCCGGAAATAGTCAGGTTGGATTCAGCCGAATCCTGTAAACCCAACTTTTCACCGGTTGGAACTTGAATTGCTACTCAGCCGGCGGGCGCATTGTCGCGTTCAACTACTCAATCGCCATTTAAAAAAACTATGGAAACCGTTGAAACCTTGAAGGCCGAAATCAAAAAATTAAGTTTGCAGGCGATCCAGACCAAAATGGATTTGCATGATTTATCCGAAGAGCTGCCCGCCGGTTGGGAACGCATTTTGGAAGTCGCCGAGAAAACCTTTGTGACCTACCAAAAACTCGCCGAAGCACGCAAGAAACTGGCAGCGCTGGGCGGTTAGCCCCCCCCGGCAATACAACGCAAAGGCGCGAAGCCATGCCACGAATTACACGAAAGCACACGGAGGGCTATTGCCGAACGCCGCGAACGAGCCGCATCGAGACTTTCATTATCAAATGGTCACGAAACAAATGGCGATAGCCAAGAGAACTAACTTTTCGACTCCTCACCCGCACCGACAACTCGCGCTGCGACGACCAAATTGTTCGTCCAACCCAAACTGATTTTGCCATTGACGCTTTCAGCAAAGCAGCGTGCGCACATTGTAATATCCGCCTAGCACGAGATGCTCGGATTCTCCCGAAAGTAGTGACTTGGGCAGCAGTCCGCTGAAGAAAACAATTTTGGCCAACGGCACTTCCACTTCCCACGCGCTGGAACCGAATTCCCAGGCCACTTCGGGGTCGGAAGTGAACGAACTCAAATTGTTAAGCTGCACCAGCGTGATGCGCCGGCCGGCGCTCTGGCGGTTCTCATCACGAATGGCGTATTCCTCCGGGTCGTGCGTGCCGCGAAAAAGCGTTTTGCTGCGGGTGTCCGGGAAGCGGCGGCGCAATTCGTCCTGGCAAAAAGTGTAAAGCAAATCGAGCTGCATCAGCACGCCGATGGATTTGGCCGAACCGCGCATCCGATCCAGCGTGAAGGCTTCGCGCGCGGCAGCATTGTCTGCGAGCCGCCCGTTGTGATAGGTGGCCAGAATACCGAAGCGGCTTTCCACCCATGCTTTCAGCACCGCCCCCGCCTGCCGGTTGCTGTCTGCGCCCCAGGCGCGCAGCAAGTTCACATAGCTGTAAACGGATTTTGATTTTCCTGGCTGCTCGATCTTTTCATCCAGACCGAATTTGACGCAAACGTAATCGTGAAATAGCCGGCTGCGCTCCTCGGCATCGGGCAGTTCATCCAGACGGCGGAACAGCGAACCGTCGGTGGTTCGCGCGCCGTCAATTTCCACCGGCAGCGGGTTGGCTTGAAATTCTTCGGAGCCAATGATCCACGGCGAAAGATTGCAGCGGTTGAGCGAGCAGGAAGAGCGCGAAGGGTCTTCGGCGATGTTCTGATGATATAAATTTTCCGGCGGACGCATTAAAAACAATGGGTGTGCGGGTTTTATATCATTGCGTGGAAAGGTTGAGAAGCTTTTGTGTTTGGATGTAAATGGCGGCGGTGACTTTGGGGTCGAGCTTTTTCAACCAGCGCGCGGGAATGCCTTGAACACCGTAGAGCGCACCGGCCAACTGCCCGGCCAACGCGCCGGTGGTGTCGGCGTCGCCACCCCGGTTGACCACGCGCACCAGGCAATCTTCAAAGCAGCCGGTGTTGAAAAATCCGTCGAAGACCGTTTGCACCGTATGCACGATGTAACCGCTGGTGTGGCCGGGCCAAGGTCTGAAGCTGAAGGCGGGAAACCGGGCAATCAGGTCGCCAGCAATTTCATCACACGCCGCTTGCTCGCCTTCAAGTAGGAGCCGCCGGGTCATGCAGGCCAGCGCGGCGGTGGCGGCGTCGGATTTTGGATGGTTGTGCGTAATATGTGCCTGCTCAAAGCTGCGTTCAATGACGAGTTCTTCACTTTCCAGCGAGACGAGCACAGTGGGGAGGTTGCGCATGGCCGCGCCGTTGCCGCCATTTTCTTCGGCCGGCGGAACGCACAAGCTGCCACTGGAAATATAATAGCCGATGCCGCGTCGGCAGGCATTCCCAATGTCCACAGGATTACCACGCATCCAAGTTGCAAAAGCATCCGCAATCGCGCGCGGGTTCCAGCCGCCGCTGGCGATCAGGGCGGAACCAAGCGCGAGCGCCATTTCGGTGTCATCGGTCACGCGCCCTGGTTTCAGGTGCAGCCAGCCGCCGCCGATGATGTCCTTGTGGATTTTGTATTGCGCGGTGATCTCGTGTGCCGTCATGAATTC
>Ga0302266_10002246_pt1 | contig 16779 bp, 19 predicted proteins | sample III_Bog_E1_2_FD_194559 | JGI IMG/M metagenome (GOLD analysis project Ga0302266, IMG submission 194559) | Peat permafrost microbial communities from Stordalen Mire near Abisko, Sweden - III_Bog_E1_2 | ecosystem: Environmental > Terrestrial > Soil > Wetlands > Peat | place: Sweden: Abisko... | reverse complement strand
CTTGATGGTATCGGGCCGCGACGGCGGCCCCGCGTCCTCGTGGACGCGAAGCCAAGGGCGCGGATGCGCCCGCCCGGCGTCTGAGGGCAGCCTTGATGAGTCACCATCAAGGCCCGATGGTATCAATAGTCTATTCCGGTTGTCAGTCTCCTGAAAATGCCCGAGGATCGGGAGGCGGCCCGGCGGGGGCGCGGTCTGTTGACGGGAGACGCCAAGCCATGACCACCACCAGAGAAAAGCTGGCGCTGGGGCTAAATTATCATCGGGCGGGCCGGTTGCCCGAGGCCGAAACCCTTTATTGGGAGGTTATGGCCGAGGATCCCGACGATGCGGACGCCCAGCATTTGATGGGGGTTCTGGCCCATCAGGTCGGGCGCGACGATCTGGCTGTTGGCTATATCGAGGGCGCTTTGGCGCTGAAACCCAATCGACCGGATTTCCACAGCAATCTGGCCGAAACGTACCGGGCACAAGGGCAGTATTCCGAGGCCGAGGAGCATTTCTTGCAGGCTTTGGTCCTGGAGCCAGATTATGCCGATGCCCATAGCAATTACGGGCTGCTGTTGCACGCTCAAGGTCGACAGGATGAAGCCATCGCTCACTACCAACGGGCGTTGGCGTTGGTGCCGGACTTTCCCGAGGCTCACAACAATCTGGGCAATGTCTTCAAAGAACAACGCCTGCTCGATCAGGCCGAGGCTTGTTACCGGGCGGCGCTGTCGCTTCAACCGGCCTTCGCCGATGCCCACGCCAATTTGGCCGGGACGTTGATGGAGCAGGGCTTATCGGATCAGGCGGTTAAGCATTTCCAACAGGCTCTGGTGTTCCGACCGGATTTTGCGGTCGCGCGGTTGGGGCTGTGCATGGCGCAATTGCCGGTTCTGTATCGGACGGAAGCCGAGATCCAAGAGCGGCGGGCTGCGTATCGGCGGCATCTGGTCGATGCCCAGGAAGCGGTGGCGCGGGATGCCCGGATGGCGGCAACGTTCGGGGCGGCGATCGGCGCTCACCAGCCCTTTTTCCTGGCTTATCAGGGACAGAATGACCGGGAGCTTCAGGCCATTTACGGCGATTTGGTCGCGCGGGCCATGGCCGAGCGCTATCCGCCGGTGTCGCTGCCTCCTGTGTCGGTCGAGGGGCGGCGGATTCGCGTCGGCATTGTCAGCGGGCACTTCTTCAATCACTCGGTTTGGAAGATGCCGCTCAAGGGGTGGTTGACCGAACTGGATCACACGCGCTTCGAGTTGATCTGTTATTATACCAGACTGATAAGGGACAGGGAAACCGAGCAGGCCGAACAGGTCGCCGATCGCTTTGTTCAAGGGCCGCTGCCGCTTGACCAGTGGCGCGCGATGATTTTGGACGATGCGCCCGATGTGCTGATCTACCCCGAGATCGGCATGGATCCCGTGACCGTTCAGTTGGCGGCCCAGCGGTTGGCGCGCATTCAATGTACCTCTTGGGGGCATCCTGAAACTTGCGGTCTGCCGACCATCGATTACTACCTCAGCAGCGATCTGATGGAGCCGCCGGAGGCGGATGAGCATTATACTGAGACTCTGATCCGGCTGCCCAACCTGTCAGTCTATTACGAACCGCTGCCGACTCCGAAGGTTATGGTTTCGCGTGCCGAATACGGATTCCGGCCCGATGCCGTGGTGTATTGGTGCTGTCAATCCCTCTTTAAATATCTGCCCCAATATGATGCCGTCTTCCCGCGTATCGCTGCCGCCGTCGGGAATTGTCAATTCGTCTTTCTGGGATACCAGGGCGGCGGTCATGTCGGGGCCCTGTTTCAAGAGCGGTTGAACACGGCCTTTGCCGCCATAGGGTTACGGGCAGAGGATCATTGTGTGATTTTGCCCAGAATGGATTCGGGTCGCTTTGTCGCGGTGGGCGGACTCTGCGACGTCTATCTGGATAGTATCGGCTGGTCGGGTATCAACACGACTTTGGAATCGGCACTGACCGATTTGCCAGTGGTGACAGTGTCGGGGGCCATGCTGCGGGGACGGCATAGCATGGCCGCGCTGCGTATGATGGGGGTGACCGAGACCATCGCAGAAACAGTGGATGAATATGTGGCCTTGGCGGTGCGGTTGGGAACAGAGAGCGATTGGCGGGCTGGGATTCGCGACAAGATGGCGGCGGGTCGAAACCGGGTCTACCGGGACCGAGCCTGCGTTACGGCGTTAGAGGCCTTCCTTGTCAGAGCCGTTTCGTGATCAATTTTAGCTGTTGGGATTTTTTAGGAGATCGTGCCCCATGAAGCGGTGTCTTGTGCAACCCGTTGCGCTGGCGGATGGAAGCGCCTATCGCCGTCGCCGGGCGGCCTTGGCCAAGGCTTCGGCCCGGCAGCCTGGGGCGGTGGCTGAGTCCGGGTCTGGGGATCCGAATTCGGCTTTGCCATCCTGCCAAGGTTCGCAGCTTGCGTCTGGTCGTTTTTCCAAGCATTCAACTAGAATCGGCAGGATTCGGCGCATCGATCCCGTTTAAGAAAAAGCCGAGCCAACGGAGGGGTACAGGAGGTGGAGATGAAAGTTTTTTATCTGATGACCGGAAGCGGATCCTTGTTGATCATGACGTCTTATGCGTCGTTGGAGGAGCCCGAGCTACTCGACAAGCTATCGGCCAAAGGGATTGATAAATTTCTGGGCTATACCGTTCCGGTTGAGCTGGCCAAGCAGTGGTACGGCAAGCATTTTGGCATTGTTGCCCAAGATTTGCGCCAAGTCAGCGATCTGCGGGTCTTGGATTATAACGGTAACCGGGTGTTCGAGCGTCTGAGCTTCGAGGAGATTGGTCATCCTCACGTCTATGACAAAAATATCAGCCGGGCTGGCGCTCATGGGCGCGAAGAAATCCATCCATAATACCGCTCGCTGATCCATAGCGAGGAACGCGCTGTAATACTGTTGTGCCATATGGCATTGATGTATTGCCGGTCCTCGGGACGCGATGCAGTCCCGAGCGTCCGTGCGCGCCAAGCCGAGGTGTTCTCGACGATCCTCAAGGACATTGACCGGAGCGGCGGCTTGGCGCCGTTTCGCCACTTAGGCGGGCGTTTACTGATCGCTCTGGACGGTTCCGAACATTTTTGCTCTCGCAATATTTTCTGCCCGCAGTGTTCGACGCGCAAGCACTCGGATGGCGGGGCGGAGTATTTCCACAGCTTCGTCGGTGCCACGCTGGTGGCGCCTGGGCACAGGACGGTGTTTGCCGCTGCCGCCCGAGTTCGTTCGCCCCCAGGACGGCGCGTCGAAGCCGGACTGCGAGCCGATGGCGGCCCGGCGCTGGTTGGGCCGGGTGGGTGCGGCCTATGCCTGGCTCAAGCCGGTCTACCTGGGCGACGACCTCTATGCCCGGCAGCCGATGTGCGCGAAGCCAAGGCCGCAGGCGGCAGCTTCCTGCTGGTCTGCAAGCCCTCCAGCCACAAGACCCTCGGCGAGTATCTGATACCGGCGAGCCCTGATACTGACACATCGCCGGTATCGGGCCGCGACGGCGGCCCCGCGTCCTCGTGGACGCGAAGCCAAGGGCGCGGATGCGCCCGCCCGGCGTCTGAGGGCAGCCTTGATGAGTCACCATCAAGGCCCGATGGTATGAGGTCGGTTTGTCGTCCTTTAACACCCCCAGGGTTTGGGGCCATAGCTCAGCTGGGAGAGCGCTACAATGGCATTGTAGAGGTCATGAGTTCGATCCTCATTGGCTCCACCAATAAAATCAATTGGTTAGCGGGAAACTGCTAGCCCCTTGAGTGTTTCTAAACGGTCGTGTCAAGAGCGTCCCAAATAAAATACAAGAGATTCAAAGGGTTAGTTCGCGAGGTTTTAGCGGCGGATTTTGCATGTTTCTTTGCATGACAGACTTGGTAGAGGCGGCTCACGAAACTGTCTATTTGCTCTAAGCATCGCCTTTCCCTTCGCTTGTTATATAGTCAATGAATGCTTTAACTGAGTGTCGAAGCACAGGGCGGTAAAGCCTGTGCCTCGACGATGCGTCAGGAGGAGAGCGCGGTATCTACTCATACCCCAGATCAGCAAGTTGACTTCTCGATCAATCCCCACTGATGCAAAACGGCTTGATGTTTCTCAACTTACGATACTGTTTCATCTCCACAGCGGTGAAGTGGTGACGAATCTCCGCCTGAGCCGCACGCAGACGGTGGGTCGTCATCTTATGGCATCCCCACAACGCCCACACGTCCCCAGTCCAGGGATTGACCGCAAAGAAGCCATAGTTGCTGGTATCGGTCAGCCCTTCGAACTGATAGAAGGGTGGCTCCCCCGGCCAATTCGGACGTGGATTATAATCGAGGGTGTCCATGGCGTGTCTGAGATTTCGCTCGTTTGCCCACGGCTGAGCCAGTGCCGCAAACTTTAGGGCTTCCTGGTCATCCAGTTTAAAGGGAAGGTTCTGTGCCGATACCGCTTCACTGGTCATAATCGACAAGCAAAACCCGACAATGAGTACTCGGAAAAGCCGGCGCATTGTCAAATTCCTTTCTCCGCCTTGATCCTGTTGATTATGGGAATCAACCTCTTGATGGTCGATACGGTATCAGGGATAAAAGCAGGACGCGGCTTCCCAGTGTCAACATCGATGCCGTAGATTACGGTGACAGTGCAAGATTACGGTGACAGTGCAGTTATTGACAGCAATACTCCGGCAAGTTAGGCTCGGGAATTCCAGGGACGCAATATGGAATTGGCTCCATTGGGCACATTTGCCAAGAGCGGGCGACGGACCGACCGAGGTTGGCGCGCTCGGAGTCGCGACGAGCAACTTGCTTGACGTTCTCGCCTCAGAATTGATCGGCGACAGGGGTGTAACGGGCCGCTCGTTGGCACGACAGAAACCCAATTCCGTATTGCGTCCCTGGAATTCCTGTCCCTGGAATTCCAAGGTGGAGCAAGGATCGGACGGTGCGGGAAGGACGCCTATTTGCTCTGACCTTTAACCTTACCAGTGGATATGCAAATTATCAAAGATAAGCCTCTCCCATTTGGCAACCCACTGCTTGCAATTGCCGGAAGATGGGCAGAAGATGTTAACATGGAATTCTAGACCGGGATTTGGCTCGGAATATGTAAAATAGTCCATATATCGCATCTTATCACCCAGATAATTTATCCGTCCCCAGCACTTGAGAAATGATTGACCATCGACCACTATATCCGTCTTCCTGACACGATATCTTCCACAGTTCTCTTCTATGAGAGTCTGCTTCCTCATCGGCTCGGCGCACCCCCCACTACAGGCCGCAAACGTTGAAACGGCTGGATGTTTCATTACATCTGGACATGGCATATTGACGGGACCGATCATCTGTCCATGCGAATTCATTATACTGTTTTTGGAACAACCTTCTGCACCCTCCGGAATCAATAAAGAAAAGTTATATTGATCGTTCTCCCACAGATATCCGGGTGGAAACCGATAATAATCTCCGCCCGGCAGGCGAAACTGCTCAAGGGCCGGATCAACCGAAAACTCAGGACTCGTTGAGTCCGGGAAGGCCGGTTTGGCAACCCAGAGGATTGCCAAACCGGCCAACAATACAACCCTTAAGGTCATGTGGACTTCCCGGACGTCCAGGTTGCGATGAAGTGGGCCTGAGAGTTTATGCAACTTTTCACCCCACTTCTCCATCCCTTCGATACTGGGCACTCTCCACTGCCATCTTGCCTCGCGCTTCTGTGCTATCGACGTTACGGGTCTTTTAGGTACTTCGTCATCTCGGGAAACAGGTCATCCGTCAACGGGTTGCTCGTCATCAAACAAAGACCTTTTCGGCTCATGTATGAGCCTTGTTCGGACTGAGCTTCCGCAAATTCCTCGAATCCGCCCGGATACCTTATCTTGAAGTTTATTTCAGATAAAACAATGGCAAACGACGCCAAATCATTAGCTGTAAAGTGAACGCTTATTACCTGATTCTTACGAACGCGCAATGCCGTAATTTTTTCTGGTGCTGCAATTGACCAATCCCACATGCCGTGAACTATTGCATTTCTGTAATCATAATAATAACGAATTTGTTTAATTTGATCTTCTAATACTGCCTTTCTCCTGTCTTTTGCCTTACCAATAACACGGCTTTCCCAAAGCTCAAGCACTTTTGAAAACTGTAAATTATTCATCTCCTTGGGAAGATTGCCTTCTGAAACCACAGAATCTTTCAATTCATCGAACGACATCAGCGTTTGACAAAAAATCTCATATTCTAGAGCACCCCAATTAGCTACGATTATGCCTATACACAATAGCTCTCGCTCTGAAAGCTCATGACCGAACAGTATCCTCGTTTCGTCATTATCGTTTCCTGTCGTGTCGTCACTCATGGTGTCAGCCTCGAAATCGTACTGTGCGAGACGTTGAAGGATCGGGCGATGTCCCGCACCGTCTCTCCATGCTCGCGCCGCGCCTTCGCCTCGCGCTGCTGGTGCGCCGTGAGCTTCGGCGTGCGCCCCAGCTTCACGCCCCGCGCCTTCGCGCGTTCCCGCCCTTCGCTCGTCCGGCTGCGGATCAACTCGCGCTCGAACTCGGCCAGCCCGCCCAGCACCGTCAGCATGAGCCGCCCGTGCGGCGTGGTGGTGTCGGCCCATGAATCAGCCAAGGGAACGGAAGGCGGCCTCCTTGCCGGTGATCGTCGCCAAGGTGTTCAACAGGTCGCGGGTCGAGCGGGCCAACCGGTCGAGTCGCGTCACGGTCACCACGTCGCCCGTGGTGAGCGCGTCGAGCAACCGGCGAAGTTGGGCGCGGTCGGTCTGCACCCCGCTCGCCACTTCCCGAAACACCTTCACGCATCCGGCGGCGGCGAGTTGCCGCGCTTGCGCGTCAACGCTCTGGCCGTCGGTCGAGACTCGTGCATACCCGTAAATCATGAGGTTATTATGCACCGGATTTCCGCACCAGAAAAGGGGCTTGTTTTCAGGCGGTTAGTCTTGGTGCGAAACTCTTGAGTTTTGCGCATCGCGTGTGTAACCTTCGAATTATGAAAAAGCTGAACGAGTGTTCAACTTAGGCTATATTTTATATCGAGGTTGGTTATGAAAAATCGAATGCTGCCAATAAGAAAAGTTGTTGGATTCCTTAATAACAAAGAAGAAGATGGAGGTTTCTGGTTGCCGAATATTCAGCGGCCATTTGTGTGGAGTGAGGAACAGATATACCGTTTATATGATTCTATATTGCGAGAATACCCAATTAGTACGTTATTGGTATGGAAGACAACAAGCATGATTAAACACAGAAAATTTATAGATAATTGGAAGAAGGACATGCTTAATAAGCTAAGCCTATATAATGTTATGCCAAGCAATTCTAAAAAGGTATTAGTTTTAGATGGACAACAGCGTTTACAAAGTTTGTATATAGGTTTAAGTGGTAGCTTTGAAGGACGAGAACTTTATTTTAATATTTTAAGTGGTGATATCGCAGCTCCTGATGATATTAAATACAAATTTAAATTTCTACTAACATCTGCTAGCCATTTTCCGTGGGTTAAATTTAAGGACTTAATTTATTCTAAGGAAACAGTTGGGAAAATAAAAAAAGAAATTGAAAAGAATGCTGGCAGAATACTTACAGATGAAGAGAAAGAGAAAATTAGTGATCATGTCGATTTAGTCACGCGTACTTTTACGCGTGACGATACTATTACTTATCAAGAGCTTGACAGCATCGACTCCCCAAACCTGTACAAGGAAGATGACGTAGTGGAAGTGTTTATCCGCGCAAACTCTGGCGGAACACGGCTTGGAAAATCTGATCTTTTATTTTCTCTCTTAAGTGCAAACTGGGAGGAAGCCGATCAAAATATGGGTGAACTATTAGAAACCATCAATGCTAACGGATTTGCCTTTGAACGCGATTTTGTCTTAAAGGTGTGTTTAGTATTACTTGGTGAAGGCGCTAAATATGAAGTTCATAAGTTTAGAAAAAATGATGTTAGAGAAAACATAGAAAATTCTTGGAGTGATATCAGTAACGCCATTAAGGATGTTATTGATTTTGTTCGCGAAAAGACTTTCATTAGATGTGATAAGACGTTACCTTCTTATCTTGTGTTAATACCTCTTATATATGTTCGATATCACTATAAATCGTCTTGGAAGCAATTAAAGGATGTTGACACTTACTTACTTCGTTGTCTTCTCACAGGTGCTTTCAGCGGGCAATCTGATAATATGCTTGATGCGATGATCAACAAGCTGGATGAAACAAAGGCCTTCAACAACAAAACAGCCTTCTCTGTTATCCGTGCACAGGGCAGAACTCTGGAGATGGATGAGGAGCGGCTTTGGCAGATGGGCTACGGCTCTGACACAATCCATATTTTATTCAATCTGTGGTATAAGAGTTTCAACTATACACCTGCATATGAAGGCAATCTTCCGCAAGTGGATCACATCTTTCCACAAAGTCTCTTGAAGAAAGTAAAAGTACCAAATCCGAAAACAGGTCGAAATATCGAGAAATATAGCGCAGCAGAACGCAACCAATTAGCCAATTGTATGTTACTAAGTCGCGAGGAAAACGGCGCTGGCGGCAAGGGTAACACACCACCAGACGAATGGTTTAGTCAGAAACTTTCTGAAAATCCAGAATATCTTAATATACATCTAATACCAAAAGACAACACTCTTTGGAGTATTGATAGATATGATGACTTCATTATTGCTCGTAAGGAGATAATGCAACGATATTTTCGTAAGATAAAGGTTCTACCTGCTTTATAGCTGAGTCTATTTTTACGAAATATAAACATTTCCGTGGAAATATGGACTCAACAACATTTTGATGAATGTGCTTGACGTATAAGTCCAACTATGGAGAGTCCGCCGCCGATATGTCCGATAATCCGGCATTATCGGACATAAGCTAAGGGCTGGCGCAGCGCCAAGCACGGCTCGGAAGTCAGGTTAACGGTTTGAATTGCCTTGACAGGATGGATGTGATTCGTAAGGCGCACCGATTCGCAACGGAGCGCGACCCTGAACGACACGTCCGACTTGCTGGCCGACGAGGAGATGCCTCGTGCGCGTTTGGCCTTGTTGCTGGATCATTTTTCCCGGCTTGACGACAGTCGTGATCCGTATCGGGTCATGTATCCATTGACTGAGGTGCTTCTGCTTCTGACCTGTGCAACGATTGCGTCATGTGATGATTTTGACGATATCGCCGCATGGGGAAGACATCATCTGGATTTTCTGCGGCGATTCGCACCATTTCACTTTGGCATTCCGTGTGAACGTTGGTTGCGTGCGCTCGTCAACCGTGTCGATCCCACTCTCTTTGGGCGCTGTTTTGAAGACTGGATCAAGGCCCTATGGCCTGGTCGGCACGATCTGATCGCCATTGATGGCAAGACGTCGCGCCGGACTCATGACAAGGGCCAGGGCCTCAAAGCTCTTCATACGTTCAGCGCCTACGCGACCAACGCCCAACTGACGCTGGCGCAACTCAGTGTCCCAGAAAAGACCAATGAAATCACCGCTATTCCTGAGCTTCTCGACCACCTTGCGGAAACGGGTCAACTTGAGGGAGCCTTGGTAACGATCGACGCCATGGGCTGTCAGGTCGAAATCGCTGATAAAATCGTCTCGCATAAGGCCGACTTTCTGCTTGCTCTGAAGGGTAATCAATCGACCTTGGAAGCGGAGGTTTCTGACTATTTCCGCACGGCACCGAAAGACGAAATTGTTACAAAGACGACCATAGAAAAGGGTCATGGACGCATTGAAACTCGTATTTATACGGCCTCAAATGTTGTCGATTGGATGGAACCTGAGAAACATTATCCGGGAGAATTGAAATTTAAGAACATCAAAACGATTGTAAAAGTCATCAATCGAACAGAGTTCAAAGACAAATGCACCTTTGACGAGAGATTTTATATCTCGTCGGCGACCCTGAACATCGAGCGACTTGCCCATGGTGTCCGTGGGCATTGGGGTGTTGAAAGCATGCACTGGCTACTCGATGTTGAGTTCGGAGACGATTTGTCACGCTACCGAACTGGTAACGGTGCCAAGAATATGTCCGTCGTGCGCCGCTTCGCCCTCGGCCTCGTCCGAGCCAACAAAACCAAGGGAAGCGTAAAAACAAGAAGAAAATCAGCGAGTTGGAATGCAGACTTCCTCCTTACCCTGCTCCAAATAAAATGAGCGTTAACCTGGATTCCGAGCCGTGAACCACCCAGAACTGGAAGGTATCTATACCTGGGATTGGGTGCCGGATAATCGGGCACTCGATAGGCTTCGGGACGCCATCAGAGATGAATATCACCGATTACGGTCGTCGATAGGGCAACTTAGTCCTGAAAGGACTGAATCCAAGAATTGCCCTGGCCCATCCTACCGACCGAGTCTCGAAGACATCAAAGCGCTCGGGGATGCCCTACAGGAAGAATATCGTGACGCCTGGACGATGCTGGAAACTCTTGATCCCGGAAATCCCGCGATCAAGAATCGTACTGACCCTTCTGCCACGCCGAGCCCTCAAGAGATCGAAGAGCTTCGAAAAGCGGTTCTGAAAACATATCGCAAAATACGGACATCGCCGCAGCCAAAGGCGACCACCAGTCCTGTCATCACGCCTAACGAATTAGAAAATAAGACCGTCGAAGAAATCACAGAAATAGCGAGACAAAAAGGGCTCATTTTATCCAAGATGGATGGAAAAAACATAGTGTGGCGTGATCCTGTAACAGGAGAGGATCGACTTCTGATTGACCATGGTCATGTTACTGCTGTAGGAATGCCATACAATAACCCTAATGCTGCTGTGGACCATGTCCATGGATATGGATCGCGCGGTCGGAGCGACAAGATTAGTGACCCTCAAACCGGCGACACACACTTTCCCTTGCGAAAATCGTGGCCACAGTGGCTCAAAATATATAGAGAAACCCGATGAGCGACCTTTATGAAGTCCACAAGATAGAGGACGGCGATGTCCTCGTCTGGCTCGACAAAAATGGAGATTGCATATGGATCAGGACAAATGAACCCTACAATGATCCCGTTGAGATGGGGGATAAGGAGGCTGCCCGGCTTGCCAACATTCTGATCAATCTCGTTCGAGCGCGCTGGGGGGGTGGACTAGGCGGGCCGTCTGGCCGCTCCTGCATCACCGAAGGAGACAAAGGGCTTGGTAGATATTATGAACTGCCGGATAGAAAAATAATCTTTTGGGACCTGGATGGCTGCCCCGTAATGATACAAACGAAATACCAAAACAATGTGGCGATCAGTCTTTCTTTTCAGGAAGCCTTTGAGTTTGCCGGGAAGCTGATCGATATAACACGGGAGTCGATCGAAGAACGCAACGAGTGGATCAGGCAAAACATCATTGCGAAGGACGTGGCCGACGACCACAGGTAACAGGGTGACGCGAATCCAGGGTTACAATGAGAGTGCGCTAAATTCTCCAATTAAGGCGTCTCGTTGTCCGGTTTTGGTCTGCGCTTGGCTGGTTTGATCGAGCGGTCAACGCCTATATGAAGAACCGATCCTCAATTGTTCTGTAATCTTGCCGGGTGGGGCGGTCCCTAATCCTCCTCACCTGGATAAACTCGACTCTCTCCGGCATATGATACCGACGAGCCCTGATACTGACACATCGCCGGTCCTCGGGCCGCGACGGCGGCCCCGCGTCCTCGTGGACGCGAAGCCCCAGTGTGGGACTCTAGGGGGCGCGGATGCGCCCGCCCGGCGTCTGAGGGCAGCCTTGATGAGTCACCATCAAGGCCCGATGGTATCACTCGCCCCTGTTCAGATGTGCCTGCGCGCCCGGCCCACGGCCAGTCGTCGGATTGTGCGACCCGCATGGCCGCTGGACCACCGGCGGCTCGTCCTGGCGGGCGAACCCGGTGCGCCGGCCAGAGGCCGGACAGTTCGCTCGAACCACCTGGACCTGGAACGCAGCCTCACATCTCGACCCGGAGACCTTCCACGAGACCTTCACCCACGATCTGGTCGACAAACCCGCCACCGTCGCCCGCCTGCGTCAGGCCGCCGCCGGAGCCGCCCAAGCCCAGACCATCGGTGAGATGGTCGATGCCAGCCGGCCGCTGACCCAAGCCATCCGGGACATCGGCGCCCACCGTTGGGACAGCGTGCGCGAGGGACTGGCCGACAAAGCCGCAGCCGCCATGCCGGCGCAGTTCGCTGCCCCGGTTGGGGACGACCGCCCCTACGGTTGGGACGGAGCAAACCGGGATGGCCGCAGGCGATGCGTCTCAGGGGCGTGGTCGGGGGAGTTCTGGTGGGGGGCAATCCCGTGCCCCCACGGGTAGCCCGCAAGGCGGACAACAACATCCCACCGATTGGGACGGCACATCCGGACGATACGGAGACAATACTCGCCTGGAAGCCATCCGGCAGCAAATCTACGAGGCCCTGAAGAACAAGAAGGCCATCGCCATCGTTGGAGGGGCCGGTGACGAATGGCTCAACCATATCATGGAGAAAATTAGACGCGACATGCAAAGCCAAAATCCAGGCATCGAAATTGAGTACTTCACAAACGACCAGGGAGACGAGCTTAAGGAATGGTTGGAGAAACGGGGCCAGACCTACGGTTCGGACAATGTCGCGGTTATCGGCCACAGTTGGGGTGGCGGCACCGCCATGAGCGTCCTCGGACGAGGACGGGGCGTCAAAGTCGGGGCACTGATCACAATCGATCCGGTTCCGCATGATAATCCGATTCCACCGGATCGCCGCCGCCGCGATAGTGGACCTTTGCCCGCCCTGGACCTGGGAAAAGTTCGGGAGAATTCGGGAGGAAACTGGATCAATGTCAACGCCAACCCGAACGAGGCCAAGAGGGCCGCAGGCATCGGTTTTGACAATGTGATTGCCGGTCTTGGAGAGGCCTATAACCGTGGGATCGAGGGCTATGCGGACCATTATTTCAATGCCAACATCAATCATGGCGACGCTGGCACTTTACTACCGCTGAGGATAACGGAGTAACGGGCTGTTGCCTCGATATTCGGCAATGCGTTAACCTCCCGAAGGCAGGGATGTCGCTCAGGCATCCCTACTTCGGGAGGCTGCCGATGAGATGGTTATGCGCTCTACTACTCTGTTCGCTTTCGGCTTGCATGATACGGTATGACGATCCGAATGATGTTCGGCTCGTGGGGTTGAATGTGGGAGGCGGCCTCTACAAGGAATTCGAGGATCCAAGAAGAAGCGAGCTGATGGATGTTGAGCTTACGACAGGCTTTGATTATTCAGCTCTCACAAAAAATCGCCATATAACTGCGCGTTTTCACTTTTGCGATCAAATGGATACGGATGTCGAAGGGCTTGGTGGGCTTCCTCTATTTGTTCACAATAAAGATTGGGTAGAGATCGTTGACAACCAATTGGGCAATCCAATGGTTGAAGGGCGCTATCTCTACCATGCTATCATGAGTTCGTTTTCGCACGAAAAATCACCATCCGATTACGGCGATGATTCGGCAATCCTTGATTACGATCTGCGAGAGAAGCCTCGCGATATTTGTTTTTATATTGATGCCAGCGCACTGGGCATACCAGGCAGCATACGATCCAACGTTGTCCGCATTCCTAAAGAGACGCTGACCCGCTTCTTTGCCGAGCATCCGCGTCGAACCCCCTCTCTGAAATGATCACCATGCCGATGCTCTCATCATGTGATAGCAGAATGGCAATAGTAGATCAAATTGCATTACTATTTGAGGATTACGGTGACAGTGCAGTTATTGACAGCGATACTCCGGCAAGCTAGGCCTGGGAATTCCAAGGACACAATACGGAATTGGCTCCATTGGGCACATTTGCCAGGAACAAGCGACAGGCTTGCTTGACGTTCTCGCCTCAGAATTGATCGGCGACAGGGGCGTAACGGGCCGCTCGTTGGCACGACAGAAACCCAATTCTGTATTGTGTCCCTGGAATTGTGTCCCAGTTGCGTGACGATGCTGTTCCGGATTTCGACGGTGACTACCATTGTTATCTGGACAACACCACCCTGTTGGACCTGTTCCAGGATCCGGACTTCAAGCACTTGTACAGCGGCCAAGCCGGCTCCGACGCTTTTCGGAACGGCCAGGTGATCCGGCTGTTGGGCGTGGCCTTCATCACCACCACCGAGGCTCCGCAACAAGTGCTGGCGCTGACCGGCCGGCGCATCCGCCGAGCGATCGTTTGCGGCCAGGGCGCCTTGATCGAGGGTGATTTCCAGGGTTTGGGCCACTCTGATCTCGAACCCGACGCCACGTCTCACCAGTTCATCGACGGCGTGTGCCTGATGGTGCGCGAGCCGCTCGACCGCTTTCAGGAAATCATCGCCCAGTCGTGGAAGTGGCGCGGTGGCTTCTGCGTGCCCACCGACGTGACCGCCAACCCGACCCTCATCCCCACCGCCGGCCAGTCCTATTGGAAGCGCGCGGTGGTCCTCGAGTGCCTGTAACCGGCAGCTCGCCCACCGCGCCGGTCGTCTGACCGCAGGCGTTTAGCCTCTTACCACCACCATCACCCCCCACTTCGAACCGCACTCCTGCGGCTTTTGAGCCGCAGCGGAGGGAGCACCGTCATGTCTAGCGTTTCTTCGACCAACACCAATTCCCACTACAACCCCGACGAACCACGCGACCCGCATGGCCGCTGGACCACCGGCGGCTCGTCCTGGCGGGCCAACCCGGTGCGCCGGCCAGAGCCCGCCGGTCGGGCCCATCTTTTGTTGGGCCACGCGCACGCCAGCGCCTGGCACCAGGGCCTGATCCGAGAGTTCAAGCTGCCGACCGACGCCGAGGCGAGACGATTCGCCCGGACGCTGGCCGCCTGGAATGCCGCTTCCGACCTTGACCCGGAGACCTTCCACGAGACCTTCACCCACGATCTGGTCGACAAACCCGCCACCGTCGCCCGCTTGCGCCAAGCCGCCGCCGGAGCCGCCCAAGCCCAGACCATCGGTGAGATGGTTGACGCCAGCCGTCCGCTGACCCAAGCCATCCGGGACATCGGTGCCCACCGTTGGGACAACGTGCGCGAGGGACTGGCCGACAAAGCCGCAGCCGCCATGCCGGCGCAGTTCGCGGCCCCGGTTGGGACGACCGCCGCCACGGTTGGGACGGGGCGTCAAGAACAGTCCCGTGGTCCAACCAATGGGCCCATTGAGTCGGCAGCAGACACCCTCATATCCAAAGGATGTTCGCCCGATGGAAAAGACCACCTCTTGATCCAGAATCCGGCTTTGGACGGTCCAGAACCGGAGGACAACTGGAAGCCCTTCCATACGCCGAAAGACAATAGCTCAACACCCGAACAGCGCAAACGTTTCTATGACTGCCTGTACAATAGGTTACAGGCCATGGCGAAACGGCTCGACATCCCGGTCGAATGGATATTGGGATTGGCGAGCTGGGAAAGCGGATGGCTTAATGAGCATAACTGGCCGCTTCGTAATCCCTTGGGTCTGACAGCAGGCGGACATAACAATCTCTGCTTCAACACTTTCCTAAGCGCTGTTGATTATTGGGAGAAGCATGTTGGCCCAGCGGTGAAAGGGGCAAAATCGGTTGATGACTTTCTGGACAAGCTCCACCAGTTTGGATACAATTCGGTCGATTCAGGCTGGCGCAATGGAGTAAAAAGTTGTATAAAATATCAAGACTCGCAGATCGTGCGTTGGAAGAGCAGAACTTTAGCGTGATCTGGAAGGCTATGATATCGGCTGGGTTGGTAATCCTTTGGGTTACCAACCCAGCATACTCTGATTCCCTGAGCCTTGAAACATTTAAAGGGCCAAAGGGAAATTATTATCGGATTCCGCCCGGATATCTATGGGAAAACGGGGCGTATGATTTTTCTATTATGATTCCAAAAGGAGTAGAAGGATGTACCGATGATTGGTTCATCAGTAGCCATGGGCCGGTCCTTGGCTCTAGCGGTACGCCTTGCCTTAAAGTCTTTAAACATCCGTCTGTATCTGTTTATGCAGGGTATACGTCTGTATTATATAGTATTAATGCTGTAAGCAAACATGCTGTAATTCGAGAAATATGCGGAAGGCATCGTGTGACAATAACAAATATCTCTATAGATGGGTATCAATTTTTAAAATGTTGGAAATATAGGAATTACTCAGAGAACAAGGGTCGCTATATAGACTATTTCACGCTTTCGGAACCTACCCCAGGTTTGCAGCTTAATATTAATATTGCCTGCCCATCCTCAGGCAATTGCCGGCATTGGATTCGTAAATGGGAGAAGCTCGTCTTTGATAATTTGCATATTCAGTGGCTACGTGACGATGCTTCTGACGCGACCAGAGACCAAATTCCAGCGAATTCCAAGGACACAATACGGAATTGATTTCATTGGGCACATTTGCCAGGAATAAGCGACAGGTTTGCTTGACGTTCTCGCCTCAGAATTGATCGGCGACAAGGGCGTAACGGGCCGCTCGTTGGCACGACAGAAACCCAATTCTGTATTGTGTCCCAGTTGCGTGACGATGCTGTTCCGGATTTCGACGGTGACTACCATTGTTATCTGGACAACACCACCCTGTTGAACCTGTTCCAGGATCCGGACTTCAAGCACTTGTACAGCGGCCAAGCCGGCTCCGACGCTTTTCGGAACGGCCAGGTGATCCGGCTGTTGGGCGTGGCCTTCATCACCACCACCATCACCCCCCCCACTTCGAACCGCACTCCTGCGGCTTTTGAGCCGCAGCGGAGGGAGCACCGTCATGTCTACCGTTTCTTCGACCAACACCAATTCCCACTACAAC
>Ga0302266_10002244_pt1 | contig 16781 bp, 16 predicted proteins | sample III_Bog_E1_2_FD_194559 | JGI IMG/M metagenome (GOLD analysis project Ga0302266, IMG submission 194559) | Peat permafrost microbial communities from Stordalen Mire near Abisko, Sweden - III_Bog_E1_2 | ecosystem: Environmental > Terrestrial > Soil > Wetlands > Peat | place: Sweden: Abisko... | reverse complement strand
CCTGATGCCCGGCCTTGGGTTTATCATCTCCGCGGGGGTCACTTGGGTGCTGGCCACGCGCCTCGGCCTGATGCCCGAGACCTCCGCAGCCCCCAGCCGGCCCGCTCCGTCTGTCGATTCGCAGGACCGCCAGTGAGTTGGAAGGGCTGTGAAAGTGGTGAAGAAGCCTATGCCCTGGGAAGCGGTGATTCCGAACGTTCTTGCCGGCGACGCGGCGCGGGTGGCGGAACCACCCATGGATAGCGACGCGTTCGCCGGATTCTATGAGCGCTCGGCACGTCCCTTGTGGGCATATCTGGCGCGGGTATCCGGCGATCTCGCGCTGGCTGACGACTTGATGCAGGAAAGCTATATACGCTACCTGTGCGCATCGCGGCCAGAGTTTCTACTTTCCGAGGGAGAAGTCGCCGCTCGCCGGTATCTCTTCCGCATCGCCAGCAACCTGCTGCGCGACTATTGGCGCCGCCCTAGGGCCGCATGTATCGACGACATCCCCGAGGAGTTTTTCGCTGCAAGCACCAGCTCGGCCCAGGCTGACTCAGCGGCCGTGCTCAGACCCGCGTTGGCGCTGATGCGGCCCAGAGACCGGCAACTGCTTTGGCTGGCTCATGCCGAGGGCTACTCTCACCGCGAGATTGCCGAGATTACCGGCCTGGCTTCAGCGAGCGTCCGGCTGTTGCTCTTCAGGGCGCGGCGCAAGATTGCCCGGCTGCTGCGTGAGCAGAGTCGCAAGGAAGGGCGGGAGCTATGATCCTCCGTTCGTGCGCGAAAGAGAATGATGTCGCCCAAATGCTGGCGAATGGTCATTGGCCACAGGCCTGCACCCCTGAGCTGCGGACCCACATCGGCGCTTGCCCATCATGCGCCGACCTGATCATGGTGGCCCGTGTCTTCCAGAGCGCGCGGGCCGATGCGGCGAGCGCAGCCCACCTCGGTTCTCCACATGCGCTCTGGTGGCGCGCCCAGCTCCGCCGCCGCAATGCCGCTGTCGAACGCGTTGGGAAGCCCCTGTTGGGCGCGCATATATTCGCACTGGTCGTGAATCTGATCTTGGTTGTGGGGCTTCTGGTTTCACAGGCTAGGCAGGGTTTTAGCTTGCTGTCCTGGATGCAACAACTCGCGCAATCGCGAGCACTTCACCTTGAGGTTCTGTGGCCCGCCACGCTCTTCAATTCCGGATGGAGCCTCATGTTGATGATTCCCCTGCTTGCAACCCTGGCCCTGGTGGGATGCGCGGCGGTTTATCTTGCCTCCGAAAGGCAATAACGCTGCGCGATTGCACAGATGGATATCTGCACGCCCGCGCCAAGCCACTCCTGCGGCTGCTATATTCTCCTCGACGTGATTCTGCCGCAAAATATTGTGGCGAGCTTGACGAGGAGAACGAAATCCATGGACTGGAACGAGAACACAAGACGGTCGTTTTTGAAGCAGCTCGGCGCAGCGGGGGCGCTGGCCTTTACCGCGGCGGATGCCAAGGCGTTGGCTTTGCAGGCGAATTCGCCCGCCGCCGGGCAAGCCCCGGCCGCGCAGTCTCGGCAAGCTGCCACGCGCGCCGCGCGCATGGCCTGGTGGCACGAGGCCAAATTCGGCATGTTCATCCACTGGGGCCTCTACAGCGTGATCGGCCAGCATGAGTGGGCCAAAGAGGTCGAAGGCATTCCGATTCCCCAGTATGAGCTGCTGGCCAGGCACTTCACTCCCAAGCTCAATGCCGCCCGCGAGTGGGCCAAGCTTGCCCGGCGCGCCGGCCAGAAATACATGGTGATGACCAGCAAGCATCACGAGGGATTTTGCCACTGGGATACAAAACTCACCGACTACTGCGCGCCCAAACAGGGTCCCGGCCGCGACCTTGTCCGTGAGTTCGTGGATGCGGCTCGCGCCGAAGGCCTCCGCGTCGGCTTCTACTACTCGCTGATGGACTGGCACCATCCTGACGGCGCCTCGTGCAAGTCAGATTTGGCCGCCCGCAAGCGCTTCGTCGAATACACCCATGGCCTTGTCCGCGAATTGATGACGAACTACGGCAAGATCGACGTGCTCTGGTACGACGTGGACTGGCCGCTGACCGCGGCGGAGTGGGAATCGGAGCGCATGAACCAGATGGTCTTCGACCTCCAGCCCGACATTATTCTGAACAACCGCAACGGCCTTGAGGGCGACTTCTCCACGCCCGAACAGCACATTCAAGCCTCAGAGGCAGGACGCGCCTGGGAATCGTGCATGACCCTCAACGATAGCTGGGGCTTCAATCGATTTGACGACGCCTGGAAGACGCCCAAAACCATCGTCGCCAACCTGGCTAACTGCGCTCGCGGCGGCGGCAACTATCTGCTCAACATCGGTCCCAAACCCGATGGCTCCATTCCCGAAGAGACCGTGGCTGTTCTTGAAGCGGTCGGCAAGTGGCTTGAGACCAACGGAAAGGCCATTTACGGAACGGAGCGCGGGTCGTTTGGGTGGAACACGAATGCCAACTACACGCGCCGCGGCAACACCCTCTACATTCATCAGCAGTTCTGGCCCGGCCACACCCCCGCGGCCGACTGGGTCCCCTTCTTCCAGCCGGAGCCCGTCATCGGCATCGGCGGCTTGAAGCCCAAAGCCCTGTCTGCCCGCCTGCTCAAGACCGGCGAGAGCGTCAAGTTCACCCAGGACGAGTTCTCGCTTCGCATCACCGGCCTCCCATTGCAGGCGCCCGACCAGCCAGCAACCGTAATTGAGGTCGAGTGCGATGCAGAGCCTGTCATCGATCATGACGCGATGCGACCCCTTTGGCCGCGCTACAAGGTCGGCGTCAGCTAGTGCTCTGACCCGAAAATATGCATCGGTGTAGCGCCGGCCTCCCGGCCGGCTGTGGCGCGGACATCCTTGTCCGCGCCCACCTACTTTTTCTGATACCCTTCCCGGATGAACGACGCCATCGAAACCGAGCGCCTCCTGCTTCGCCGCTGGCGAGACTCCGACCGCGCTCCGTTTCAAAAAATCAACGCCGACCCCCGCGTGATGGAGTTCATGCCCGGCCTGCTTTCAACGCAGCAATCCGACGACCTCGTCACCCGCATCCAGCAGCACTTCGACCGTCACGGCTACTGCGTCTACGCCGCCGAACTCATCGCCGAGCAGCGGTTCATCGGCTTTATCGGCCTCAACATCCCCAGCTACGACGCGCCATTCATGCCCGCGGTTGAAATTGGCTGGCGTCTCGCTTTCGACTGCTGGGGCCGAGGCCTGGCCACCGAAGGCGCGCGCGCCGTGGTTCACCTCGCCTTTGAGACCCTTGGCCTCACCAGCCTTGTCTCTTTTACCGTTCCCCAAAATCAGCGCTCTCGCCGGGTGATGGAGAAGATCGGCATGGTTCACGATCCCGCCTCCGACTTCGACCACCCCAGCCTGCCCGAGGGCCATCCTTTGCGCCGCCATCTCCTCTATCGCATTCACCGTCATCCGGCTCTCCGGTAAAATCGGAGCGCTGCCAGTGCCGATCAAAAGAAGACGGCTGAAAGCTGAGACCTAATTCACCGTTGGCCGTTTGACGGCCGGCACAGTCAGGCCCGGCTCACCGTTGCGGACCGAAGCCGCCAGCCGCGGCCTATCCATTTCTATCCTCAGTCGGGCGACAATCTCTCTTGCCATTTCTATCCGGCTTTTCTTCGTCATAGCGAAACCCTTTCTCTTGAGCGATGAATAAAGCGGTTTGCGTTCAGTGCGCCCTGCAAGGCGTGACTGCATAGTTAAATCTTCAGATCCGATCCTCGACACTGAACTCCAACCTCGGGCGTCAGTTGTTTCGTGGATCGTACCCAGGGGCTGGCGTCAGTTTCAGCGCGACTAGAACCTCCAGCAGCGTAGCCGAGTTGCGAACATTTCCCGACAGAATGGAGAGCGCCTCCGAGATGGGGGCATGTTGCTCCGCCAGCACGTCGAGGCTGTCACTCACCTTGTGCAGCTTTTTTGCTTCTTGCAGAATCTCATTTGCGGGCATCGGCAACGCGCCTTTTCGGGGTCTCGCGGGAAGCTGGACCAGCCTTTGGAACGGCCGCGCCGCCTCACCCCTTCGCATCATTCTAAAAACGCCTCAGGTCAGCGTCTGCTCACATTCGACCACCGCGAGAAGCGCAGGCGCTCAACCTTGCCTTTGGAACCCGGCGGCGCAGAGTCGCGGGATCGATGAGTCTCCAACCGGCTATTCCTTGGCGGGTTGCTCTCCAGCAGAGCCCGACTCCGCTTCACCGGCTATCGACCACTTTCAAGGAGAAGCTACACCTTGAGAAGACAATTACACTGAACAGCAACTGTGTCTTCGGAAAAATGTCTCACTCAAGGGGTTCACCCCAGGGTGCCCCAGGTCCCGATTTTGGGACCTGGGATAACGCGATGCTCTGTTGCAAGTTGGCTACCTCGGCGCGTCGATGCGGACCAGGAGCACGTCGTGGCTCTCGATCTCGATGGGCATGTTATCGGTCAGGGTGATGGGCTTGCCGGTCCATAGGTCTTTGCCGGCTTGCGGGCCGTGCAGGCCGAGTTTGGCCAGGTTGAGGTGGAAGGGATGCGTCGCGTAGCGGCTGTCGCCGACTGCGACGATGGCTACGGCCAAGGCTCCGCCCTGGAGCTGGCGGGTCCAGACCTCGACTTCGCCGTCGGAGTAGGTGCGCGCGCCCTGCTTGCCCAGCGCGTCCTGGTTAATGGCGATGACGTCGCGATTGGTGAGGATGGCCTTGATCTCGGGCTTCATGTGGGGCAGGTCGTTGCCGGCCAAGAGAGGCGCGGCCAGGATGGCCCACAGCGTGAAGTGCGTGCGGTTTTCGGCCAGCGACAGCTTGCCGTTGCCCACTTCGAGCATGTCGGGATCGTTCCAGTGGCCGGGGCCGGCATAGCTCTCAAGCCCGGCCTGCTGGCTGGCGATGGCGTAGATGCGATCCCAGCGGGGCGTGATGTCGCCCGTGGTGCGCCACAGGTTGCCGCCGAGCGCGGGCGCCCACTCCCACACTGCGTCCCAGCCGTATTGGCAGAGCGAGTAGACGATGGGGCGGCCGGTGGCCTTGAGCGCCTTGCCCATCTTGTCGTAGGCGCCGATCATCAGGCGCATCTGCGCGGCCTTGTCGTTGGGAGCCTGCTTCTCAAGCACGTCGGGGATGAAGCTGCACAGGTCGTACTTGAGGTAGTCGATGCCCCAGTCGGCGTACATCTTGGCGTCCTGCTCTTCGTGGCCGAGCGAGGCCGCGTATCCGCCGCAGGTCTTGGTGCCGGGGCCGGAGTAGATGCCGATCTTGAGTCCTTTGGAGTGGACGTAATCGGCCAGCGCCTTCATGTCGGGGAACTTGGCGTTGGTGTGCAGCACCCCGCTGGCGTCGCGCTCGCCCTCCCATGTGTCGTCGATGTTTACGTAGATGTAGCCGGCGTCTTTCATGCCGGACGAGACAACCAGGTCGGCGGAGTCGCGGATGTCCTTGTCCGTAACTCTGCCGGCAAAGTAGTTCCAACTGTTCCAGCCCATGGGCGGGGTTTGCGCCACCTGCGGCGCCTGCGGTGGGGCCGGCGCCTGGGAGAAGGCTGTGAGCGACGTGAGGGCGAGAACGGCGACGGAGAACGAAGCGAAAATGCGCATGTGGATTCCTCTTGGAAACGATTTCATGAGAATTCTATGCTGGTCACACGGATTCGGCAATTGGCTGACGTGCCGGGAGTTGCATCTTTGCGATAAGCTAAGAATCTCCGCACGGGTTCCTGCATTGAGGTCGACATTCCCCTGGGGCCAAAGCCCCTTTGATTTTTGACGAATTGATATGTGAGCGAACGCCCAGGCCATGCATGGCGCGGGCGATTCAGGCATTCCCTATCCTCCAATAGAAAGACTGGATGAGACGATGACGAGCACAGAAAAGGCAATCGAAGTGGAAACAGAAGAAGTGCCGGGACCCATGTGGGTGCATGTGGCCTCGGCGCATGACCGGGTTTTTTCAGAGGGCCACAAGACGGCGCTGAAGCACCTGGTGATCCGATTGGGGATTGCAGGGTTTGCCATTCACCTGCTGCTGATCTTTTTGGCCAAAACGCTGGAGCATCCTCCGGCGCTGATTGCCAATGTCGGCGAGAACTACCTTGTGGCGATCTCGACCCCCTTCAACTTCATCCTGTTTTACGAAGTGGTGACGCTGATTGGGGCGCTTCACGAGTCCACCACGCGATCCATCGCCTACCAGTTCGAGATTGTGTCGCTGATCTTCATCCGCGAAGTCTTCAAAGACATTGCCGAGGCCGCCGAGATGGTGACGAAGCATCGCCTCACCATGGAGGCGCTGCCGCTGTTTGTGGATATGTGGGCGGGGTTTCTGATGTATCTGCTGGTGGCGGTCTTTCAGCACGTGGCGCGGCACAGCCCGGGGCATATGGGAAAGGCTGGCCCCTCTCATGCCCAGGCGCGCTTTGTTGCGCAAAAGAAGGGCGTGGCGCTGGGGCTTGGGGCGCTGCTGCTGATCATGGCCTCATACAACGTAGGATTGTTCGGGCTGGATGTCTATCGCGTGGCGATGACCGGGCAGGCCGGAATTGGCCATGTAACTACGTTCTATAACGACCTGTTCACTGTGATGATCTTTACGGACGTGCTGATCCTGATTCTGTCGATTGTTGTCTCGGGGCATTACGAGTTTGTCTTCCGCAGCGCGGCGTTTGTGGTGTCGATCGTGCTCATCCGGTTTGCGCTGACTGAGGGATATCCGTATGGTGCGCCGCTGGCGCTGCTGGCCATGGTGTTCGGGATCTTGGTGCTGGTTGTCTTCAACTACCACATGCGCATCGCGTCACATGGGGCGCATCCAAACGCCGAGGCGCATGGCGAAAAGTAACTCTGGATAGGCTGGGTGTCCAGCGTGACGCCAGGGATTCTCCCCCGAGCGGGGTATATATTTCTTGCCGGTCTGTTTGATGGAATGGAAACAGAAGGGGAACTGCCTTGGCTAGCTCACGCAGAGAGTTTCTAACTTATAGCGCCCTGGGATTGATGGGCGCGGCGATTGAACCCGGAGCCGCAAAGCTCGCAGAAGCGCAGGCTCCCGCTGGTCAGCCCGCGACCCCGCCCGGCGCTCCACCCGCATTTGGCACATCACCGGCTGTCGGGCCACAGGTCTCGGCGGCCACTTTCGCAGAGGCTGAGAAGCTGGTCCAGGTGGAGATGACCGCTGCGGATCGCGGTTTGGCAGCAAGCAATTGGCGCATGCAGATTGCGCCGATGGTCGAGTTCCGCACCGGGCCGCGCAAGCTGGCGCATGAATCGACACTGGCGCCGGCCTCGCAATGGAACCCCTCTTCCATTGGCGTTCCTCTGGGCAGGCAGGGTGCCGCGAATTTTGTTCGCAGTCCAGACAAGGCCGCTCCCTTCCGCGGCAGCGACGATGACATTGCATTTTCTTCGGTGGCGCAGCTTTCACGCTGGATCGAGAGACGCCAGCTCACCTCCGAGCGGCTGACCGGTATCTACCTGGACCGGCTGGCCCGCTTCGATCCCCGGCTGCGCTGCGTCATCACGCTTTGCGGCGACCACGCGCTGGCGCAGGCTCGCCAGGCGGACGCCGAGATTGCCTCCGGCCATTATCGCGGGCCGCTGCACGGGATTCCATGGGGCGCGAAAGACCTGCTCGATACCGCGGGCATTGCCACTACCTATGGCGCTGAGCCCTTCCGGAATCGCATCCCCACCGCCGACAGCGCCGTCGCCAAGCGGCTGAATGACGCCGGCGCCGTGCTGGTGGCCAAGTTGAGCCTTGGTGCTCTGGCGCTCAACGATGTGTGGTTTGGCGGGCAGACCATGAACCCCTGGCTGCTTGAGGAGGGCTCGTCCGGCTCCAGTGCCGGACCGGGCGCGGCCACTGGTGCCGGCCTCGTGGCCTTTGCCATCGGCAGCGAAACCGGCGGCAGCATCGTGAGCCCCTCGATGCGCTGCGGCGTAACCGGCCTGCGCCCCACCTATGGACGCGTGGCGCGAACCGGAGCCATGACCCTGTGCTGGTCGCTCGACAAGCTCGGCCCCATGGCGCGCACGGTCGAAGATACGATGCTGGTGCTCAATGCCATCTCAGGGCCCGATGCCGGAGACGTGGCCAGCGTCCCAAGTACATTGAACTTCACCGCCGGCGCGGATGTTACGGGTCTGCGCGTTGGCTACTTTCCGGCATGGATGAAAGAAGCGCCGGCCACGGATGTAGACCGCGCCGCGCTTGAAACTGTAAAGAAGCTCGACATGAAACCGGTTGCGGTTTCCATTCCCGACTGGCCATACGACTCGCTCCAGCTCATCCTGTTTGCCGAAGCCGCCGCCGCATTTGAGGAGTTGACCTTGAGCCACCAGGTGGACGAGTTGAAGTCGCAAGTCGCCGACGCGTGGCCCAACATCTTCCGCCAGTCGAGGTTTATATCGGCGGTGGATCTGGTGCAGGCAGACCGCTTCCGCCGCAAGGTCGCGCAGCAGATGGCGCTGGTCTTCGCCGATGTGGATCTGCTGATTGTGCCGTCGCTGCGCGACGAGATGCTGGTGATAACGAACTTCACCGGGCATCCGTCATTGACGCTGCGCGCCGGATTTGTTGAGGTATCGGAGGCCCGCAGCGATTGGGCGCCAGATCCCAAGCATCCGCTGCCCAAGTTCTCGCCGCCGCGCCGCGTGCCTCACGGCGTCACGCTGATTGGCCGCCTGTTTGACGAAGGCACACTCGCCCAGGCGGGGATGGCATTGGAGAAAGCGTTTGGGGTCGCGGAGGAGCGCCCGGCGGGATTCTAGGTCGTGCTTCAAGGAGAAGCCTTGTGCCGCAAATGCAATAGAACGGGGGCTATGCGGCTCCAGAAGAGGACGGGCTTTGTAACAGGGCATGACTTCAGTCGTGCCGCAGAAGCGGCAAAATCAACGCGGGCTTTAGCCCCTGAGGGAACTCCCGATGCACAGCAGGCAATAGTGCCGAGAATCATTGCCCCAGGCGGCAATCTTTTGGCAAGCATTTTTGAGCAAAGGAGATGGCTTATCCAATGACAAACATCGATGTGAACACGACCACATTGTTTCTTGCGTGCTCGCGGCAGCAGTTTATCGAGCAGTCGTGGCCGCGGCTAAGGGGATGCGTGGAATCGCTGACGGATGAGCAGGTATGGTGGCGGCCCAATGAGGCCAGCAACAGTATTGGGAATCTGCTCCTGCATCTGAACGGCAATGTGCGGCAGTGGCTGGTGACCTCTTTCGATCATTTGCAGAGCGATCGCAATCGCCCGGCGGAGTTCGTTGCAAAGGATGGGAGTTCCGCTTCAGAGTTGCTGGAGAAGTTGGGCGCAACCCTTGCTGAGGCAGCGCAGGTGCTCGGGCGCCTGACAGAGGCAGATTTGCTTGCCCGGTATGAGATACAGGGCTACAGCGTGACCGGGCTGGAAGCCGTCTATCATGTCGTAGATCATTTTGGAATGCACTATGGACAGATTCTGTATATCGCAAAGAGTCTGACCGGCAAGGATCTGGGCTTCTATAGCGAGCTAAACAAGACCGGTCGGGCATAGGTAGCGCCGACCTCCTGGTCGGCTGTAGTGCGGGCCCCCTGGCCCGCGCTCGGATGCTGGCGGCGAGGACGCCGTCAGTACAGCTTATCCGGCAAGCGGCGCTACTCAATTACGCAACTTACGGATGAATTCTAAGTGACTATGCTGGCCATTTGATATTGTTGGAATTCGGCGCGCATAGGAGGATCAATTGTTCGACTTTTTGAAAACCAAGAAGGTTCCGCAGCCTCCTCAAATCAGAGACACACTTTTCGGTGACATGCCGATGTCGCGGTTCCTGGCTATCTCATCAGAGGTGTTAGCTTTGGAGCCGTGGTCGTCCTTCCTGGTTGCAAAGCAACTCATTGATTCCGGCGAACCAAAAGCCGCTGCGGAAGACCTTCAGCAAATTATTGGAACGCCGCAGCTTGAATCCCGCCATTACTTGCAGGCATGGCATTTCCTTCGGGAACTGGGCATGAATCCGCACAAGGACGAGGAGCGGACACTTCTTGGAGTCGTCGTAGAGGTAGGTATGGAAAAGGGCCTCGATCTTGTTGCCGCATACCCCGATCATCATGCGAGGTACTACAACTTCAGCGGCGCCGGGGTGGTTTGGGAAAGACCGAACGATCTTCTCGATAAGGCAATTGACGATCTTCTGCGGGTTGGCATGGCTACTGCGCAGGCGGTCGGTGTTTGGAAAGAGAACAGACCGCCTGCCCCAGCCAGGGGGCAGGCAAGGATCAACCTCTTGACCCCGGGCGGTCTTCGCTTTGGCCAAGGCCCAATAGATGCCCTTGGCAAGGACCGGCTCGGCGGTCCGGTGCTTGCATCTGCGTTTAGGCTGATGCAAGCACTAATCAATCTAACAAAGAAGTGATACTTCGCTCGGCCGACTGCCTCTGATGGATCGTTTCTACTTCAGCGAACTCATGTCGATTACAAATCTGTACTTCACGTCCTGCTTCAACATGCGTTCGTAGGCCTCGTTGATTTGCTGAATGGGGATGACTTCGATCTCGGAGACGATGTTCTTCTGCCCGCAGTAGTCGAGCATCTCCTGCGTCTCGGGCATGCCGCCGATCATGGAGCCGGAGAGCGCGGCGCGCTTGAAGATGAGGTTGCCCACGTTCACCACAGGAAACTTGTCGGGCAGGCCGACAAGGCACATGGTGGCGTCCTGCTTGAGCAGCGCAGTGTAAGGGTCGAGCGAGTGCGGCGAAGACGCGGCGTCGAGAATGAAATCGAAAGACTTGAAGTGAGCCTTCATGGCGTCGGCGTCGGTTGAGAGTACCACTTCATCGGCGCCCAGCTTGAGAGCGTCTTCGCGCTTGCGCAGGTTGGTGGTGAACTGCACGACGTGCGCGCCGAAGGAGTGCGCGAACTTGAGCGCCATGTGGCCCAGGCCACCCAGGCCGACAATGCCCACCTTCTTGCCGGGGCCAACCTTCCAGTGGCGCAGCGGCGAATAGGTTGTGATGCCCGCGCACAGCAGCGGCGCAACGGCGGCGAGATTCAGGTTCGCAGGCACGCTGTGGGCGAAGCGCTCGTCCACAACGTAGTTTGACGAATAGCCGCCCATAGTGGTCGAACCGTCTACGCGGTCGGTGTTGGCGTAAGTGAGCGTAGCGCCCTTATCGCAGAAGTGTTCTTCGCCGCGATGGCACGGCGCGCACTGGCGGCAGGAATCGACAATGACGCCAATGGCAGCAATGCCGCCCACCTTGAACTTGGTCACCGCGCTGCCGGCCCACGCGACTCGCCCAACGACCTCGTGGCCGGGAACCAGCGGATAGCGCGCGTTGCCCCACTCGTTGCGCGCCATGTGCAGGTCGGAGTGGCAGACGCCGCAATAGAGAATGTCAATGACGATTTCAGTAGCGCCGGGCTCGCGGCGTGTGAAGTTGATCGGAGCAAGCGGAGACTGAGCGTTGGGTGTGCCGTAACCTTTGGATGCGGGCATGGGGAGAATCCTCTCGCAGAGAAGTCTACATCATAAGCCGGGATAGAGTCGGAGCCAGCGTGAGCCTGCAACCCCACGGATTTCGCTGGGTAGCTTGAGCGGCGCGGCGACCTTTGTGCTTTCCCCGTTCTCTTTTGGAAGATCGCCAATGATTCTTGGCGGTCTCCCCCGTCTATTCCTGGTTTACAGCGCGGAGTTTAGAGCTGGAGCACTCGCTGGTCTATCGATTTCAAGAGGTCGAACTGGGCGTCGCCGAGCTCGGCTTCAAGTTGGGCGCCGGCGTTGAGGCGGGGGCGCCAGGGGTGCTTTCGCCAGAGGCGGCAGGAGCCTTGGCCTCCGACGTGGCAGCGCCCTTTCCGGATTCAGACGCGGTCCCGGAGCCAGTTTCGGACCCGGATTCTGAGGCGGGCGCACTGCTGCTGGCTGCGTAGTCGTTTACATACCAGCCGGCACCCTTGAAGTGGAGGCGCGGAGCGGTGAGCGGGCGCTCCAGCACTCCCTGGCACTTGGGGCACACAAGCTCCTGCGCGGAGCTGAAGTTCTGGATCTTTTCAAAGCGGTGGCCACACTGGGTACAGCGATACGCATACAGCGGCAAAGTCGTCTACCTCTTGGGGAAAACATCACCCACTGTGCCTATTGTATCGGCAGGACGGCAATTGCCTGGAAGCCAGGGCTCTCCAATCCTCTTCGCAAACCGGAATCCCCAGCGACAGGTAGCCGTCGCTGGGGTGGAAAGACCGCGAAAAGGATGGGCGTCCCGCGCTTCCCGCTAGCCTCAATGCACGGCGATCAGGACGGATGCCGAGTGATTCTCCCATTCGAGAGTGAGCTTGCCGGTGGTGCCGCCAAGATCGGTGAGCGTGTATTTCAGGTTCTCAACCAAGGCCAGCGGTTTGCTCATCTTCATATTCACCCGGCCGAGATCCTGGGCTGGGTCGTGCGCCAGGCCCCACTGGCCAACTTGCTTGTTGACGATGAGAACCCAGCCGTTGGGGTCGGAGATGTCGACAAACAGCGTGTAATCGCCCTTGGGCACCTTCAGGCCGTCAATGCTCAGGTCGGCGGCGGTATGCAACTTGGTGGCGGCATTCGCTCCAGCGCGCCACACAGGGTATTGGGGATCGTGGCCGATGAGCCCATCCTTGGTGAAGATGTGTCCTTCGCGGCCTTTCACCCCTGGTGAGTTGTAGGTGATGGCGATGGCCTTGCCGGCGATGGTGGCCGACTCAGTGGCGGGCGGGCTTTTCGGCGGGCCGGGCTGGGCGAATAAGGCGGTGGCGGCGATCAGAATGCCCGTGCAGACTAAAAAACTCTTCATGGCGATGTTTCTCCTCAGGGCAGAGTGCTGATTTTGGATGGACTGCCCCGACGCCAAGATTGTCGCACCGCACGCCCTTGTTGGGGAAGCCGGGATGCCCGGACTGGCGTAATGAGAAGAATGGTCGCAATACGGCTTGGACAAATAATCTAGTCGATTCGCAACAATCATAGCGTAAAGTCGCTAGTTTCCTTCATACTGGTCGCACGAAATCAATCCTAATTGGGAGCCATCCTGTGCCGCGTTGCGTTCGCTTATTCTTCTGGTCTCTTGCAATTCTGCTTGCCGCTGGCCTTGGAACGGCCTTTGGACAGCGCCTTGGGAATAGCAACGCAACCTATCAGCAGTTGAGAGGCATATTGCCCGGTGGCGAAGTGATCTCAGTCAACAGCATGGAATTGCGCCGCGATGCGGCCACTTTCACGTTTCGCAAGGGCAACTTTGCCTTGTTCGGGGAAGTGAACGGAAGGGTGACAGGCGCGGTTTTCAAGGGCGACGGCCATTTTCATTTGACGCCGCCAACCGCCGGCGAGCGCCATAACCTGGTTATTTTGACCCATGCCGAGGAGTTCGACGAGGACTTCGACGAGGTTGTGTTGCGTTTTACCGACCAAACATCGGAGGAACTGCGCAAGGCCTCGGCTGGCACCGGCGAGGCGAACTCGGCCTATGCCAAGGTGGCGCAGGAATTTAGAACTTTTGCGCGACTTCAGTTGCACGAGAACTACGATTTGCGCCTCCTTGAAGATATTCTGAGCCCCGCGGCGAGCGGGTACTTTATGGCCGCGATTCACGGTAAGAAGAACCCGCATCTGATTTTCACGCTCGATCCTCAAGGAGTGGGCAAGGTTGCGCCCGAGGAAGTCTTGCTTTTGAACTGGAACGAGTGGGGTGAGACTTATCTGACAGCATTTCATCAGGCTTCGGACGCCGCTCGTGGCGGGGGAAATGGCCATGAGCGCAATGCAACTTACAGCATCGATCGCGAAGACCTCGACGTTTCCATTGAGAGAGGCGGCTTTCTTACTGGGTTGGCTACGGTTCACATGACAGCCGAGCAGGACGGCGTCGCGGTGGCGCGGTTCGATCTATATCCCACGCTGCGTGTGGGCCGTGTAGAGACCGACAGAAGCGACCCGATGGATTTTGTGCAAGAAAAAAGGGACGAGGATGGCGATTTTGGAGTGGTGCTGGCCAAGCCGCTCAAGAAGGGTGAATCCGCGACGATTCGCGTCGCCTACAGTGGCAAAGACGTTGTAAGGAATGAAGGCGGCGAGAATTACTATCCCATCGCGCGCCAGAGCTGGTACCCGAATTCGTCAAGTGGGTTGGGCGATTTCGTCACATATCACATGCTTTTTCACGTTCCGAAGGGTCTGGAACTTATAGCTACCGGTTCCAAAGTGGGCGAGAACACCGAGGGTAAGATCACGACGACAGAGTGGGAGACGGACGGTCCGCTAGCGGTGGTTGGTTTCAACTTGGGCAAGTTCGTCATGAAAGAGGCAAAGCTGGATAGCACCAGTGGCAAGAGCCTGACCATCGACGCCTATGCAAACACCGCGCCGCCAAGCAGCTTTGTCCCCATGGATACTGGCCCTCAGCGTGAGGCTAGCGCTGATTATTATGCCGATGCCATGGGAAAGTTCGACGCGCCGTCGAAGCTGCCAGCGCAATTGACGCAGGCACAGGCTGCGGCGCAGCTCTATACCGGCTACTTTGGCACGCTGCCATTCACCAAGATTGCCGTCACGCAGCAGTTTGCATGCAACTATGGACAAAGCTGGCCGATGCTAGTCTTCTTGCCCAGTTGCGCCTTCATGGACTCTTCGCAGCAATACATGATGGGGGTCCGTCCCGCGGATATGTATTGGAGGGTGGTCACGCCGCATGAGGTTGCGCACCAATGGTGGGGACAGACAGTTGGCTTCCGAAGTTATCGCGACCAGTGGATGAGCGAGGGCTTTGCCGACGCCTCCGCCTCCATCTACCTCCAGGCCATCCAAACTAAACCCGAGCAGTTTATCGAGTTCTGGAGGCAGCAGCGGAAACTCATCGCGGAAAAGAATGCGATGGGCTTCCGGCCAATCAATGTGGGCCCTGTAACCATGGGCTTCCGGCTTAATTCGACGAAGACCGGGTGGAATATCTATCAGAATCTGGTCTATCCCAAGGGCGCCTATATTCTGCACATGATCCGGATGATGATGTGGTCACCCCAGGATGGGGATACGCTCTTTCGCGTGACGATGCACGACTTTTTTGCGAGCTACCGTCTGCAGGCGGCCACCACCGAGGACTTCAAGGCCGTGGTGGAAAGGCACATGAGTCGGGCGATGGACCTGGATGGAAACCATCGCATGGATTGGTTTTTCAACCAGTATGTGTATGGAACAGACCTGCCCAATTATCGCTTCGAGAGCGAGATTGCGCAGAACGGAGATGCAAGCAGCCTCCATTTCAAATTGACTCAATCGGGAGTCCCGGCAAACTTCAGGATGCTGGTCCCAATCTATTTAGAGTTGACAGATGGCAGAGTGGTGCGCCTCGGATCGGCGGCGATACTCGGTACAATGACTGCCGAGCAAACCATTCAACTGCCCAAGCTTCCGGCCCCGGCCAAGCGAGCGTTGATCAACTACTACTTCGACGTGCTATCGACGGAGGATTAGCAACGAGCCCGACTGGAGGATGGTGCGGTATACTCCTCTACGCGACAGAAAATAGGAGGTTTTACGATGCGTTCAAGCGGAATTGTGAAGTTGGCGGCGGCCGGCGTGCTGGCCGTGACGATGATGGCGGCGCCGGGGTCGATGATGGCGCAAGGAACCGACACAGTGCTGAAGCCGGCGGATATGCAAAAGTTGCTGCCGGCCAGCGTCTATTACAAAGGACAGTCTGCCACCACGCAGTTGCGGAACTCCGGAGGCGTGAAGTTCGCCGACGGATTCTTTGTGCTGTCCACCTTGGTGGACACCAGCGGTTACTCGACCAGTGTCGCGGGCAAGTATCAGGCCTACTTCATCGCCGAAGTTCCCATCAAATTTGGTGGCGAGAATCTGCCTGCCGGTATCTATGGGGTTGGATTTGTGGCGGAAAGCAAATGTGTGATAACCGATGTAGGCGGGCATGACGTTCTGACGGTGACGTCGGGCGACGATCCAGGGCTCAAGCGGCCTACGCCGTTGCAAGTGGTAGCTGACCCGGCGGGCGCCGGCTTTCGGCTTTACTCAGGACGCAGGTATGTGAGCTTCAGCCGGTAGTCCATTCACCTCTTCGAGTTGCCGCTCGCCAGAAACTTGAGTGCCAATTCGGTGTTCCAAAAGCGCGAGCCGGCATGCTCGAAACGAATTCCTCTGTGGCAATGGCCTTTGGTTTGGAGGCGAACCGGAGGCCTTACCCACCAATTCTCTTGGTTGGTTTCAGGTTCCCGCCTTACACTCAATCCATGGACAACGAGCGAATCCGCGAGATTTGTCTGGCTCTTCCCAACACTGCCGAGACCCTCAACTGGGGCCACGTGCTCGTCTATTGGGTGGGTGATCGCGCCATTGGCGGCAAGATGTTTGCCTTGACCAATGCCGACGGAATGGATGTCCCTGTACTCAGCTTTCACTGTGGGGCTGAGCGTTACCATGAACTGCTGGAGAACGAGGGCGTCTACCCCGCGCCCCATTTGGCCAGGGCCCACTGGGTCGCGCTCGAGCACTGGAATGCGCTGCGCCCCCGCGAAATCGAGAACGAACTTGCGCGCGCTCATGCGCTCATCCATGAAAAGCTGCCGAAACGCACCAAGGCCGTGCTGGCCCTGCCGGACAAGGAGCGCGCCAAAGTTGTCCGCGACCGAAAGAAGCAGCTTGCTGCGGCGGAAAAGGCGAAGATAAGCTGAAGGGGAAGCCAACTCTCAGAAGCCGGCAGACGGCGTACCCGGCAGCGGGAACCACACCACCCGCGCCTTCGTATGATGGAGTGAAC
>Ga0302266_10002235_pt1 | contig 16811 bp, 18 predicted proteins | sample III_Bog_E1_2_FD_194559 | JGI IMG/M metagenome (GOLD analysis project Ga0302266, IMG submission 194559) | Peat permafrost microbial communities from Stordalen Mire near Abisko, Sweden - III_Bog_E1_2 | ecosystem: Environmental > Terrestrial > Soil > Wetlands > Peat | place: Sweden: Abisko... | reverse complement strand
AGAATGCGCGCCTTCAGCAACTGCCGCGCCGGGTGTTTGCCCTTCTTGATCAAGCCATTAAGCCGCTCTCGCTCCTCATCGCTGAGCTTCACCACGTACTTCTCGACCGCGATTTCCACCGCCACGAATCGACCCCGTCATTCGTTACGGGCACATCGATTCGGACATTCACGTCAGAGTCAAGGACGCGGGGCACTAGCGTCCAATCGGGATGCTTTTCCCAGATCGGAGTTTCGATCCGCGCTCCCGCGCGGGGAGCGACCTCCGGCAGACGCGCCGGCCGGATACGACCGTCGTTTCGATCCGCGCTCCCGCGCGGGGAGCGACGTCGAGGCGACCGGGACATAACGCCAGCCCTCGCCGTTTCGATCCGCGCTCCCGCGCGGGGAGCGACTCGGATTATCGAGTTTGGACGGGAGCAATGGGTATGTTTCGATCCGCGCTCCCGCGCGGGGAGCGACGACGCTGCATCTCAACCCCAGCACCGTCACGACCGTTTCGATCCGCGCTCCCGCGCGGGGAGCGACGCGCGTGGTTGGCTGCGGACGCCGACCGCCCAGCGCCGGTGGTTTGCGGGCGGCATATCTCGATCAGCGAGCAGGCGTCGCAGCGTTTCTTGTCGTAGCCCATGCGTGGGGTGAGACCGCTGGCGATGAGGCCGTGGGTGGAAGCTGCCACCTCGTCCGTCAGTTCACGCAGTGCCACATCGAACGTAACCGGGGTCCGCCTGCGGGGTTGTCCGTAGAACAGCGCGCCCTCGGCGATCTCCACCGCGAACATCTCTTCAAGCGCCCTGGCCTGGGCACAAAGCTGTACCTCATCGGCACGATGCGCCTTGGGCCTGCCGCGCTTGTGCTCCACGGGAAAGGGCCGCCAAGCATCCTCCGCCGTGCGATGCAGTTCCACGACGTCGGCGATGCCGGAGACGCCGAGCCGCTCGGAGCGCAGCGGCATGCCGGTTACGGTGCGGACACCCCGCCGCACCTCGGACTCGACCGCGTGGACCCGCTCATGTGCGACGCGGCCTTCGGCGGTCGCTACATTCTCCGCCCATGCCTGCTCGACGTGGATAAGCGCGCACTGGCGCGGGCAGTACAGATAGTGCTGGAGGGCGGAGAGGGCGATCAGATCGGCATCCAACACCATCGCGCCCGCACCCGGCATCAGATTTTGGTTTCGACCGTGATGCCGGACGGAAGATCGGCCATATTTACCGTCACCGCATAATCACCGAAGCCTCGCGGCGGACCGTCACCATCCGACCGCGCGACCGTCACGCGCTCCAGCAGTTTATGGGCCGGAGCATTGCCCAGATCGCTGTCATGCTTGAAGACGATCAAGGCGCGTGCCGTCATTTCTCCCCGCGCGGCGGCGCGGTCGTGGTCGAACATATTGGCCAGCGCCTCCCACACCAGAGTAAGATCGGCCTCCGAAAAGCCGGTACCCTTGTTGGCGTCGTTGGCGAGGCGGCCCGAAACAAAACCGTGGGCGCGATATAGGCCGTATGGCACGATGTGCTTGCGGCCCATGGTGCGGTCGTTCTGCAAGGCGTCCTTCTCATTGGTCACGGACGAACGCGTGATGGAGATTTCCATCGGCATGATCGGGTCGATGCTTTCAGCGAAGGTGAGCTGCACGGGGCCTCGAAGCCCGAAAGTCTTAATTGTGCGCCAATGGTCTGACTCTCAAGTTATCAAATCGGAACGTCATATGTCCAAGACTCACGACTTCAACGCCCGGATCGCCTGGACAGGAGATCGCGGCGAAGGCGCCCGGCGTTACAAGGGCTATGATCGGACCTGGAACATCGTAACGCCGGGAAAGGAGCGCATCGATTTCTGCTCGAACGATCCGATGTTGGGAGGCGACGCTTCAAAGCCCAACCCCGAGGATCTTCTTCTGGCCAGCCTCTCGGTGCCGCGCGACAATCAAGGTGAGAGTCCCCGGCAATCAAGGTGAGAGAGGTTTCCGGCGCTTGTGCTGAAGGGAGGGCGGAGCCCGACCGGAGGCGCAAGCGCCGGAAATCGGTTTGGGTCCTGGTGTGGGACCGGAACCGTCTGGTGATCGCAGCCGACTCGGTAGCGGATGGATTCCTCGTCGAAAGGAACCGCCCGTTGCCCGGCCGCCATGTCACCGATCACCAGATGAGGCTCTTTATGACGTTCCGACAGTCAGACGCGGTGCCCGCGGCGGCGGCGAAGGCATCGATCAGCGCCGCCACGGCCTATCGCTTCGAGCAGGACCACAGGCTTCCGTCGCATAAGGCAAAGACACGCGGCCGCCGCCGACCCGATCCCCTCGCCGATTTCTTCGATGCCGAGGTCATTCCGATGCTGAAGGCGGCACCTGGACTTCGGTCGGTCGCGATCTTCGATGAGATGCAGCGACGCCATCCTGACTTGCCCGCGGGCGCCCGACGGACTCTGGAGCGGCGCATCCGCTCCTGGCGGGCACTGCATGGCGCAGACCAGGAGGTGATTTTCCGCCAGGTTCATGAGCCCGGCCGGATGGGGCTGTCGGACTTTACCGACATGGCCGACCTCGGCGTCACCATCGCCGGCGAACAGCTCGATCACCGGCTCTACCACTTCCGGCTCGCCTACTCGGGCTTCGAGCATGCCCATGTGATCCTCGGCGGCGAAAGCTATGTCGCGCTGGCCGAAGGTCTTCAGAACGCGCTGTGGGCCTTGGGCGGTGCGCCGAGCGAGCATCGCAGCGACAGTCTTTCGGCCGCATTTCGTAATCTGGACAAGAATGCCCGCGAGGATCTGACCCGGCGGTATGACGCCCTCTGCCTCCACTACGGGATGGAGCCGACCCGGAACAATCGCGGTGTCGCTCACGAGAACGGGTCCATCGAGAGCTCCCATGGCCACTTCAAAAAGGCGGTCAACGACGCGCTGTTGATGCGCGGCGTAAACGACTTCGATGATCTCGGCAGCTATCGCCGCTTCATCGACGAGATCGTGAGCCGCAAGAACGCCCATCAGGCCAAACGCATCGAAACCGAGCGGCCTGCACTGCAGCGGCTGCCCGGACAGCGTACCTGTGACTACGAGGAGACGATCGTCACGGTCACGTCCTCCGGCGGATTTTCGCTGAAGAAGGTCTTCTACACGGTGCCATCGCGGCTTATTGGGCACCGGCTGCGGGTCCGGCTCTACGATGACCGCCTCGATCTGTTCATCGGCGGCACGCTGCTCATGACGCTGACGCGTGGACGTGCCGATGCCACAGGCAAGCGTGCGCATGTTGTCGACTATCACCATGTAATCCACGCCCTGCGGCGCAAACCCATGGCACTCCTCAATCTCGTCTACCGCGACCAGCTGTTCCCTCGCGAAGCCTATCGGCAGACCTTCGACCGGCTGCTCGAGAAGATCCCCGAAAAGTCAGCCTGTCGCCTGATGGTCAATCTCCTGGCACTCGCCCATGACCGCGGATGCGAGGCCGAGCTCGCCACTCTGCTTGCCGCCGATCTCGCGGCGGGCCAGTTGCCCGACATCGTGGCGTTGCGCGAGCGATTTGCTCCTGATCCCGCGGCACTCCCCGAGATCGTGGTCCAACTGACCCCGCTGATCGCCTACGAAGCGCTCCTCGGCAACGACATGGGAGAGGCGGCATGACCCAGAGCATCGACAGCGCTCGGCTCACCCTTCTCCTCAACGACCTCCGGTTGCCCGCGATCAAGCAGGGCTGGTCAGCCTTTGCCGAGCGGGCGGACAAGGAGAGCTGGCCCGCAGCCCGCTTCCTCGCTGCTCTCGCCGAACACGAGATTGCCGAACGCGACCGCCGCCGCCTCGCGCGCCATCTCGCCGAAGCGCAATTGCTGCCTGGAAAAACCCTCGATAGCTTCGACTTCGCGGCGGTGCCGATGATCTCCAAGGCGCATGTTTCGGCGATCTGTGCCGGCGACAGTTGGATCGAGAAAGGCGCAAATCTGATTCTGGTCGGCGGACCGGGCGGAGGAAAGTCGCATCTTGCCTCTGCAATCGGCCTCGCGCTGGTGGAAAAGGGCTGGCGGGTCCTGTTTGCCCGCACGTCCGACCTGGTTCAGAAGTTACAACTCGCGCGACGCGAGCTGGCACTCGAGGCCGCCATCAATCGGCTCGATCGCTTCCACCTGCTGATCCTCGATGATCTCGCCTACGTCAGCAAGGATCAGGCTGAAACATCCGTCTTGTTCGAACTCATCAGCGCCCGCTACGAGCGCCGCTCGACTGCCATCACCGCCAATCAGCCGTTCGGTGCATGGGGGAAGGTCTTCCCTGATCCCGCCATGACTCTCGCCGCCGTCGATCGCCTCGTGCATCACGCTACGATTTTCGAAATCAACGTCGACAGCTACAGGCGACGCGCTGCCCTCGAACGAAAACACAAAGGCGCCGGGCGGCCACCAAATCGCGCGACAATCAGCGACCTCAGCCCTTTGTCGCTCCCCGACAATCAAACCGAAACTTAGCGCTTGCCAGCGACAATCAGACCCGACATCATGCCTTCGTTGCGGTTGCCAATTCTCATCCTGATCGCCGCTCTCTCTCACCCAGATTGTCGCGCAATAACCAGGAGCGCTCGTGTAAGCTGGTTCTCGTGGTTAGGCGGGAGGTTCTCCCATGGTTCAAAAAAGTTCAGTCTGTCATGCATGACTCACCTTGCATTGCTCTCAGCCATCGCGGCTCGCCGTCGTTGCGAAGACCCTATGCCGTGCGGTAGAACGCGGCGATCGGCGCAGTGAAATCAATGCTTTCCAGCGTCACGATATCGCCCAGCGTCAGCGTTAGCGGGTTGTCTGGCCACGTGCCATCTTCTTCCCGGCGCAGCAGATCAGCGCGGATATCTGCCATATGCAGCACGAGAATTTCCAAAATACTGGGGATCGTGGTGTAGCTCCAGACATTGTGCCAAGTGTCACGGTCGTTCGAGGGCGACAGGATTTCCACCACGACCAACGGCTCGCGCAGCAACCTCTCCTCAGGGTCCCATGCAGCACAGGTAATCGCTAGATCGGGCACGCGAACGTTGAGGTCCGAGCGCACCTTGGGTTGGATGCCCGCCTCAGTGACGACGCGGCACGCCGGCCGCAATTCGGCCAGGCGATTACCGATCAGCCGCGCAACCTCGGCCTGGATCGCGCCATGCCGCGGCGACGGGGGCGCCATTGCGCGCGGGATGCCATCGACCAGCTCCCACCGATCGCCGCCTGGTGCGTTCCAGGCGAGAAATTCGCCCACCGTCATCGCGGTGGGTAGTTGGTTCGCAGCGCTCATTCGGTGCTCTCGTCCGGTGTCACCGTGCAGGTCTTGGGCATGACATACAGCGCCTTGGCGTAGTGGCCCGGGAAGTCGATCCGCTGGCGCATGGACGGTGCGAATGCGTCCGTTGATGCCTGCCACCTGGGCCTCGGAACGCCAGTGGGGCACGCGGCAGCCGCAACCCCGAACCTCGCCAATGCCGCTGTCTTCTGCATCTGTGAGAGTTGCTGCCTTCAGACCAAGAGCTTCGGATGCCTTGGCACTGCCCTTCTCGCGCCCTTTGTCACCCCTGCCCGGCGGCCTTCGCCAGTGCATCGCCAATTGTCGCGATCCCCGTCTCGATCCGTTGTAACGTCCCCTGCTGCTGACGCAACAGGCTGGTCAGCGCCCTCATAAGTTCGTGCATCTCGACCTGCTCCGGCGGCTTCTCCTCGGCCGCGGCCAGCAGCCGGGCCAGCATCTCGCCGTGCCCCTCCAGGATCGCGGCGATGCCGGTAACCGCCTGCTCCAGACCGCTCACGGCCTCGACCAGCCGCGCCACCTCATCCGGCTGGTTCATCCTCGGCTCCGTCGTCGGCACATGCGGGTCAGTAGCCAAAGATGATGCGGTAATCGTCGTGACCATCAGCGGCATATTTGCCGGCGGCCTCGTTGACCCGGATGCAGGGACGCCCGCCGCATCGGGTGATCTGCGCCTGCATGCCCGCCTTTACCATCTCGTCGCGAGTGCTCTGAAGCCCGGCGATCTCTGCCTCCAGCACGGCCTTTTGCGCCCGCTTGAGTGCCAGATCATAGTCGGTCCACAGGCGGAGCGCGCCATTGACGAGCACGACCACCAGCAGACAGCCGACCGCCACCGCGGCAACCCGCCCGAGCAGCCGCCAGGTCACCCAGCCAACCACCCGCTTGAGCGACGCCTCCACCTCCCGCGCCGTCTCCGCCACCCCGTCGAGCCGGTCCAGCACCGGCCGCGCCGCCGCTGCGGCCGCCCGCGCTGCCGCGTCGCCGGCGCCGGCCAGACTAGCGACCACCGCCGCCCGTACCGCCTCCTGCGTCCCGCGTTGCAGCTCCGGACCAACCGACCGGGCGGCCTGCCGCAGGGCCACGATTTCCGCCCGCAACGCCGCCACGCCTTCGGCCAGCTCCTGGCGCTCGCCCTTCAGCGCCTCTTCCTGCGCGACCAATCGCTTCAGCGCGGCTTCCACCGCCGCCTGCTGGTCCTGGGCAGCGGCAACCAGCAAGTACAGCTTTTTTCCAATGTCCCCGCTGTCGCTCACCACGACGGCTCAAAGCCGCGCCGCGGGCGCTGCTCTGCCTCTCGCTTGGCCTGCTGCTCGGCCGCCGCCTTCAGCTCGGCACGCTTGTGCGCCTCGATCGGGTCCAGGAACGCCACCACCGCCCGCTCCGGCGCCGGGTCGGCCAGCACCCGTGCCAGGTTTGGACGCTTCTCCATCTCGAACTCGGCGCCGCGCGCGCGCAGCGCCTGCACCGCCTCGGGGTGCTGGCTAAGGTCGCGGGCAAACTGGATCAGACTGGCACGGGTGCCCTTCAGGGTCGGATCGGTGCCGATCACCGGTAGCGCCGCCTGGTAGTCCCGCACCAGCCCCTCCCACGTCTGCACCAGACCGCGGGCGAGATTGTCCCGCTTCACCGCAAGCTCCTGCTGGCGATACGCCGCGGCGGCACGGCGGGCCTCCGCCACCCCCGCCGCGATCTCCTGCCGGCGATACTCCGCCGCCGCACGACGGGCCTCCGCCACCCCCGCGGCAAACTCCCGCTGCCATGCCGCCTTCTCCTGCTCGGCGCGCTGCCGCTCGGCCAGCCGGTCCGTCACCACCCGCAGCGCCTGCGGCAGCGCCGCCACCGCATCGGCGATGCGCCCGATCGCCGCCCCGCCCTGCTCCACCACCCGCGCCGAAACGCCCAGCGCGCTGTGCAGCGCCTGCAAGGTCCACCGCTGCTGGATGTGCCGGTGCAGACTGGCCGCCGGCTCGCCCGCCGCCTGCCGCGCCTCGGCCCGCTCGGCATGGGCCTGCAACCGCTCCGCGGTCTTCGCCTGCAGCTCGGACACAAACCGCCCCAGCGCCGCCACCCGCGACACGAGCCCGCCGGTCGTGATCTCGTCCGGGGTGGCCCAGGCGACCGACGCCGCCTTCACCTCGCCGCGGCCCATCTGCCGCGCGAGCTGCACCGCATCGCGCGCCGTGTCCCGCGCCACGAACACCTTGGCGCTCTCCCGCTGCCGGGTCAGCGCGACATAGCTCGCCGCCGAGCGCCAGTGATGCGTGTGATAGAGGTACGTGTGGTCCAGGGTCTTGCCCTGGCCCTTGTAGATCGTGCCCGCATAGCCATGCCGGAAACCCTGGAACGCGCCGGCCGACCAGCTCACCTCCCGCCCGCGCCCGCCCGCCGCGTCCAGCACCGCCCGCACCTGCCCGGTGCCCGGGTCCAGCCCGGTGATGGTGCCGACATTGCCGTTGTACAGCCGCGCCGCCTTCAGCGTGTCGGTGAGCTGCACCCGGTCGCCCACCGCGAACGGCAGCGGCCCGTGCCTGGTCTCCAGCACCGTATCGGCGCCGGTCAGCTCGCCCCGCTCGCGGCACACCGCGCGCAGCTCGGCATTCAGCCCGTCCACGTCCTTGTTGGTGTAGGCGAACACGAACCGCGCCCGGCCCGGCTCGGCATCCTGCTTCCAGGCCGCCACCAGCGCCGCCCGCGCTTCGTCCTGGTCCGCCGTCCAGGTGATCGCGCCGTTGCGGTCGAACGCAACCACCGCCTCGGTGAACCGCCCCTCGGCCAGATCCCGCGCCGCCTGGCGCTGCCAATCCACACGCTGCCGCGTCACCTCGACAATCTCGGCCGCGCCGTGCCGCGCCTTCAGCTCGGTGAACAGCCCGCCGCGCTCAATCGAGGCAAGCTGCCGGTCGTCGCCGGCGAGGATCACCTTCGCCCCCGCCGCCCGCGCCGCCGCCAGCAGCTCGCCGGTCACCCGGCTGTCCAGCATCGCCGCCTCGTCCACCACCACGACGGTGCGGCTGTCCCATGCGGTGCGGCCGTTCTTCAGGCTGAACAGCTCGGCATGCACCGTGCCGGCCTTGGCAAATCCCTCGCCCTTCAGATCCTGCGCAACCGCATTGGTCGGCGCCAACCCGACCACCAGCAGCCCGGCGCGCTCATGCGCCTCCCGCACCGCCTGCAGGGTGTAGCTCTTGCCGGTGCCCGCCCGGCCCTCGATCAGCTTCAGCCCGCCCGCCGCCACCGCGTGGTCGAACGCCAGCCGCTGATCGTCCCGCAGACTCCGCGCCGCCAGCGCCGCCGCCGCGTGCGACTCCGGCACCGCCTGGTGCCCGCCGCCGGCCAGCGCCGCTCCGTCAGCAAGTGCAGAAACCTCCTGGGCGCGGACCGGGCGCGTGGTCCACCGCTCCACCGCCTCGCCGGTCGCCCGGTCGTGCAGCGGCAACAGGTCGCCGTGCGCCAGCACCGCCGCCTTGGCTGCCCCCCGCTCCTCCTCCCCCTCGATGTGCTTCGCCAGCGTCCGGTCCAGCTCGCGCTCGGTGAACGTCGCGTTGTTCCGCGTCAGCGTCGCCAGAACCTGCGCCGGATCGCGCGCCGCCGCCTCGTTGGCCTGGCGCAGCACCGCCGCCCGCTGCACCGCCTCCGATCCCGCCCGCCGCATCCGCACCGGGCCGATATGCGCGCCGGGGTGCGCCGCCGGCGCATCCACCCGGATGTCCAGGCCGTGCTCCCGGAAATACCGGTCCTGGTGCTCCCGCCACAGCTCGCCCCACGCCTCGCCGTCCGTGACGAAGTTCCGCCCGCCGGCCCGCCGCATCTCCGGGTCCAGGTCGCGCGCCTTCTTGGCTGAGAAGCGATCCCCCTCCAGCCGCCGCGTGGTGATCAGCACGTGGGCGTGCCAGTTGACCGGCCCGTCCTCCGGTTGCCCCTCCGCCGGGGCATCGTGCGGACGGTGCACGTCGAGCTGCACCGCCAGCCCCTTCGCCACGAAATGCGTCACCACGAACGACCGCGCCAGCGCGATCCGGTCTTCGTCGGTCAGCCCCGGATTCGCCGGCAGCGCCAGCACGATCTCCCGCGCAACCTGCGCGTCCTTCCGCTTCTCCGCCGCCTCCGCCGCGTTCCACAGCACGCCGCAGTCCCGGAACCGCTCGGCCGCGCCCGCCGGCAGCAGCACCTCGTGGTGCTCCGGCGCGTCGCGGTTCTTGAAGTAGAACAGCTCGCCCGTGCGTTCGGCTTCGATCGCCTCGCGGGCGTTGTAGGCGGCCGAACGGATCGCGCTGCCGCCGTCACTGCGGGAAATATACCGGGCGCGGGCGAACTGGATGGCCACGTCGGGACGCTATCCCAGGCCGCCCCGCCGCTTCAAGCCGCGTCGCGCAGCGATGCATATTGCGTCTGCACGCTATCGCTCGCTCCGCTCCCGGGTGCAGAACATTCGGATTTTCGCACCCTGCTCGTGGCTCGCTTGCCGGTTCCCGCCCCGCTTGGTCTGCTGGATCGCACCGACCGATTCGCGCCCGCTGCGGGTTTGGCGCCGCTCCCGGCTTGGTGTTAGCTGGCCGGATTACGGGGGAAGGTGGGGCGGCGGACCAGGGCGGCAAGCTGTCTCAGGGCGTCCGGTGGGTCGGGCGCTCTACCAACAGAACGGGGCCTGGCGTCTGGCCAGACCCGCACGCAAGGGAGACCACATGAACACCAACGACCTCATCGAGCGCGTCGCCGCCGAGCACGGCGTCTCCAAGGAACACACCAAGAAACTCCTCGACAGCGCCTTCAGCGCCATCGTCGCCGCCGCCAGCTCTGGGGAAGAAGTCGCGCTCGCCGGCTTCGGCCGCTTCAAGGTCGCCGACCGCGCCGAGCGGCAGGGACGCAATCCCGCCACCGGACAGGTCATGACCATCGCCGCCTCCAAGAAGCTCGCCTTCACCCCGGCAAAGGCCATCCGCGAGGCACTCAACGTGGTGGCGCCGCCAGCGCGGGCAGCCGCCGAGTGACCGCTGGACGGGGCTTCGCCAGCGGTCAGGCCAAGCCCCATCTATGGCGTTTCTGACCACGGATCGGGGGACACCATGGCCCGCTCGCTTGCCGAACGTCTGCGTGCCCATGAACAGCAGAAGGCCCGCCTCGCCGAAGAGGAAGCCAAGATCAGGGACGCCGAGCGCAAGGCACGCACCCGCAGGCTCATCGAGGCCGGCGCCCTGGTCGAAAAGGCCGGTCTCCTCGATCTCGACGTCAACGCCCTCTACGGCGCCTTGCTCTCCCTCAAGGAAGGCGCCGCTGAGACCGAACAGGTCGCGCAGTGGGCCGCCCTCGGCGGGCGAACCTTCGCCCGTGAAGCCCGCCTCCGTGACGAAGGCAAGGAGCCCATCGTCCTCACCTTCCCCGCCCCGCTTCCCAAGGAAGTCACCGCCACCCTCCGCGCCGCCGGCTTCCGCTTCAGCAAGGTCCTCCAGCACTGGGAAGGACTCGCCAAGCCCGACGACGCCGACGCACTCGCCAAACCCCACGGCGGAACCGTCCGGCGGATCAATCCGCCGGTCGATGCCGGCTCGCAGCCGAATGGGCAACCGGGAAGCGAGGGGCCGGCGAGTGACCATGACGGGCACGGGCTGGCCCCGCCCGTCGATGGTGCGGCGGCGTCGGTGCCGGCCAAGGCACATGCTGGCCATGTCCGGCGGGCCAAGCCACCGGCCGACACCAGCACGAACCCTGGGCAGCCGGGAGAAGCAGCACCGGCAGCCGATACGGGTGGCGATCTGCTCTCTCGCGGCTAACCGGGGGTGACTTCTTTGCAGAAAACGCAAACAACCAGAGGCGCTCCTTGATCCGCCCCTCCTCGGCATCCATGCTCGGCGTATGTTCTCAATCAGCGACACCGACGCGGCAGCAGTTCGCACCGCCTTCGAGCGGTCCGGCGCGCTGGCGGCTGCTGCCGAGATGAACCGGCTGTTCCCCGGACTGAGCCCGGCCGGCGCGCAAGCTGCCGCCCGGATGGTCACCCGGTGGCACCTTCCGCAGGACAATGGAGATGCCGGAGATCAGCGCGAGTAGATCCCACGCCTGCCTAACTGGCCCTGGATCGAACGCTGCGACCACAGGCCAGCCAAGAGAATCGGGGATTGCATCCCGCTCAGGCAGTCACTCTGCGGCCTGCCCGATGGCCGGCGCCCCCTCGACCTTGGCGGCGATCTGCCCCAGCACGCCGAGCTGCTTGTCGCTCGGCCGGCAGATCATCCCGGTCTCGATCAGGGTGCAGAGGAACCCCTCCTCCCAAGCGGTCAGCCGTGGATCACCCAAGGCCCCCCACCGCGAACGCCACGAGCAGGCCGGCACAGTCCGCCATCAGATCCCGCACGGCGTCCGGCAGCGCGACGCCGGCCTTGACGGCGATCCCGGCCAGCACCCGCGAGCGGTCGTCCGACAACCAGGGTTGATCCTCCACGTCGATCTGGTGGCGGATCGCGGACAGGAACCGGCGCTCCCAAGCAGTTACCCGAGGATCGCGCTCGGCGGTGTCCAGCATCTCCCAGAACAGCACGGGCTCGCGGCTCGACATGCCAGGCGCATCGTTGGCGTGGCGGCCCAGCAGGTCAATCGAAAGACTCGGGCCAGGAGCGCCGTACAGGCCATTAGCGCTCATGCCCTCCCCCTTCTTTTACGCCCCGCCCTCTTTCACCGTCCTGTGCGTCCGCCGCTGCCACTGGGGGGGGTGATGTCCCGCACCCATCTGCCCTGCCCCCAGGCTGGGGCTGCCCCTTGCCATTCCCAGCGCGCCTTGTTCCTGAGCGCCTTACCTTACGAAGTTGGGTGACCCTCTGCCTCCGCGAGTTATCCCCGTTATCCACAGGGCATCGGGGTTATCCACAGGCCTCTTTAGGGATTCCTATAGGATTCAAGGATTCAGGCTTCGCAAGCCACTGATTCCGAACGGAAAAAGGGCTCGACTCCCAACAAATGGGGGGCCAGTCCCAACAAATGGGGGGCGACCCCCAACAAATGGGGGGCGGACTCCCAACCAATGGGGGGCCACCACCACCCTTGATTGATGTTGGCGGTTGGCCTAGCCCTGTTACTCTATGGCAAAGCCATCCTCTCCCGATTCTCCTCTTGTCGGCCGCACTATGAAGGCCGCGCACCAAGCCGCGCGCACGCTGCCCAACACCGAGATCGTCAAGGCCGGCGAGCTGGTCGAAGCCCGGTTCGCGCGCGGCTCCTCGCCGTCAGCACCGGCCCGGAAAGTGCTGGCGCTGTTGATCCAGGCCGCCGCCGGGGACGGCTGGAAACCGGGGCCGCACTCCATTCTGAAACGCGACTTGCGCGGCACCCACAAGGGCAATGAGCGCCTACCGGACATCCTCGACGAGCTGCAGCAAACCTTGCTGCGGATCGAGACGATTGCCCCGGACGGCCGGGCCGCCGCCCTGGTGGCGCCCGTGATCGCCTACCGGATTGAACACCTGGACGACGACGACGGCTCACGCGTCTGGTGGGAGTTCTCGGAACCAGCGCGCCGCGCCATGCAAGGGAGCGACTATTTCGCCGCCTTGAACCGAGGCACGCTGCTGGCGTTCGGCAGCCGCTACGCCGTCACGATGTACGAGCGGGGCTGTCTGCTTGCCGGGCGTCGTGATCCGCGCTGGCGGGGCACAGTGGCCGAGCTGCGCGAAGTCATGGGCGTGCCTGCCGGGCGGTATCGGGACTGGACCAACATCCGTCAGAAGGTGGTCGAGCCCGCTGTCGCCGAGGTCAACCAGATCGCCGACTTCGTGGCATCCCATAGGGTCGAATACGGCCCCCGCAACAAGGTGGTGGCTGTAGAGCTGTGGTTCCGGCCGAAAGACGTTCCCGGCCGGAACGCTGCCGCAGCCGAGCTGAACCGCTCCCGTATCGGCAGGAAGGCCCGCCGGCAAGGCACTGTCGAGACGGTGGTGGCGCCGATCGCGCTGCCCGGCGCACCGGAATGACAGACGACCTGGCCCCCGAAACCGGCTGGCGCGGCGGCGGCCCGGCTTGCAAATCACACGCCTGCACGGACGGGCCGACGCGCGCCAGCGTCGAAGCATGCGTTGATGCACTGATGCGTTGATGCACTGATGCGTTGCTGGGCGTGGGCTACCCGCCCTGCCTGTCAAGAAACTCCGTCAGCGCCGTCTCGATGATGCCTTGGTGCGTCATGCGCCGAAGGGTGGACTCCTCCTGGCGCGCCACGTAGCGGCGCAGGCGGCGGTACTGCTCGGCCGTCAGGCGCAGGCTCAGCGTGTGGGCGTAGGTTTTCGCGTCATGCCCGGCCGGTGCCGGCGCGGACACTGCGGCCGGCTCCTGCTTCGGCACTGCCAGGTCGCCCAGATCAGCCTTCGGCCGTGCCGCCATCGGGGTCCTCCATCATGATTTGCAAGTAGGCGAACAGCGCCGTCGTCTCGTCCGACGCCTTCCCGGTGAACTCGATCGCGGCTTTGCCCTCGATGGCGGCGGCCGGGAAGTCGGCGCGGAACGTGATCTGCGCGGGAGCGACGCGGCCGAGCCCGGCGAGCTGGCGAACCGCGCCCTCCGTCAGCCGCGAGCGCGGCGGCACCTGGGAAAGCACAAAGGCCCATGCCGGGCACCGGGCGAGGGAGCGGGCGATAGGCGCGGCGGCCAGCAAGTCGTCGGGCGTCGGGCGCACCGGCACCAGCACGGCGTCGGCGCGGCCGAGGAGCTGGGCAAGGTAAGGCGGCTGGCCGGGTGGCGTGTCCACCACCAGCAACTCGATACCGGCGGCGGCAAGCTCCTCGCCCTTCCCGGCCGGATCGAACCGCACCAGCGGCGGCGCCGCTGCCTCCCGACGGCGGAACCAGCCCGTCGTGGTGCCTTGCGGGTCCAAGTCGGCAAGCGCCGCAACCAGGCCGGCCTGGACGGCCGCCACCGCCAACTCGCGGGCCAGAGTACTCTTGCCGCTGCCGCCCTTGGGCGTGTGCAGAACCAGGATGCGCATGAGCGGGACGATAGAGCCCGCCGACGCATACGGCAACGCATCCGTGTTGTTTCGCACGCGCGTGCGTTGATGCGTTGATGCGTCTGCCTCCATAGGGGGCCTCTGCTCTGCCGCCTTCCCACGGCGTGAGTCGGGCGCCTAAGACGGCGGCACCGCCGGGAGTGCAATCCCGACGGCGCCTATGCGGTCGAGGCTTGTCGGCCGCCCTTCGGAGAACCCCGGCATGGCCAAACATGCTTGGGTCCTGGCCCTCGACCGCGACGCGATCTAAGCGGTCGCCTGGATTGACAGCGCCCCGGAGCAGTTGTCGCAGACCGCTAAGCGGGAAAAGCTCAGGCTATAGAGGGCTGTGTCGTCGGCTCCGGCATATCGATTTGGTGAACCCACAGACGCCCAGCACGCAATTTCTCCCTCTCGGTCTCAATCCAAACCTCTAACGTTCCCTCACATGGCAGAACTACGGGGACTAGAGAGAACGAAGAAGTTAGAATAACTCGCTCCGCGCTGCCTAGCATAAAGTCTGGATACGAGGGGGTGGAAGAGTCAGGAACCTCCGCCCGTAGTAGTTCTTTTCCGTCTGGTAGTAAAACTGTAATTTCAAGCTTACTTGGGCGATCAGAGATATCCGCAATAACCCATACCGTTATCGCGAGTTTTGGCAATGTTACTGGAAATGCCACGTTTGTTGCTAGATCGAATGTATAAACTCCCATAAACGATATTTTATTGCCCCTTTCAAGGCGAATATCGTCACAGAAAACGCAATGTGCGACGCGGGGATTTGGCATTATCCTACTCTCAAGCAGTCGCACAGGAGGCTGCAGTCAATTTGCTATAGTCTTCAAATTGTACCACTGTTCCAGATGTACTTGTCATGAGCTTGCATGGTTGGCCATGATCTGGGGCAACAAAATTGGAAAGTGGCTCCCTTCCCATTGCGGTATAAAGGTTAGCCAAAGTGCGAAGCGTGATATTCCCAGGACCGTTTAGCCTACGGCTAACCAGCGCTTGGTCGATACCTAAAGTATCTGCTAGTTCCTTCTGGGTGATCCCGCTTTCAGCCTCTTCGTCAAAAGTCCGCTGAATCGCATCTCGCACTTGGCGCACGAAATGCGAATACGCGCGATCATATGGATTCAGATCTGTTCGAAACGACATCAGCAAGCCCTCCGACTACATACTGCGGCAGATTTGTCACTAAACCGTTTCGGAAGGAGACGACTTCGTCGATAAATGGCTTATAATCATCCCAGCGCTCTAATCCCTCTGGCCCCTTCTTTTCTCCCTTGTGCAATACGAGATAATTTTTTGCGCAAAACCACCCGAACATCCTTAAATCCGGCGTCTTAAGCTCCCAGACAGATAGCCGGATTGGCTCTAAGCAGCGCGTGTCACTGCCGAATGCCAAAGCATATCCGGAGCAGAAGCCATACATCTCTTGTTCAAACTGCTCGCACGGGGAGCCGTCTTCAGAGTGCTCCGGCACGATCGCAGGCATGTCCACCTTCACCCACTCCACAAAGGCGGCGGAGGCAAATACGTACCTCCACGCGCGCTTCCCGCGCCGCAGCATCGGTTCATAGGCTACCAAGCCAGCAGCCTTGCATGCATCGACGACGCTTGACATATAAGTCAAGTCATGCGGCGTGGCAACAGCCCACTGCTCAGCGAGTCGCTTTACCCGCGGCGAACGCCCCTTCAGATGATCTCCGTCGCGCGACGTCATCGCAGAGGTCTGCCCGCCCCAGACATCGCTCAGTCAACAAGCCACCGTCGAATCGTCTGTGCCCTGGAGCTGCATAGCAACCTTGTGAACATCACCCACTCATACTCCTCACGCGCCGCGACCGAAGGGCGCGACGACGCTTGACATATAAGTCAAGTCATCCGGCGGGGCAACAGCCCATTGCTGGGGGTCCGGTAGCAGCGGAACCGAAAGTTCGATTGAGCGCGGCCTGGGCTTCCGGGGCCATAGGTCCCTGCAGAAAACCTCCGTTTGATGCACGAAGGGCCGCGTTCCGGTCGTCCGCGGTCGCCGCGTCGCTCCCGGGAGCATCAACTCGTGCATCAATCTGGTGCCTGTAAACCACTGGCCCGCTTCAGTTCTTGCACGCCCAACCGGCCGAATCGAACTTTTGGTTCCGCTGCTACCGGACCCCCTTGCTCGGCATTCATGCCACCAATCTCGAAATCGTGCTGTGCGATACGTTGTAGGTGCGTGCGATTTCACGCGTCGCCTCGCCGGCATCGCGGCGGCGTAGCGCTTCCTTCTGCTGGTGCGGGGTGAGCTTTGGCTTGCGGCCCATCTTCACGCCACGCGCCTTGGCGCGCTCGCGCCCTTCCCCGGTGCGCACACGGATAAGCTCCCTCTCGAACTCTGCTAGGCCCCCAAGAACGGTAAGCATCAGGCGGCCGTGCGCGGTCGTGGTGTCGGCCCAGCTATCCCCGAGGGAGCGGAAGCCGGCCTGCTTGTGTTGGTGGCGGCGGGAATCCGCGCATAAATGGCGATGTCCTTGGCGGGCGCCGACGCCGCTCGGCGGTTTGGTTGGGCAATCGGAAGGGTGGCACGG
>Ga0302266_10002228_pt1 | contig 16852 bp, 16 predicted proteins | sample III_Bog_E1_2_FD_194559 | JGI IMG/M metagenome (GOLD analysis project Ga0302266, IMG submission 194559) | Peat permafrost microbial communities from Stordalen Mire near Abisko, Sweden - III_Bog_E1_2 | ecosystem: Environmental > Terrestrial > Soil > Wetlands > Peat | place: Sweden: Abisko... | reverse complement strand
CGCGCCGATGCGCAGCAAACGCTCCGTGCCCGGCCGCGTGCTCAGGCACACCATTACCTTCTCGGGAATCGGCGCCTGTTCGAGGCCCCGCGTGCGGCGATATTCCGCCGCCCGGTTGCCCACCTGTTCCGCGGTGGTGCGCAGCGACAGCTCGCGCAGCATGTTCAGGTTGCCCTTGCGGAAGAAGTTAGCCAGCGACTGCTCCACCTTCTCCGGCGCGTAAATCTTTCCCTGCCGCAGACGGTCGCGCAGTTGATCCACCGTCACGTCCACGTTCACCACTTCGTCGGCGCGCTTGAAGAAGCTGTCGGGAACGGTCTCGCGGATGGTCGTGTTCGCCGAGCGGTTCACGGCGTCGTTCAGCGTTTCCAGATGCTGGATGTTCACCGCGGTCATTACGTTGATGCCCGCGTCCAGCAGCTCCAGCACGTCTTCATAGCGCTTGCCGTTCTTGCTGCCGGGAACGTTGCTGTGGGCCAGTTCGTCCACCACCACGGTATGCGGATGGCGCGCAACGATCGCGTCCAGGTCCATCTCTTTCAGATTCACGCCGCGATAGGGAATCACCTTCTGCGGAATCACTTCGAGATCGCGGATGCGCGCCTCGGTATCCTTTCGCCCGTGCGTCTCCACCAGCCCGATCACAACATCCACGCCCTGCTGATGCTTCATGATGTAGGCGTCGTTCAGCATGTCGTAGGTTTTGCCTACGCCGGGCGCCGCGCCAATGTAGATACGCAGCTTTGCGGGTTCCTGAGTTTTTTCGAGTTGAATCTCGGCCATAGCTCAGCCCACCTCGACAGGATGACGCTCTTCTTCGGTGACAGCTACGGGAAGGGTGAAGCGGAATGTCGATCCGTGGCCCAGCCGGCTCTCCACGGCAATCTGTCCGCCCAGCGACTCCACCAGCCGCCGCACCAGCGAGAGGCCAAGCCCCGAGCCTTTCTCTGAGAAGGGATTGAAGCGATCGAAGATGGCGCTCAACCGGTCAGCCTCGATTCCGCGTCCCGTGTCGCGCACGCTGAACTGCACAAAAGTCTTGATCTCTTCCGCCGCCAGAAGCACTTCGCCCTCGTCCGGCGTGTAGCGCACGGCGTTCGAAAGCAGGTTGTCCAGGATCGAGCGCAGCGCTCGCCGGTCGGCCCGCACCATGGACAGATCGGCATACGCCTTTACATCGACCCGGATATGTTTCTTCTGCGCCTCGTCGCAGTAGCGATCACGCGTCTCGTTCAAAGCTTGCAGCGGACGGATCCGCTCCAGCTTCATTTCGCGGTTGCCCGTATCGAGCTCGGCCACTTCGATCAGGTCGCCCATCAAGTCGTCCAGGTTCTCGGCGTCCTTGCTGGCGTCGGCCACCAGTTCGGTCTGGAGCTGCGTCATCTCGCCACTGAAGCCCTGCGCCAGCGCATACAATCCGCGCCGTAGCTGCAACAGTGGATCGCGCAGTTTGCGGCTGGCTACGGCAATGAACTGCGTTTTGAAGCGGTCGGTGTCCTGCAGGCTGGTCACGTCTTCCAGCGTCGTCACCGTGCCCAACAGGCGGCCTTCGGAGTCGCGCATGGGCGTGGTGCGCAGCCGGTAGCTGCGCTCCTGCTGGCCGATGCGCATCGGCAGCATCGATGCCTCACCTTCGGCAGCCACGGCTTTCTGCATGGAAACGGCATCGCGGATAGCATTCAGAATTTTTTCGCCGCCGGGCGTATTGGCCAGGGCCATGCGGTCACCCGCGGCCTCGCCCAGCAACTCCGCGGCCGCCTGATTCACCTTCAGCACGTGGCCTTTGCCGTCGGTAACGATGATGGGCTCAAATATCGACTGAAGCACGGCGTCGGAGAGCTGAAACTCCATCTGCCGCCGGCCAGCCTCGGTGTCGCGCAGCTCCCGCAGCCGCACGGCAATCCGGTTCAGCTCGCTGGCGATCACGCCAAAGCTGTCGCGGCTGCTCCAGTCAACGCGATGCTCAAGATTCCCCTGGGCAATGCGATGCGCATCGCGCGCCAGATTCTGAATCGGCCGCAGCACAAAGAAAACCGTGGCTGCCACGACCACCACCGCAACCGCGCAAATGGCATTCGCCAAGCCGAGCTGCCCGGCCGCAGCCAGCGCCCGATGCGTGGCGATCACCAAGCCCACGGTCAGGCAGCCGAGGAGCATACAACCGAGAATCAGTCGCTGGGTAAGATTGAGCATGTCCGGTTTCCGTGCCAATGAAGAATGAAAGGTTGACTCTCCCATTCTCGCGGATGTGGCCGCTCTGTGCAAAGTCCCCTGTGATTTAGCCACCTGGTGGAGTTCTAAAATTGTTTTGCACAAAATGGGATCGCCCCCGATCCCGCTCTAACTCCGCTAACGCCGCTAGCTCCGCCAAATCCGCCGCGCCTCGTCACGGAATTTGACACACGGCTAGCGAATCATTGTGCCATCGGCAGGCAAGCCCTTCCGGCTGTGGATGGGCCACCAGCACCCAATCCACGCCGAACGCCGCTTTGAGCCGCTCAAAGTCTGCGAGCTTGAAGTTGCGCCAACCTTCTTCGGCCGTCACCTGGCTCGCCCACACCGGCCCCAGCTCCGGCACCTGGGTCACCACTGCGGCATCCTTCACCGCATCCGCCAGTTGGCTGCGCTCGGCCAACGCGCGAAACTCGTGGAAATCCTCGCCAGGCACTTCCATGTAATGCGGATCGAGCGCAAAATACGCGCTCTCCGGCGTATTCACCCGGATCCATGCAAAGGCCTGTAGCCAGGGATTGGCGGGCGCACGCCCCGGCAGTTCCAGATGTTCCACGCCACTAAACTCAGCCCGCTGCCACAGAAACATGCTGCCGTTGATCGCCAGCAAAAACACCGCCCAGCGACCCACGCTTCTCTGCAACACAAATCGCCCCAGCATCGCGCCCGCCATCATCATGAACAGGAAATACTCAAGGTGCAGGTAGCGCATCGGCTGCAAAGGTGTCAGCCGCACCAGGGAGGACGGCCACAACATGGCCATGGCCAGCACCTGCTGGAACAACGCATAGAAAAACACAGCCGCTGCAAATCGCGCCAGCAAAGTCTCTCCACGTTTGTGCGCAAAGCGCCAGAGCAAGCCGAAGAGGATCATCGGCGCCAGCGCTCCCAGCCACTCGTACCAGGTCCATTGGTACAGGTAATAATAGGTGCGCGTGTCCAGGGCCTTGCGCCATGTCGCATCAGCCGGCTCGAAGACCCATCCCAGTGGCACCAGCGCAAACGTCGCGCTCCGTAGCCAACGCAGCCGCACATGCAACTGCTCCATCAGAGCCACAGTCAGGAAGCAGCAGAAGGAAATTCCCATGGCGGCCATCAGCGGATGCATCAAAAACGCCACCAGCAGCAGCGCCGCCGCCTGCCAGTGTTTCCTGGAGCTGGCTGCATAAACGGTGTCGCGAAAGGGCACGACTTCAGTCGTGCCGAAAGAGCCTAACGAACTTTGGGGCTTTAGCCCCCGAGGGATGCTTCTCAATCGGGCCCGAGCATTGCTGCGACCAGATCCGTTCAAAATGCGCCACACCGCCAGCAGGATCATGGCCGTGGCCAGTGTGCGCGGATGCAGATGCTGGTCGGCCATGTAGAGCGCCGTGCCTGCTACGGGCAGCGTAAACACGCCCGCGACCATCGCGACCGCTGCCCATCGCGCGCTGCTATCGCGAAACAGCAGGTTCGCAATCTTCTTAACCGCCCACAGAATCAGGAACAGCGCCACCAGTTGCCAAACCAGCTCTGCCCACGCGAGCGGCATGTGAGTCCAGCGGACAAAATGCGCCATCAAGCCATCGAACGCGGTGGCCTGCATTTGCAGCCGGAAAAAATCTGCATTGTGCGGAAAAAGCGCCGGATTCAGGTCCGCTTTCACGGCCGACAAGTAGATTCCGTCGTCTTCAAGACCGGGGTGGTAGCCCATCGCCAGAAAACCCAGCACCGTGAAGAGCAGAACGCCCGGCAACTCCAGAGAAGAGCGCGTGCGCCTCAGCCGGGACTCGCCAACCGCTTCCAGAACAGGTGCTACGCAATGCGCCACAAGAAATAGAATAACGGACGTGAACGAGCCGGCGCCGGGAAGCGGGACCGGCAGGCCGGTCTGGCTCCGCTAACTCCGCTAGCGCCGCTATCCTCTACAGTTGCGGCAGCAACATGCGCAGCAGCAGGAATCCGCCCACGCCCGCAAAAAACACCAGCGCCATGCGAATCCCCGGCTCGCGGTTTACCTCGGGCACCAGGTCGGTCGCGGCCACATAGAGCGCCACGCCTGCGGAGACCGGCAATCCATACGGCACCCACCGCGGCACCAGTTGAATCACGAGCACGCCCACCAATGTTGCCGCGGCCAGCCCGACCGCGGACCCGAACGCCGCCCCGCGGCTCAGCCCGCTGGCCAGCATCACGCTCGCCATGGTGAAACCTTCCGGCGCCTTATGCAGCAGGATCGCAAGAAAGATCAGCCATCCCAGCCAACCGGAGATCGCGAAGCCCGAACCGATCGCCACGCCGTCGAAGAGCGCGTGCACGCTCAAGCCGCCCAGCACCGAATACCCCGTGCGCTTCGACACAAACTCGCCGGCGTGCGTCTCTTCGCCAAAATGAAAATGCGCGTTCATCGTGTGCTCCAGCAGATGCACCGCGCAATACCCGGCCATGATCAGCGCCGGCGCTAGCCCCGCATTCAGCTTGAAGCTCTCAGGCGCCATCTCGAGCAGCGCCGTCGCCATCAGAAATCCGGCGCCCAGCGCGACAAAGTAGCGCAGGTAGCGCTCTACGCCGCGTGCGCGCACCAGCACCAAACCGCCAGCCACATCGGCGAGTGCGGCAATGGTTCCGAGAATGAGAGAGGTCGCCAGCATTCAATTGTGAAGCGTGATCTGTGATTCGTGGGCCGAGAAACTGCGACAGAAGCCGGTGAAGCGAAAGCAGCGAAGCAGGGCTTTCGGTCCTTAGTCCCTCAGTCCCGAGTCCCTTAGTCCCTGCCTTTTCACCCGCTGTGCCGTATGTGCACCACATCCCCATCCTGCACCACATACTCCTTGCCTTCCAGACGCAGTGTACCCTTGGCCCGCGCTGCTGCCTCTGAGCCGGCTTCCAGCAATTGGTCCCAGCGAATGGTTTCGGCGCGAATGAAATGGTGCTCCAGATCGGAGTGAATCGCCCCCGCAGCCTGCGGCGCCTTCGAGCCGGTCGGCACCGTCCATGCCCGGCACTCGTCCTCGCCTGCGGTGAAGAAACTGATCAGCCCCAGCAACTCGTAGCTCTTGCGAATCAATCGCACCAGCCCGCTCTCATTAAGTCCATAGCTGCCCAGGAATTCCGCGGCTTCGGCGTCATCCATCTCCGCCAGCTCCGCCTCCACCTTGCCGCAGATTGCAGTCGCGCCCGCATTCGGCCGGTGCGCCAGCTCATCGAGCTTAAAGCGGCTCACCGCCGCTTCTAAATCGGTGCCCAGCGTGGTGCTTTCGTTCACGTTAAGCACATACAGAATAGGTTTTTGCGACAAAAACATAAAGCCGCGGATGAGCTTCTTCTCGTCCGCCGTCATCTCTAACTCGCGCAGCGGAATCTCTTTTTCGAGCGACTCCTTCGACCGCAACAGCAGCGCCTGCTCGCGCTCCAACTCACTGGTGCGCCCCTTCTTCATGTCCTTCTCAACCCGCTCAAGACGCTTTTCCACCTGCGTCAAATCGCTCACCATCAGGTCGAATTCCACACCCTTCAAATCGCGTAATGGATCGATAGGCCCTTCGTGCGGAACGGCATCGTTCTCGAAGGCGCGCAGCACGTGAATCAGCGCATCCACGTTGCGCAGGTTGGTCAGGAACGCTGTTTCTTTCAGCGCCTCCTGCCCGATTGCCGCCACGTCGACGTACTCCACCGACGCGAAAGTGGTTTTCTTCGGCGAGTACAGGGCCGACAGCTTGTCCAGGCGCTCATCGGGCACACGCGCCACACCTATGTGCGCCTCGCGCGAGAATCCGCGATCCTCGATCTTCGCTTTGGTCAGAATCTTAAAGAGAGAAGTCTTGCCCACCTGAGGCAGGCCGATAATGCCGGTTTTCATGTTGGTTCCGCTTGGGCCCGACCACGATGGAGTGCGCACGAGAAGGGCTTCTACAATGATACAAGGCCGGCATCGGAGCGATGAGACGCATGGCTCAGTAAAGCGCGTGGATAATGGCCGCGGCGATGTCCATGGGCCAGTGCGCAAAGATCAGGGGCATCAGGCGTCGCGTGCGCAGATAAAGCAGCATGAGACAGATCACGCCGGGGGAAAACGCTACGAAGCGGTAGGCGAGATAGCGCCAGTCGGGAATGAAAGGGAGCGCGCAATGCTGCGCAGCCCACCAAAAGCCGACGATGAGCATCGCCGTCCAGGTTCTGCCGGTGAGTGCTTCCAGTCGGGGGAGGCAGTAGGCCTGGTAGGTCATTTCCTCGGTCGGCGACCAGAGAATCCACCAGACAAAGAGACCGTAGAGCACGGCCCAGAGTGGTGCGACATGCGCATGGACGAGATATCGGTTGAGGTCTGAGGTTGAGGCGAAGAACCATTTGCGCGCCAACCAGCCCGACGCCAGAAAGACGGGAAAGACCAGCAGGTAAAACCCGAGTCCGAGCCAGAGATCGTGTGCGCGGCGCATGTGAATGGTACCGATCAGGTCGCGGAATCCGATGCCTTCTCGGCGTGTGAAATAGCGGAGCAAGATGAGGCAGCCGAGATCGGCAGCGGTTCCGTAGACGGTCCACCAATCGGCGGCTTCCCGCCATGGATCCGAGTGATGCTTTGCAAAGAAAAGCAGGGCAACGAATGCCTGCGAGGCGATGAGCAATACCGTACGAGCTACGACAAGGAGGAGCGGGCCCGCGAAGGAGATTGTTCCAGCGGAGACGCGCTCGCGAATCTGCGCGGACGAATTTCTCTCGGAAAAAGCCGCCTGCGAGTGGCGCTGAAGCGGAGACATGAGAGGGCCTCTGCCAGACAATTCTAATGGCACGGCTTGACCGCGTCGTCGCCGCGATATCTTCAAGGTCGCGCGCTTTCCGCCCACGCCACCAGCACCACCGCCGCCAGCCCCAGCAGCAAAACCGTCTCCTCCACAAACACGCTGCGTTGATGCAGGGTGTTGAAGTGAATGGTCGTGAGATTCGTGATGTCCGCAGTATCGATCGCGCCGCCCGCGGCATTGCGGTCGCGATCCATGGCGGGAATGATGCCGAATTGCGAATACACGGTGGCGGCGATCATCACAACCAGCAGCACCATGGGCGCCAGCACGGTGCGCGGCTTGTAGATGCCCCACGCCGGAGCCAGCGCCAGCACCGCCAACGCCACCACTCCCGCCACCAGCCCCATGCCGTGCAGGATGCGCAGCAACTGGCCCACAATGGTGCCGGCGGTATGGGTATCGGGCCGCAGGGTATTGAACGTGATGGCGGCAACGATGGGAAAAAAGATCTCCGCCCCGATCCAGACGATGAGAGCGCATGAAAGAAGCGTACGAAGCAAAGTCTTCATTGAGGAAGGATACAAGGGAAGAGGTACGAGTGTGGAGTGTGAGCGTGCCGAATCGATACAGCCACACTCACACTCGCACTCACACTCGCACTCACACTAGCTTTTCTTGAGCGCCCGCTTCAGCACTGTTTCCAGCGCCGCCTTCTGCTCTGCGTATTCACCCGGAGGGAGTGTGCCCGCGATGCGCTCGCTCTCCAGCGCAAACAACTCTTCTTTGAGCACATTCAGCAGCGCGACGTTCTTCGCTGCAGGTGTGCCGGGCGTAGTGTAAGTCGCAGGCGTTCCCGCTGCAGCAAATCCGAAAGCCGCTCCCGTTCCCGCATCCGCCGGCTTGCGCAGCAGGAAAGCCGCAACAGCCGCCAGCAATAATGCCAACCCGCCAAGAATCCACCATTTGTACTTCGACAGTGGATCGGGCGTGTTGATGGGCGGCGCAATTCCGCCTCCCGGCTGGCCGGCCTGGGGTGCGCCTCCGGGGCCGTTATCGCCCTGCGCATTCTGTTCTTCGCGCGGCATCGCTCCCGTTCCCGAAATCGAAAAATTGATGACCTTGCCCGCTTCCACATGCTTCATGAGAAGGGTTTGCACGCCAGGGTCCGCCTGAATCGATTGGAAGCTTGCGCCTGACCCACCGGCCAGTGACATGCTCTTGGGCATCAGAACGGCGAAGTTATCCGCCGCCATCGTTACCTGCTCATGGAAATCGTATTTGCCGCTCGTGTAGGGAAGCGTGTAGCTGACTTGAAAGAGCGTGTCCTTGTCGCCCTGGTCGGGCTGGATGGGGACATTGAACGCGTAGTGTCCCTTGGCGCCGTCGGGAACGAGCTTGGCGTTCGTCGGCAGGCCGCCGGGTCTCTGCGCAGCCACGTCTCCAAGCACCGCATCGGCCGGCAGAATGACCTCAAACGACTTCGCGCTGGATTGCGTCATCGCAGGGCTGCTGGTGTTGTGCACAAAGAAGCGCTCGTCCACGCTGAGCTGTCCGTTCTGTGCTTCGATCTCCAGAATGTCGGTGTCGATGGAAACTCCCTGAACCTTGGCCGCCACATCGTATACCGCGACATCGTCCGATCCGCCGCCCCGCGGCACGTCAGCGAAATATTCGGCTCCCTGGTGCGTCACGCGGATCAGGTAGGGATTGCTGCCAGGCAGATTCAACGTGTAGTGTCCCTGGGCGTCGGTGGTCACGTGACCCACTTCGCTCATGCCCGACATCGGCTCAACCAGCACCACAGTATCGCCCGCGGCAGGCTTGCCGGTAGTCTTGTCCGTCACGGTGCCAGTCACAGTTGCGGCCTGCGCCAATGCGCCGGCAAACAAAAAACTCAACGCAATAATTCCCGCAAAGTTCCGTCTCATTTTCATTTCGTGTCGCATTCCTTCATTGTGCAATTCGTGTCGTCCGGATCCGTGATCACTAATCACTAACCACTAATCACTGGTCTCTGTTTCTAACTCTGCAGCAGGTCGATCTCCGCCAGCAACTGTGCCGTCTCGTGTTCTAGAAGCGCGCGCTGCGCGGTGAAATCTTCCTCGGGATATTTGCCGGCGCGAAATTCGAAAGTCAGGTCGCGCAGGTTCTCGTAAAGCTGCTCCTTGCGCTCCAATAAATAGTCCAGCCGTGTCTTCTCTTTCTGGCTGGCGAATGCATTCTCTGGCCAGAAGGTGTAGAGAAAGAGAGCAAACAGAAGCATTACTCCCGCAATTAGTCCCTCGGTATCCGTCATCGCTCAGAATCCTCCGTCGCCGCCAGTTTCCCGGCGAATGCGCTCCATACGCTCTTGCTCTGCCGGCCCAATTTCCGTGAGGTCGCCCGAGGCCGGCTCTCCCGCTGCCGCAGTCTGCGTCTTTCTCCCCAGCCCGCCCCAGCGCCGGATGAGCAGAATCGTTCCCAGCAGCGCCGCTGCAAGCACCGCAAACGGCGCAATCCACGCCACCAGGTCGAAGCCGTTGGTGCGTGGCGCGGCCAGTACGGTTTCGCCGTATTTAGCCGCAAATGCATCCAGAATCTGCTGATCGCCAAGTCCCGAATCAATGGCCGCAGACAATTCCGCCAACTCCTTGTCGCGGTCCGGGCATCCCACGTGATCGCATTCCCCCAGTACCTGCGCACATCCGCACTGGCACATCAGGTGGTGGCTCAGGGTATTCACTCGTGCAGTAGGAGCGGAAGCGCCCAGCGAAAAGCAGATCGCCACGGCCAGCACCGCCGCTTCCGCGCCTTTGAGCCAGCGAGCCGAAGAACGCCCCGTGCCCCATCCATTTCGCGCACTTTGCGAAATGGGTGGGACGGCACGATCGATGGCGGCAGAGCCTTCACGACGCCCGCGCGATCTGCCGACGATTCTCGCGAAAGAAACCATCACGCTCCGCCTTTCCACGCCGGCTGGGCCGGCTGCGTCGCCGGCACCCTGAGAGCCGCCGTCGCCGGCGTCAGGCTCGGCACCAGCGCCACAAATGTTCCCGCGACAATCACCGCCAGTCCAAACCAGATCCATCCCACCAGCGGATTCAGAAACGCTTTGATGATGGGCTGATTCGTGTCCTGATTGATGCCCTCGAAGACCACGTAAAGATCCCATTCAGGAACGGAATGAATCGCCACCATGGTTTGCGGCTGCACGCCTTCGCCCAGATGGTAGAAGCGCTGCTCCGGCGTCATCTGGAAAACTCGTCTGCCGCCTTTGTAGACGTCCAGCACCGCGTAATCCGAATCGAAATCAGGATTCGCATCCTGGCTCGAGCCCACCTGCACCAGCGTGTATGGCCCGATGTTGAGCTGGTCGTGGAAGGCCATTTCTTTCTCGGCATTGCGATTGAACGCCGCGCCGGCCAGTCCGATCACAACAACGACAACGCCGATGTGCACCAGGTAGCCGCCATACCTGCGCGTGTTGCGTCGCGTCAGCAAATAAAGCGCCGCAAATAGATTGCGCCCCGTCTGCCGGGAGATGACCGCAGCCCCGCGGAAGAACTCAGACAAGATCGCCGTCAGCACCGCGGCCGACAATGCGAATGCCACGATGGCATAGAAATGTCCCTGATCGAATGCGCCGCCCTGCCACGGATTCGCACCTGCTACCAGGCAAACGATCACAGTGGCCCACAGCGCAATCGACGGCAGTACAAAATTCCGTTTGATGGCTTTGAGCGACGTGGCGCGCCACGGCAGCAGCGGCCCAACGCCGGTCAGAAACAGCAGAAAGAGTCCGATCGGCACAGCCACGGCGTTATAAAACGGCGCGCCCACCGTCACCTTGCTCCCTTGCACGTACTCCGACAGAATCGGGAAGAGCGTGCCCCACAAAATCACGAAGCAGGCCGTCAGCAGCATCAGGTTGTTGAACAGGAAGCTCGATTCGCGGCTCACCAGCGATTCCAGTTGATGCTCGCTCTTCAAGTGGCTGCGTTGCAGCACATAGGTGAAGATGCAAACCGCCAGCACGATGCACATGAAGACAACGAACCACGTGCCGATCGACGATTGCGCAAACGCGTGCACCGAGCTCACCAGCCCTGCGCGGGTCAGCAGCGTTCCCAGCAGCGTAAGCAGAAACGTGGAAAAGATCAGCCACACATTCCAGCTCTTCATCATGCCCTTGCGCTCCTGCATCATCACGGAGTGCAGAAAGGCAGTTCCGGTCAGCCAGGGCATGAAGCTCGCGTTTTCCACCGGATCCCAGCCCCAGTAGCCGCCCCAGCCCAGCACCGCATACGCCCAGTGCATTCCCAGGAAGATACCGACTGTGAGAAACAGCCACGTCACCATCGTCCACGTGCGCGTGATCTTGATCCACTTCTCACCGGGATAGCGCATCATGAGCGCGCCCAGCGCAAACGCAAAGGGAACCGAAAATCCTACGTACCCGAGATACAGCATCGGCGGATGAATCACCATCTCCGGATACTGGAGCAGAGGATTGAGCCCGTTGCCGTCGGCAGGAACCTGGCCCCCGGCAGTAAAGCCCGGCAGCAGCGCAAACGGCGGTGCGGCAAACACCAGCACTGCCAGGAAGAACACCTGCACCCCGGACAGAATCGTTCCCGCGTAGGCATAGAGCTTCACGTCGGTCTTATGCCGCAGCCGCAAAACAAAGCCATAAATCCCCAGCAGCCACGCCCAAAGCAGCAGCGAGCCTTCCTGGCCGCTCCAAAGCGCGGCGAACTTGTAGGGGATCGGTAACGCCCGATTGGAATGCTCAAGGATGTAAGTGATCGAAAAATCGTTGGTGAAAACCGACCATATCAGGGCAAAAGCCGCCCCGGTCACTGCCACAAACCCGGCAATTCCGGCCCGGCGCGCCGTGTCGGCCAGCCGTTCAGGCGAAATCCGCGTCGGCCGCCCGGTAGCGATAAGCCGCAAGGCCAGCGCACCCGCCAAAAGATTATAGGCGGCCAAAGCTAACGCAATAAGAAGACAGAGACTTCCGAAGGCTGCCATAAGAACTCCGCGAAAATTGACGACTCCAGAATGATTCTCGCACGCACGGGAGGGGAACCGGAGACCTCTCCGATGGACCTATTCTCTATCCATGATAGGGGGTCGCAGTGTGATTTAGCTCACACTATGGACGACGTAGAATGAAGTCTCACAGGAGGGCGGGCCTTCAGGCTACAGCAGCCCGGTTCACAGCAGCTTTGGGATCGGCGAGCATCCAGCTCGCTAGGTTCAGCATTCTAATTGCGGCAAAGGGTTTGGCGAGGAAGCAGACGTGTGCCTCTGCGTAATCTGCGGGAGTTTCGCCGAGCGCCCCCAAAACCAGAATCGGCAAGTCAGGCGCCCTGCTGCGCAGCTCGTTGACGAGTGTCGGGCCGCCTACCCCAGGGCGGTGATGGCCGGAGATCACCAGGCGTAGATTGTCGGCGAACTCTCGCTGCTCGATCAGGCAGAGGGCCTCGGCCGCGTCGGTGACCCTGCGAACGTCGCCGAAGCGTTGCTCCAGGACCGAGAGGATAAGGGACGCCTGGAGCGGATCGTCGTCCACGAGGAGGATGCTTGTCATGTGCCCAGACTGACGCGTCCTAATCTCCGCTCCGACGCGCCCCTTCTATTAACTGACTAGCAAATAAGATGGCGCATTGTTGTCTTTGGTTATCTACGGCGTCGCGGAATCGCTTCTCAAGGGCTGGATCTCTCGCTCTGTGGCACAATAGCTGGACTATGAAACCTATCACCAGAATTGTTTCAGCATTGGTCGTCGGGCTGCTATGCACTCTGGCGCTCGAGGTCGCAGCGATGCATTCGCTGCCAGTTTCGGCAGCATCTGGCGGCCAGTCGGACGGGATTGAAATGAAGCAAACGCTGTACGTGCAGGCACCCGACTTCCCAGGGGCCGGCGACAGTATTGTCCTGGTCTGGCTGCCCGAGCCTCTCGTAAGCACCTGCATGGGCAGGACGATGAAGGAATGCTTCAAGATCGATTACTGCATCCGCACCACCAACCCCAACGGTCCGCAGTGCAGGGATCTCGGCATACCCCGTGCGCAATTGCCCCATTACCCGGCAGACATGCGGCCGCGCCGGGCCATCAGCGTTGTTCTCCGAGCCATGGGCAACGACCATGGCTTTGATCGGCTGAAGACGTTTTACCGTAACGCGCCGCCATCCACCTTGAGCAGGCTTTCGGCCCAAGCGACCATCCAGGCCAGGATTCGCTATGACGACAACCCGTCGTTCCAGGGTTTCTCTTTGTTGGAAGTGCTGTCGACGCCGTAGATCTCAAAGTCTTGTTGCCACGGGGTCGGATCACTGGTCGAGCAAAGGACAGGTCCTGAGATATCAAGTTACCCGAACATAAATTCCTTCTCGCGCAACTCCTTGATCGAGTCGCGCAGGCGGGCGGCCTTCTCGAATTCGAATTTCTTCGCGGCCTCCCGCATATCTACCTCGAGCTTTCCAATGTAGGCGTCAAGCTCTTCCTGGGTCTTGAATTCAGTCACAACCGCCGTCTCCTCCACGTCAATCTCTCCATACTCAGCCTTCAAAATATGCGCCAGGCCCATATCCACTTTGCTGAGGATCGACTGCGGCGTAATGCCATGTTCCTCGTTGTAAGCCCGCTGAATGACGCGGCGGCGATCCGTTTCATCCATCGCCCGGCGCATGGAGTCGGTGATTCTATCCGCATAGAGAATGGCTCTGCCCTCGACATGCCGCGCCGCCCGGCCCATGGTTTGAATCAGCGAGCCCGCCGAGCGCAGAAAGCCCTCCTTATCGGCGTCAAGAATCGCCACCAGCGAAACCTCCGGCAGATCGAGCCCCTCGCGCAGCAGGTTAATGCCGATCAGCACGTCGTACTCGCCCTTGCGCAATCCGGCCAGCAGCTTCACCCGCTCCAGGGTTTCAATCTCGGAGTGCATGTAACGGCAGCGCACGCCAACCTCGGTGTAGTAGCCGGCCAGGTCCTCGGCCATGCGTTTGGTCAGCGTCGTCACCAGCACGCGCTCATTACGTTTCGCCCGGTCGCGGATCTCGCCCAGCAGATCGTCAATCTGGCCTTTCACAGGACGAATCTCGACCTCCGGATCAACCAGCCCCGTTGGCCGAATCACCTGCTCAACGACCACGCCGGCCGATTTGGTCAATTCATACGGCCCCGGTGTCGCCGAAACATACACCGTCTGGTGCACGCGATTCTCGAACTCCTCGAACTTCAGCGGCCGGTTGTCCATGGCCGAAGGCAGCCGGAAGCCGTAGTCGACAAGGTTTTGTTTGCGGCTGCGGTCCCCGTACCACATCCCGTGCACCTGTGGAATCGTCGCGTGGCTCTCGTCGATAAAAAGCAGAAAATCGCGCGGGAAATAGTCGAGCAACGTGGGCGGCGGCTCGCCCGGCAGCCGTCCGCTAAAGTGTCGCGAGTAGTTCTCAATCCCGTGGCAGTAGCCCATCGACTTGATCATTTCGAGATCGAAGCGCGTCCTCTGATGCACGCGTTGCGCTTCCACCGCGCGACCCTCCGACTCGAGATAAGTCACCCACTCGTTCAGCTCCGTCGTGATGGAATCAATCGCTTCGGCCTTGCGCTCCGGCTGCACCACGTAGTGGCTCTTGGGATAAATCGGCAACCGCGAATACTTCTGCTTGACTGTCCCAAACAGGGGATCGATCTGCGAGAGGGATTCGATCTCGTCGCCGAAAAGCTCGATACGATACGCGCTCTCGTCGTAAGTAGGGAACACCTCAATCACGTCGCCGCGCACGCGGAATGTCCCGCGCCGGAAGTCCGTGTCATTGCGCTCGTAAAGAATCTCCACCAGCCGCCGTGTAATATCTTTGCGGCTGATGTGCTGCCCCTTCTCCAGCAGCAGCAGCATCCCGTAGTAAGCCTCCGGCGATCCCAGGCCGTAGATGCAGCTCACCGAGCTAACAATGATCGCGTCCCTCCGCTCGAACAGCGACCGCGTAGCCGAGAGCCGCAGCTTGTCGAGTTCTTCATTAATGGTGGCTTCCTTCTCGATGTAGAGATCCCCCGCAGGAATGTAGGCCTCGGGCTGGTAGTAGTCGTAGTAGCTAACAAAGTACTCGACTGCATTCGAAGGGAAGAACTGCTTGAACTCGTGATAAAGCTGCGCTGCCAGCGTCTTGTTGTGCGCCAGAATCAGCGCCGGCCGGTTCGACTGCTCAATGACCTTCGCCATCGTGAAAGTCTTGCCCGACCCGGTAACCCCCAGCAGCACCTGGTGCTGCTCCCCTCCGGCAAGCCCCTCCATAATCTGCTCGATAGCCCGCGGCTGATCCCCCCGCGGCTTATAGCTCGTCACAAGCTGAAAGTCCATGATTGGATTATACGGGAGGAGCGAATATAAGGCGAACTCTGAAGCACCCCGTTCGTTCTAGCCATTGTCTATATCTTGGCGGAGGCTCCGCGGGTCAGAATCTTGGCAGTGATGATGGCGGGGTCATTCTGGTAGCCGCTTTCCGGCTTTGCGAGTGCCTCGATTTTGCGTTTGATATCCTCTGGCGACCAAAAGACGAAGTTGTTCTTCTCCAAAAATTCCTTCATTAACTTGATCTGAGTCATCGGTGGTTCGCTTTTCTTTTGGTAAACCTTGCCAGCTGCAAGGCCGAGGGTAAACGTTGTCTTTGAATTCGCCATGCCGTGGTCGATGAGGTCTTGTTTTAGCCTCGTCAGAACAACATCACGATAGCCTCGCGAAGTGAAGAGTTTGTACATCCCCTCTTGTACGTCGTGTTCTTTTTGGAGGTCTGCTAGTCTGACGCCGGGTGAATCGAGGAAAGACTTTGCCTCAAAGACGATTACTTTATTTCTGGAGAAATCTAGTGCAAGCAGGTCGATTTCAGGACGCGGAATTGAGTGCTTTTTGACTTGGCGTTTTTCTTCCTTTGTCACGTTAACCTTGAAAGACCTACGCACCCAGTAGTGCTCAGCCTCGAGCAAGGTTGCAACAATGCTTTCGAAGTGTTCCATCTGTGCCTCCGTGGCCAGTCTACGCCGCATGTCCCCATCTCGACAGTGTCCTGTCGCTTCTCGAATCGCCATCTCCCGGGTGCCGGGTGTCCCATCCAAACGACGTTGTTTCTCGTTAGGGTGGGAAACCGCGACTCGCGATTGGGGTGTTTCGCTACGCGGCTAGCGATCGTTGGATCTCCCAATAGCAACCTGAATTACACTTGCACCAGTAAACAAAACTGTGTACGATCTCAAGTAGCCCGAAAGTCACACCATGAAGAGCACGGAATTCAAGCGTTGGCTCGCGAAACAGGGCGTGACATTCGGAACGCAAGAGGGCGGCCACCTCAAGATTTTCTTCGGTGGAAAGCAATCGATCCTCCCCATGCACGGCAAGGACCTTCCCAAGGGGCTTGTCGAAGGCATTAAAAAGCAGCTCGGGCTCAAGAAGAGAGAGGGGTGAAGTCTATGCAAGGATATCCCGCGAGACTCCGTAAAGACGGCAAGTTCATCACTGTGACCTTTCCCGATATTCCCGAAGCCATCACTTTTGGCAACAATCGCAACCATGCTCTAGAAATGGCCAAGGAAGCCCTCGAGCTCTCGATGGAGTTCTATTTCGAGGACATGCGCCCGGTTCCCATGCCCTCCAAGCCCAAGCGCGGCCAGGCCGTGGTTGAACTTTCGCCCAGCGTTGCGGCCAAGGTTCTCCTGTTGAACGAAATGCTCCGCCAAAAAGTCCGTCCCATCGATCTGGCGCGGCGTCTCGGCACCACCAAGCAGGAAGTGAACCGGCTGACCAACCTCCGCCACTCCACCAAAATCGATCGCATCGACGCCGCGCTGCGCACCCTGGGCAAGCGGCTCGACATCGAAGCCGCGTAGCCGCGCCTCGCAAAGAATCATTCTCGACTTGTAG
>Ga0302266_10002218_pt1 | contig 16913 bp, 18 predicted proteins | sample III_Bog_E1_2_FD_194559 | JGI IMG/M metagenome (GOLD analysis project Ga0302266, IMG submission 194559) | Peat permafrost microbial communities from Stordalen Mire near Abisko, Sweden - III_Bog_E1_2 | ecosystem: Environmental > Terrestrial > Soil > Wetlands > Peat | place: Sweden: Abisko... | reverse complement strand
TAATTGTGCAATGGAACATGACGGCTGAGTTCATTCATAACCTGGGGATGGACCGGATACCTCCGCGGCGTGATGGCGGGAATGTGGAGCAATTGAAGACGGACATGGCGCTGCGTTTTGACCGGCGGGTGGTGGCGATGGCGAAGACGGACAAGGGCTATGTGCTGAAGTTCGATGCGCCGCTAACTCAACCTATGAACAAGGCGGATGGCGCGACGGTTTGGAAGTATGAGTTTCCAGAGCGGGTAAGTCAGGTTGGCGTGGAGAATTTGCGCAGCGACGGTGCAGCGTTCAAGAAGGCGCCGAACTATAACGCTCCAGGTGCCGTGCCCAGCACGCATGGGAGTTTTTTCGACTCGATTTTTTCAGAGTTTGAATCGGTTGAGGATGCGTGGATGCGGAATGTGCACGTGGAGAATTACGACAACATTGTGTATGTGCATCAGCATGGACGGGCGATTACGGTGGAAGACATGGAAGGGGACCACATTGATACGCCGATCAAGGAAGGAAGTGCTGCACCGTTTGCGTTTAATGTGGATGGGCAACAGGTGCTGATGCAGCGTTGCAACGTGACGGGACGATTGAATCACGTGTGGACGACACAGGCGCGGGTTGCGGGACCTAATGTGTTTCGGGACTCATGGGCCAAGGGAAGCGAGCTGGATGCGGGGCCGCATCACAGGTGGGCAACGGGATCGCTGTATGAGCAGTTGATTTACAAGGGAAGGTTTGAAAATTTCAACCGGTTGAACATGGGTACCGGGCATGGATGGGCGGGAGCTTACAACGTTCTGTATAACTCGGCTGTGGACGAGATACAGGTGGAAAGTCCGCCGGGAGCTTATAACTGGGTGATTCATTCGAAGGGGAGACAGGATCATCCAGAGACTGGGAGGATGGGGGCTTTTTATGAGTCGGGCGATGGGATGGAGTTGCCGGAGAGCTTGTATCTGGAGCAGTTGAAGGAGAGGCTTGTAAAGCAGGGATCAGGAAGACAGGGAACAGGGATCAGGGAGTAGGGAACAGGAAGACAGGGAACAGGGACCAGGGAATAGCGAATAGGGAATAGTGCTGTAGGAGCGCCTGGAAATATCGCAGTTGACGATTGCGGATTCCGGGGTACACTGGAGGCCATTTCCTGATTTGAAAAATTGGAGGTCGATATGGCATTGCCGGGGAATATTCAGGCTGCTCCTGATGGAGCGTTGGGTTTTGATGCGGATTCGCGGGTTTCAGCGAATGTGGCGCAGCAGTTTGTGAGCCAGGGTTACGCGTTTTGCGTTAGGTATCTTTCGCGCGGCATTGGCCAGGCGCCGGGGGATTTGTCGACGGCAGAGGCGCAGGCGATTCTTGCTTCGGGGCTCGGATTGATGGCGGTGCAGCATGTGCGGAGGAACGTGTGGGCGCCCACCGCGGCGATGGGACAGGGCGACGGAACGAACGCGGCAGGGAATGCGGCGGCGATCGGGTTTCCTCCGGGCGTGAACATCTGGTGCGATCTGGAAGAGGTAACGGGGGCCGATCCCGAGGACGTGATTGGCTACTGCAGTGCGTGGTTTGAGGCGGTGGCGCAGGGCGGATTTGTTCCGGGTCTGTATGTGGGATCGAATTGCGTGCTGGATGGGCAGCAGCTTTACGACTTGCCGTTTCAGCATTACTGGAAGTCGATCAGCGCGGTGCCGCAGATGCCGGCGCGGGGATACCAGTTGACGCAAACGGTGGTGCCGGATCCGGTGAATGGAATTGGGATCGACAAGAACGTGGCGCAGACGGATGGTAAAGGCGGACAGGCGCTTTGGCTGGCTGCGAGCGCTGAGTAAGGGACTAGGTCGGCTGCTTTGTTTTGCGCGGGGGCAGGTAGTGGAAGCGGATTAAGTAGATGTTGCTGCCTTGGCCGTGCCTGGCGATTTTCAGGAGGTCGAGGACGCCGGTGAAGCCGGATTCGCGGGCCAGCTCGGGCGTGATGTCAGGGAAGCCGATGGGCGTGATGGAGTCGACCTCGATGTGGCCATCTCCCATTTTGTAGCGGTTGCCGGCGATGACATGCGGGCTGGTCCAGATGCGGACAGAGCAGGTGATCTGGCCGCTGATGACTCCCTCGCGAAGGCGTTTGGCGAACACCATAAGTACAGATTACAGTTCATAGTTCGCAGTTCATAGTTCGCAGTTCGGAGTTCATCGTTCACAGTCGCTGGATGCTCGGCCGGCTTGGTTAGACTGGGGGCATGGATGGCATTGGCCTTGGATCCTCTTGTGTTCCTGTGATTGAAACTGCGCGGCTGCGATTGCGCGGGCATGGCCTTGAAGATACCGAGCGGATGGCGGCGTTGTGGAGCGATGCGGAAGTGACCCGGTACATTGGCGGCAGACCGCAGACGGCGGAGGAAAGCTGGAGCCGGCTGCTGCGCTATGCCGGGCACTGGCGGCTGCTTGGGTTCGGCTATTGGGTGGTGGAAGAGAAGGCTACGGGCGCGTTTGTGGGCGAGGCGGGATTGTCAGAGTACAGGCGGGAGATTGTGCCCGCGCTTGGTTCCGTCGCGGAGGCGGGGTGGGTACTTGCTGCGTCGAAACATGGCTTGGGGTACGCGACCGAGGCGATGTTGGCGGTGCTGGGGTGGGGACGGGAGCATTTCGGCGCTTCGCCGGTGGCTTGCATGATTCACCCGGACAATCGGGCGTCCATGCGGGTTGCGGAGAAATGCGGGTTCAGGCAACGGGAAATTGGGATGTATAAGGGGAATGCTGCGCTGATATTTGAGAGGGAATTTTAGTGGGTGGATGCAGGGTGGTTGTGAAACTGCGCGGGAGCGGAAGCGGGGGAAGGTGATATGGCGCTGCGAGTTTTGGGGGCGGCTTGAGGTGCTGATATGAGCGTGGGGATTCCCAGGTCTCGGGGGCGCGATCTTGACCGCACGGACAAAGACTTGTCCGTGCGGCCCCGGACCTGGGAATCCCGGCGTTTTTAGTTGGACTCGGTGAACTGAATATAGGGTGTCGATCCACTCGATGCAGAACAGCCACCCAGGTTGAGGTTATTGCTTTCGCCGGTGGTGCCTGCTCCGGAAGGACCAAGACACGTCGGCGCGTTTGTGGTTCCACTGCTGACCGCGATCTTGACGGTGATGGAAGAGCCGCTGTTGAAGTCGGCTTCCGAACCGCCGGCATCGCCGACAACGTTGAACTCGGATTGGTTCCACGTGCTTGCGATCTTCAGCACGCTATCTTTGCCGGACGTTGAATAGGCCTGGGTGCCGATAGTAAACGTCAGCGTATCGTTTCCGCCGGACACGGCTGATCCGGAGAGCTTGACGGTGGCAAGCTTGCTCGCCGCTACATCAGGCAATGCAACCGTCGCGCTGTTCTTGTAGCAGGCCTGAACGCCTTCAGAGTATCCGCCATTTCCCCACCCACTTGGGCAGCGTTCGCGTCCGGAAAAAAACAGCCAGTACTGCATGAAGATATCGCCGTCGCTTCCCGATTCATAGTTGGATGCGTAGACAAATTGCTGCCAGGTTCCGCAGGCTACGTTGTGATATTGCGTGCAGCCCGAGGGCGAGTTGGTGTCTATCTCCGTATTGAGTTGGAGCGAATAGTCATTCGGCCCGAGAATTCCGCCATCGCCGTATTCTGCAACTCCCACGCCGGTTTCAGAGGTGACGCCCGTGACGGTGGGGAAGCTGCCGGTAGCCGATGTGGTCAATCCGGAAGTTTCAGCAACGTAATCCGTGCCGTTGCCGGCTATCTCTTCTTCACCGGCAAGATGCATGGCGAATTTATGAATTGCGGTGGCGGGCGAGGGGTGGAAGAGAGGCACTCCTTCGCTGCACGCTACCTGTTCCCAGTGGGTGCTGGGAAACGAGGCGTGAAAGCAGCCTTCATCGGGGGGAGCGATCTGCCGGATATTCTCGCGCCAGATCTCCTGGGCTTGATCGTCGATTCCAATTCGCGGCTGTTCGGCTTGCGCGGCAAACGGGAAACAGAGAGGTGTGAAAAGAGCGGCCACAGCAGCAATACGGAACGAGTTACGGGCAGAGTACTGCATCAGGGATGGCATAGACTTTTCTCCTTGAGAATTTAAGTGGGGGGAACTCAATCGTTTGAGTAAAGCTTAGGGAGAGTGTCGCCGACTTTTGAATGGGAGTCAAGGATTGATTTTTTACTTTTTACGGGAGCGCTATCTGATCAGCGGGCTATGGAGAAGTGGTTGGGGGGAACAGGTCTGGGAGGTGAGGCTTGTGGACGCTCGGCGAGATGGCGCTGCTTTCGCCCACCGTCGCAAAGCTGGTGGCCAAGACCCCAGTCCTGACCCCCGCTCCGGAACCGGCTCCCGCAACCACTGCCGACACCGCCGCGGCCTGATGTGTCTCCTCACAATGAATCTTGACGAGCATTTCCGGATGGCCCCGCATGTATTGCTCGTAGCTGCACCCCTCGCGTTCGGAACAGAAGAATCGTCATGAGGGTGTGCGCGATCAGGAGGCCCGGCACCACGGTTATGCTGATCAGCCAGCCAACTCCCGTGAGAGAAGTCCAGAGGTGCAGAAACATCGCCCCGCTCTGGGCGAAGATGGTATCGGCGAAGCCGACGATGTTCAGCATCCAGACGAGCGATAGGCACCACGGCGCTTTGATGCGCATGCTAACGATTGCGGCAACCGCAAGCACAGACACGGTCAAATCGCCAAAGCCGGCTGCCAAAGCCCAGCTTGAAGCGGGATCCAGACCGCTGAGCCCTGGATTCAGATACGATGCTCCTAGAAAGCGGAAAGCATGAACAAAAGTGATGGCGGTCAGCGCGTTGAGGAGCGGTGCCCGCACAAGCCGGGGATAGACGTAGATCACGGAAATCAGCCCCAACGCTATATAGTCAATCAGCATTTGCGATGCGAGAATAAAAAATCGAGTCATTTTTCCCCCATTGGATTCAGGACGAAAAGTGGCTACATCCCCACTGAAAGATCTCCCATTTGTTAGCGTGAGTATACCGGTGCGGCGGTTTTTGCGGGTTGGCTGAGGTGCCGTCGGGGTATTGTGGAATTCCCAGTCTCAGGGGCGAGACAGGGGGCACCCGGCGACCGGCGAATGTGATTTCCTGATCCTCCCCTCCCCCCTATTCCTGCAAAGAAGTGCTTTGTTTTCATGGGGATAGGGCAGGCTCTCCGCTGCAAGCCTCTGATTATAATGGGGTTATTTGCAGATATGCCTTAACAAAGGGGTTACGGGCGTTTTCTGGAGAGACTCCCTGGTTCTGAGCAAGTTGATGAAATGATTGTGCGCCCATGAATTGAAATAATCCGCAAGCCACCTGCGGTGGGGTGGACGTTCGCGGGAGACTCGCACGGGCTTGGCTGCCTGGGGAGTATGGCGCTGCGGGATGCGGAGGTGGTCGGCTTATGAGATTGCGCGGGTGCGGAAGCGGGAGAAACTGATTCTTCTAGGACGGTTAATACAACCGGAAATTTACCGCAACCGTGATCATCACCGGAACCGCCTTTCCGTCCTTGAGCGCCGGCTTGAATCGATATCTCTTCACAGCTTCCATCGCCTTTTCATCGAGGCCCATGCCCAACGGTTGAATCACACGCGGATTCTGCGGGTAGCCGTGCGCATCCACGATGACGGCAATCATGCAGATGCCTTGATGCTTTGACCTGCGCGCCTCATCGGAAAACTCTGCTTCCGGAAACACGATAGGAACAGGTTGAGTGACACCGCCCACTCCCGGTGTGTAAACCGATCCACCATAGTTACCATTGCTCCCCGGTCCAGCACCTGGGCCGTTGCCGGGGCCGTCCCCACCGGTTCCATGAAAGCCGATGCCGGCGGGACCTCCCTGACCACTCGAGACCAGGTTCACGTTGGGCGATTTTAGCGCTCCGATAATTGGTAGCGATGAGTTTTCCGGAAGCTTCACTTGCACAGCGACCGCTGGATCGACTGGAAGCTTTGGGTTATCCAGCATCGGGATTTGCGGAGGAACGATGGGCATCAATTCTTGTTTCGGCGCTCTGCCAAGCATCGGGTCTGTCAGTTCATGGTTTCCGCCGCCACCGCCGCCATGTGCGGTCACGCTGGGTGGCGCAAACAGCGTGAAGTCCTTCAAGTCGATCGATTGGCCTGAAGCGGGTTTCGGCAGATGGCGCATCGTTGTGCCCAATCCGATTAACAGGAGCAGGGCCACCACCCCGCCATTCACAAGTGTTGCCGTTCCCATAGCCCACGGGTTGGTCTTCCCCGCCATGCGGTCAGGCATTGGAATCGGCGTCGAAGTCAGTTCCAAAGGAGGAAGCTGCACCGGAAACAGTGCATCGTGGAAGTTCTCCCAGAGGCCAGCCCAGATCGGCTTGTCTTCAAAGCTCTTTCCGAGCAAGTGAAGCACTGCATCTTGGTCCGCGCTTTGCGGCTTCTCGGCGGACGGCGCACCGGTGGGGCGCACAGACTCTCTCTTCATGGAACCTCATCCCCAGCTCATTTCGAGCTTCGCGGCAAGACGAGTGTTTCCTGATCTGGCTGCGATGCCCGATAGACGGCCCAGAAGGGAAGTCGTTACCTGCCAAATTGAAAAGATAGTGAGTGACCGGAAACAAGGTCTGGCGCACTCGGCGGAGTTTTCACGCCGGCCCTACGGGACGGCTGGGCATCTTGGGGATGGGTACCCCGGATTTCATCCGGGGCTATTATCGTTCCCTCCCCCCGGGAGGGATGCGGGGTTGTCTGAGGCCTGCAATTGGGGCACCGAGAGAAAACACGATGCCGATGAAGAATCCTCCCCATCCTGGGGATTTCATCAAGACGGAGATTGTGGAGGCTTACGGCTGGTCTGTGACGGCGGCGGCGGTGGCGCTGGGGGTTTCGCGGCCGACGCCATCAAGGTTGCTGAATGGCAAGGCTGGGCTTTCGGGCGAGATGGCGTTGCGGATTGAGAAGGCGTTTGGCGTGAAGATGGATACGCTCATGCGGATGTGGTCTGCTTATGAGATTGCGCAGACGCGGAAGCGGGAGAAGCTGATTCGGGTCCGGCGGTGGATCAGGCGGCTTGAGGTGGGGTTTGGGTGCTAAGATCCGAGGTCTCGAAAGCGAGACCTCGGATAGATTGAATGAATGCCGAATCAGTGCGCCGCGGAATTCGCAAGGAGCGAAGCAAAGGAATGCGAGCGCGGTTTTAGGTTTTCGGTTGAATTTCGTTGAACCGTTTGGGGATGAACGTAGGAGAGGAATACATCGTAAATGATGCGGTTTACCTTGTCTCCTCTATCTGGATTCAGCCTGCCTTTATAACGGAATTTATTTCCGAATTCGTCTTTGAACGGTGTCCTGACATAGTCCAGCGCGATCGATTGTATACCAAGATCGTCAAGGTTATGCAGTTCGTCGGCTTGGGAGATGCCGTCATGATTGGCGTCGATCCAAACCAGAAGTTTCGGCCATATCGCATCTCGGCTATCTATGACTCCATCCCCATTACCGCCGTTTTCGGGAAGGTCGAAGACAGCTAACGCAAGGAATCCGTTTGGGTCGCTGGATGGCGGTTGCGCCGTGATGTTTCCGAACAGCTCCTCGGCACTGTCGATTGTTCCATTGCCGTTTCTATCCAGAGCCAGCCAACCGTTCGTGGAGCCCTCCGCTGTCCAAGCAATTTGAATGGGTTTTCCGTTCCCGAAGAAGTCAAACAAGACACCATACGTGGCAGAGGTCAAATGGAAGCCCGTGCCGTCGGTATCGATGACAATTGGACTCGGATTACTCTGTGTGTATACGCATTTGCAAGTATCATAATTAAAATAATCCAGCGGACCGCAACTCGGGGCCACGCAAGTATCGGGAGCGCAGCTTCCCAAGGACGGCGTGCAGGCTTGCGTCGGGGGCGGCGGTGGAGTTGGGGGCTGAAGGGCAATTGCTGTACTTTGATCACAGGAAGTCGGAGCAGTCACATCATATGTAGTGTCATTCATAGATGGTGCTGGGTTTACCATGGCACTGGTGCCTGGCGCACAACTTGGGCAGTCGGCGAGTCCGAAGGAGTGCCCGATCTCGTGGACCATGACTTCCTGTAAAGCCATCATATTGGTGATGGCTGTGTTTAGGGTTGTTGTGGCCGTCGCCCTGGCCGATGATCCCGCAGTCCCACCCGTGGTTCCTCTTAGCGTTGAGCCTAGAGCCCCGCTGTTAACTTGGTAAGAGGCGCCCGCAGAGCTATTAACTTGAACAAAGCTTACACCGTTGGTCCCCGACCAACTGTTGAATGCTGCAATGATGGCGTTCTGCGCCGGGGAAGAAAAGCTTGGATCGATGTAGTACGGAATGCTATAAGGGGTGGATTGACCGCCAGGCCAGGCGTGGCTCGGCGCGTTAGTAGGAGGGTTTGTGCATTGGCTACTTGCGCTTACCCGCGATACGAAACTGTTCTGCACGGATAAAGAGGAGATTGTCAAAAAGACTATCAGAATTCTTGTTGACGATTGGTAGCCTTTTGGTCTCACAAAGCACCCCCAAGGGGCTTAGTGGATTCCTGCTTGATTTGCGCGGTCACTATAGAAAGAAAGCTCTCCTCGGGTGTGCCGTCGTACTTTTCGTAAGGCAATGCACCTGGATTGTGCGCCCGATCCAGAGCATAGATTTTCCCATCCTTCACCTCATAAGCTGTGATGATGTTCAACCCCTCAGCATTTCCGCTGGTCCATCTTTCCCTCTTAGGAGTTTGCTCCACAAAGAATATGTATGTGGATCCAACGTTGGGATAATACCGGCCATCGACGTTAACCTCTTCGGTCTTGCCGTCGGGGTATTTCACCCTGCCGCCGTAGCGTTCCAACTCCGCGATACCCCCGACCCGAATCGCTTCACCCAGATGATTTAGGAGCACTTGAGAGACCTTCACTCCGAAAGTCGAGAAGACAGAGGTGCGGTCGGCGGAGAGTAGCGCAGCATTCTTTGTTACCTCCGCGACAAAGATAGCGTCCGCGTCTTTCACTGGGAGTGCCCCTAGCTCTCCTATTTGGTCCCAGATTTCAGGAAGACGCGACACTCCCGCAGGCAGTTCTTTTATCTCTTCCGCCCCCGGATGGTTGTTGTGCTCCACTTGCCTGCTTCTATCCTTGGCGCCGTCGGCAAGGTACTGGGTGCTGTCCGCGATTGGCCCTTTGTTCAGGTCTCTAGGAGGCGAGTTCGGATTTTGCGATAACCCATCGCTATTCGCCAGAATCATGAAGGCAAGGGCGGTTAAGAGGGTGGCGGCAAGGCGGCGTTTCGCGAAGATCATAGTGCTGAGATATCCCATATGGATTCACATTTCAATGCTTGGTTGTTGAAGGATGTCGTGAGGCTCGACTAAAAAGAAGGCCTCCGTTGAAGTCGCATGCGCGGGCCAAATCAGAATTCAATGGATTATGCCATTCCTCGTGATTAAAAATCAATCGCCTTTGTGCGGTCTCCGCGAAAACTCACATTGGATTATTGGTTGTGCCATTGAACGCGAGGTGGAAATTGCGCTCCGAGGCGTTCGAGAGGAAGGCAGCGGAAAGTGCGCACCCGGTGGATGTTGATTCGGTCAGAGAGGTATTTCGGGACTCTTGAGAGATTGAGTCGATTCCCCTTCTTCAGTGCGCTTTTTACCTACATCAGTCGTTTGCGGATTAGGTCCAGGGCTTGCTGGGTGGCTACTTCTCTTACTCGGGCTCGGTCGCCGCGGAAGACTTTTTCTATGCACTCGGTTTTGTTGCCGTCGCTTAGGGCGATGTAGACGAGGCCTGCCGGTTTTGATTCTGTTGCGCCGGTGGGGCCGGCTATGCCGGTTACTCCTAAACCCAAATCTGCGCCGGTGCGGATGCGGATGCCTTCTGCCAGAGCCTCAGCCACTTCCTGCGAGACTGCGCCGTATTGCTCAATGAGATTGTGATCGACGTTGGCGAAGACGGTCTTGAGATCGTCGGAGTAGACGATGGCTCCGCCGACAAAAGAGCGGGATGCGCCCGGGACGCTGGTGATGCGCTGGGCGATCATGCCGCCGGTGCAGCTTTCCGCAACGGCCAGGGTGGAGACGCGCAGCCCGAGGTAGTAGAGAACGATCTGCTCGAGGGAGTCGGCCGATTCGCCGCCGGTGGAGTAGAGCCAGTCGTCTAAGGCTTCTTCCATTGCGCTAGCGAGCTCGTCGACACGCTGCTGGGCGACGGCGAGTTTGGACTTGGTGCAGAGGAGGGTGAGCTGGATGTCTCCGGCGTGGGCGAGGATGGTGGTCTCCACATCCTTATAACGGGTGTAGATGGGGGCGAGGAGCTTGTCGGCCTGCGACTCGGGCAGCATGGCGGCGCGAAGGGTGCGGCGGGCGATGAAACGCGGCGGCAGGATTTGCTGGAGGCGTGGCAGGCACTCGGCGTCGAAGAGTGGACGGCACTCGCTGGGTGGGCCGGGGAGGAGAAAGATGAGCTTGCGGTAGCCGCTGAAGGTGATGTCGAGCCACTGGCCTGGGGCAGAGCCGTTGGGGTTGGTGAGGACGGTTGCGGTGTCAATGACGTCGGCCTGCTTGAGGTTGTTGGACGGCATGGTGATGCGGAACTGGGCGGCGCGGGTGTGGAGGGTGGCAACCTGTTGGGCGTCGCGGCGCAGGGTGAGCGAGAGAGCTTCAGCAACGGCTTCGCGGGTGAGGTCGTCCTCTGTAGGGCCGAGGCCGCCCATGATGGCGATGATGTCGGTGCGGGCGAGGGCGGTTTGGATGGCGCTAACGATGTCTTTACGGCGGTCGCCGACGATGGTTTTGAAGGCGACGGTGACACCGATCCCATTGAGCTTTTCAGTGAGATAGAGGGAGTTGGTGTCCTGGCGTGCTGGGGTGAGCATCTCGGAGCCGACGGCGATGATTTCGCTCTTCATAAAAGCAGTTCACAGTTCATAGTTCTTAGTTCAAAGTTCCTGGTTCGGAGTTCCTAGTTCAGAGTTGTTAGATCGGAGATCTTAGTTCGTAGTTCACAGTTCTTAGTTCACAGTTACTCCTACTAAGAACTACGAACTGTGAACTAAGAACTGGTTTTAAAACAGCGTCATTCCTTCTACGCCCAGGTCCACATCATAGACGGCGCCGTTTAGCTCGGGCTGGGATTGGAAGTTGGTGGCGAGGATGGTGTTGCCGAGGGGGGAGAAGGCGACACCGACGAGGCTGGTTCCGGCGAGGACCAGGGAGGCTTCGCCATCGGTGGTGACGCGGACGAGGCCGCGGCGGCCGTGGAGGCAGGCGGCTACGTAGACATCTCCATTTTTGGCTAGGGCAAGGCCTTGGGGACGGCCAAGGCCACGGAACCAGGCACGGGACTGGCCATCTCTGTTTATGGCCCAGATGGAGTCGTTGGAGGAGAGCGAAGGACCTGTGACGAAGACGACGCCTTCCTTATTGACGGCGAGGTGATAGGCGGCGGGGCTGGGCTCGAGTGTGGCGTAGACGAAGATGCGGCGCTGGGGATCGATTTTGAAGATGGTGCCGCTGCGGTCTCCGACGAAGAGATTGCCATCGGCGTCAAAGGCGCAGCCGGTTGCGACGCCCATGCCCTCGGCGTAGACGGTGGACTCGCCTGAGGCGTCGATGCGGTAGACGTTGCCTTCGGCGCGCGAGGTGACGAAGAGGTCGCCATCTGGATTGAAGGCGAGGCCGGTGGCGTTGAGGATGCCGGTGACGAAGGGGGTTCCGCGGCCGTCTGGCGAAACGCGGACGACGGAGACGGGCGTTTGCTTGCCGCGGGGGCCGGAGATGGTGACGTAGATCATGCCGGAGCGGCTGACGGCGGGGCTGGTGACGGGGTGAAGGCCTTCAGAAAGCTGATGCGCGATGCGGATGGGCGCGATGCTGCTGCCGCCGGCGGGGTTGCGGACTTCGACAATGCCGGTGGATGCGTGCGGCGGAATGCGGAGGGCGAGGCGCGTGGGGCGGCTCATGAGGACGTGGGCGGACTGGCCGTCGACGAGGACGGCGGGTGGACCGAAGCTGAGCGGGCCGAGATGGGCGCCGATGAGCTCGACTTCACCGTGGGGCAGGGCGGCGGGGGGAATCACGTCGTCGATGCGGGGATCGGGGAGTGTTTCAGCGGCGGAATTTGATCGGGCGCGTGGCATGATTTTTCCTGGTTAATTCAGTTATCCCGAAGTGCAAATGCAGGTCCTTCGACTCACCACCCCCAAACTGAAAAGCGTTCGGGGCCCCTTTCGCTCAGGATGACATCCACTGCTTGGGTTGGTGAGGACGACAAACTTTTTTCTCGCAACAGGTTTAACCCGTCTCAGTGAAACCAGATGCGTAAAAGAGATGCTACACCCAAAGCATACAGGCCGGCGGCCACATCATCGAATACGATGCCCCAGCCTTCAGGCAGGTTTTCAAGCTGGCGGACGGGAAATGGCTTGGTGATGTCGAAGAGACGGAAGAGGACGAGACAGATGAGGCCGTGGATCCAGTCGGGAGGGCAGAAGAGGAGGGTGATCCATACGCCGGCTACCTCGTCGATGACGACGAATTGAGGGTCTTTGCGGCCGGACTCGCGAGCGACGATTGTGGCTGCGGGGACGCCGAGGGCGATGGCGAGGGCGATCCATATGAGGAGGCCGATGAGGGTGGTGTGGGGTGCGGGATGGCGGAGGATGGTTTCGGCGGCCCAGAGGAGAAAGGCGGCGACGGAGCCCCAGGTGCCGGGGCCGGGTTTGCCGTAGCCAGCGCCGAAGAAGGTGGCGGTGGTCCATGCCCAGGTCGTTTTCTTGCCGGTGAGATTTGAGATTGCGGGATGCCTCTGGGTTGCGGATGGGTCAGGCAAGTCGCATTCCTCCGGGGCTGAAGCCCTTCGATTCAGTCGACCTTTTCCGGGGGTTAAAACCCCCGGCTCCCTCCGGCTTGGAGCGTTCCGCGAAAGTTGCTTGTTGGTCAGTCGTCATAGTTGTCGTTGTTGCGGTGGGGGCCGAGGCCGCCGAGGTCTTCGAGGACTTCGGGGTCGAGGATGGGGGAGCTGATTTTGTAGACGCCTGAGGCCCACTTGCCGAGGTCGATTTTGCGGCAGCGGTCACTGCAGAAGGGGAAGTCTTCGCTGTCGAAGGTGACGAGCTCGCGGCAGGTGGGGCAGCGGAGGATTTGGGCGGATTTTTTCTTGGGAGCCATACGACTACTTCATTTTACCGCGTAGTGGTTTGTAGCGGGCCGGTGAGGGTGCGGGCGGGGACGCCCACACGACAGCCGGCCTGGAGACCGGCGCTACCGTGTGGCTTCGATTTTCATGCATGGTTGCGAGCCGCAGAATGGATGGGACAGAGCTGAAATGCAGGCGAGAATGCGAGCGCTGAGATCAGGATTTCCAGAAGGGGGATGGGCTGATCCATTTCATGTCATAGCGGTTCATGAAGGGCTCGGTGGCGGCTAGCGATGGGGTGGCGGCGGCGTCGATGAAGTACTGCTCCATTTTGCCGGCGGGGGTGAAGGCGATCAGCATGTGGGCCGGGGAGCCGGTGGCGGAAAAGCAATGAGGAACGAGGCGCGGGGCGAGGACGGACTCGCCGGTGCGCAGGTGGATACGCTGGTCGCCGACCTGAAGGACCACCTCGCCCTCCATGACGTAGAACCACTCCTCCTGGGAGAGATGCATGTGAAGTGCCGGGCCTGAGTCGGGAACGAGATTTCTGTGTTCGATGATGAAGAGATTGCCGGCGGTATCAGAGGTGGTGGTTTTGAACGCTAGCGAGCTGAAGCCGAGCGAGTGGAGATGGCCGGAGCGGTCCTGGCCGGCGGCGACTGGATGGAGGTCCTTGGAAGGCGGAGGGGCGGGAGTTTGGGCTACGAGATTATGCAGGGCTGCGGCCGGCGCAATGGAGGCTACGGCCTTGAGGAAGGAGCGACGTTGGAGGGGCATTGGTTGATGGTAAGAGGGATTTTAGGGGACGTAAAGAGCGAAATAAAACGAATGCCGTGCCCCACCAATCAGAGCGTAACGATCTTTAAGTCGGGGATGAGCTGGAAGTGTCGGATGTTGGCGGTGACCACGGAGTATCCGATTTCAAGGGCGGTGGCACCGATAAGGAGGTCGGAGAGGGCGAGGCGAATGCCCCTTGCGGTGTTCTCGCCATCGATTTGGCCGGCTCGCAATGCTACTCCCGGTGTCACAGGGTAGAACGGCACGGCCGTCATGATTTCGTTGAGAAACTGAAGCCGAGCGGCTCTTCTTTGCGGGGTGTCAGCCCTGGCCACACCGTGCGCGAGTTCCGCAAGTGTCAGGACGGAGATGGCGATACTCTCGCCGGCGGCTCGAAAGGCAATGGCTTCGAGGGCCTGATGGGCGTTCTTTCCTTTTCGCTCTTCCGTAATGAGAACGCTGGAGTCGAGTATCAGTCCCATGCGGATTGATTGAGGGGTTCGCGGTGAGCGGCGACCGCGGCGGCGACATCGCGGGCGAAGTCCTCATCGATTGTGGCCGTTGAGTCTGCTGGAAGCAGAGCGATGCACTCTTCGATGGTCCGGTGGGGTGGCAAAGAATTCAACTCGCGATGACTCTCAATGGCAGCCCTGAGGTCATCAGCGAAGCCGCCGTCCGGAGTTACGGCGGAACCGCGCGCATCCGCCAGTGCGATGGCCTCAGAGAGCAGCATTCCCGGACGCTTTACGGGAGGGTGAATGATTGCCACGGGCCGCGCATCTCTCTCAATGACGACTTCAGAGCCTTCCTCGACGTGGGCCATGACTGCGGCGAAATCGCGCGCTGCTTCGGTCTCCGGAATGTGAATGGTCGCCATAATTTCAATGATAGCGCGATTCTGGTCTACAGCGCGGCGGAGACGATGCGGGCGACCAGGTCGTAGTCGTGGGCTTCGGTTATCTCGGCTTTGTAGAAGCGGCCGGGCTCCAGCTTGTCTAAGTCGCCGGTGTCGTTGATGTAGACTTTGCCGTCGATTTCTGGGGCGTGGAACTGGGTTCTTGCTTCCCAGAGGAGCGGGGTCTCTTCGCTCTCGCCTTCGGCTAATACGACTAACTCGCGGCCGATCCATTGCTGCTTGGACTGCTTGCTGATTTTCTGCTGCAGCTTCATGAGGTGGCGCTTGCGGGACTCGATGGTGCGCTTGGGGAGCTGGCCTTCGAGGGCGAAGGCTGCCGAGCCTTCTTCATGCGAGTAGCTGAATACGCCGAGCCAGTCGAACTTTGCTTCCTTGATGAAGTCTTCGAGGACGGTGACGTCTTCCGCGGTTTCGCCGGGGAAGCCGACAATGAAGCTGGTGCGGAGGGCGATGCCGGGGACGGCGGCACGCACCTTTTTGATGGTCTTGAGGAAGATGTCTGCGCCGGCTCCGCGCTTCATGGTCTTGAGGACTGAGGACGAGGCGTGCTGGAGCGGGACGTCGAGATATTTGCAGATGTTGTCGTGCTTCGCAATGGTCTCAAGCAGCTTGTTGGTGATGCGGTTGGGATAGGCGTAGAGGAAGCGGAGCCAGCGGAGGTTGGGGATGCGGGCGAGCTCGTCGAGGAGCGTGGCGAGGCCGTCTTTGAGGCCGAGGTCTTCGCCGTAGCAGGTGGTGTCCTGGCCGATGAGGGTGATTTCCTGGACGCCGCGAGCGACGAGGGATTGGGCTTCCGCAACGACGGACTCGAAGCGGCGGGAGCGGAATTTTCCACGGAGATTGGGGATGACGCAGAAGGTGCAGGGGTGGTCGCAGCCCTCGGCGATTTTGATGTAGGCGGAGGAGCGCGGGGTAGTGAGGAAGCGTGGGGTGGATTCGTCGTAGAGGTAGGTGGGGAGGAGGTGGGTTGCGCCTTGCCAGTCGTCGCGGGTGAAGCGGCCCTGGCGTTCGCGTTCGTTGCCTTCGGGGCGGTAAGAGATTTCTGATTTATGCGTGGCGGCGCGGGATTCGAGGCCGGGGCGGACTTCAGCGGCTTGGGCGGTGGTGAGGATGGTGAAGGGCGAATTTGATGCGGGCGCGGCGGGCATGGTGAGGCCTGCGGCTTCGAGAATGGACTCGAGTTCGCCGGTGCCTACTACGGCGTCGACTTCCGGGATGCTCTTGCGGATTTCGTCGCGATAGCGCTCGACGAGGCAGCCGGCGACGATGAGTTTACGGGCCGACCCGGAGGTTTTGTGGCGAGCCATCTCGAGGATGGTGTCGACGGATTCCTGCTTGGCGGTGTCGATGAAGGAGCAGGTGTTGACGACGAGGATGTCGGCCTTGTCGACGTCAGCGGTGAGGCGCGCGCCGGCGCGATCGAGCAGGCCCATCATGACCTCGGAGTCGACGAGGTTTTTGGGGCAGCCTAACGAAATAAAGCCCACGGAAGGGGCCGTGGGAGCGGAAGTTTTGGTCACTTCCACATTGTACGGGAGTTGAGCTTCGAACGTAATAATGATGAGAGGAGGAGACATGATTGCACGTCATTGGCGCGGTTGGACGAAGGCGGAAGATGCGGATGGGTACGAGGAATTTTTGAAGACAAAGTTGCTGCCCGGCTTAAAAGGGATTGAGGGCTATCGGGGCGCATATGTTTTGCGGAAGGATGATTTGGTGGAGAGTGAATTCGTGGTTGTGAATTTGTTCGATTCACTCGAGGTAGTCAAACAGTTTGCCGGGGCGGACTATAGTCTGGCGGTTTTCGAGCCGGAGGCGAAGGAGTTTCTTTGCCGAATCGAGCGGTTTGCGACGCATTACGAGGTGCGCGCCTGCACTGTTTAGAGCGGTTGAAGAAGATGCCGGAGCCTGGTACCGGATTCGGTAGGGAGTGCACGAGGAGTGACATATTCGGCATGCTTGTGTACGAATTTGTGGACAGTTATGGCGCTTGCGACGTATAAGGTGCTTAATTTGAGCGTTTGACTGTACGAATTGGCAGAGGTGCACATGGTTTTTGGAAGAGATGAATTGCCTTGTGTTTCGAGTGTGGAGAGGGATCCTAAGGAGATTCTGGATCTCTA
>Ga0302266_10002211_pt1 | contig 16934 bp, 10 predicted proteins | sample III_Bog_E1_2_FD_194559 | JGI IMG/M metagenome (GOLD analysis project Ga0302266, IMG submission 194559) | Peat permafrost microbial communities from Stordalen Mire near Abisko, Sweden - III_Bog_E1_2 | ecosystem: Environmental > Terrestrial > Soil > Wetlands > Peat | place: Sweden: Abisko... | reverse complement strand
AGCGAGTACCTCCCGCGCGAAGCGTCCAATTCCGTGGTCCCCGATCCGCCGCTGGTCCGCATAGATCATGCCCAAGTGCTCGACCGCCTGAACGCAGCTCGAAGCGCGTCAAAACGGCGGCGCTCCGCGGGGTTGTTCTGCAGGCGCTGGAACCCATCCGCAAAGATGCACCAGCCGCAAGCTGCAAAGAAGCCAAGCACCAATGCCAGCGCGATAGTGATAGCGCGTTTCGGGAATGACTTTTTATCCGGAGGGAGGGCAACGTCGGCTACCTGAACAATCGCGCCCTGGCGCGCCTCATCGAGTTTGGCCATTTCAAACTGTTTGGCGATGAGCTCCACGATCGTCTCGTAATACTTCTCATCGCGCAGCTTACGGACATACTCCATGCCGGCCTGAGGGATATTACCTCTGGGCAAGATGATGTCGGATGTCGATGTGTCGTCCGAGCCGGAGAGTTTGGCGAGTTGGCCCTTCAGCGCCGTTAGCTGCCGCTCTTCCAGAACCATCTGAGGGTTATCCTCGGTGGCATACGAGCGCATGGCAGCAAGCTGAACTTCTTTCGCAGCAACCTGGGCGCGGAGCGCTGCTGCGGACTCGATCAGTGCTTTCGCCTGGCTATCGATTTGCAACACACCCGTGGATTGTTCGGTGTGTTTCATCGCTTCTTCTGCAGTTGCGAGGCCCTCATTTGCCTCCAGCAATTGCTGCTGGAAGAAAATTCGCCGTTGAGATGCTTCGGTAATTGCCAGATTCTCTGAGAGCTTGCGAAACTCTTCGACATAGCCATTTGCAATGTCGGCAGCAACTTTCGGATCTCGATCGGTGACGGTGATCCGAATCAGACCGTCCTTGACACCCAGAACCACCGATGAACGATCATCGAATGCTTTACGCGTTTCGCTCATCCTCTTCTCGCGGTACCTGTCCATGAGGCCAAACCGCCGGATTACAGCATCTTCAACCGTCCGGCCGCGAAACAGAGAGACATACATATCCCCAGGATTCTTGATACCGAGACCGGCGCCGGCAGCCGAAGCGAGCGCGGAGGACCCACCCAACTGACTCATCAAGGCGGAACTGGAGGAGTTTTGCGACGGCGGTAGAACGATGGTCTCTGCCGTATACCTGGCCGGAATGATGAAGACTGTGATTGTTGCCAGAATTGTGACGCCCAGAGTGAACCACAAGATGAATCTTCGTCGCTTTGCAAGGATAATGAACAAATCCAGAACGTGCGCGCCAGTTTCCGACGCCTCAACTGGCTCTGCAACCTGGAGTTGTTCGTTCGCCACTTCAGAATTCATCTAGAAACTCTCCCCTACTCCATCTTACTAACACCGCGCGGAGTTCCGCCCGGGAGTGATTCAGAAATTGCGCCTTCACCCCGATAGTCTCGTGACCTGCGATTGACAACGAGCGTTGTGCCGCAGGGCACAGCGTCTCTTGGAGATTCGATCTCATCGGGTATCGTTGGGATATTCCGTTTGCTTCGCGGCCCCAGCGCAGACACTGCCGCCGCGCGGCCTGTAAGATCAACCTACTGATTCTATTGTCTTTGGTGTACATTTTTCCCGCTGGACGCCGCTTCCGACGCCGACCATTCGAAGCGAATTGCGCTCTTTTTACATGATAGGGACATTGGGAGGAGCGAGGGTCAATCGTTGACTTGTTCGATCAGACTGGCACATGGGATTTGCGCCAGGTTATAGCTGTTCTCCAGTTGGTGTAGAGGGAAACGTAACCGCCAAGTGGCTTTTTCCTTAGCCGGGGTCCCCACGGATTGGACTTCGTCCGTGGGGTGGAAGTAAGAGCCACCCTGAGGAACTTGGCGACGCTCTATGAACTGGAGAACAGCTTTAGTTCTCCGCAAAGCAGGTTGACCAGGCATATTCAGTAGGCGCAGGTTCTCTGTCGGAGCCGCTAACGCCCACTCGGTTCCCCCGAGGGTAGGAAGGCCAATCCTGAAACCTCGATGCCTGAAGCCAGCACGTCTCTGAGCCGTTCCGGATTGGCTCCGCTGCGGCAAACAGCTGCCACAAGTATGCGCAGCGCCGTGGCGGGAGTCGTATCCGGCTCCAAACGGAAAATCCATGGAACGTTGTTTGAAGTCAGCGACCTGTCACTGCTCAGCGCCAGCACCGGCACAAAGCTCTTCAATGCCAGTTGCTCCGCCAGATGGCTCGCGTTGCGATCGAGCGCCACAATCGCTATCGCATGATCGTCCATGAGCGTATGCACCAGCCCGGTTGAAGCAGCGCCCCAATTCTGATCGCTCTCCACCGGCAACAGCTTCCATGGCCGTCCCTTTGCCGCACCAAACGCCAGCTCTGCCCGCACCTCCGGCGACGCAGCAACTTCAGCCGCCTTCGGCCCGAAGAGAACCACGCTCACTATCCCCGCCGGCACATCGCCCTGGCGTGGCCCATTGAACTCCACACCATCTTCACCGACTCGCGCATACGGCAATTGCGTCGACGCGGGTCCCTGACCGACACCTTCAGCTTCCGGCCGCGCAAGCGGCGTCTGCCCCACTGCAGGTGGCTTCACCGCGGGCGGCTCTTTTTCCATCGTCGCAACCCGGTAGCTGATCGCACCGTTGTGTACAGTTCCCAGGTACAGCGGTGCCACGTTTTTCTGGTTGGGATCGAAAATCATCTTTCCTGTCACGCCGTCGTACTCTTCGATGTCGGCCAGCGCATCGTGAATCCGCGCGCGGTTCAGTCCCGCCTTGCAGATCGAATCCAGGAGGGCGTTCATCGTATCAAAAGCCATCGAGGCAAACTGTTCCGGCTTCTCGTGGAAGCGATCTTCGAAGCGGCGATTGAAATCGAGCCAGCGCGGCTCCTTCCTGGTTGGGTCGTAGGGATAAACGGCCTCGAACCCCTCGGCGGCATCGCCCGCTTCTTTCAGCAGCGTGTCGCCCAGCGTGCGGAAGGCGCCAAAGACCCGCTGCTTCATCCCCGCGGCCCGCATCTGCTTCAAAATCGCCGCCGCCTCCAGTTCGTCGCCAATCAGAAATACGGCATCCGGGCGCGAACTGCGGATCACCCTTAGCTGCTTGCTGTAGTCCGTGTCCCCGGGCTGGAAGATCTGTTCAATGACCACCGGATGACCCAAGCGGCGCGAGGCATCGAGAAATTTCGGGAGGCCATAACGGCCGTATCGGCTGCTCGCCCTGAGAACTGCCACGCGCTTCAACCCGAGGTCGGTATAGATGTGCCGAGCCAGCGTGAGATATTGTTGCCGGTCATCCTGCATGGTGCCGAAGTACCACGGAATCGTGGTCTCCGGAACCGTGGGATCGCTGTTGGCAGAACTAACCACCGGAAGTTCCGCGCGCAGGGCCACGCGCAGCGCGATGTGGGTTGACTCAGAGCTGATGGAGCCGAAGATCGCCCAGACCTGTTCGTCATAGGCCATCTTTACCGCTTCATCGGAGGCCGAGCCCCAGATCGCCGATTCGGTGGGTCTCACGTCGCCATACACCGCCTTCGCCTGCCAGTTGTTGTAGTCATTGTGCAGCATCAGCTTGAAGGGTTTGCCCCCGTAGCCGCCGCCGGCATTAGCCTCTTCTACCGCCAACTGCGCGCCATGCAGCATCCGCAGTCCGAGAACCGACTCCGAGTTGTGCTCAATCGGCCCAAAGAAGCCGATGCGGATCTCCTTCAGGTTCTTCGGCTCCGGAATATCGCGCGCCGCGCCCACATAGATGTTGGGGCGCGTGTAGTTGGTATCGTAGGGCGCAGCGAACTTGGAATATGGCTTGAGATCATCCGGCTCTCCCGCATAAGGAACAACTTCGCGATCCCGCGGCGGTCCCGGCGGATGAGCACCGCATTCGCAAACTCTTGCCTTTGTCTTGCCTGTCTCCGGACCCACCTTCTGGCCTGAAACATTCGCCGTAAAAACCAAGCCAACCACGCCTGCCGCAACCGCCAACCACGCCGTACGCATTCGAACTACCCCTTGCTTTCTTCCTTCTTATCGGTGCGGAACATCGCGATCGCTTCAATCTCAATCAGCAGTTCCGGCCGGCACAAATGCGCCTGGATCCCCGTCGAAGCCGGCAGCGGATCGAGCCCCTGCTCCTTGAAGAATTCCGTGCGCCCCGCGTTGAACACGTCATAGTCACGGTCGATATCGCGCAGGTAGCAACTGGTGCGGACGATGTCGTGCCACGTCGCTCCTTCGCTCTTCAGCAGGCCCGTGATGTTGTCGAAAGTCCGCCGCAACTGCGCGGAAAAATCGCCAATGTGGACGCTGACTCCGTTTTCGTCGATCGATGCCGTGCCCGAGATCAACAAAATGACGACTCCGCCAATATCGATCCGCATGCCGCGCGCAAAAGAGCTCGGCTTGGCATAGGCATAGGCCTCGTTGAGCACGCCGTGGTTGGTCATGGCGCGCTTTTCAATGGGTGCGTGTCCAATGGCTTCCAGAATTTCTGCAAATGCATTCATATTTGTAATTCTCCTTATGTCCTTATGGATGTTGTCGAATCCCGTGGCTCAACCCCTTCGCGGTCGCGACCCAGATGTCGTCTCCGTCAAAGTCGATCCCAAGAATGTAGTTGTGCGCCGGCGCTGTCGCTACTGGAATAGACGTAACCGTTCCTGCTTCGTCGCGCACCGTCATCTCCGGCTTTCCGTCCTTGAGCGATGGGCAATAAACCGCCCAGTTCACGCCGTCGTAGTAAGCCAGCCCTTTGTCCGTACCAAACCACGCACGCTTCCCGTCCACGCCTTTCACAACGTTGGTAAAGTTTGAGGGAAGCCCGCTGTCTTTCTTCAGGAAATTGTGCCAGTAGCGCCCGTCGTAATGGCTGTCGCCGAAATACGTCGCCGCCCAAAGAATATTGTCCACATAACTGACCGAGGTGACAATCTCGTGGATCAGTCCCTGGTCCTTGAAGAGCACCATCTCCGTCTCTCCGTCGGGGTCGTCGTACCGGTCCCACTTGCCTGTCTTCTGATCATATTCGAGTACCCCGCTGCCCCATATTCCGTAGTAGACCTTGGTCGGCGTGGCTGAAACCGAATAAGACCAAATCTCGCCCATGGGCGTATTGCGCTCGTTATAGAGCGACCACTGGTTGGTGTGCAGGTTCAGGCGGCAGGCTCCGGCGGCCGTGGCAATCCACACATTTTCGCCCTCGATTGAGACGCTGTAGACCACGTCGTTGCTCAGCCCCGAGTTCAGTTGCGTGAAGCTGTCGATGTGCCCGCCCGAAATACGGCTCAAACCGCCCATCGTCCCCGCCCATACGTCACCAGTCTTCCTATCCAGGGCCAGCGATAGCACCGCTCGATGCGCCAATCCGTCCGCGGTCGTATACACCTTCCACGTGTGGTTCTCATAGAGGGCAAGGCCGTTGTCCGTGCCAGCCCATATCCGATCACCATCCACCAGCACGGTATATACGTGATCGTTCGGTAGCCCGTTGGCCGCGGTGAAGTTCTCAAATCGGAAACGCGGCAGTTCCGGCAGCACGCCGGATACAGCAATCGTGGCATGAAGCTTTTGCGCTCTCGATGGAACCGGTTCCGCCGCAAATGTCGCCGTTACAGCCAATGCCGAGAAGATTGCAATCATTACTCCTGTCCTGCATGTCTTTTTCATCGCGTCCTCAAGTACTCAATCAGATCGTTGAGTTCGTCCTTGGTCAGGTCGTTCGTTCTCCCGTGTTTGTCATCCGGGTTGTAGACCGTCCATATCTCTTCCAGCGATCGCGCCGAGCCGTCGTGCAGGTAGGGCGCAGTCAGCGCAATGTTGGTGAGCGGCGGCGCTTTCAGCAACCCTGGATTATCCAGTGCCTTGTGCGTTCCCACGTCGAAGAGCTTCTGGTTGGTTCCCTTTGGCCCGCTGTGGCAATACACGCAACGGTTGTATTCCGCAATCGGCTTCTTGAATTTGTCCACGCTGCGCTCAAAGATCGCCTTGCCCCGTTCCTGTGCCGCTGTCAGTTCGTACCCAGGGAGCTTGAACCGGTTGGGCCGGGGCTGGATGCTGCGAATGTATACGGTAAGGTCCGCCAGCGTCAGGTCGTCGTAGTTCTCCGAACGCCAGAAATACTTTTCCGTCCGCGTTCCGCATTCGGTGGGGATATTCGGATTCGTCCCCGTCCACTTGTATGGTTCCGTGCCTTTCACGCCTTCCAGCAGCTTGTTATCCACAATGTTGCGCCCAAACCCATCCGGCTCCAGGTTCCATGTCAGCCCGTCGAACGACGAGTCGATGTGGCAGTTGGCGCATCCTATCTGCCCTTGAAACGAGTAGCGCGCGGTATAAAAAGTCTGTTCCCCATGCCTTAGCACGGAAACCGTCTTCGGCCCGTCGAGCTTGATTGTCGCGCTCACACGATTCGTTCGCGTGTCGATTACGCTGATCGAATCGTCCAGCCGGTTGGCCACATAGAGCTTTCGTCCATCCGGCGTCAGGGTCAGTCCGCGAGGATTGAGCCCCACGGGAATGCGCGTGATCACATAATTGGCGCTGGCCGAAAGGTCCTGCGCGAACGGCTGCGGGTGCGCATGAATGTACCTCAGGAGCCGCGCCCCGTCGATCACCGTCACTATCTCCGACCCGCCGCTGGTCACGTAGATTCGCGACTTGTCCGGCGCAATGGCCACGCCGAATGGCTGCGATGCATACCGTTCCAGCTCATCCAACGGTACTTCCACTGTCCTGCCCACGTCCGCGCCAAACAGCGTGATCGTATATTCGAAAGCCCCGCCATGCTCCAGGTGCGCCAGGGTTACAAGATTCTTCGGGTGATACTCCGCCACCACGCCCAGCCGCCCATCCGCGGAGAACGTCGTATGAAACACGCCCGCGATCGCATGAAGCGGCATCCGCTCAACCACCACAGCCCGCGCAGTATCGATCACCGTGATCTCCGACTCCGGCGCCGTCCGATACGGCGAAGCGTTCGGATAGACGTGTGTCGCATAAATCTTCTTTCCGTCGGGCGACATCGCCAGGTAACTCGCCCCACGCCCCGCCAGCAACCGCTTCTCTTCCGTACCCGTCTCCGCATTCAGCACTGCCACGTCATTGCTGATCCGGTTGGCCACAAACAGTCGCTTGCCTTCGCGATCCTCCACCACGCTCGACGGCTCCGCAGACACCGGCCACGTCGCCGTCACCGCCAGCGTGTTCGTATCGATCACCGAAAGCGTGTCATCCCATGAATTAGTGACAAACAGCCGCTTGCCATCCGGCGAAAACGCAAATCCCCGCGGCACGCGTCCCACTGCGATCCTCTTGATCACCGCGAAACTAGCCGCATCCAGCACTCGAATCTCTTCGCTCCCCTGACAGAGCACGAACAACCGCGCTCCATCCGGCGAAAGCAGCATTTCCAGTGGCGATGCATACGTCACGTTTTCCGCGGACCGCGCCTCTTCACCTGCATGAACCGCAGGCCCGCTCCACAGCGCCGCCGCAATCAACACTCCCGCCAGCAGCGGCAGTCCCGCTCCAATTCCGACCCGCAACACACTGGGTGCCCCATCCATTCCACGCACTTTGTGGAATGGGTGGGGAAGCACAACGCCCTCTCTCGGATTGGTTTCGTGAAACCTCACTTCGGCTCCTCCACCGTCAGTACGCGATCCACCGCAAGCTTCTCAAGCATCTGCTCGCGTCCGCTGGGCCAGCGCACAATCAGCTTGTCTATGTTGTTTGCCGCGCCAATCCCAAAATGCAACCGCCCGTCGTCCTGCGAAAGATATCCCGATCCCGCAACACGCTCCGCCGTCCAACGTTTCCCCGCCGCGTCCACTTCAACGCGCGCGCCAATCCCATCGCGGTTACTCCTCGTTCCCTTCAGCTTCACCGCAATCCAATGCCCCGTGTTGGTCGAAACGTTATGCACCAGTGTTCCCCGCCCGCCCAGGTTCACCACGAACGCATCCACCTTGCCATCGTTGTCGTAGTCCGCGAAGCACGCGCCTCGCGCCGTCGTCCTGTCACTCAGCACTTGCCCGGCGCCACTCGATACATCGGCGAACTTCTTGGCGCCGACGCCGCGAAACAGCGTGTGTTCCTGCGGAATCAAATGAATCAGCCCGCCGTGAAAAATCAGAATGTCCAGGAACCCATCGTTGTCGAAGTCATAGACCCCGGTACCCCAACTTACATATTGCGCATTCACCTGCGACACGCCGGTCTCCGCGCCGATGTCCTCAAAGCTCATCTTTCCCGTGTTATGCAGCAGCCGGTTATAGTGCCCGTCCGTCACCCACAAATCCAGCAAGCCGCGCCCTTCGAGATCCGCAAACACCGGCCCCATCGAAGAGGTCGATTCGCCGTTCTGCCCGTACGCCGTTCCTGTATCGCTGCCAATCTCTTCGAATGTTCCATCGTGTTTGTTGTGAAACAGGAAGTTCTCTGTGCGGTCGTTGGCAACATAGATGTCATCCCATCCATCGTTGTCGAAGTCCGCCGCCGTCACGCCCATGGTGCGCCCCACAAATGCGCTGATGCCCGACTTCTCGCTCACGTCCGTAAATGTGCCGTCACAATTGTTATGAAACAACTGGTTCGTTTCACCCTCGTAGTCCAGCGGCCCCGGATAATTGGTCGGCGCATAAAAAGCGCGATACTTGGGATCGAACTTCACATACCGGCCCACAAACAGGTCCACACAACCGTCCTTGTCGTAGTCCAGCCACGTCGAGCTGATCGCCCATCCATCCACCTTGATGCCGGCCTTCGCCGTCGCATCCGTGAAGTGTCCGTTGCCGTCGTTGTGATAAAGAACCACCTTGCCGTAGCCGGTTACCAGCAGGTCTTCGTTGCCGTCATTGTCGTAATCCGCCGCGGCCACTGCGTCTGAATACATATCCGGATTCAGCCCCGCCTTGTCCGTCACATCGGTAAAATGGCCGCCGCCATCGTTGCGATACAGATGATTGTGCGGAGGTGTTGCCGGCTTCTCCTTCAGCGGAAACGGATGCATCGAGTCATCCAGCGGCCGGCCGTTTGCCACGTAAAGCGAAGGCAGCCCCGAGTTGTTGAAGTCGAACCAGACGCACCCCGCGCCTGTCCCCTCCAGCAGCGAACCCAACTTCGCCGACCCGAAGCTATGTGTGAAATGAATGCCCGATGCGTCAGTCGCATCCTCGAATTTGATCTCCGAAGCATTCGCTGCGCCAACTTGCGGTGAGGCAGACCCTGCCTGCAACCCGGCCGCCTGCGGTTGAACAGAGGGTGCCGCCGCACCAGGAGTTTGCGCGATGCCGAACGCTGCGAAAAACGAAACCATCCCAAATAAAAGAAGAAAGCGAATCAGCATTTCAGTTGCCCCTCGGCGCATCGGCCTTCGACGCATCCACTTGTCTTCCGCCGGTCAAATCCACCGCGGTAGTCGTGTGCAGCAACACCGCGGGCACGCGATTCTCCGGCGAACGTTCCGGCCCCGCATGGCACCCCACGCAATAGCGCTGCTCGCCGCCTCGAATCCAGAACCACCCATGCTCCTGCCGCACCACCGCGCCCTTCGCATTCAGCAGCGCAAACCGAATCGGCTTGTCCCCAGGCACCTTCACCAGGAACGACCCATCTGCCTCCACCGGCGCAGTCCCTGCCGCCACGGCACGCCCCTTCGCGTCTAATGTCTCCAGCCGCACCTGTGTCGGCGCAACCTTCAAATCCCCGTCGCGCGACTGCCGAGCATCGAGCGCCATCATGTTCGCATAGCTCCAGTCGTGCAATCCGGACGGATGCCGTTTGGGCCGCGTTCTCGCTGCAACCACCACCGGCTCCACAACATCCTCGCCGCTCACAGCCAGCACCGTATTCAGCGCGAGCGCCGCTGGCTTTGTCCCGTCGCCCGGCTCCCACAACTTCAGCGCGTAATGCGCACCGGCCGCCGCCCGCGCACTCACCAGCCACGCACCAGGCGCCGTCTCCGCAATCCCGCCCGCATACTCCGCGTGCGGCGCAACAATCGCCGCTTCATGCGCCAACGGCGAAGTAAACCGCGCCAGCGAATCACCATGCGTAAACACCACATCGCCCGCGGCCAACTGCTTGCCGCCCCAGCGCGCGCGCCCATGATCGCAGCGGTACGACTCCACGCCCGACCCATCCGAATACACCAGGTACAATTCCGGCGTCGATCCAGAACCCAACGGAAACCCGGATTCAAACAGGACGCGCCCATCCAGCAGAACATCCGTTGGAATCGCACTGCCCGGCATATAACTCAACGGAAGTACCGTTGCGCCGGCCTGTGCATCGATCGGCGCATTCGGTGACGAACCATCCTTGCCCGCCGCCTCCAGCTTGAACCCCTGCGAAGTCCGCCGCGCGTAAACCACGCGCCCACCCGGCAAATAGAGTGGACGAATCGCATCGCCCTCGCCCGCAATAATTCTCCGCACCGCCCGATCCGCCAGCGTCATCTCCCATATCTGCCATGCATCGCCCGCGGCCTGCTTGCCTGCAAACAGAACTGTCTTGCCATCGAAGCCGACATTCGCATCCGCCGTCGCCGCAAACCCCGTCACCAGCGGTTCCGCTTTGCCCGCGTGAATCAGCTGCAACTGCGCGCCCTTCGGAAATCGCTCTCCGCCTTTCAGCGCAGCGAGCGGAACATACACCGGCGCAGCCGTCACAATCACGTCCGCATCCATCGCCACGCCCGCGCTCGGTTCCGCAACCGGACCAAACCCGCAAACCAAAATCACACCAGCCACCGACAGGGCCACTGCAAGCATCCGGACAAAAACCCTCATCCCAATGCCTCCACCGGCTCCGCGCCTGTGACTTCGCGCCGCACCAGTTCCTGCCCACGCAATTCCAGCCATGGCTCCAGCCCGTACATCATTGCGTCGAATCCTGCGAAGTCCAGCGACTGTTCCCCATCGCTCCAAGCCTTGTCGGGGTTCGGATGAACCTCTACAAGCAACCCGTCCGCGCCGCCCGCAACCGCAATCCGCGCCAGCGCCGGAACCAACTCGCGATGCCCCGCCGCATGGCTCGGATCGGCAATCACCGGCAGGTGCGAAATTTGCTTCAGCAGGGCAATCGCCGCCACATCAAACGTATTCCGCATCGCCGTTTCAAAGGTGCGAATCCCGCGCTCGCAAAGAATCACATGGGGGTTGCCGCAATCCAGAATCAGTTGCGCCGACCGCAGCCAGTCAGCAATCGTCGCCATCATCCCGCGCTTCAGCAGCACCGGCCGCCCGCTCCTGGCAGCCGCTTCCAGCAGCGAATAGTTCTCCATGTTCCGCGTGCCAATCTGCAGAATGTCCGCATATTCGGCCACCAGCGGCACATCGTCCTCGCTCATCACCTCGGTCACAATCGCAAGGCCGCTCTCTTCGCGAGCGCGCGCCAGCATCTTGAGCCCTGCAAGGCCGTGTCCCTGAAAACTGTACGGAGAGCTGCGCGGCTTGAATGCGCCTCCGCGAAGGATGCGCGCGCCTGCGCGGCGAACGTGGTTGGCAGTGGCCATCAGCTGAAACTCGGTTTCCACCGAGCACGGCCCAGCCATGGTGATGAATTCGTCCCCGCCTACTTCCAGATCCAGAACCGGCACCACCGTCTGCGGGCGCCGCGCACTCTTCAGGACATCGGGACTCTCGGAAAATCGTTCGTGCCAGCTATCGCGCACCCTGTGCGCTCCGTTTCTGGGGAAGCGGAAACGTCAGACTAACGCGATCGTCAGGGCACTACCTCCATCGAAAGGTGGGGTTTTAGCGTCCAAGGTCAACAGCTGTGACGCAGCTCACACAACGGCTCAATCTCTCCGCATTTCTTCGGAAGAAGTCAAGGGGGCGGGAAGGCCTTTCGGCAATCCGAAGCAGGATGTTGCTCTTATGCGTACGGCCCGACTTCCATCGGCCGCTCCGACTCAATCGCGCGCAGGCGCTGCGCCCACTCGTCGAGCCACTGGCGGCGCCGGCTCTCCTTCGCGCGGACCGGGCCGTAATGGATGGCGGGCGCAAGGACGCTGAATCCTGTGAACTGAAAAATGCCGCGGTGGATGGGGCGGAGAATTCCGAGAATGTCTCCCTCTTCGCCGCCGGTTACATAGCTGCTCTCAAATCCGCCAGTCGTGAGCGAGAGCATGGCGCGCTTGCCCCGGAACGGACCCTTTTCGTAGATACGTCCGGAACCGTATGCCCGGCCCATGGCGAATACACGATCCACCCATCCCTTGAGGATTGCGGGCAGCCCGAACCACCAAAGAGGAAACTGAAAGATGACAACATCGGCAGCCTCCACTTTGCGGATTTCCGCCTCGAGTGCGGGTGCGAAGCCCTGGGTCTCCGTGGCGTGGCGTTCTTCAACCTGGGGCTTGAAGTAGTCGGGATCCTTTTGTTCAATAAAACTGGCGCGGCTGGAGCGGGGATCGAAATCCATCCTGTAAAGGTCGCTGGTAACGACAGTGTGACCGGCGGCAGTCAAAGTGGTTGCAGCAGTATCGAACAGCGCGCCATTGAAGCTTTTCGGCTCGGGATGTGCAAAAACGATGAGGACATTCACAGGCTTGGCCTTTCAGTAGCGGTCATGCGCACTACTGGATAGATGTCCGCGATTGGAGCGAGATGCGGGAAGTTGAATGTGAGAACGGAATCGTTCCGGCACGATGAAGCGCCGGGAATGCGAATGAAATTGATTCCATATTGAATTCTAGCCAAGCGCCAGTGGCGGCGGTTGGTAACCGAACGCGCCATCGACAATCGCCGCAATCCCCAGCGAGGTCTCATCCTCAAACGGCCGCGCCACAATCTGCACCCCAATCGGCAGTCCCTCAGCCGACCTACCCACCGGAACCACAGCCGCCGGACAAGCCAGCGCATTAAACCACTGCGTATACCGCCACGCATCCAGGTACTCGACCGTCCGTCCCTCGACATCCCAGCTCCGCTCCCGATGCCGAAACGCGGGCACGCTTGCCACTGGGCAAAGCAGCACCGGGTATCTCTTCATCTCCTCAAGCGTTTTCGCGCGCAGCAAATCCAGCTCCGCCCACGCATTCAGCAACTCCGCAGCCGTAAGCGCCGGCGCGCTCGCCGCAATCCCCAGAAACGCCCTGAAGATCGGACTCAGTTCGTCCTCTCGCCCAGCGATAGCGGGCGCATAAAACATCGCCCCGCACTGCACAAAAAACGTCCACCACAACTTTCGAAGCCCCTCCATCGTCCGCGGCCTGAACGGTTCCACGTTGAAGCCCGCTTCACGCAACGCCATGGCAGCCGACTGCACCGCCGCCCGCGTCTCCGCAGTCACCGGAACCAGCCCATCATCCTCAAAGAATCCGATCCGGTTGCTACGCAGTTCCTCCAGCCCCGGCTGGCGCAGTTCCACCCGCGCACCCGCCGGATCAGCCCCATCCTGCCCGCTCAGCAAGCGGAACAGGAGTGCCACATCGGCAATCGTCCGCGCCATCGGCCCAATCGCGCCCAGAATCTGAAATGGCCCCACGCAGGGCGGCAAATGCCCGCGTCCCGGTATCCGCCCCGGCGTCGGTTTCAGCGAGCAGATCCCCGTAAAATGTGCCGGCACCCGCACCGATCCGCCGCTATCGCTGCCCAGCCCCGCAGCCGACATACCCGCCGCAATCGCCGCAGCCTCGCCCCCGCTCGATCCCCCCGGCGACCGCGTCAAGTCCCACGGATTAGCCGTCCGCCCATGGAGCAGATTGTCGGTCTCGTAGGCCATCAGAAACTCCGGGCAATTCGTCGTGCCCAGAATCAGAGCCCCCGCCGCCCGCATCCGCGCCACCACCACCGCGTCTTCAAGCGGAACTTCATCCTTGTGAAGCAAGCTCCCAATCTCGCACTTCAATCCCCGCGTCGCAATCGACGACTTCACCGTCACCGGCAATCCGAACAGCGGTCTCCGCTCGCGAGTGCCGCGCCAAGTATCGTGCTTCCGCGCCCGCTCCCTCACACGCTCCGCATCAAAATCCGCAAATGCATTCAGCGCAGGATTCAGCCGCTCAATCTGCTGAATATGCGCCTCGGCTAACTCTGTCACGGATATCTCGCCCGCGTCCAGCAACTCCAGTTGCCGCACAGCAGGCTCAAGCACCAAGCCGCTCATCTCAACCCCACAGAGCTGTCATCCTCATCAACCAGCAAATGCCTGTCATCCTGAATGACTAGAAAACAGCTGTCATCCTGAGCGCAGCGCAGCGGAGTCGAAGGACCTGCTTCTTCTTTTGTAGTTGCTTTTGCGTTTGCATTTGCTCCTGCACTTGTATCCGCTGTGATCAACGAAGCACACCCTGATCAGGAGAAGTTCCCGTTGCTGGCCCGAATTCATCCGACGGCGTCGACGGCATCTCCCGATAATCAAACCGATAAGCCCGCACCGGATCACCCGAATCCCACCGGTCATTCCAATCCAACTGATACTTCAAAGCTCCCGCATCGTCAGGAAACGTCTCGCCCGCCGGATACGGATACGTGCTCATTCCATGAAACGGCAATTGCGCCACCGTAAACGGCGAAGCATCCCACCAGTCCATATCCTTCACAAATCCGTTCGCATAGAAAAAGTAATCCCGCTTCCAATGCGCGGGCACCACCGGCAGCTTCGTCGTGTCAAACTCGGCCGCAATCTCCTCGCCGCTTCCGAATATAACTAGTCGGTTATCGATGCCCGTCAGCAATTCCCTCACATCACCCATGCGCGTGTAATTTCCGCGCTGATGCTGAAACGGTCCCGTCAAACTCACTGTGTTGTAGTCGTAATCCAGGTCGCCAGGGCTCTTCCCTTCCATCTGTTTCGGATAGCCGCGGAAATGCAGCGTAGCCGCCGCCAGCGGCACTTCCGCCGCCCGCGCCTGCGCATCCAAGTCTTGGCCAGTCTGATCCACCAGCACCTGGTCCCAGTAAATCTGCAAATTCGTCATCAGCCGAATCTTGCGCGTGTTCGCCGGCAGTTTGCCCGTCAAGTCCACCACAATCGTCCGCTCCAGACCCGCCGGAAATCCCGCATCCTCTGCCACGCGCTTCCAACTACCATCCGCCAACTGCGCCTCAACATACGGCGAAACCGGTTTCACACCCGCCTGCCATGCGGCATACAACGAAGTCGCGCTGAAGTAATTCACATACCCCGTCATCAGCAGCCTTAACGGCGCCCGCGGCTTCACGTCGCCCAAATCCAGCGTCAGTGCATGCAGATCAGCAAACCCGTCATACGGCGCAATCGTGAATCCGCTAGCAAATGTATGATCCCTCCGGCTCAACGCATCCATCACATCGCGTCCCTCGCCATCCCACGCACCCACCGGCAGCCGCGCGCCCTCTGTTGCCACCACCCGTCCCGAAGCAAATGGAGGATCATCGAGGAACCGCTCATCCGGATTCACTTCCACATTCTCCGGATGATCCACAGCCACCACTCGCAACTGGTCAATGTAATTCACTTCCTCCATCGGCTCCATGAAGCGCAAACTCAGCTTGCCCCTCACCAACGCCGTGCGGTCGCCGTCCACCTTCACCCATTCACCGGGATTGGGAATATTCCGCCGCTCCGGGGTAAACCAATGTCCCACCACACCCGCGCCAATAACATCCGTCACTAACTTGTACTTATGCCCATCCCATGCAAACAAGACTGGGCAACTGCTCCCGCGCCGGTCCGCCTCTTTCATCGCAATCACCGCGCGCCCCTGCGTCAGTTTCGGTAAATCCACCTCATCCTGCAGCACGCCCGTAGGCCAAAGAATGCGCAGCAAATCGATCCCCTCCGCATCGCCCAGGCCCACAAGAATCTGTGGCGCAGCCTGCGTCTGGTAGCCCGAAGCCCCGGCCAATTCCCACTTCTGCCAATACCCTCCCTCGAACACTTCCACCTTCACGCCCAGTGCCGTCTTGTTGTCCGCGTACCCGCTCAAATCCAGCCGCACAAAATGATTCTTGTTCGCGCCCACATTCTTCAGCAGCACCGGCGCAGCATTCACCTGCGTAACAATCAAATCCGGCGCGCCATCCCCATCCACATCCGCCGCAATCAACCCACGAGGTGCCTGCAGCTTCACCGCATCCAGTCCCAGCGCATGGCTTACATCCTCAAACGTCCCATCGCCCTTGTTGCGGAACACACGCACCTGCGGCCCAGCCTTCGTCTCCACAATCGCCGCCAGGTCGATCCATCCATCGTTGTCAATGTCGACAGCTGTGACGCCCCATCCGCGCACCGCGTCCTTCAGCGGCAACTCCATGCGTTCAAACCGTCTGCCCACATTCTCCGGTCCCGCAACATTCCGCCACAGCGACAATCCCGGCGCACCCTCGTGCGTAACGGCAATATCCATCCAGCCATCTTTGTTGAAGTCCAGCACTGCAATGCCGGTAGATGGTGGAGGCCACGGAGTTTTGGAGACAGGCGGCTTTTCGGGTTGCGACGGCCCGTAAGTCACGTCTTGATGGTCCAGTATTTTCTTCGTTTCCTCAGCCGACATGCCGAGAAATTCCATCGGGGAATACAACGCCTGCGTCGGATACTTCCCTTCTCTCGGATTCACATAAATCAGTGGCGCAGCCCCATCGCCAGTCACCGCAATATCCACCGCACGATCATTATTGAAATCCGTAAGAATCGCCGCGTTCGTCTTGCCGCTCCCACCAAGCCCCGTCGGTTCCGTCCACTCCGTAAACGTCTTGTTCCCGTTATTCCGCCACAACACATTCGCCGGATCACCAGCCTTCAGTCCCTCTCCAGTAACAAACAGATCCAAATCCCCATCGTGGTCATAATCCACAAACGTAATCCCGCTCGGCCTGTTCTTCGCCGCCAGCCCAGCCTCCGCTGTCACATCCTGAAACTTCCCGTTGCCCAGATTCTTGAACAGCAGCACCTGATCATCCAGCGCCACAGCCAGATCGTTCAGCCCATCGGCATCGTAGTCGCCCACAGCGCACGCCACAGCATGCCCCGCCGCCTTCAGACCCGCCGCA
>Ga0302266_10002208_pt1 | contig 16955 bp, 11 predicted proteins | sample III_Bog_E1_2_FD_194559 | JGI IMG/M metagenome (GOLD analysis project Ga0302266, IMG submission 194559) | Peat permafrost microbial communities from Stordalen Mire near Abisko, Sweden - III_Bog_E1_2 | ecosystem: Environmental > Terrestrial > Soil > Wetlands > Peat | place: Sweden: Abisko... | reverse complement strand
CACATCGGGCAAAAAGCTGGCCGGAGCCAAGGCCGAGGCCGCCACCAAGGAGAAGGTGCTTGCCGCGCTGGACTGGGTGGCCGACCATCTTCGCAAAGGTCTCGGCGAATCCACCGAGTCACTGGAGAGCTACCAGGTGCCGATCCAGAATGCGACCACGGGGTCACTGGAGGCGCTGAAAGCTTATTCCATCGGCCAATATCTCGGCGCGCAGGGAAAGACCGAGACCGAGACTCTGCCCTTCTATCAGAAGGCGGCGGAATTGGATCCGCGGTTTGCCATGGCCTATGGAGCGATCGCGTCGGACTACTACAATCTCAATGAATTCAGTCTGGCCGCGCAATACTACAAGAAGGCCTTCGATCTGAGCGATAGCGTCAGCGCGAAGGAAAAACTCGATCTCCAGGCTCACTATTATTGCGAAGGCCGGCAGGACGTGCTCGAGGGCATCAAGGCATACCAGTTGTGGGCCGCAACCTATCCGCACGACTTTATTCCCTGGGTCAACCTCACCAATGAGTACACGCAACTGGGAAACTACGCGCCGGCCATCGTCACCGGCAAGCGAGCGGTGGAGGAAGCGCCCGGCCGCGGCATCAGCTATAGCGTCCTGGCCAGGGCCTTGAAGTGCGCCAATCGCTTCGCCGAAGCCAAGTCGGTCGGCCAGTTGGCAGTCGCAAGAGGAAAGGATTCCTACGGTTTGCACGGCACCTTGTTTGAAATTGCATTTGCGGAGAATGACCCGAATGCCCTGGCGCGCGAAATCGACTGGAGCAAGAAGTACAACGGCGCCGGCTGGTTTCTTGCCGACCTGCAAGCAAGCGCCGCCTCAGCCACCGGAGAATACAAAAAGGCCGCGGATCTGTACCGCAGTGCAATGGAGACCGCCGAACAGGACAAGCTGCCGGAGACCGAGGGCGACATTCTGCTGGATCAGGCGCAGGCCGAGTGGGAGCTTGGCCTGCGCGCTTTGGCTCGCGCCACGCTCAGCCGCGTTCGCTATTCTGACCCGAACTCCCCGGATCTAGCGATTCTGCAAGCAGAGTTGGGAGATGCATCGGCAGCCGAACACTTCCTGTCGGAGCACGCAAGCGATCCGCATCCCGGCACGCGCATGGAGTTTGTCGATCTGCCCAGGGTGCGCGCGACGCTGGCCATCGAGCGTGGAAAGCCTTTGGATGCGGTGGCGGCCCTGGAGCCTGCACGCCCTTACGAGTTGTCCCACTTCAACGTCCTCTCGCAAAGAGCGGCAGCCTGCCTTCAGGCCGGCTTGCCGGATCAGGCAGCCGATGCCTACCGCAAGATCATTGCCAACCAGGGAGTCGATCCCCTCTCGGCGCTGTATCCGCTGGCCCATCTCGGCCTGGCCCGCGCCGACGCGGCCAGAAACGATAAGATCGGGAGCAGGGCCGAATATGAGAAGTTCTTCGAGTTGTGGAAGAATGCGGATGCCGGTCTGCCCATTCTGAAGCAGGCGCGTCAGGAGTACTCTCGCCTGCCCTGAGGTGAATCGCCTTGTACGTCCCCAGCGAACAGCGCTACGACGCCATGCAGTACCGCCGATCGGGCTTGAGCGGCCTCCGCCTTCCTGCCATCTCGCTGGGTCTGTGGCACAACTTCGGCGGCATTGATAATTTTGAGAACGCTCGCGCCCTGCTCTGCCGCGCCTTCGATCTCGGCATCACCCACTTCGATCTCGCCAACAACTACGGTCCTCCTCCGGGCAGCGCGGAGATGAACTTCGGCGAGATTCTGCGCCTCGACCTCGCGGCCCATCGCGACGAGCTGATCATCAGCACCAAGGCCGGATACGATATGTGGCCCGGCCCCTACGGCAACTGGGGTTCGCGCAAGTACCTGCTGTCCAGCCTCGACCAGAGCCTGAAGCGCATGGGCCTGGAGTACGTGGACATCTTCTACTCCCATCGCCCCGATCCGGAAACGCCCATCGAGGAGACCATGTCCGCGCTCGATCAGGCAAAGCGCTCTACGCAGGCATCTCGCGATACAGCCCGGCGCAAACCGCCGCCGCCGCCCGGATTCTGCGCGGGCTCGGCACGCCCTGCCTCATCCATCAGCCCCGCTACTCCATCTTCGACCGCTCCATCGAGAACGGCCTCCTGGACGTGCTGGCCGGCGAGAGCGTGGGCGCCATCGTATTCACTCCACTCGCGCAGGGCCTGCTGACCGGCCGCTATCTCCAGGGCATCCCGGCGGACTCGCGCGCAACAAAAGGCCGATTCCTGAAGACAAGCGACATCGATGAGCATCGCCTGACGCAGATTCACGCGCTCAATGAACTGGCCGTCGGGCGCGGACAGTCGCTGGCGCAGATGGCCCTGGCCTGGGTGCTGCGCGACAGCCGCATCACTTCAGCACTGATCGGCGCAAGCCGCGCCGCCCAGATCGAAGAGAATGTGGCCGCCCTCGCCAATCTCGCTTTCACCGCACAGGAGCTGGCCCGCATCGACCAGATCGCCGCCCCGGCTGCTTGATCCGGTCTTTGGATTCCAATTTTGCGCTCACGCCTTGAGCGCAACGATGATCTCCTCCGTCGAGCGTACGCGACCCAAGCGCGGAAAGATGCGCTCCACGCTGTTCGCGTGGCTCTCGGCGCTCATGCCGGTCATCGCATCCTCGGCGAAGAGCATCTCGTAGCCGCGCTCATAGGCGTCGCGCGCCGTGCTCTCCACGCCGAACTCCGTTGCAATTCCGCAAATCACAATTGTCGCCAGCCCGCGCCGGCGCAGTTGCAAATCAAGATCAGTGCCGTAAAACGCGCCCCACTGCCGCTTGAGAACCACGAGGTCGCCCGGCTGGCGGTTGAGTTCGGGAATCAGTTCGCTCCAATCCGGCGGCAGCGCGCCGGCAATCCGCCAGGCCTGGTCGGTCTTTGTCTTCACCCGGTCGGCTCCATCCGGCGATCCGCCCACATGCACCAGCACGGGCTGCGCTCCCGCCACGCGCGCCGCGGCCAGCAAACGCGCGGCGTTGGCGATGACGTCGGGCTTCGCGTGCGGCGCTCCGCCGGGCAGTCCCGCTATGCCTTTTTGCAGATCGATCACCACGATGGCCGTGCGCCGCGCATCGATGATCAGATTGGCTCTTTCTTCGCTCATTGCGGTATTCCTTCCTCCTCCTGGATAATGCCCATCTCCCTGTAAATGGGCCGAATCTGGAGCCGCAGCGCCGGCAGCCGCGTCGCGAACCAAACCGCGCCCAGCACAATGACAGCCCCGTTCATGATCACCGTCCACGGCGCGCCCGCTTTGTGCGCCATCGTCCCGGCCAGCAGGCTGCCAAACGGCGCCATGCCCATGAACGCCATCGTATAGTAGCTCATCACCCGCCCGCGCTTGTCGTCGGTCACAATCGTCTGAATCACGGTGTTGCTGGCCGCCATCCCCTGCATCATGCCCATTCCGGCCACGAAAACCATCGCCATCGAGAGCCAGAAGGATCGCGAGAGCCCGAAGCCGACGAGGCCCGCGCCGAAGACCGCCGCGGCAATCGGAATCATCCTCACCAGTCCGCGCACGTTCCTGCGCGCCGCCAGCGACAGCGCCGAAATCAGCGCTCCCAGGCCCATCGAGCCCATCAGGAATCCCAGCGTATGCGGCCCGCCGTGCAGCACCACCTTGGCAAAGATCGGCATCAGCACCACAAACGGCATCCCCATCAGGCTCACCACGGCAAAGAGCGCCAGAATCGTGCGGATGGGCAGAAACTCCGAAACGTACGTCCAGCCGGCCTTCAACTCAGCAAGCATCGACGTAGCCACTCTCTTCACCACCGGCGCATGAAGACGCATCATGAGCAGCGAGGCAATCACGGCGATGTAGCTGATGCCGTCCACCAGAAAGCACCAGCCCTCGCTGGAAACAGCGATCAGCATCCCGGCCAGCGACGGGCCAATCAGGCGCGCCACATTCACCATCGACGAGTTGATGGCGATGGCATTCTGCAGGTCGCGCTTGTCATCGACCATCATCACCATGAAGGATTGGCGGCCCGGCATATCGAAGGCGTTCACGCAGCCCTGCATCACGCTCAGCGCCAGCAGCAGTGGGATCGTGATGTGGCCCGAGAGCGTCAGCGCGGCTAGCGCCAGCGACTGGAACATCGATAGGCTTTGGGTCCACACCAGCACCTGCTGCCGGTCGAGCCGATCCACCCATACGCCGGCGAAGGGCGCCAGCAGAAACGTCGGAATCTGCCCGGCAAAGCTCACCGTGCCCAGCAGCAGCGCCGAACCGGTCAGCCGGTAAACCAGCCAGCCGGTCGCCACGCGCGTCATCCACGTGCCGATAAGCGAGATAGTCTGCCCGCCAAAAAACAACCGGAAATTGCGATGCCGCAGCGCCCGCCATGCATGAGAGATGCCGTCGCTCGCAGTCGGACCCGCCTCGCCCGACCCAGCGACAGCTTCCCTGCTCCCCGCTTGCTCTTCACCGCTCAAGATTGCTTCCTCATTCGCAGTCTATCGCGGCGGGCTTTTCAGGGTTCCAGAGATAGCTCCAGCCTTCAATTCCGTCCCACATGTGGTAGTATCTATTACTACTGGGGTATATCTCATGCCTACCATCGAGAAGCTGAGCGTCGCTCTTCCTGCTGAAATGGCGGCACTTGTTCGTCGCGCCGTAGACGTTGGCGAATACTCCTCCAACAGCGAGGTCATCCGCGACGCTCTCCGCGACTGGACGCACAAGCGCAATCTGCGACAGCAGGGCCTCGCTCATCTTCGCAAGGCGTGGCAGGAGGCGGTCGTCGACGATTCCGAAGGCCTTGATCCGGACCCGGTCTTCGCTCGCCTGGAGCGTAAATTGGATGGCCTTGCCGAGGAAACGGGCCGATAATGCGCCTCCGCCTGTCGCCACGCGTGCCTGTCGACCTGGAAGAGATTGTGGATTACATCGCTCAGGACAGTCCGCGCCAGGCAGCGCGAGTGCTGCGTGCGTTGCGCGCGCGGATGAAGGAGATCGCCAAACAACCGCAAATCTACCGGCTGCGCCCCGAAATTGGCGCGGAGGCGCGTCTGGTTACAGTGGGCAATTACGTGATTCTCTTTCGCATCCGCCAGAACACGGCCAGAATCGAACGGGTTGTGCACGGCAGTCGGAACCTGATTTCAATTCTAGGAGAAGAAGAACCCTAGAGAATCTCCGATCAAGTCGATGTTTTGAAAGGGCACGACTTTAGTCGTGCCGCTAGGAGAAGACGAACCCTAGAGAATCTCCGATCAAGTCGATGTTTTGAAAGGGCACGACTTTAGTCGTGCCGCAAGTGCTGCAAAATCAACGCGGGCTTTAGCCCCTGAGGGAAGGTTTGGCTTGAAACGGAACTAAATCAGAGGTTCCCTAGTGCCAGACAAGACTCTGAGGCGTCCGAAATACCTGTTCTCAGCCCCGATCCGCTATTCGAAGTGCGGCGCATCTGGTAGATTGAATCCATCCATTCGGCTCCGGTGGACTGAGGGGATTTGATCCGGGTACAACTCAACCGGCCTCGGCAGACTGTCGAGCGGCTCTCTCATGATTTAATGCCAGCAGCCGCGACAGAATCTCTTCCTTCGTCAGCCCCAAAGGCCATCCATAAGCGGCGAAAACCGCCTCATCCAACGCGCGATGTGCATTGTCGAGCCAGGCGCACTCGCCCTTGCCGCGCTGATTATAGAGGTTGGTCAGCGTCCGCTTCTTCAACTCCTCCGGCGCAATCCCCGGCGGATTCAGCCACGCATCCCGCAACCGCACCAGCTCCCGCGCCGCGTCCGCAATCGCCTTCACGCGAGCGTCTGCCTCTTCGGATGGCTCCGTTCCCGGTGGCCACGGGAAGGGGAATGTGTCGAAGGTGGAGTTTGGCGTGTAACGAAAGCCGCTCTCGACCTCACGAAGCTGTGTACCTTGTGCGCGCGCCCAAATTTCGTGGATGTTTGAATGAAGTAAACCGAGAAAGTAATCATCCCCACGGGCAAAAACAATTGTTGCGTCGTTGCAGAGAACCGAGGATGCCTGCCAAATAAAGACTCTATGTTTCGAAACGCGTGGAGTAGCAATATAACGAGTTAGATTCGCGATTGCCTTTCTCATTCCTGGTCTTGATTCTGCGTAAAGCCACCATCTTTCCCTGTAACATTCGCGGTGATTCTCCTTACGTTCTGGGTAGACGACGGCCTTCACAAACTCAAAAGGCATCTCATATTGAGCAGCATGCTCAATATCCATATCCGTTCCGAAATCAATGGTCCAGTTATTTCGAGGAACGCGCAATATATCAATTGCGTTTGCAACGGGCCGTACAACATCCGAGTTTGGACGACCGTTCACGTTCAGAGGAGCAGAGAGCATCTTCCGGGCGGTTTCAGAATCAACATCAAAAGACCCGTGAGGTGATGGGCCAACAAATGATAAGCCTGCATTCTCAGTTAGTGCGACGGCTGAGGTGGTTTCCGTTTCAGATGTGAGATTCGCATGGATGCACCCAACACTTATGCCATCAAGCACACCCTCAGAATCTGAGCCATCGTCAAATCCCACCATGGAAACACGGACCGCCGCTCCCTCAAGTAGCCAAGGGCGATCACTCCACGCCATGAAGACGCCGCCCGTTTCGAGGATGCGATCTAGCACGATGCGATTTGCGCCGCCTCGTATCCCTTGAGTCGCCAGCAGCCCTGCGCGTTTCGTTCTATCTAATTCAATTTGATGACGGGCCTTTTCAAACCAATAAGTCACTAAGTCAGCCCCGCCCGGAACGCGGCCATCGTAGAGCTTGCGGAGATCGTCCACATACTCGTCATCCAGTTCGCTCCGCATCTTCTTATCGCCCAGAAACGGCGGATTCCCCACAATAAAATCCGCCTTCGGCCACTCCGGTTCATAGGCGTTGCCCGCCGCGTCGTAGCGCAGAATCGCGTCCCCATGCTCGATATTCGAGAGCTTCTCCAGAATCGGTTCGCGGTCATCATGGACAGCGTGCTCGTGCTTCCATTGTAAAAAGCCGATCCACACCACCACTGAGGCCAGTTCGTGCGCATAGAACTCGGTCTCGATGCCGAAGAGCTGTTTGGGAGAGACCATCTTTGAGACCACCATCGAGATGCCCTGCTCGGCGGCAAACTGCGTCGCCTCCAGCCACAAATCCAGCATCCGCCGCAGCGCCAGATACAAAAAATTCCCCGACCCACAGGCCGGATCGAGAACCCGCACCGCGGTCAGCTCCTCAATCCACTCGCCCAGCAGCTTCTCCGACGGCAGATCGACCCGCAGCCGCGCCTGCCGGCTGTCGCGCGCGGCCTCTTCGGCGCGTTCTATCTCCCTCGCCTCCAGAACCCGCTGCTTCACACTCTCCCAGCGCTGTCGAAGCGGACGCACCAGGACCGGCTCAATCAGCAGCAGAATGTCGTCTTCGCTGGTATAGTGCGCCCCGATCAACGAGCGCCGCGCCGGGTCCAAAGATCGCTCGAATAACGTGCCGAAGATTGCCGGAGCAATGTGCGACCAATCGTAGTTCTTTGAAACCTCGTACAGTATCCCCAGGTCGGCAAGGTCAAGCGGAATCACCGAAGCATTGTCAAAAAGACCGCCGTTGAAGTATTTGATGCTGTGCGCGCCGAAGATGCCGTCCGGCTCGCTCATGGCTTCAAACAGCAGCTTCAGCTTGCGCAGGAATTTCCGCGGCAAAAAGCGATCGTCGCTCTGGATCATTGAGCGGAAGACGCGCTCCGGCAGCAATCCAATCGAGTCGGCGAAGAGGCAGAAGAGCAGCCGCATCAGAAAGTGCGCAATCTCCGCCCGCGTAGCGCCCAGGTTGCGCTCTTCCAACTCCATCCGCTCGGCCAGTTTGCTGAAGAGCTTGGCCGCCTCCTGCGTCACGTATGCGTCGGTGTACTCAGGACGCAAGACGTTGTAGTTGCCGAAGAGCGCGCGCAAAACATCCAGCGGAGGAAGCGGGCAGGTTGCGGTCACCTGGTTGCGATTCAGATCGTCCAGGTTGAAGGCGTAGACGCGCTTCCGCTCGTTCGTAAACTTGGTATGCACCTCGAAGCGCTCGAAGTCGCAAACCACTAGCAGAGGAGGATTGCCCAAATCCTCGTGGTAATCGTTAAGCTGCTCGTAGGCCTTTTGCAGGCTGCTGTGCCTGACCTTGTACTCCCACGCAAAGTGGTCCCGGAGCCAGACGTCGGCAAAGCCCGTGCCTCCGCGCGTCTTGCTCACCCGCTTCTCAAAGGCGTAGCGCTCGCCCGTTGGATCGCTCTCCGTCGGGCTTTGCTCTCCCAACACCTCGCATAGATCGCGGAAGTGCGATTGAGCGCTGGCCCGCTCGGACTGCGAGTTGATCTTCCAACGCTGGACGAAGGCAGCTACTGTCAGTGGCATGGGCGCAGGTCCAGTTTACGCCGGAGGGCGAGGGCTGGACTCTGGAATTCTGCCCTACACACCAAGGAAGCTACTCGCCAGATCTTCCGCCGCCTCGGCGGGCGGGTGGCCCAGGTCTCGCGTTTGAGCAAGGAGCCGGCTTTGGCCGGCGGAGATGGGAAGAAACACCACTTTTCCAGGAAATTCTGGCTCAAATCCAACTCTTGCAAGTTGTTCATTCTACGTGGTCAGGAAGAGTGTTCCTTAGGAGGCCTGGGAAACTACAAATCTCCCGCGAGCGAAGAGCGAGCAGTTCGCCCTAACGCAGTTGGTAACATATAATTTACTATTCTGCCGGAGGCACCCGCTCTCGCCTCAAAATCTGGCAATCCACGACCTCTATTCGAGCGAAAACCGAGCACCTTTGGGTCCTTAGGCCTCGATTCTGAGCAATAAACCGGCTTTTGCCGGTGGAGATGGGAAGGGCACGTCACTTTTCCAGGAAATTAGGGCACAAATCCACCTCATGTAAGTTGTTGATTTTATGGGTTTAGGAAAAGTGTTCCTTAGGAGACCTGGGAGACCTCGAACTTTACAGGCTCCGGAAAAACTCTTGTCGGGTGGTAGGCCGGGGATTTATCCCCGGCATAACGCCAATGGAATCAACGTGGGCTTTAGCCCCTGAGGTATGCTTTTGGGGCATTTCGCCGGGAAGCCGGCCTTTTTCCGCAGCCTCTTTAGTCGGACAACGGGTAAGAAAAATTCCCCGTCCCGTTTGCAGATTTTTTCCTCCGGGCGCGTACGGTGGAAGGAGGATCAAACCCGAGGCCGAAATGACCACCGTCCAATCTCCAACGCGCGCAATCCTGGTCCCTGGCCCCTGGTCTCCTGCCCCTTATTTCTCGTCCGTTTTCTCCCTTTCTTCTCCCCGAGACCTTGGTACCCCCCTCCCCCCCATTTACCGTGAAACCGTGGAACTGTGAGGGATCTGGAAACCCCCGAACCTCTACCCCTCCCTCTGTTAAAATCTTTCTTCTGCCCGCCAATTTCTCGTAACTCGCACGAAATCAATAGCTTGAATTCTGACCATATTGAGGACTTATTAGACACGAAGGCCCGGTTCTTGGCAGGCGCTGAACAGCGCTCGCTCGCCTCAGAGCCTCAGAGTTAGCGCGGCCGGTTGCTCTATTCTTTTCGCGTTCTTTACCAAAGGAAGAGACCAGGAACTACACTGCCGACCCGCTGGCAGGCTGACTCGCTGTCCCTGCTACTTGAAGATCGGCCCCATCGACCCCGGATTGTCCCCTAACTGCGGGTCGACTCGGAAGTCCCAGACTGACTGGTTGATGTCCGATGCCGAGATGATCTCCACCAGCGCGTACTCGCCGATGGTCAGCGGCTGGTTGGGCGTGATCTTGAGCCACTGCTTGCCTGCGAGCACTTCGACCTTGGCGGGAATTACGTTTTCGTCCTGGGTGACCGCGCCGGTGGGGCTCACGTGGACGGCGCCCACGATGCGCACCGCCTTGCGCTCGTCCACACGCACAATCGCGAAGCCCGATGTAAGCGAGTGCGCGCCGTGCTTGCGGTTGGCCACCTCCTTCGCGCCGGCGGTCTGGACCGTCAGGGCATGAGACGCGACCTGCTGGGCGTCGTCGCGCCCGGCCCGCGAAAGATAGATGGCCGGATCGTTCACGTGCAGGTGAACCTTGGCATGCTGGCCCTCGAGTTCCAGGCTGGCCTTCTGGCCGGCCAGCGGATTCAGCGTGCTCAGCCCATGATGGTTCTTCGCATTTAGCGCCAGGTCCACGGGCAGCAGCTCGACCACCTCCGGCGTGCCCTCGAAGGTGTCCAGCGCAAAGACACCGTCCTCGTCGGGCAATTCGAGGCCCTTGGCAACCTCGGGGCGGCGGGCCTGCTCGGCGGCGTGTTCGTCGGCCTCTTCCTTGTCGATCGCCGCGGCCTCCTTCATCGCAGGCGAGGCCTCCTCCTCGGGCTGGCTGGCATGACTCTCCTCCCACTTGCGGGTAGCGTCCCAATCCACCAGGTCCACGGGCAGCTCCTCCCAATCGCCGCCGCGCTCCACCGAGATGTAGCGCACCCGGTCGCCCACAATTTCGTACTTGCGCACCATCTGGTAGGTGCCATCTTTGAGGATGAGGCGGTGATTGCTGCCCATGCCGGGGATGCTGGGCTTCAGCGGCAGCGGCTTCTGGGCCGGGGGCTGCGTCTGCTGCTGCGGCAGGGCGCCGCCTGAGGCGATTGCCAACAGGAACACCAGGGCTGCCCGCGGCACAAGCCGTATTGAACGGAAGTAAGGCATAACAGAACAGTTTAGACCGCAAGGTCAAGGCTTTGCGGGCCAATTTGGGGAAATGCGAGCAGGATGAGCAACCCTGGCCGCTGCCGGCGCGTCTAATTCTGTGTATCCTTGAAGTTAGGGATGGTTGATTGACAGCGTTCCAGACTGATTTCCGCGGGAGCCGCCGCCGGCAGCCACGAGCTTTCGGCGCAGCCGCACTTCTCTGTCTGGCCCTGCTGGCGCTGCTGGCCGTGGTCCAGGTGGCGCACATGCATCCGCTCGATAGCGATGCCGACCATTGTTCGCTGTGCGTCGCCATGCACACCGCCGCGCCGGTTGCGATCTTCGCGGCCGTGGTTGTCCTGGTCAGCTTCGGCGCCTCCGCGCCGCTGGTTGAAGCGCGCGCCGTTATCCGCCATTGGCACCCCAAGCTCTTCACCCGCCCCCCTCCCGACGGCTGCTAGGGCATCTTTTCCGATCTTCCGTTTCAGCCTGACCACGGTTGCCCCCTGCACCACTTGCGGGAGCAAACCCGGCGCTTCTCCCCTGGCTGACCCTGGAATCGAGACGATGGCCCATCATCGCTCAGAGGATGCCGCGGCGCTGGCTGCCGCGGCCGGCTTTCAGTCCATGCAGCCGTTCTCAGGAGACTTCCCCATGCCGTTCAAACGCGGCGCGATCTTTCGCCATCTTTTAGCGCTTATCTTGATCTCTGTTCCGCTCCACGCACCCGCCGAAGGCAGCAACTCCGGCACGGTGCGCGGCTCTGTCACCGACCCCTCCGGCGCTGTCATTCCCGGCGCGACGGTGCATCTGACTAACGAGGTCAGCGGGCTGGATCAGACCGTCCGCACCGACTCAACCGGCCAGTTCGTCTTTGCGAACATCCCCTTCAACCCCTACCGGATCACCGTCTCAGCCGACGGTTTTACGGCCGTGAGCAAGAATTTTGAGATTCGCTCCGTGGTGGGAACCAACCTCAATCTGGTTCTCAATGTCGCCGGCACCTCGCAGACCGTAACAGTGGAGGCATCGGGCGACCTCGTCGAGACCGACCCCACCTTCCACACCGACGTGGATCGCGAACAGTTCATCAAGGTGCCGTTGGAGAGCGAGTCCTCCGGCCTCAGTTCGCTGGTCACGCTCTCCACGCCCGGAGTCGCAGCCGACTCCAACGGCCTCTTCCACGGCCTCGGCGACCACGCTTCGAATTCATTTTCCGTCGATGGCCAGTCGATCACCGACCAGCAGAGCAAAGTCTTCAGCAACCAGATCCCCGCCAACTCGATTCAATCCATCGAGGTCATCAGCGGCGCGCCCCCGGCCGAGTATGGCGGCAAGACCAGCCTGGTGATCGTGGCCACCACCCGCTCCGGCCAGGGAGTCACCAAGCCCGCTGGCAGCATCAGTAGCTCCTATGGCACATTTGGGTCGGCCACGGCCGGCTTCGATCTTGCGTATGGAGGAAAGAACTGGGGCAATTTCATTGAGGCCGACGGCCTCAACTCCGGCCGCTTTCTTGATCCCCCGGAGTTCTCTGTCTTTCACGACAAGGGCAACGAGCAAAACCTCTTTGATCGCGTTGATTACAACTTCACCTCGGCCGATTCGCTGCATCTGGACCTGAATTACTCCCGCTCCTGGTTTCAGACGCCGAACTCCTACGACAACCTGAACGTGTGTAACGTGGAGATCGGCGGAGCGAGCGCCAGCCCTTGCAATATGGAGAGCGGTGGCACTGGGGTGAAGGTAGGCAATGCCGACCAGCGCTCGAAGATCGGGACCATCAACATCTCGCCCACTTACACGCGAGTCCTCGGCAATAACGCGGTCCTCAACCTGGGCGCATTTGTCCGCAAGGACGACTATCACTACTATCCCAGCGCCAATCCCCTAGCCGACCTGGGGCCGGCCAACCTGCAAACCTCATCCATCGCGCAGAAGCGCACGCTGACCAATGCCGCGGTTCACGCCGACCTCACCTACGCCAGAGGAATCCACAACATCAAGGCCGGAGCCCAGTACGGGCAGACCTTTCTGCGCGAAAACGACAGCCTGGGCATTGTCGATCCAACGTATGCCTTCAGCGCGCCCTGCCTGGACGCGAACGGCAACCCCGCGCCCGGTTACTCCAGCCAGTCTCTATGCCCCAACGACGCGAATCCGAGTTACCTGCCGGTGCTCGCGCCTTACGACCTTACCCGCAGCGGAAGCCTTTATAGTTACGCAGGCCGCACCGACGTGAAGGAGCTTGGTCTCTTTATCGAGGACCAGATCAAGGCCGGCAACTGGCTCTTCAACCTGGGACTGCGCGGCGATGTGTACAACGGCCTGACGTCGGCGCAACAGGCGGAGCCCCGCGTCGGCATTGCCTATAACATCAAGCCCACGACGACCGTGCTGCGCGTCTCCTATGCGCGCACACTGGAGACGCCCTTCAATGAGAACCTGGTGCTGTCGAGCAGCGGATGCTCGAATCCGGTGCTGGCCCCGTTGCTTGCCTGCTCTGCCGGCGTAACGGGAACGCTTCAGCCTGGCTTCAAGAACGAATTCCACGCCGGACTCCAGCAGGCCTTCGGCAAGCGGGTCGTCCTCAGCGGCGAGTACATCTGGAAGTATACCCACAACGCATTCGACTTCAGCGTGCTGGGAAACACTCCCATCACCTTTCCCATCGACTGGCACAACTCGAAGATTCCCGGCTACGCCTTGCGCGTGGATGTTCCTCAGGTCCATGGCGTCAGCGCCTACATGGTTGCCTCTTCGGTAGCCGCCCGCTTTTATCCGCCGCAGGTGGCCGGAGCCGGAGCCACCGTGGGCCAGACCGGCCTGCCCTTCCGCATCGACCACGACGAGAAATTCAACCAGACGACGCACGTGCAATACACGCTCTCACGCGGCAAGCAGTTGAGCGGCCTGTGGGGCAGCTTCAACTGGCGCTATGATTCAGGCATGGTGGCCGGAGCAACTCCCTGCTACAACCCGCTCTCCAACGACCCCAACAGCGCCTGCGATCCCACATCCACCACGCTCAACGGCCAGCCGGCAGTGATTCTGAGCGGTCTCACGTCTGATGAAGAGTTTCAGGCTGGACTTACCTGCAACGGCGTCAAGGCAACCCCTGGCAACCCATTGCCGGCAATCTGCCCGGCCTCTGAGTACAGCTCGACGCTGGTCAGAATCCCTGCTCCCGGCAGAGGCGATAACGACAAGAACCCGCCGCGCATCGCGCCCCGCGATCTCTTTGATGCGTCTGTCGGCAAGGACAATCTCTTCCACAAAGACCGCTGCAAGATAAACCTCGACCTGACAGCGATCAATGTCACCAACAAATACGCCTTGTACAACTTCCTCTCTACCTTCAGCGGTACACACTATGTAACCCCGCGCGCGCTGACGGCGAAAATCACGTTGAATTTCTAGGAAACTCCGGACAAGCCGATGTTTCGAAGGGCGCGGACTGAACGGGCTGCCGAAAGTCAAATCCGAAGCTAGGCGGGGGTTCCACAGGCTGCCGAAAAGCTCCTGTCGGAGCCACCACAAGCGTCAGGGCATGACTTCAGTCGTGCCGTAGACGCAACGAAATAGGCGCGGGCTTTAGCCCCTGAGGCATGCTTTTCGGGCATTTTGTTCCGAGACCTGCCTTCTTCCGCAGCCTGTCCAACCCCGGCCTCAGCCTTCCTCCTCGGTTTTCTTGTCAGGAAAAGGAAGTCTCGGTTTTAGGAAGCTGGCGCATGCTCGGAGTTGTCTGTCTCTTCCCGGCCGAGTGAATGAACCGTGCGCCGCAAAAAAATATAGGCAACCTTCGCTCGTCCGATATAAGATGAGCAAACGAAGTTTCGTTTTTGATTCCCCCATTCTTAAACAGCATCTGAAAATTGACAGCATCGCGGAGCGTTGGCGGGTTAATGACCCCGAGGCTGAAATCCGGGAGGTACGGCATGTCCCTGTCACGGCGTCACTTTGTTCAACTGGCTTCTCTTTCCCTGCTGGCCGGGGCGGCCCTTCCATCCGCGTTGGCACAGCGGGGCGAGGACGAAGCCTTCAGCCCTGAAAACATGGCCAGCTTCGAGGGTCTGACCCGTCAGAGCTTCGAGCCATATGTCCGGGAGCGCTTCTCGGTCAGCCTCGCCGGAAAGGCCCTGGGCCGTCTGACTCTGATTGAGGTCAAGGACTTGACTTCAGCGACAACTGCGCCGGCTGCCAGGGGAGCGCTTTCGCAGAGACGCGCCCTCACCAGCTTCTCGCTGCGTTTCCAGGGGTCGGGGGGACAACTGCCGCAGGATACCTACATCCTGTCGCAACCGGCCCTAGGCAATTTTCCGCTTCTTCTTGTGCCGTCTGCCCCCGGATCCAATCCGCCCACTTACACAGCCACCTTCACCAGCTTTGCATAGCGGTGCGGCTCCTGGAGCCGCACCGCCTCGCTTCGAGCAATCAGCCGCCATGGGAGCGTGCGAGGACCTCGGCGAAGTGCATCGCTGTCTTCTGGCTTAGCTGAGAGATCTGCTCGCGGCAACTGAAGCCGTCCGCCACGATGAGCGTCATTGGGTCCGCGGCCTCGACCGCGGGCAAGAGGCCGTCGTTTGCGATGGCCTTGGACACTTCGAATTTGTCTGCCTCAAAACCGAAGGGACCGGCCATGCCGCAGCAGCCGGCCTGGATCGGCTGGACCGTCGCCCCCGCCTGACGCAACAGGGCAATCTCGCTTCCCGGCCCGCCGAAGACCGCCTTGTGATGGCAGTGGCCGTGGACGAGAATCCGCGTGCCCTGGAGCCGGCCGCGAGCGAAGCCGGGGGCTTTTGCAGCCAAGAAGTCTGCCAGCAGACAGACCTGCCGGCTCAGCCGCCGGGCGCGTTCATCGTCCGGAAAGAGTTCCAGCATCTCATCCTTGAAGACGCTGGCGCAACTGGGTTCGAGGAAGATGAAGGGCAGATCTGCCTCGATCCGCGAGGCCATGAGGTCGAGAACGCGCGCCAGATAAGCGCGTGCCGCGTCGAGCAAACCGAAGTCATAGAGCGGACGGCCGCAGCAGATGTGCCCCTTGGGAATCTCGACGCGGAAGCCGGCCTCGGTCAGGAGGGATTCAGCGGCGGCCAGGGCTTGCGGATGGTAGTAGTTGTTCCAGGTGTCGGGCCAAAGCAGAACCTGCCGGGATTCCTGGTTTCCCATCCTTTTCGCAGAGAGAAGCGGAATGGATGGGACTTGGAGGTTTTGTTCCGACCGAAGTGCGGCGCGGCTTTGCTGGTAACTCTTCGCTGCCAGCCGCGGCAACCCGCGCTCCTTGGCCACGCCCACGATTCGCTTGATGAGCGGACTGGTGACGGGGCCGGTCAACAGAGCGTTGGTCAGCGCGGGAGCGAGCGAGCCCAGCCGCGCAAGCCGGTCGGCAAAGCCAAAGATATAGTGGTGCAGCGGGTGCAATCGGCCCTTGTAGCGCTGGGCCAGAAACTCGGACTTGTAGGCGGCCATATCCACCTGCACCGGGCACTCGGATTTGCATGCTTTGCAACTGAGGCAAAGGTCGAGCGCCTCATAAACGGCGCGGCTCTGGAACCCCTCCTCGCGCAGAGCGCCGGCCAGCATCTCCCACAGCAGCCGCGCGCGGCCCCGCGTCGAGTGCTGCTCCTCGCCGGTAGCGCGGTAGCTTGGGCACATCACGCCGCCCTCGCTCTTGCGACATGCGCCCACGCCCACGCAACGCTCCGTGGCGCGTTTCAGCGATCCTCCGTCGGCTGCAAAAACAAAATGAGTTTCGAGCGCGGTGTGAGAGGGAGTCCGGCTCGGCGCGTTTGGCGGACCGTGGAGCAAGTTTTCTACCGGGTCATAGACACGCACCGCGTCCACCAGCTTGCCTGGATTCATGCGGTTCTCCGGATCCCAGATCGCCTTGAACTCGCGGAAGGCCTGCATCAGCTCCGGACCGAACATCTTCGGCAGCAGTGCGGCGCGGGCCTGGCCGTCGCCATGCTCGCCGCTGAGCGACCCGCCAAAGCTGAGAACCAGATCGGCGGCGCGGTCGATGAACTCGCGGAAGTTGCGCAGTCCGTCCTGAGATCGGAAGTCGAAGTTGATGCGCAAATGGACGCATCCCTGGCCGTAGTGCCCATAGAGCGGGCTGCGGTAGCCGTACTCGCCCATCAGCGCCGTGAGCTTCCGCAGGTAGGCGCCCAGTTGCGCGGGAGGAACGCCCGCATCGTCCCAGCCCTCAAAGCCCTCCGGCTCGCCGGGAACGAAGACAGTCGCCCCCAGCGCCGATTCACGCACGCGCCAGACTCGGGCGGCTTCCTCCGAGTCGT
>Ga0302266_10002203_pt1 | contig 16980 bp, 9 predicted proteins | sample III_Bog_E1_2_FD_194559 | JGI IMG/M metagenome (GOLD analysis project Ga0302266, IMG submission 194559) | Peat permafrost microbial communities from Stordalen Mire near Abisko, Sweden - III_Bog_E1_2 | ecosystem: Environmental > Terrestrial > Soil > Wetlands > Peat | place: Sweden: Abisko... | reverse complement strand
GCAACATCGTTCCCAAGCAACGCTTTGACTGCAAAAGCGTAAAGGCAACGCTGGAGTTCCTTGCCCCCGTCCAAGACAATCCTGTCTTTCGGTGGTCTTCCGGTCTTGTAATCGCGCACCAGGGCGCCACGACCGTCTCCAGAGATGTCAAGCCGGTCAATATAGCCGGCGATGCGGAACCCCGTACCAGGTATCTCAACTACCGCCCGCACGTCCCATGGAGCCGCGCCGACCGATTTGGCATCAGCGCCGCCGAAGGGTACTTCGCCATATGAATGGGCGTCGGCTAGCGGCTGATCCTGATAGGTTAAGGCGCGGCCAGCTAGCCATCGTGCCTCGTCCAGCGTCCGTCGCCAGATCACACTTGGCGGCACGGCCTTCTCGGCTTCCCAGAGACCCGCCGTTTCGGTAGCCGCCTGATCGACGGCCGCGGCGATCTGAGCCGCGTCTGCTGTGGCGAGACCACCTTCAGCCTCGATCACGCGCAGGGCGCGGTTGAGAGTCAAGTGAACGAGGTCGCCGATCCCCAGCGCGTCGAGAACAAGCGGATCTGCACTGCTCTCAGGCGTACGCCAGCGCAAGCCATATTGCCATGCATAGCCGAGTGGGTTGCGCAGGAGCCGTCGCAACGAACTGGCCGATTGGGTCCGATCCAGAATGAACAGAAGAAGTGGATGATCGGGGCGAACGAGGCCGTCATGTGCAGTGACATCCCCCCGATGCCAGTCTCGCCAGCAGGTCACGGCGGCACTCGCCTGCGGCAGGACCGCGAATTCTTCCGGTCGTGCTAGAAGCCGGTCGGTCTCGCTCATAGCATGGATTGGCACTGCGTTGCGCCGAACATATGTTTCGACCGGCTGCGATTGGAGCAGTGCGCTTCGGCCCAGAAGACGCCCATCGCTGTCGCGCCGTGATCGCGACAAGACAACTTGGCTCTCGGTCGTGGCCAGGATTGTCTCGAAATCACGGCGGTCCGCGGCGCTGACGGGCAGGGGATCGAGTTCGGTGGAGGGAATGATGTGATCGGAGAGCAGCCGGTCCTCTGAAATGCTACGCGGCCATCGCGACGAATTGAGACCAAGCAAACGGACGAATCGCCGCGGACAAGCGGCGAGTTCACTGGCCGCCATCCAAGCAATTGAGACACAGGGTTCCGGCCCGTCACTCTGTTTGAGCGCACCTATCGTCATGTCCAGTGAGGCCGCAGGACCGTTAAGGAGGGATTTGCGCCAGATTGCCAAGGCACGTCCGTTGAGTAGCGATTCACCAATCTCAGAGGCTGCTTCGGCCCCTTTTGCGAGAAGTGCGATGATACTGCGCAGTGTTTCGGTGTGGTTCTTTCCATCCGGCCAGTCGGCAGCCGTAAGGCGTGCAAGAAGTCGATTCCAAGCGTCGGACGTGGTAAGCGGCGCATCGGCGGGCAGGACCTGTGTCCAGCCGGAATGAAGAGCGTGAAACGGGCCGGGCTCGGCGCTGAGAAGCGTCGCGAGCCGCCGAATCCTGGTTTGGGAAACACCGCGCATGAGGATGTCGGCAAGCGCTGCCGCAGCCTGCCCTTCCCGTGTGGAAGTTACGCTGACACCGTGTACGAAATACAGGTCAAAGTTAGCGTCGGATCGGAGGGAGAGGAAGTGGTCGTCAAACTCCGCCGGCATGGTTGAAGCGATGGCTATTTCCGCAGGCTCAGCTGTGCCGGAGGCGACAAGTTTGCGCGCCCATCGGACGGCCTCGATCGCCTCGTGATAGCTCGTCGATGCGCTTATTGCACTGATATCGGGGTTTTCCGGTGCGGAACGTTCGATCTCAATGCTGCTTCCGTCGAGCCAGGCTGGGGCCGACCGGGGGCCGGCGATCCATCGAACCGGCGTGCGTTCAGCTAAGGACTTCAGTAGCGGACGCCAGCAGGGCGACATCTCGGTGATTCCAACAATGTCAACCGGACCGAGCAGCGCTTCAGCGTAATTGAGTCGCAACAAAGCGGCAATTGCGAGGTCCGGAGGTCGCATCATGCATGCTGGCAGTTGCGCTAGGACCGCTTCTTCAAGGCGGGCGATTGACAGGAGGCGAGGATGATCGCCGGCTCGCACCTGGAGGTTGATGCCTGCGCGCCACGCCTTGTGCAGCGTATCTGCGGCCGCATCGACCATACCCGGTAACAGCTTGATGCTGTCGAGCTCGCCAAGCGCGGTTAACGGTAATGCCGCTTGGATGGCTGCGCGGAGGCTTTCCATGTCAACAGGGCTTGCAAATCCACCTGCAAGCCTCGCCGCCAACTGCTCGAACGTCATGATCTGGCGCCCGTGACGTCGTTCCCGCGCTGCCACTAGCCGCAGTTCGCGGTTTGCTAGTCGACCGTGTGCGACGATGGTGTGCCGGTGCGTCATGATCGTTCTAACTCTACACCTCTTGCTCACCCACAGGATCAGAGCAGACCGCGACCAGTTCGGGGAGCACGGGGGCGTCGAGCACCCTCGCAGAATTCGGAATCTAACGTTAGGGAACGTCCTTGGATGGCCCGTTGCTCTAGCGTAGAGCACGAGGCTGGACAAAGACCAGGCACTCCGGACCTAAGCATCTGGCGCGTGTCGCCCGTCTTGACTTCGAAGGTTCGGCGGCTCAGTCTAGCTTTCGAGTCGATCTCATTTGGAGCAGGGTGGCCATCACTTCCGCGAACTGGTACGAATTTCCACGATGCGCATATACCCAACACCGCATCCTGGGGGCCTGCAGTCTTGATATTTTCTCAGCCTGCCTCATGCACCTGAACCGGGACTACCGATATGACCAGCAACACCACGGTCTGGTGACGCTCTTCACGATTCGAAACCTAACGAAGCATGTCAAAAAACTGGATGCAGATTTGCCTGGATTACGCTGGCCATGGCGAAGGTCCTGAAAGCGCTCCGCGAAATATGAAGGTTGTCCGATCTTGCCGTCTTGGCGGGAAGAATTGCAACAGCGGCCAGAACGCTAAACCGGCGTCGGCCGTAAGTCCATCATCACCGAGGCCTTCTCTTCTGGTGTGAGACGGCCGGTCTCATCCGGGACATCCACGGGACCGTCATCCACATCCTCAGCCTTCGATGCCAACTCGTCATCATCCGGTTGGCCGAGTTCCTTCCTCTTCGAGCCTATTAGCACTTGGAACCACTGGTCGCGTTGCATGACCGCATGGAAGATCCGTTCCTCGTAAGTACCTTTTAAAAGCATGAAACGAACGTCGATGTAACCTTCGTCAGCCCTGCCCCAGCCGACACGGTCCACCCGTCCCTCACGCTGCTCCATCCTCGCTGGATTCCATTCGAGGTCGTAGTGAATAATGTAGCGACATTGTTTTTGCAGGTCGATCCCTTCTTCGCCGACGCGGCTCACTAGCAGGACAAACGGGTTGAAAAGACCATTAAAGTTCCGCCTGTGCGCCTCTCTGTCTTGGCTGTTCGCCCCATCGTACCTTCCAACCACCTTTACCGACTTGCACTCCTCCAAGAGAACCAGGCACTCCCGCTCGGCCATTTCTACGAGTTCTTCCCGTGGACGGTCTTCTTCGGGCTTATCGTCAAGGTAATAGTCGATAATGTGTCTCAGGGTCTTCTCGAACGGGCCAGTGACCTCCATAACGAGCCATTTCCGAAGCGTCGCGTCATCCGAGATCTCGATTTTGATCGCTGCTCGCAGGAGAAAGAGCGATTGAGTCGTCTTCTTGAGGATTGTTTCGCGGTACGCATCTACTAGATGACGTCCTCGGTGTCGAACGAAGTCAGCATGTTGAAACTCGCCGGGGACTCGACAGTACTCTTCGCCCATGCCCTTCCTGATGGTCTCCAACTCTCGCCGCAAGCAACCACGCACTTTTGAAGCAAAATCTGTCCGGTTGCCCCAACCCTTGTCGCGAAGTACTTTGTTTAGCCGATCACTGAAAAGACGATCTAGCCGATCACTGAGCACCCTACTAAGATGTGGAGCGGTTCCTCCAATCATCTTATTGAAGACCAGTATCTTCGAAAACCATTTTGTCGAGTCTCTTCCGACCTTTTCAATTTCGTAGTCAGCTACCTGCGCAACCAGGTCGGCCAAGGCACTGACTTTCGGGTGCAAACGTTGGCCTCTGCCATTCGTCCATGACCTCACCAGCCTTTTGAGACGCCTTGCGCTCTCCATGTTCCCGTCAAGAAGTTTTGAATTCAAGATCTGGGGAAAGGAGGACAGCCCTTGTCGAAGATCAGTAGTGATAAATGTTCGGTTATCAGTACCGTCTCGCGCCCGCTGCATCCTGTCTTCGATGACTTCGCGCAACTCTAAATAAAACAGCGCGTCCACTCCGTCGAAAGGCAGCAGCGGGGAATCCCGAAGCTTCTTATGCAAGTCTTCGAGCTTGTCGAATTGGGAAACCGCGTACTTGCCGTCAACTTTGTTGACGAAGAAGTACAGGCGTTCGTTTTGGGATTTCGTGTTGCGGATGACATATCGCCGCAAAAGCGTTTGGAGCCCCACGCTTTGCCCACTCGCGCCGAGCGCGTTCTCCACGCGCAGTTGCTTGAGCTGGCGAACAGCGTCTCGCCGGAAAGAATCATTCTGGCTCCGTTGTCGCAGCGAGAAGAAGTGGGCAAGATGCTTCACATAGAGTTCGAGGCCGCGCTCTATCTGGTCAAGGTCACCCTTGTTGGCTCTGACGAGCGCGAGGAGACGCACCATTTCACGAGGCTCTAGCTCGAAGGGAGTGGCGGTCAGGGCGAGGATCTTCCCGAATTTGCCATTCGAGATTCCCTGATCGTAGTCCTTCAAGTCCCCGTTCGGGGCGAAAATATATGATGGCTGTGTCCATCGAGCATAGTGATGGGCCTCGTCTACGATGATGAGGTCCCAGATCGTATCGTATAGTCTTCTGAGGAAGAATCGATGCTCCCGGTTCTTGGGTGTCAGCACGTCCTGGTTAACAACGTAAATGCCCTCTGGCGCCTGGAGCCTGCCATCCTCACGGACTGATCTGAGTTCATCCCCAGAGGCTCGGCGACCGATGACCCGCACTTGACGGAGAAGACGCTTCGCAGGATGCCTGTCGTCCCACGGATCGAGATATCGCGGGAAACCGCGCTCAGGCCTTGTCGCACTGAGTTCTTCCTGCCATTTTTCCAAGAGCGACGACTTGCAGAGTACGAGCACGCGGCTGAAGGTTTTTCGAGCCGCCCGTGCCCGCTCGCACAGTAGCGCCATTATGGCGAGTGCCTCATAGGTCTTGCCGAATCCGACCTCATCAGCGAGCACGACACCTCTCTTCTCCTCGACCAGGAGACTGCGAAGAGCGGCTGCGACGGCGCGTTCCTGTGCTTCGTGTCCATTCCCCAATTTCAATCGCGCCGAAAGGGCTTCAACCTCCGCGTTGGTAAGCGCCATCAACTTCCTTTCAAATCGGTGAGTGCCTTGGTCACGCTACGAAGGCGGCGATTCGTATCTCCCACATAGACGCTAAGACGTTTATCATTGAACGCTTCGACCCACTTCGATGCTTCCTTCAGTGCCGCAACCAACCGGAATTCGCTAACGATCTCACCAAGCTTCGGCGCGAGAACTTTGCTGTTCTGCGCCAGATCCAGCGTGAACTGGACCGCTCTTCCGAGGCGATCAATGAGAAAGAGGCGGCATTCGTTTGACGGAACCTGACCATCAGGCAGAAGCACCTCCTGGCACCACCGCTCCAAGTCCCGAACGGAGCGTCGAAGTGTGAACTCGGAGTTGGGCATGGCTTCTGCTTGAGACCTCATGCCCCGGAATCCGGCGTGCAGATTGCGGAAGAAATGATCGAGGTTCGCTTGGTGTGTTAGGGCCTTGAGAACCTTACCGACTCCACGGTCTTTCCCCCGGTGCCGTTGAAGGAACTTCTGCTGCTCGCGGTATGTCTGTGGGATGCCAAAGCCAGCGAAGGCAATGCGCTGATCGAGAGTTGCCATGAGCTTTACTACCATCGCCAAGCCGCAAAACTGTTGAGAACAGTCCACGTTGACCGGGGCATCGGATACAGCGACAACCTTCCCCGTTGGATCCAGAAGCTCGATCCGGATTCTTGCAGCATTCACAGAGACGAGGCCTGCGTCGTCGGTATGGAAGAAAGCCCCAACATCGAGTTCCGCTCTGGTCCCCGTTCCGAGAGGTATCGAAGCGACCGTGGTCCAAGCGCCGTTCGCCTCCACAAGGACGCGTAGTTCAGATGCAGGAAACGTGGAGCCTTGCCAGGAGAGTACCAGCTTGCGATCGGCGACGCTGAGCCATGCGTCGTCGACGCGGAACGCACTGGCCAGAGGTAAGGGAGGCCGGTGCGTCTCGACGTAGTGCAGAGTGGTCCAGTCCTTGACCTCGGAAAAGAGTGCATCGAGGTGCAAGGCAGACCAGATTCGTTGGGTACCATTCCGCTTTGGCGGCAGACGAGTGAGTAACGCTATCTCGGCATTCCCGTTCGGCGGACATGAGAGCAACGCCGCACTCGTGAAGTTAGGAGATCCGAACACCGTGACGAGATAGGGCTCGCGCCTCGGGCCTTTTGCTCCTTCAATGACCAACATTTTGCCGTGTAGCGGGCGAGGCTCGTCGGTCGTTGTGGATAGCCGTTGGCGAAGGTCGAGCTGGTGTTTCCATGTTGCGAGTTTGGTTACCGGGAGCCGGGTGACGCCTCCCGACTGTTGGAAGAATATTGAGACTGGTTTCTCGCCCTTCGGAGGCTCGAAGGTAAGATCTTTGAAGAGACGGGCGAAGATTCCATCGTCCTCCTGATCCGCTGGATCTTCACCGGTCTCACTATTCGGCTCGAAGAACGGGCTGATGATACTAACCTTGGCGACGTGACGATGAGGGAGTGCCTTCAGTACTTGGTCCCAGAGCGGTTGATTATAGTTGTGCAAAAAAGTGTGCTGGCGTTCTTTTTCTCTTGGTATTCCCTGAAGAACTTCGCGCAACGCCACGACCGTATCGCGAATGGACGCTTCGGACTCCCCGGTGACCTCTCGCGCCAGCGGACCTGCGACGTAGTCTAGGAGCGACTGGAAAATGCCCCGCGGCCCGCCATTGGGCGAAATCTCGAACACCGAAGCGAGTTCGAGATTTCTCTCAAGGCCACCCCTAGTGAGGTTCGCACTTCCGATTACAGCAAGTGCGCGGTCCTCCGCGATGAACAGTCCAAGCTTCGAGTGGAAAATCCGTTTGCTGTAGGCGGCATTGACTCGGTGGTATCGGATGGTGGGCGCCTCGGTCACCACGGCGTTCCGGTCACGAATGACTAGAGCCGTCGTCACGGGACGGTCAAATAGGTCCGGGACAAAACTCTCCTCTAGCCATCGACCGTCGAAACTGTAGGTGAGCAGCAGTACTGCCCGGAACGCTTGCCCCGGCGCAAAACCTCCGATTGCATCCTGAACCAAGATGCGTTCATTTGCCATGGTCGAGATCCCCCTCCCCAAGGCGAAGGTCACGACAAAGGCTTTGAAGCTGAGGAAACCGCATGGCATGCCACCCAATTCCAAGTGGTCGAAGATCATCCTTTACGACGAAGCCGGAATCCAAGTAGCACCAACGTTGGCGGTTCTTGCCAAGGGAAACGTCCTCGTGGCGTTCCACCATGGCCTGAAGAAGGCTCTCGTAGGACTCGGCCAGGGTCTTGTTTGGGAGCAACGAATCGAGAAGCGTAATCACCGGAGTTCCCGCGAGTTCTGCAGCGACGGTCCCCTGAACGTCGTCGGCGCTTACCCTAGCCAATAAGACTCCACCAAACGCTGCCCGCGCAGCCGCGCTATCCTCGACGAAAAGCTTCTCGACCAAATCCCGAGCGGCAGCCGCCTTGCGCCCGGCGGCATTCATCGGAATGCTCCAAAGGCGGCGGGCCACTTTGTTACTCATGATGGCGTCGAGCAACTCCTTGATGGAAACTCTGCCAGAGATCTCAAGAGATTTGATCACATGGGCAAATATCGCGGTGTGCGCCAAGCTCAGCAACTCGAAAACAGCTGCCTTCTGTAGTACGGCTACCTCTGGACTCCTTCGCTCCTCGTAGAAACGGAGGAGCACATCGCTATTCTTGAGTCCATCGTTGGTCGGAGAGTCCTCGGCCACGGCCGCATCTTCTTCCGACAAAGTTTCTTCGCGTGAGGTTCCGCTCGCGGTTCGGATCGGGTAATGGTCTCGAAAGAGCTTGCGACTGTACAGTAACTTAACGGTTCGGTACCGCGTCTCGGCTCCCGGACCATCCCCAAGCAGGAATCCGTCCAGGAAGGGCTTGCGATAGAATTTGAGCCCCCCGAGTTTGAAGAAGCAAATGTGCTTACCCCAGTCGCGTATTACTTCGCGGTCTTCTCTTGTGTCTCCAAGGGCGAACTCCCAGAAACCTTTAGGCACGCGCTTTTCGAACGCTCGCGCCAGTTGTGCTCCGAGGGCTGTCAGTGCAAACGGGAGCAGGTTGTCCACCGCCTGTTCCTGAACGATGTCCGCGAAGCCGTTCTTCTCCATCGATGTAGAGTAAAGGCGTAGCGCCCCGGCTGACTCTTGGTTCTTGAGTATCCGCTTCGGAACGGGGAACCGGTTGTTCTCGGCCGATTGCAGCACCTCGCTCTTGCTACGTTGTCCTAAGAGCCGACAGTTTATGCCCTCGTCGTGGTTGACGAATTCGCACAGTGCGACCGCACGTTCAAGGCGATGGAACAATTCGCGCCTCGCGACACCTCTGGAGAACTGGGCTTCATTGAGTTTGAGGACGGCCCACGCTATGAAGCCGTAGTATCCAATGCGCGTGGTAAAAACGGTCAGGCCGGGTAGAAACTCATCGGCTATCTTTTCCGCATAATTCTGGAATCCCAGTGGGTCACGCGAACCTGGCGGAAGTCGACGTGGTTCGAGCCAACTCGGCAGAAGTGCTTGATAGTCGCGATCCGCGTCAGAGACAGGCGCCTTGATGAAACTGCCGTCGGGCCATATTCGGATTCGTGATCCGGACTTCCATTCATCCGGGCTGAAACGGAGACCATGAGAGCGAATGAACTTCTGTATCTTCTTGATGCGGTTCTGGCTCAACCGGACCAGAACGCGCGTATAGGAAACATAACAGAGATCGTCTCGCCGTAGCGAAAGAACGCGTCCACGCGATTGAAGGTAGTCCAGAAAGGGCGTGACTCTCCATGCGGGCACGTTCTTGCGGTCTCCACTAAGATACTCCAGTTCGACCTGATCTTCGTTGACCTGTCGCACGACGGCGACGAACCAACGGTTGGTCGTTTCGTCGTACCTGACGAGCATGCCTGGCTGAAGTTCCTTGCTCAATTCGCCACTTCCTGGAGTTCATTACTGCCTCAAGTTTCTATTTTAGGACTGCTGCTCACCGCACACGGCACTCGCCACAGTTCTTTGGACACGAAAACCAAACTCGAAGCCGAGACCCGGAGACTTAAGGCGTTTTTGGGGAGTTATCCGCGGTTGGGAGGAGTCCGGAGATCTCAGGTTTCGAAGGCGAGACCTGGGGCACCCAATTATCTGCGGAGTCGTTAAGATGTGGGCCACTCGCCTACTACACTTCGTTCTTCGTGAGCGCGGGCCTTTGGACTGGCGCGCAGAAATGCAGTTCCCACATTCTTAAGTGTTCCGGTCGCCGCTTAACTTCGTCCTTGTGCGCTCCGGGCGGATTGTCCCAGCGTGAACATGCCGGCATAATACGACCCACGCCGAGTTTGAAGGATCGTGAGTATCGCTCTATCGGGATTCTTTTCGATGTAAATTCAGGAATTGCGCTACACAGGCATCGGCGAGATCCTCGGTCGATAAGAAGCCCGGCTCATCCTTCCTAGCCATCGATTTGACCCAGCCGAGTTCATGTTGACGAGAAAGCGTGGGTACATAAAACACTTCACTCAGCATTTTCGGCTGCTGGACGTGTACTCCCGCGAGGGAGTCTCCGGGAACGAATACGCGGCCCTGAAACTCGCGAATTCCGAGTTTAGCCCCCTCCAGCGAGTCGACCCGATGCTGTTCCCATGTCACATCCAAGCCGAAGGGCCATTTCCTAAGCACGCACGATTGGAAGGCCTCACGCGGCTGGACCTGCCAGCCGACCTCGATATCGAGTTCGAACGTCGAGTTCACCTCCTTGCATTTGGCTTCGATTGCGGTGAACAACGCGCGAACATTGTCTGCGGCATTTCTCGCTCCTTCTCCGTAGCGAATGCTGGCAAGAGCGTCGCCGTAGTCGAGGTCCTTTCGATAGAGCGCAGCCACATCAAGTGACGATGGGCGCGCCGAAAGCGCTGATTTCTTATACTCTGGGCTGTCGAAGACCTCTCTCAGCGCGGATTCCAGCCTGTTTACGAGGATCTTCCGTGCCGCTCTCCGTTCGTCTTCCGTTGCGTCTTCTCGCAAGGTATACGTGATCGGAAATCGACGGTGACGAAGATTGAAGGGGATGTTCTCTTCCGTAGGTCCGCCGAATGCGTCATTCATGACGGCAATAATCTGCCGTTCGCCCGGCTTGTCCAGAGCCAGTCCGTACTCGATGAGCACATTTGGATTGAAAACGGGTGTCTGATCCGCCCGCTCGCCGACGAACGTGAGGTCGGGAACGAAGACACTTGCGGCGGCAATCTTCCCCTTGATCGTCTCAAATATGGGAGGAGAACCGGGAACGTTCTTCGTATCGCGATCGACCTCTAGGTTCTCGCGCACCGCCTCCTCAACGTTGATATCGGCTTTGATCCGATCGGCGGCAATCTCGAGAGCTCGCTCAATGAAATTGCGACATACACTGGTCGAGGTATCGCTTTGCCAGGAGAAAAAAATGGTGCCGTTCATATACGTTCACTTCCAGGAATCGATTCACTGCAACATGATCGATCCGTTTTAAGAAATGGTGACATGGCGACCGCTCAATCGGCAAAAAATAGCTCTGCGCACCTACGACCAGGCATCGATCAAGAGAGACCAGCCGGTGAAGAATCGGAGCACCGCGCGAGCGTCTGCGAATTCTCACCACTCATGATCCGATGTATCAACTTTCGCTATCGCTTTCCAAGTCGTCGGCCGGCTGAGCCCCGTCGTGTCTTTGATGTTGTGGGTTCTGCAGCAGCTCCAGATACTGGGCGACGATGGAGCTGGGAGTGAACCCATCGAAGTAAATCCGATATACCTTTGAGAATCCTTCGATAAAGTGGCCGTCCTTTGTCTGGAAACGCGGCACCCGCTCGCCGATGGTCAGCTTTCGTTGGCCGTAGGGCTTAGCCTGCTCGCGTCGGCCCTCCTTGAAGGTGCTCCACGCCAGTTCAGCTCCCTGCTCCTGAATCATCGTGCTCAGTTCCCGCCAGTCGAGGAAGATGTACACAGAATCCATCAGGTTTCCGAGCAGCACATCCCGAATAGTCTCCGCTCTTAGAGGGCGGAGGAAGAGAGGGACCGCCTCGGGCGAATAAAGATTGCCTTCGAGAGGAATTGCCTCGAATGGCAATTTACCTTGGAAATTCCGTTGGATCCAGGGCAGTGCATCGGGCGCGGCCTTTTGAAGAGCGATTCGAAAGTCCTCGATTTTCTGCGTGGGAGGCATGTTGGGGTCCCGGTCCACATAGATCCAGAGGCATCTATCCAGAGACCGGAGCACTGGCGATTCGACCGCTTCATCGATAATGGCCTGCAGCTCCGGATCGTAACTCTCCAGCGTAACTTTTGACTCCTCGATGATGACCTCGGCATCCCGCCGTGAATCGTATCCTTTCTCATACTGAACGATGTCTAAGACCTCGTTGTAGCGCGTACGCTGGCGGATCACACGCTCCAGTTGCTTAAGAGCCTTCGGGCCATTCTCCTGCACGAATGCGTCGATCTGAACTGAGATTTCTGCCGGGGAACCTTTGGCCTTCAGCAGTTCGAATATCTTGTCATTCATCGAGCCCTCTTTGACTTCGAGGAACCCATTCGGTTTGCCGCGAGGTGCCCTGCAAAAAATATCCCCGACGTCGACACAGGTTGTCGCATCCGTCCATACGGCGATCGATTTCGAGTCCGCGTTGAGATTTTCCAGCAGCTTTCGCATTGGTCCAGGGTTGGCGGAAGCAAGCAGCTGTCTTTCCTTGCGATGACAAACCGTCCGAATCACGTGATCCTGATATCCCAGCAGGACCCAGATCAGAGCATCGTTCATGCGGCGCCAGATTTGGATGCATCGCTGAAAATAAAACTCCATCGCCGGCGGCATCACTTTCCTTCGCTCCGGAGACAGGATGCCTTCCATCGTCATGATCGCATCGATCGATCGGGTGTGGATATCTTTCCAGGCCGCATGACAGATTGCCTGGAAGGCTTCGTAATTTGCAGCGATCGATTCCCTAGTTCCAAACCGGGGATCGTCGCCAGCCGGAACGCGCAGAGATTGAATCAGTGACGGCAATTCGTCTTGCAGGGGAATGACGTTTTTCCCGGGATTTGTCATCTTGTCGCTCAGTTCGACTTCTCGTATTCGTCCCAATACTCAATTAAGCGCTTTACGATCTGCTCCGCCAGCTCGATGGAGGAAGCGTTGACGATCTCGTTCTTGTTAACGTTCCAGCCAAGGACGCCATCACACAGGGCGAGCGTGAGTCTCCAACGTTGACCAGGCAGTTCTTTTGCTCCCTGCCCTGAATGGGTAGCCACCCATCCGAAGTCAATGCGGTAGCCCCTAAGCGTCCTGCCCGCCGGCGAAGACATGACGGGTTTGAACTGGGCGCCCACGGGTTGCAGCTTCAAGAGCGGCGACACGCTTCCACCTGATTGCCCATCATCCCACTCGAAGCGGATACCATCGACGGTTCCGATCCGCGCGGCTGTAGCGTACGTCGCGCGGATCAGGCCTCGGATCATGGCCGCGCCGCGCGGACCGATCAGAGTTGCATTCAGATCCGCGTCGGACAGGAGACCTGCAGACCGGCGGTCCTGTTCGCGTTGGACCAGATAATTGTCCAGACTTGTCATCTCTCTGGTTCCTTTCCCTTCCTGTACGACGAATGCCGGGCTCAGACCGAACTTTGCGCAGTTCTCGTAGCTTGGCAGTGTCCGGCCTGTGAGCAGGTTGTGCGCAGTTTGTCTGGTCACTCCCAGAGCTGCGGCCAGGGTGCTCGCCGATCCATACCGTTGGAGAAGCCATGGACGCAATTCGGATAGTCGCAGGAGTGCCACATTACAAAGGTAGGACAGAGAAGCAGAGTCTGTCAAATGACATTTGACATTATACGATTCGGCATTTTTGTTTGGGATCGGACACTTTTCAGACAGGTGGCCAAATCGTCGCGCGGGAATCGCGCGGGGGCCAACCGAGAACTGGCGCACAATGGGGTCGGGTGCTGCGGATACTCGCGGCGGGATCGGCTCGATGAGCATTGTGCCGGCCCTGCGTGCCGTAGGCATCGAGTTGCCTGCTCTTCCGGAAGAGCAGAGGTTAGCCCATCTACAATCGTCGTAATGAGGGTTCGGGAATGAGCCAGAGACTAGGCGATAAGAGAGAAATGCCGGATGTTCCCAAGCTGGATTTTGTCGGCGCTTTGGCCGAGATCTGGTTCCAAATTAACTACGCCGCGTACCATATGGCATACGTGCGTGTGTATTCGCAATCGGATGCGCTCCGAACCAACGCGGACGTGTTGAGAGATCAGGAGCAGGTGACACGGGACCAAGCGCAAGTGGACGTTGTGATCTGCCGCACTCATTTGGCCGCGTTCTTCTGGCATCTCGAGCATGTATTTGAAGCTTTACGAACTGCGATCACACGCGGACAAAAAGAACTTCCTGAATTGAAGTACTTCTGGGCTTACGAAAAGCGGTTGGATGAGATCGAACAGTTCGCGGTCAGGCAGGAGATCAGAGACTACCGCAATATGGGGCACCAGAACCCCGCGATTATAGGCAGCAAGTGGAACGGCAAAGGACACTTCCTTCATCACTTTCTTCCGACGATCAGCGGCCACCAGCCGAAGGAAGACATCGAAATCAACACTCGGCTTCAGCAATACTTTGAGTTCGCCACCAACGTATGGCTTGAGTTTGCACCGGGAGACTACAAGGAGAAGTTCCCGCGGGATTTCCGGTTTCCCGTGACCGTACCTTATCTCTTTGCTGGTGAGCTTCCGAAAGAGTTAAACGGCGTCCCGCAGCTGGAGGTCCAGGTCGTATCGTACGATCGTGAAGCGCCTGACGCAGGTGTCGCACCGGATGCCTTGTAGCTTCTGATGCTCTACGAGTTTATTTGTATCGAGATGTCGGCCAGCGTCTAGAAAACGTGAACGGGCTGGATCGTTTCCGTAAGGCCCGTGCCCGGCCCTTGAATTGGGAGTACCCAGAACCGGCCACTTCGACGACCACCGACTCCGCCGGTCCAAAATCTGCCCACAATTCAGAACCGGCCAGCGAGGTAACCGCAAACTGACGAATTGGGGCTGGCAGTGTCGCCGTCAGGGCAAGACGGCCAGCACAGGGTGGGTCGCTTGGATGCTGGACGGAGACATTTCCGCCGGGTGCCGATGGTTGAGTGAAGCCTGTATCCGTTCTGTCCACGACCAGGTTTCCAGAAGCGGTTGGGGCAGTTGAGCCAAAGGCCAACGGCCGAATTCTCAACTTAAGCGCATTTCTTCGCCGAATTCTTCGCCGAATTGCGCGCCATAGGGACTCCGAATCCTCCTGTGTACTCCTCTGTACGCCGTTGATAACATGCGTACTCCAGGGTTGATGATTGGCCTCTTAACCGACAGGTTGTAGGTTCGATTCCTACCGCGTCCACCATAACATCAATAAAATAAGTAATTTACCAACCGCCCCCAAAAGGCGGTTATCTTTTTTGTGCGCGAATGGCTGTTCTGATGGCTGTTCCGAAAAATATTTTTCATTTTGCAGGAAATTGCTCCAGTCCATTCTCTTGGTGCCTCATTTGGAGTATTCGGATATGCGCCTGCGTTGATCGAGATCGGCGCCCGTGATTGTGGTTTCTTCGGACAGGTTTATTGCTGGCTGTGGTTTTGGATTCCCTCTAAGCTGGCACAATGCGCGCCGCATCGCCTCTCTTCGGATATTGAGGGCGGCAATCGTGCTCAGGTTTTTCGAACGGGGACATGAGCACTCCGACCGCAATGCCTCATCCAAGAGTCTGCTAGTGTCCTAATTTGGATTTTGGCGGCATTGCTATGTGCTCTCGTTATCTGCTGGGGCACCGCAATTTTCCCAAAACACGTTGGAGTACGCCTCTCCATCTCTGCCGCGCATGAACTCTCTACGCATCAGGAACCTAGTGACATTGGGCTCTTTCTTAAATATGTCGTTGTAGGTGATAATTCCACGGCAAAATACAAAGAAGGTGCTTGGAATCTCGTCGTGAGGAAAACGTCCGTCTATCGGGAGCGGGCCAGTCTGCTCTGCGACTCCACTATTGACCGTAGCAGGTGCAGCTACCCAGAACATCTCTTTGGAAGGTGGGGCTTCAGCGGCGTCAGATGCGAATGCATCGAATTCAACTTGAACGTTTCTCGCCATCGTTCCTCCCATGTTGTTGAGATTGATTCGGAAGCTCCCCATAGCGACGATGTCGCGAGTGAAGATCGTCATGGATTCCGATCCATCTTGGTGAGTTATCTCAATTCGCGCGCGCTCTTTATCTTTCATCATCTGAATTTGAGCGTTTGCAGCCTCAGCACTGACTTTGGCGGCTTGTGCCTGCTTTTCCATAATTTCCGCTTGCCGCTTGATTTCGACAAGGGTCTTTCTAATGTTTTCAGAACTGGCATCGGCGGCGGTCGCGACGTTTTCCAGATGCCCGGCATGTTGCTTCAGGAGCCGAGCTTGCAAAACCAAGGCCCTGGCCTGTAAGAAACCAACTCCAACCAGTAATCCTGTAAAGGCCATGAGCCAAAATGTGTACAGGGCGAGTTTCTTGGCAGCCTCGTCCCCGTGATCATCCGTGCGGCTCGGCTCCACGTTTGGGGCTTCAACCTTTGCCACAGCAGGCGGTGCCTTTATGGCGCTCTGGTCGTTGTGCTGACTTGCTGGGCCTGGCTGTCCTTTGCGAGTGCCATTACTTTCAATCACCCCTTTTGGGGGCGTGTTGGATGGCGCGGTCTGACTGGTCAGAATCCCAACTGACGATACGAGCGCAGCGATGGATACAAGTATCACCAAGCGTTTCAGCATAATGCAGCTGATTTTACAACTTGAGAGCCGCTATCCGAGGAACCCCCGTGGATTTCCAATTAGGCCACCGCCAAGAGTCGAAGTCGAATTCGATTGCCTCAGAGGCATGGTTGTGCGATACTGCGTGTATGCCGGACTGTTTGGCAGCGATCTAGCCAGGGCCCAATGGGTGGTGTCATCTGCTTTCACAGAGAGGATCAGATCCCGGCGGGCCAACGGCCTCCAAAGAGGGCTTCCTGCACAGCAGGAAGCCCTCTTGATTTCTCCGTCAGTTTCGTATTCCTGTGTATTTTTTAACCTGCTTTACATCCTGCAAATAGACCCCGAAGACGCGCCCAATTAATTCCCGTTTGGCTCTCCTCGACAACTTGTTCGGATAGGCAGGGCGCTCACGTGTCGTGTGATGGTTGGGGTCGAGTGTGTCGATTAGTGCCTGTACGATGACGCCATATTGGAGCGCACGCTGACGAGCTCGGCGGAACTTCGTTTCTCGCAGAAGTTCTTCCAGTGGACGAACCCACTCGCGGACCCGTTCAGTCTGTTCGTACCGTTCGACGAATTCCCTAAACGTAATTAGGTTTACGACCGGCTTTGCTTCCGTAAACACCAGTTCGCCAATTGCGCGCTGCCATGCTCGGTCAACTAAGCGCACGTGCTTCGATTCAAGGCATCTAAGAAAATCCATTAACAGCTTGCCTTGTCGATTCTTGGTCAACTCTGCATGGAAACTCTCGCGTCTGAGGATTTCTAGTCTACCCCAGAACTGAGCAAACAAATAAAGGGTGCTGCACAGATTCACTAGGTCAGAGCCGGTCGCATTCG